>Ga0268289_100010_pt1 | contig 340605 bp, 305 predicted proteins | sample MetspNORM_FD_191340 | JGI IMG/M metagenome (GOLD analysis project Ga0268289, IMG submission 191340) | Soil microbial communities from San-Diego area, Southern California, United States - Methylocaldum sp. NOR-M | ecosystem: Environmental > Terrestrial > Soil > Desert | place: USA: California... | reverse complement strand
CCCTGGCGATCGCCGGCGCCGAGCTGCAGCGGGTGTTTGTGGGCACCGTCCCCGATTCCGCCGCGCCGTACACCCGCCGGGGCATCTACCTCGAAGCCATGGCAACGGAGACGCAGTTCTACCTGGTATTCCGCCCGCTCGATTCGCCGTAGGCGTATGCTGAAATACGGCGCGTAGCGGCATGAAGACAGCCAAGGCGTTGTTGTTCCACGACCGCTCGGCCTTTCTCGCTCTGTGGCCGAACCTTACCCGATTCGGCTCAGATCGTGCCGACGCTCCTCCGGCTCGGGCATTAGGGTCTGTCCATGCAATTTCGCCAAAGTGGCGGCGAGATTTGCCCCCAAGGCTTCGACGGCGGCGTGTTGTTTGGGATCGGTCAGCGTGCCCTCGGGCTGGAACGCTTCGTGAGCCTTGGCCACCGCCAATTGGTCGGGCAGGACGATGACACCGATGTTGCCCAGGATCGCCCGCAAGTGAACCAGGCCGCGGAGACCGCCGAAGCCTCCGGGCGAAGCCGACAGCAGGGTGGCGACCTTGTTCCGGAAAGGCGCCAGGCCATCCTCGCCGCCGACCGGCCGGGATATCCAGTCGATGGTGTTCTTGAGGAGCGGCGAAATCGAGCTGTTGTACTCGGGCGAAGCGATCAAAAGCCCCTGATGCGCCATCATCAGATGTCTGAATTTCAGGGCGTTGGCGGGAATGCCATCGCGGCTCTCCAAGTCACCGTCATAGATCGGCATCGGAAAATCGCGCAGGTCTGCCACCGTCACCTCGGCGCCGGCCCGACGGGCGCCTGCCGCGGCGATCCGCACCAGCATTTTGTTGTAGGAGCGTTCTCGCGCACTGCCGGCAAAAGCGAGAATTTTCGGTTTGGCTTCCATGGATATCTCCTCGAAATTCAACAGCGTACTTTGTTCGAAGTTCGTTTCAAAGCCGGGATCGCATCGACGGCTTTTGCTCGTCCCACGCTCGGGGATCGAAAACGGCCCCTCCCTTGACCACGCGGAAAATGCGGCGCAAATGAATGACATCGGCCAGCGGATCGGCGTCGAGCAGCACGAAATCGGCGATTTTGCCCTGCTCCACGGTCCCCAATTCGGCGCTTCGCCCCATGACGCGAGCTCCGCCTTGCGTCGCGGCAGTCAGAATCTCGTGGGGCGACAAGCCGGCCTCGGCCATCAGCTCGAACTCCCGGTGCAGCGCCGGCCCGTGCAAGGTGCCGATATTGCCGGCATCGGTCCCGGCGGCGACCGTCACGCCGCTCTGCTGCAAACGCTTCAGATTCCAGAATGCGATATCCCGGCTGAACCAGTGGAAAGCCCAGGGCCTTTTCCAAACGGGCAGGCTAGCCAGCTCGTCGAACGTCGCGATCGCCTCGGGATCGCCGAGGCGGCGTTCGATGTCGGTCAGCCGAACCTTCCGTCCCAGCACCTCCTGATAACCCTCGTTGACGACGAGGGTGGTCACGTACACCACGTTCCGATCCTTCAGTAGCTTGATGAAGGCCTCGTCGACCCGGCGGTCCTCCACGCTGTGGGCGAGAATGTCCGCACCCGCCTGCACCGCCGCCCGTGCGGTCTCCAGTTCGGTCGCGTGCACCACGACCCGAGTGCCGGCGGCATGGCTCGCCTCGATCGCGGCCTGCACTATGGCGGTCTGAAACGCAAGACTCCGGCCCGGCAAGGGAATGAACCAGATTTTGATGAGGTCCGGCTTGCGCGCCAAAATCTCTCGCACCGTGGCGCGGCTTTCCTCGGCAGAATCGACCTTGATCAGCGCCGGATCCTCGGCCTTGAGTTCCTGCGGAAAATAAGTCGCGATCAAGGGTCCCGCCACCGCGACGCGCGGCGCCCGTTCGGTCCGCCTCGCGAGATCCCGTACGTCGAAGGTCCAGAACGGACCGCCGACGTCCACCACCGAGGTCACGCCGCTCGCCACGTATCGAGACAAGGTGTCGGGGATGCGCTGCCTGATCCCGGTGATCTCGTCCGCATAAGGGCGAACATCCCGCAGATCGATCACATCCGGACGGGTATAAAGACCGCCCGATTGAAAGAAGTGTATGTGCGCATCGATCAAGCCGGGAACGATCCATTTCCCGCTCGCGTCGATTACCCGCGCTTCGGGAGGAATCGGTATCTCGCCCCGGTTTCCCACCGCCGCAATTCGCTCGCCCTCCACCACGATTACGGCATCGGCGCGTGGCGCGCCGCCGGTTCCATCGATCAGGGTACCGCCGACAAAAGCCTTCATATCCGCTCTACTCCCGCTGGCGAACACCAGGAGCGACAAAATGATTGCCAATAACCCGTGCATGCACGGCGATCCGTATCGCTTCATCTTCCGATTCACGGACACGCGAACTATTTCTTTCGACCGCGGTTCGGACCATTCATTGCAGCGCAGCGAACGGGATTCACGCGTCTTGTGCCTTCCGCACCGGGAAAAAGAGCCTGGGAGATTTTTCGGTTTGGTGTGGCTCCCTCCTGTTGTAGGTCGGGAATACTTTCCCGACACTAACGGGCCGGCAAGCAGGTTTGTCGGCAAAGGATTGCCGACCTACAACGATTCGGGAATCTCCCGATACGGACTTAAGGCAGCAGCCACGTCAGCGGGACAAGGGCAACCAGGATCGAAACGGCCGCGGCGAACAACGGCACATAGCGCTTCGGCCTTGCCAGTTCGTTGGCTCGCAAGGCAAATACGCCGTGGAGCGTATCCATGAGTTGATCGATCAGAGCGATATTGGCCTCGATTGCCCGGGTCGCCTCGGCAAAATAGGGCTTGAGCTTGAGCTCGATGCGGCTCGGCTGAATGATGCGTTCATTGAGGAGATTCACGAATTTTCGGGTCGATTCGCGGCTGGTTGCCAAACCCGCTTGCAGATCCCGCCCAGTCGGTGGAGAAAGGTCCCGCAGCGCCTCCTGAGTCTCGTTCAGGAGGCCGTCGATGCGATGGGCCAAAAAACCGAGTTTGATCCGGAACACCGGCGGGCATTTTCCGGACGCGATCACCCCCGCCCCGAGGCCGCGTCCCTGCCCGATCTGCTCGATCAGTTCGGGAAGCCGGCGTACCAGAATCGCCGCCATGCACCGATTGGACGGATCGGGATCGAACATTATCCCGGAGCCATCCGCCGCCTCCTCCATGAGGCACAGGACTTCCCTGATGATCCGCGTATGGGCGGCGAAACTCTCCGCGGGAGAGAGGTCGAAGAGCCCGCGTTTCAGTTCCTGCCAGGAATCGTGAATGGCTCGCCAGCGGGACAACTGCCCGGCATGCGCATCGGCACCTTCGTCGGCGAGAGGCATTGTCGCCCGCAACTGCTCTTCGATGTTCTTCTGAACGGAAGGCAGACGCGCCCGGAAAGCCGTATCTCCGTTCAGACAGGAATTGGCCATGCCCCGGTGTTGCTGAAGACTGATCATCAATTCCGTGGTTCGGCGCAAATGGAGGATACCGGCCGCTTTACGGTCGAGCAGCGCTCTCTCGAATCGCTGCTCGACGGCAACGAGGAGCACCAGAAAAGCCAGTAACAGGGTCAGGCCGGTCAGAATCGGAAACATGAGAATCTCCTCTACGGATGCGGAATCAAATCTGGAAGTGGTGAACCATCGTCTTGAGGTTCGCTGCCAGTTGTTCGAGATGCCGGGCAATGGCGGACGTTTCCTGGGCAACCGTCGTGCTTTCGTCGGCCTTCCCGGCAATTTGCTCGACGTGCTGCGCGATATCCTGGCTGACGACGCTTTGCTCCTGAGTGGCAGCCGCAATGGTCGTGATGCTCTGCACGGTCTGCAACGCGCCTTCATGGATGGATGCGAGGGAGCTCGCCGCCTCGGTCGCCAGTGAAACCCCGGCCGAGACCTGTTCGCTGCCGGTCCGCATCGCGCTCACGGCCCGGTCGATGCTGTCCTGGATGGACACGATGGTTTGCCTGATTTCGTCCGTCGCATGGCGGGTACGGGCGGCGAGCTGCCGGACCTCGTCGGCGACGACGGCAAAACCGCGCCCCTGTTCGCCGGCGCGGGCCGCCTCGATAGCGGCATTGAGAGCGAGCAGATTGGTCTGATCCGCGATTTCGGCGATGACCTTGACGATCGCGCTGATTTCGTTGGAGCGCGCGCCGAGCGCCGTGATCATCCCGGAGGATTGATGGACCGAGTCGGCCAGTCTTTCCATTTCACCGGCGGTGCGGCGGACGACGATCTCGCCTTGCGCGGACAATTCCCTGGCCCGGTTGGAAATCCGCTCCGCTTCGCCGGCGTGGCGAGCGACCTCGCCGATGCTGACCGTCATCTCCTCCATGGCAGCCGCCGTACTTCCGGCTGCGTCGGACTGAAGATTCGCGCTGTAGGCGACCCGCTCGGTGGCGCCGGAGAGTTCGCTCGCGGCATTGCTCAATTCCTCGGCCGATGCGACTACGCCGGCAATAAAGCGGCTGAACTCGCGGGCGACGCCGTTGAAGCCGTCCGCCACCTGCACCAGCTCATCCCGCGAGTTTATGTGCGTTTTCGCGGTCAGATCACCGGCGGCCAGACGCCGGCCGCTGCTGACCAAAGTGTGGACTGTCTGCCGTACCGACAGATAAAAGGCGGCAAATAGATAGACGGACACCAAAGCCGTGGTGACGGCGATCACGATGACCAGACGGTTTTTGGCGTCAAAGGCGGCGATACGCTCCTCCAGCAAGCGATCCAGCGTGGGCAGAACCGCATCGTAGAGGGCGAACTGGGCGTCTATGGCGCGGGTTCCGGCGGCAAAATAGTCGGAAGGCGCCATCACGATGGAATTTTTGGAGATCAGCTCGTTCCACTGTAAATCCAGGAAAGTCTTGAGACGAACGAGACTCTGTTCGAGACCGGCAGCCAACGCGGGCTTGACCGACGAGTTGGTCTGGAAAACGACGTCCATGCCTCGCTCGATGGCGCGCTGATTTTCCAGGATAAGCGTGTTCAGCATGATCAGGCGGGATTTCTCGTCCGGGTCGTTCGCCTGGCGAGCGGCCATTCCGGTGCCCAAGCCCCGCGCCTGCCCCAGGTTCTCCATCAGGGCCGGAAGTTTGAGGATTGCGGCATCGGCGAGGTAGGCGCTATCGAGAACGGGATCCAGGACGAGATTGGAGGTCTCTCCGATGTGGCCGATCAGCCCCTGTAAGCCGGCGATCAGGGACGTGTGGGCGGCAAAATTTTCCTTCGCATCCGCGCCCGCGGATTGATTCGCAAGACGATTCCACGCTTGTTTCACGGCATTCCATCGGGTTGCGGTGTGCAACGTGGAATCCAGCCGACTGTCGATCTCGTTCACCGCGGCTTTAGCTTCCTCGATGCGGGCTCGCAAGGCCCGAATATCGTCATCGAAAGACCGGTCGCCGTTGAGTGCGGCGTAAACCATCCCACGGTGTTTCGGAAAATCCTGCAGCAAAGGCTGCAAAGCCTTCAGGTATTCCACACCGGACCGCTCTTCGCGGGCGAATGCGCTGCCGGCGTTCATTTCGACGATCAGCAGGTACAGGTAAACGGCAAGCGGCAGGACGAAGATCAAGCCGATGAACAGAAATTTATAAGGAAAGCGAAGATGGCTCAGCAAAACGATGGCTGGCCGAAGCACGTTGTACATGGATGTTCCCTTGCAATTAGGAGCTGTTTGCAGCCTGAGCGATCGTCGGGCAAAAAAAAGCGTCCAGCGGGGTCGTGATGACCGCCGATGGACGCCGTTGTCCGTTGATTCGTGCCCCGTTTAGCACTCCATGACGAGAATACATAATACATGCCATGCGGAAGCGCAGAGAGCCGGTCGACGCGATTCCCCGGAATCGGCCGGATTGTGGGGAATATCTTGTATGCCAAGGACATACATCGAAGAATCGATCCGGCGCACAAAAATAGGGGAGCGCGCACCATAATGAGACACCCCCGAAAGCGATCACTCTCTTAGCAGCGGGAACTCACTCTGCGCATACGGGTTTGCATGTTCCTTTCGAAACTAGCCGTCGCGCCGTTTTTGGATGATTCGTCTCGGCGTGCAACTCCCTTCCCAAGGACAAGTCTCATTAATCAAACAAGCGCAGCAAGGAGCGGATTCCGCGCATCGAAAAATCGCGGCCATCGCTCGATCGCAACAACAGGGATGAAGTCACATGAACGGCGATTACAGGAAAAGGACCGGCCTGGCAGCGATTCTCATGGGCGCCATCTTGGTCCCGGCCTTACAGGCATCTTCGGCGTCCGCAAGGACTCTCGGCATGGTGGCGGACAACACCACGGCTTCGGTCACGATATTCGATGCCGATACCGACACCGTACTGGGATCGGTGACCATAGCGACCGCCGGCCTGGCGATCGGTGACGTTCTCATCACGCCGGATCAGACCCGGGGATTCGTGACGAATTTCAACAGCGAAGTCTTCGTCATCGACCTGACCGCGTCGCCTCCCCGCCTCGCCGAAGGCACGAATCCGATTCCCATCGCCAACAATGGCGAGGATCTCTCGATCAGCCCCGACGGGAAGTTCCTGCTGGTGTCCGATGGCCTCTTCACTCAGCCGATCTCGGTCATCGACATCGCCAAACAGGCCGAGATCAGCACCTTGTCCGTGGGTACCGATACCAATTCGGTCGAGGTTTGCAGCGACGGCTCGGTACTGGCCACCTCGTCCGCCGATGCAACGGTGCGCCGGCTCACGCTCAGCGACACCGGGACCTTGAGAGATACCGGCGAGATGCTGTCTCTCGGTTTCGCCGAACCCAATAATGTCTTCTGCGCTCCGGACGGCGGATCGGGCCTCGTCATCGCCCGTGGCGCTCCCGAAATAACGTCGTTTACGATTCCGGGACTGGAACGGGTCGACATGCGCGCATTATCCGGCACATCCTCCGGGATTTCCGGTTTGGTCGACTTTGCAGAAGACCGGGCCTTTGCCCGGAGTAACGGCGAATCCCCGGGAGATGCGGGTTTCCTGGACGTCTATCGTTATGACGCCAAGAACGCGACCTTCAGCAACGAACCGCTGTTTTCGGTTCCGATTTCCAACGCTCCCGAATTCTACGGAATGGATCAGATGGCGCTGCATCCGAAGAAAGCGAAATTGTACGTCTCGCAACCCGATGCCTTGAGGGTGTACGACGCGAACACCGGGACCCTGCTGACGTCCATCACCGATCCCGGCATCGTGCAACCGACCGGCGTGACCGTGGCTAAGGATTTCTGCGAAGATCCTCCGCCTGGCGGGATGACTACGGAAGCCGACGCTCCGCAATGCTCCATGAAAAGCACCGGCTCTGCCGATCACCCGATCGACGGCGGCGATCAGGTCAAATAGTATCCCTGTGCGGTCAATCGTGAGCGACAGGTTTGCTTCTCGGCATGGCTCGTCCGATGGTGGGCGGAAGGATTGAACGAAATAAAAAGCCCGATTCTTGGAGCGATAGTGCTCGGCGAGCCCGCTACAGCCGCCCGCTCTTTTTCAACCGGCGGATTACCATTTTGTGATAGAGACGAGCCAGCAGCGGGCGGATCGCCGGCAGTCCGATCAGCCAGGCCAAGGGTCTTAGAAACGCGACTCTCTCCAGCAATAGGATGTAAGCATCCAGCTCGGACGCGATCCGCCCGTTTTCGTCGCGGACATGCAGTTCGGTCAGGGCCTTGCGGGGATCGATGCCGATCTCGCGGAGTCTGTCCTCCCGTCCCGTGATATCGAACCAACAGACCCGCTCGCCGCTTTTTCCCGCCAGCCGCTCGTAGCGGCGGCGCTCCCGGACACAGCGCGGGCAGGCGCCATCGTAATAGACGGTAATCTTTCCCTGGTCTTCGTTCATGGATTCTGCCTCTTATTCCCAATCGCCTTCAATCAGGCATTCATGTTTGTAGGGTGGGTTAGCGAAGCGTAACCCACCGATTCAAGGTCGCCCGGTGGGTTACGCTTCGCTAACCCACCCTACGCAATGTTCACTCGGATGCCGAATGGAGTTAAAACCTGGTGGCCGACGGCAACGGGCGAGGGACCCACAAGATCCGCCGGCACCTCCATCCCGTAGATTTCACCATGGTTCCCCGGTAACCTTTCCTGAAACGCGCGGCAGTCGGTGCGTACTTAAGATAGGCGCATCCTCACCCGGATTCTGAGGAGGACTTCACCATGACGGAACCCGCTCCCATACGCGGACTTTGGTGTGCAACGCTGACGCCGCTCGGCCGGGACGGCGGCGTGGATCATGCGAGACTCGCCGCACTGGTGCGGGAACTGCTCGCGAAAGGCGTCGACGGTATCGTGCCGTTCGGCACGACCGGCGAAGGTCCCTCCTTCTCGGTGGCCGAGCGCTGCGAGGGGCTTGAGGCGCTGCTGGCTACCGGCATCGCGCCAGACCGTCTGCTCGCCGCCACCGGATGCACCGCACTCTCCGACACCGTGGCGCTGACCCGGCACGCGCTGAAAACCGGCTGCCCGCGCTGCCTAATCCTTCCGCCGTTCTTCTGGAAAAATTTGACCGACGAGGCGGTGTTCCGTTACTACTCGATGCTGATCGATACGGTGGGCGATACGCATCTGCGCATTTATCTGTATCACATCCCGCAACTCTCGGCCGTGTCGATCCGGCCGGAAGTCGTCGCCCGGCTGGCGGCCGCCTATCCCGGCATCATTGCAGGGGTGAAGGACAGCGGCGGCGATTTCGAACATACCGCCGGGCTGTTGAAACGCGTGCCTCAGCTTTCGATCCTGCTCGGCCACGAATCGCATCTGCCGCGTCTGATGCGCGCCGGCGGAGCCGGAACCATCTGCGGCATCGCGAACCTCTTTCCGGACCTTATCGCAGCACTGCTCAAGCCGGACGTGCCGCCGGACGACGAAACGCGAGTCCGTATGTTCCTGGACATCGTCCTGCGCTACCCTTTCGTTCCCGCATTCAAGGCGATTCGCGCCGCGCAGACGGGCGATCCCGCCTGGCTTGCGCCCCGGCCGCCGCTATTGCCGCTCGCCGCAGACGAACAGACAACACTGCTCGCCGCGCTTCACAGCGCCGGCTTCGGCATTGTGCCGGAGAGAAGCCAATGATGACCTAAGATTCGCTGGCTCCCAAGTTCCTACTTGGGAGCCATACCCGAGAAGCTCCCGCTTCTCGAAACCGCAGTCGAATCGAGAAGCGGGAACTTCTCGCTTTGGGTTCCCAAACGGGAGTTTGGGAACCAATCTAAACTTCAAGCGCTTGGAAAAAGGCGATTTTTACAGCGCCCGCATGAACGCCGCCAGGTCCGACTTTTCCTGCGTGTTCAATTTGAGCCCCAGCACCAGGTTGAAAAACTCCACCGTGTCCTCCAGGGTCAGGCAGCGCCCGTCGTGCATGTAGGGCGGGCTGTCCTTAATGCCGCGCAGGGTGAACGTTTTCATCGGTCCCGGAGGCGCCTCATTGACGAAGCGTTCGAGGCGAAGATCGTGCATGCGGTCATCGAGATAGACGGGCGGCACATGGCATTCGGCGCATTTGCCCTTGCCGAAAAACACTTCCTCGCCGCGGCGCTCGGCTTCGGTGGCCTTGGCGGGGTCGAGCCTGGCGGTGGCAACGTCGAGCTTGGGCGCCGGCGGGAAGTCGAACATGTTCTGCATCTGCGCCATGTGCGAAACCTGCACCCGATCGAACTGGGTAAAACCTTTCTTCATGGCGTGGATGGGATCGCCGTTGAAATAGGCGGTGCGGAATTCGAATTCGGTGAAGTCCTCGACCGAGCGGAGACTCCGCTTGGAACCGTGCAGTTGTTGATTGAACACGCCGCGCAGGCTGACCGTGTCGAGGCGGAGGCGCCGCTCTTGCGGCCGGTTGTCCGGATTGAGGTGGAATTGTCCGGTCGTATGACCGTTGATATGGCAATCGAGGCAGGTGACGCCTAGGCTCGGCTGTTCGCTTTTCCGGTCGTCGGTGGGATTGAATTCTTCCTGGGGAAACGGCGTAAGCAGCAGGCGCAGGCCGTCGAGCTGAACGGGCGTCAGCAGGTCCTTGAAAAGCGCATAGTAATTGTTGATCGAGACGACCTCGCCCCGGGATACGTCACCCAGTTCCGGCCGGTTTTGCAGGAACATGGCGGGCGGGAACTCCGGCAGAAAGGCGTCCGGCAGATCGAATTCCACATCGAAGCGCTCCAGCCGCGGGAACATCTCGATCTGCATTTTCGGGAAGACCTGGCCGCCGGTGGCTTGCTTCGGATGCGGCAGGGCGGGATAAGGGAAGAGTCCCTTTTCGCGAATCTCCTCGGGCGTCATCGCGGCCAGCGTGTCCCAGGTCATGCCGTTGCGCAGCCGCGCGGTGGGACCTACCGGAATGGGTTTACCCCGCGACATTTTCGCCTCTCGATGGAGTCTTGGGGTCAGATCATAGCGGCTTTCCAGCAGTTTTCGCTGATCGGCGGTGATCTTGGGCTTGGCCGCCTTGTCCTCCTGCATGATCTCCTCGAAAGTCTGCATGGGCCTCTTGGCATTGAGGGGATCGCGGTAGAAATCGAAGCCCAGCACCTTGCCCTGATCGGGCTGGCCGCCAAAGGCGTTCGAGGAAGGCTGGGCATGGGGGGCGCGGAAAGCGCCAGAGCGATCATGCTCGGATTTCTGCGACTCCGGCCGTGAAGAGGGAGCGGCTCTCGGCGTTTGCGCCTCGGCAACGGCATCCAACGGTTTGCCGTTGGTTTGAGCGGCCGCTACGGCCACGGGAAAAACAAAGCTGCCGAGGAACCAACGGGCAGCGCTGCTTGAAATCGCCTTGTTCCGGAATCGCATAACACCTCCTTGCGAGCCATCTATCGGAGATAAATCGGATCGGGGTAGTTCTAGATTTGAATTGCCGATCAATCCATTGGTTCCGGATACCTACTGCTCTTTCGGCGGTTGACGGAAACCAGGATGTCGTAGGGCGGGTTAGGCGCACGCCGGCATCCGCTGGCCGCTGATCAACATGCTTTCCGTGCGCCGTAACCCGCCGGACCAATGCTCGATGGTCGTGCCGCTCGCTTCGGTGGGTTGCGCGCCAGCCTCGCTGGGTAATGTGCGGGTAGTGCGGGGCGCACCTAATCCACCCCGCCCGGCTCACCGACGCGATGGCATTGCGGCCAAGGGCGGCAAGCTTTCCGTGACGAGCCGGTCGGCCAGGTCGAGGTCTACGTCGTCTACCCGGTTTATGGATTCCGACAAACGCTCGATGATGCCGGCCTGGACGTCGCCGCGTTCTTTGGCGACGGCATAGGGAATGCGGTGAAACATGACCATGGCGTAGCGCGGGATGAATCTCGCCGGGTGGCGCTCTTCGAGCAGCCATTCGATGTGCTTCCGCAAGTGAAACTTGGGGTCACGGACGGAATCGCGCATCTCGATGTAGTTTTCCAGCGCCATGTCGGCGATGGCCTCGGCATTCGGCTTTCTCTGGGCCTCGAAGTTTCGGTAAAGGCTTTCGAAGTTATCGTGTTCATCGAGCAACCGGTCGAGAACGACGCAATCCTCGAAGGCGCAGTTCATCCCTTGCCCGTGAAAGGGAACCACCGCGTGGGCGGCATCGCCCAGAATCAGCGCCTGATCGCCGACATGCCAGGGAAAGCAGCGAATCGTGCCCAAGGTCCCGGTGGGATGGTTCAGAAAATCGTGAACCGGGTCGGACATCAGGGGAAGCACGTCGGGAAACTCGGTTTCGAAGAAATGCAGGATGGCGCCCTCGTCGCTGAGCGTCCGGAAACTCTCGAGGCCCGAATGGGGCAGGAACAAGGTGGCGGTAAAACTGCCGTCCCGATTGGGCAGGGCGATCAGCATGAAGCCGCCGCGCGGCCAGATGTGCAGGGCGTTCTTTTCCAGCCTGAAAGCGCCTTCGGGTCCTGGCGGGATGGCCAGCTCCTTGTAGCCGTGCGGCAGGTGCTCGTCTCGGCAGTCGATGCCTTTCTGTACGATCATGGCCTGGCGCACCGCGGAACCCGCGCCGTCGGTGCCGATCAGCGTATCGAAAGGCAGAATGCGCGGGTTATCGTCGTCTTCACGCCGGAGCAGCAGATGCCGGTTTTCGAAATCCATTCCTTCGCACTTTTCGCCGAAAAAAAGCTCGGCCCCGGCGGCTTCGGCCCCATCGAGCAGGATCTTGTTGAGCGCGGCCCTTTCCACCGAATAATGAACGGCGGATTCGTCCCTGCCATAGGGTTGATAGAGCAGTTTTCCGTCCCTGTCGTGGATCATGCGGCCGGGCATGGCGACCAGATGTTTTTCGATATTCCGGTATAGCCCGACTTCCTTCAGGGCATGGATGCCGCGGGTGGACAGCGAGAGGTTGATCGACCGCCCCGCCGGAATTTGGTGTTTGCGCATGTCCGGCAAGCGCTCGAAGACCCGGACGGAAAACCGCCGGCGGGCCAGGAATATGGCGAGGAGGCATCCGGCGAGCCCTCCGCCGATCAGGGTGATAACTTTAGTCCGCATGTTCGATCACTCCCTTGAGCCGCTCCACGAAATCGAAGATTTCGATGTAGCGGTTGTAAAACGGGACCGGCGCCACGCGGATCACGTCAGGCTCCCGCCAGTCGCAAACGATCCCGGAAGCGCTCAGCTTTTCGAACACCCGCTTGCCGTCCTTCAATCTGAGCGAAAGCTGGCAACCCCGTTCGGCGGGGGCGGGCGGCGTGAGGATGGCGATCTCGTCGTCGAACCGTTCCTTGAGCAGGCGTTCCAGATAACCGGTCAATGATTCCGACTTGGTCCGCAGCGCCGTCATTCCGGCTTGATCGAACAGATCCAGAGACGCAAGCAGGGGCGCCAGGGAGAGAACGGGCGGATTGCTGAGCTGCCAGCCTTCGGCCCCGGGCAAGGGACTGAACCTCGGCGGCATGACGAACCGGGTGGATTTGTCATGCCCCCACCAGCCGGCGAAGCGGGGAAGATCGAAGCGTTCGGCATGCCGCTCGTGGACGAAACAGCCCGCGACGGCTCCGGGTCCCGCGTTCAAATATTTGTAGGAACACCAAACGGCGAAATCCGCGTTCCAGTCGTGGAGTTTTAAGACCAGATTGCCCACGGCATGGGCCAAGTCGAACCCGACCACGCAGCCTTTCTCGTGCCCCGCTCCAGCGATTTCGTCCATGGCGAAGGCTTGGCCCGTGTAGAACTGAACGCCCGGCCACAGGATCAGCGCGATGCCGTCTCCTTCCCGTTCGATGAGCTCCAATATGTCCTCCGTGCGAAGAGTCACTTCGCCCGGACGGGACCTGGCTTCGATCAGCGACTCATCCGGGTCGAAGCCGTGAAAGGCGATTTGGGAAGCCATGGCGTAGCGATCCGACGGGAAAGCGTGTTCCTCGATCAGGATCTTATGGCGCTCCGGCGTCGGACGGTAAAAGCTCACCATCAGGAGATGAAGGTTGACCGTCAGGGAGTTCATCGCCGCCACTTCGACGGGCAGGGCTCCGACCAACCGGGACAGTTTCTCCGTCGCGAACTCGTGATAAGGCAGCCAGGGATGATCTCCCTCGAAGTGTCCCCGCACTCCCATCCGCGCCCACGCGGCCAGCACCTCCTCCACGTAGCGCCGCGCCGATTTCGGCTGAAGTCCCAGAGAATTGCCGCAAAAATAAATCTCTTCCGAGCCATCTTCCCGCTTCGGGATGTGAAAGTCGCTTCGGTACGAACCAAGAATATCCGCTCGGTCCAGCGCCTCGGCGAGAGATCGGTGCGCTTCGAACCTCATGGAACCTCCACGGGAAAGATCAGCGGCCGGCTGGGTGCCGCATCGCCGCGGAAAGGCGCGATTTGAAGATTGAGCAGGTAATAACCGTCCCGAATGTCGTCGCCCACGAAGATGAGTTCGGTAATCGTTCGAAAAGGCGCTTTGCAGCGATTCAAATCGTGGGCGTCGGGCGGCAGCTCCCAGAAAAGGCGGTGATTCGACAGCCTGCCCTCGTCTTCCATGCGGTCGACGGACGGCATATCCACCAAAAGATGCTTGACGCCGCGTCGGACGATTTCCGCCATCGCCTCATTGGAAAAATAAGGCGTCGCCAAGTACTGCCGTGTTCTCTTGGACGGTGAATTGGGCAGCGAGCGGATGACGAGCACTTGGTGAAAATCTTCGTCATCCAGCGTTCTTAACTTTTCGACTAGCGCCCTCCGGGTAATGAGCGCATCGCCTTCCGCTTTGCCGGGGATATAACTTTCCGGGCAATCCATGCCTTTTTCCGGCTTCACGGAAATCAGGGTGGCAGGAATCCAGGCATCCTTCAGAAATGCCGTTACCGATACGTCCTGATCCACGATATGGCCCACGCATTCGGTATGGGTGCCGTGGCAATGGGGGATGAAACGGTATTCCCTCACATTGCAGCTGCCGCCGCGCCGGGTGTCGCCGACGAACCAGGCGTTTTCCACCGTTTGCACGCCGGCGGGCGGTACCCCGAAGGCGCTGAGCCCTCGGACATCAAAATCGACAGGGATGGACAGGTCGAAATGGTTTGCCGAGTCGATACGGAAGGTCCGTGGTCCGATATGGACATCGACGGCGGTCATGCGAAGGATTCCGCTGTGAGACCGAGCCATTCCAGGGCAGTGCCGTGAAACAGCCGCGCCTTGGTCGATTGCGGCAGCGCCATCTCGGCTATCATCCTGCCGGGCCGGTTTTCGCCCAGCGGAAACGGATAATCGGAGCCGAGGGCGATCGAGTTCGCGCCCAAAAGATCGATCAGGCAACTCAGGAGGCGTGGATCGTTAACGCATGAATCCACATAGAAGCGCCCCAGGTATTCGGCAGGCTCCACGGCATTGTCCACGGCGCAAAGATCGGGGCGCACCTCAAATCCGTGCTGAACACGGCCGAAAGTACCCGGGAACGCCCCGCCGCCGTGGGCAAACGCAACACGAAGCCGGGGAAATCGCTCGAAGACGCCGCCGAAAATCATCGAGCAGATGGCCAGGGCGGTTTCCGCGGGCATGCCGACCAGCCAGCTCAGCCAGTATTTCTTCATCCGCTCGGTGGCGAGAACGTCCCAAGGGTGCACGAAGAGGGCCGCTCCCAAATCTTCCGCTGCCTCGTAGACAGGGAAGAAAAGCGTCTCGTTCAGGTTGAAGCCGTTGACGTGGGTGCCGATTTCGACGCCCGCCAGCTTCAGATCGCGGACGCAACGCTCCAGCTCCCCGACCGCGAGTTTCGGCGCCTGCATGGGCAGAGTGCCCAGCCCGACAAAGCGCTTGGGGAACTCGGCGACGACGCCGGCGATGTGATCGTTCAGCAGTTTAGAGAGATCGAGTGTGTGCTCCGGTTTCGCCCAGTAAGAGAACATGACCGGCACGGTGGAAAGCACCTGAACCTGCACGCCGAATTCATCGTAGTCCTTGAGCCGGGTCCCGGCATCCCAGCAGTTGCTCCTGATTTCCCGGAAGCATTCGCCGTTCCTGAGCATGCGGGCGCAGCCCGGCCGGTGATGATCGAGCTGAATAAACCCGCCATAGCCATACCGCTCCCGAAGATCGGGCCAGTTCTTGGGGAGGATGTGGGTATGGATGTCGATTTTGAGCATGTTTGTTTTCCATGTGCCTAATAATGAGCCGTTCTCAAGCCCCTTCCTTTTTACGAAGTACCGGTCTTTCTCCCTCTCCCTCCGGGAGAGGGATGGGGTGAGGGGATCGAACAACTATGGCAATCGGAATTGCCTCTAACACTGCCTCAAGATCGCCGAGCACTTCATGATTCCAAAACCGCAACACCCGATAACCCAAAGCCTGTAAGTATCGGGTTCGCTGATTGTCCTGTTCCTGTTGCTCGGAATGCTGTCCACCATCGAGTTCAATGATCAGCTTCGGTTCTAGGCTGAGGAAATCTGCGATGTAGGGGCCAATGGGTTGTTGCCGACGGAACTTGCAACCTTCCAGCTGGCGGTTTCTCAACCAGCTCCACAATAATTTCTCCGCGTTGGTCTGTTGTTTTCGTAGCGTTCGGGCCAGTTGTTTCATCGGAAGAAAACCTAGTTTCGATCCCCTCACCCTAACCCTCTCCCGGAGGGAGAGGGAACTGAGGGCCGAAGTAATGGGCACAGACTACCACCGGCCTTTGCCCATCCTACCGTGTGCCGCGAGTGTGTATTCAAGGCGCCTCCATCACCGTCCCGCACTTCTTGCACGTCCGGTTTTCCTCGCTGGAATAGAACCGCTCGAAAACCGGCGGCAAGTCCTTCTCGATGTTTTCGAGGTGGAAATATTCCTCGTAGAGCAAATTCGAACAGTTGTCGCAGTACCATAGGAGACCGTCGTTTTCCGCCGGTCCTCGCTTTCGCTCTATGACCAGCCCCACCGTGTCGGCGAAGCGCTGAGGGGAATGGGGGATGCGCGGCGGAAGCAGAAAGATATCGCCTTCCCGGATGCGGATGTCCTTGGGGTTTCCGTCCTCCATGATCTTGAGAACCATGTCGCCTTCTATCTGGTAGAAGAACTCCTCGCCTTCGTCGTAGTGATAATCCTTGCGCCGGTTGGGGCCGCCCACCACCATGACGATGAATTCCGCGTCCTCGAACACCTGTTTGTTGCACACCGGGGGCTTAAGCAGATGGCGGTGTTCGGCTATCCACTCGCGGAAGTTGAAAGGCTTGAGTTCTCTCACGGCGATTCTCCGTTCTCATTCGATGGTCGCGATGCACTTCAGCTCGATCGCGATGGGGGTCGGCAGCCTCGACACTTCGACGGTCGTCCGACAAGGCTGATTGGTCCTGAAGTATTCCGCGTAAAGCCGGTTGTAAGCCGGAAAATCCTTTTCCATATTCGTCAGGAAAACGGTGACGTCCACCAGCTTGTCCCAACGGGAGCCCGCTTCCTCGAGGATCAGGCGGACGTTTTCGAAGACCGAGCGGCATTGCGCCTCGATTTCGTAGGCAACGATATTCCCGTCCTCGTCCAGCTCGACGCCCGGAATAATCTTGCTTCCGCGTTTTCTCGGCCCGACCCCTGACAGGAACAAGAGATTCCCCACCCGCCTGGCGTGGGGATAGAGGCCCACGGGTTCCGGTGCTTTTTCCGAGTCGATACGCTGACCCGCCATACGCGCTATCCTCCGAGATAAACGCAGACGTTCTTGGCTTCGGTGAAAAACTTGAGCGCCTCGAAGCCGCCTTCCCGGCCCACGCCCGATTGCTTCATGCCGCCGAACGGCGTCCGGAGGTCCCGAAGCAGCCAGCAGTTGATCCAGATCACCCCGGAATGGATCCGGTTCGCCAGGCGATGGCAGCGCTTGAGGCTTTCGCTCCAGACTGTGGCGGAAAGCCCGTACATCGTGCTGTTGGCATACTCGACCGCTTGGTCTTCGCCATCGAAAGGCATCAGGGTGACCACGGGGCCGAAGATTTCCTCCTGATTGACCCGGCAGTCCGGGGAGAGACCTTCGATGATGGTCGGCTCGACGAAGAATCCGTTTTCGCAGCGGCCCTCAAGACGCACCTGCCTGCCGCCGGTCAGGATCCGCCCGCCCTCGGTCTGCGCCAGATCGATGTAGGACAGCACCTTGCGGAGGTGGCTTTCCGAAATGAGCGCGCCGACGTCGCAGTCTCCGCTCAGTGGATCGGCCACGCGCAGCGCCTGGGTCCGTCGCAGGAATTCGTCCCTGAACGTTTCGTAGATCGGCCGTTCGACGAAGATCCGCGACCCCGACAGACAGATTTCGCCCTGATTGAAAAAGGACGAGCGGACCGTGGTGCTCACGGCGCGTTCGAAATCGCAATCGGCAAAGATGATGTTCGGATTCTTGCCGCCGAGTTCCAGGGAGAGCTTTTTGAACTTGGGAGCCGCGGTTTGGGCGATCCGGGCTCCGGTTTGGGTGCCGCCGGTGAAGGAGATGGCTTCGACGTTCGGATGCTCGACCAGGCGTTGCCCGGCCTTGGCGCCGGTGCCGTGGACGATGTTCAGAACCCCCGGCGGAAGCCCCGCTTCCCGGCAGATTTCCGAGAGATAAAACGCCGTCATCGGCGTCAGTTCCGAGGGCTTGGCCACGACAGTGTTCCCCGCGGCCAGCGCGGGCGCGACTTTCCAGGTAAAGAGATAAAGCGGGAGGTTCCACGGCGAAATACAGCCGACGACGCCGAGCGGCACGCGGAGCGTGTAATTCAGCGCTTGGCTTCCCATGGCATGGGATTCGGAGAAGAAATGCTGGATGGCTGAGCTGAAGAATTGGAAATTGGCGGCGGCTCTCGGGATGTCGACCTGGCGCGCCGCGCTCAGAGGCTTTCCGGCATCGACCGATTCCGCGCGGGCGAGCGCGTCCGCCTTGGCTTCGATCAGATCCGCGATCCGGCGCAGCAGCCTGGATCGCTCTTCCAGCGGAGCCTCGGCCCAGGCGGGAAACGCCGTCCTTGCGGCGGCTGCGGCGCGGTCGATATCGGCGGAATCGGAGTCCGGCACTTCCGAAAACAAACGGCCGGTGGCCGGTTCGATGTTTTCGAGATAGCGGCCGGAGACGGGCGGAACGAGTTCGCCGGCAATGTAATTCGTGATTCGTTGCATATTTACAAGCTCATCGTACGTCCCCCGTCGACGGGCAGATTGATCCCGGTGATATACGAAGCCAAATCGGATGCGAGAAAGCCCGCCGCGTAGGCGATTTCTTCGGGCTTTCCGAAACGTCCCAGGGGAATCGAGCGTTTAGTCTGTTCGACCACGTCCTCGATGGATTTGTTCGAGCTTCGGGCTTTGGCCTCCATGATAGCCCGGAGCCTCGCCGTCTCGGTCGCTCCCGGAAGGATGTTGTTCACGGTGATGCCGAAGGGCGCGAGTTCTCCGGCCAGAGTCTTGGCCCAGTTGGCCATGGCGCCGCGCACCGTGTTGGAGACGCCGAGTCCCGGAATCGGCTGCTTGACCGAGGTCGAAACGATATTGATGATCCGGCCGTAGCTCTCGCTCCTCATGCCGGGGAGCAGGGCTTGGACCAGGATATGGCTGCAGATGAGGTGGCGAGTGAAGGCCTCGGTGAATTCCTCAACCCCGGCTTCATATAGAACCCCGCCCGGCGGTCCGCCTGTGTTGTTGACCAGAATGTGAATGGGAAGAAGCGCCGGCAGGCGTTCTTTCAGGAGCTGCCTCAGGCGATCAGGATGGCCGAAATCGGCCACCAAGTAGCTGTGTTTTTGCCGATGCGCGGTACCGAGCTCACCGCAGACAAGCTTCAAGGCCGACTCGTTGCGGGCGAGAAGAATGACCTCGGCGCCTTGATCCGCGAAATGCATGGCGACGGCCCGGCCGATCCCTTGACTGCTGCCGCACACCAGCGCCCTTTTACCATCCAGTAATCCCATCGAGATCGCTCCCATCGGTTTTCTGCAAACCTTACAACGAATGATCAGCGTGTGCCATAAACCCGTTCGCCGGGTTGATCCATGTCGTAGGGTGGGTTAGGTGCGCCTACATACCGCCCGTACGCGGCCCACCGAGTCAGGCGCGCACCGTAACCCACCACACCGCGCGTTGGTGGGTTACGGCGCACGCAAAGCACAGTGATTGACATCGGAGTATGCTGGAGTGCGCCTAACCCACCCTACGAAATCCCGGTTTTCCGTCAGACCTCGACATGGAAGGCTCTAACCTCCGATTCTATCCCCGGTCTAAGCAGTCAACGAGGCCATCCGTCATGACATCCGAACCGCTATCAAAACTCTCGGTTTTAAGCCGAGCGCTCGAAGGGGAGCTTTTGACCGACCGGCTCTCGCGCCTGCTTTACGCCACGGACGCCTCGCCCCACCAGAAGATGCCTCTGGCCGTGGCGCGGCCCAAGCACCGGGACGATTGCGTGACGCTGATGAGATTCGCCGCGCAGGAACGGCTGCCGCTGATTCCCCGCGCGGCCGGAACCAGCCTGTCGGGGCAGTGCGTCGGCGACGGTCTGGTAATCGATTTCACCCGCCACATGAACCGGATCGTCTCGATCGACCCGGAGCGGAGGCGGGCACGGGTCCAGCCGGGCGTGATCCGCGACGATCTCAACGATGCGCTGAGCCCGTTCGGGCTGATGTTCGCCCCCGATCCCTCCACCTCCAACCGCTGCACGATCGGCGGCATGTTCGGCAACAACGCCTGGGGCAGCCATGCCTTGCGCTACGGCACGACCCGCGATCACGGTCTGTCCGTCGAGGCGGTCTTGAGCGACGGCAGCATCGCCCGGTTCGAATCACTTGGAGGCGAACAGCTTCGGGAAAAATTAGCGCTGGACAATCTGGAGGGGCGGATTTACCGCGCCGTGTATCAGGCGATCGACCGCCATCGGGCGCTGATTCTCGATCGCTTTCCCCGCCCCGACGGCATTCCCCGCAACGCGGGCTACCCCCTGGACGTGCTGGCGCGCGGGCAGCCTTGGGAATCTCGGGGGCCGCCTTTCAATCTGGCCCGATTGCTGTGCGGCAGCGAGGGAACCCTGGCTCTGGTCGGCGAAATCGAAGTCGGGCTCGTGCCGCTGCCTGCCCGGCGCCGCTTGGTCTGCGTCCAGTTCGACAGCCTGCCGCAAGCGCTTTCGGCGGTGGCCGTGACGCTGAACCATAAGCCGTCGGCATTGGAATTGGTGGACCGGCATATCCTGGAGCTCACCAAGACCAATCTGGAACAGCAACGTAACCGGTTCTGGATCGAAGGCGATCCCGCCGCCGTGCTGCTGATCGATTTCGTGAACGAAACCGGCGGTGAAGTCGACGCCACGGTCTCAAATCTGATGGCCGAATTGCGCTCGCGGAATTTGGGTTATGCCCGGAAAGTGCTCGATTCGCCGCTCCGGGAGCGGGCGCTGGCCCTGCGCGCGGCGGGATTGGGTCTGCTCATGGGCATGCCGGGCCCGGTCAAGGCCGTCACCGGCATCGAAGACACGGCAGTGTCAGTCAAGGATCTGCCCGCTTATGCCGAGGCGGTTTTCTCGGTCATGGCCCGCCATGGTGTAGATTGCGTCGTCTTCGGTCCGGCCGGATGGGGCGTGTTGCATTTCCGCCCCTTGCTCGATCTGCGCAGCCGGGAAGGCCGGCGTCTTTACGAGCGCATCGTCGAAGAAGTGTTCGAACGGGCGATCCGTTTCGGCGGGACGATCAGCGCCAAGCATGGCGACGGCCGCCTGAGATCGCCTTATTTGGAAGGTCTTTTGGGTGGGGAACTTTATGTGCTCCTGCACGGGATCAAGGCCGCCTTCGATCCTCACGATCTTTTGAACCCGCACAAGATTTTCGATCCTCCGCCGTTGGTTTCGGATCTGAGAGCCCATGAGAACGGGAAACCGGTTGCCGCCTACTTCGACTGGAGCCGCGAAGCGGGCTTAAGAATCGCCGCTTCGAAGTGCAACGGCGCCGGGGCCTGCCTGAAGAGCGCCGGGCGCGGCACGATGTGCCCCTCCTACATGGCGACACGGGAGGAAAAACATGGCACCCGCGGTCGCGCCAATATCTTCCGGCAGGTCATGGACAGTCCCGAACCCTGGACTGCGATGAATCGCGAGCTGCTGCGGGAAGTCCTCGACCTTTGCCTTTCCTGCAAGGGCTGCAAATCGGAATGTCCGGCCAACGTGGACATGGCCCGCATGAAGGCGGAATTCCTACAGCAGCATTACGACCGATCCGGCGTACCGTGGCGGGCGCGGATTGTCGGAAACTTCGACCGGCTCAGCCGGATAGCGCACTTCGCTCCCGCGTTGTCCAACCGCTTGCTGGCGCGGCGCTGGGTCAAATCCCGGCTGGGCTTTCATCCGGAGCGCCCGCTGCCGCCCCTTGCCGGCGAGCCTTTCAGCCGATGGCTGAAGCGGCGACGTCCGGCCGAACCCGCTGGCCAGAAGGGCGAGGTCCTGCTGTTCAACGATCCCTTCACCGAATTCTACGAACCCCGGCTGGCGATCGCGGCCTTCGAGGTTTTGGAACGACTCGGGTTTTGCATGGGGGCAACGCCGTGTCTCGAATCCGGGCGGATACAGATCAGCCAAGGTCTCTTGCGCGCCGCCCGGAAACGGCTGAGCCGGGCCGTCGAGCGACTGTATCCCTGGGCGGTGACGGGACGTTGGATCATCGGCCTCGAACCTTCGGAAATTCTGACCTTCCGCGACGAAGCGGCGGACTTGCTGCAGGACGAAGAGCTCAGGAGAAAGGCGCGCGTGGTGGCGAGTCGCGCCGTGACCTTCGAGGAATTCATCGATCGCGAGATTGGTCAGCTCGACGAAAATCCGTTCGGCGACGCGCTGGCGGGCAAGACGCTGCTGGTGCACGGTCATTGCCACCAGAAAGCGCTGCTCGGAATACAGCCGCTGTTAAAGGCGCTGTCCCTGATTCCCGGTGTCGAGGTTCGACCCATTCCCTCCGGCTGCTGCGGCATGGCGGGTGCTTTCGGCTATGAGAAGGAACATTACGCCGTCTCGCTGGACATCGCCGAACTGGTCCTGTTTCCCGCCATCCGCGAGGCTGGAACCGATACGCTGATCGTGGCTCCCGGCACCAGCTGCCGCCGCCAAATCGCCGACGGGCTCGGGGTGCGGGCCTATCACCCTGTCGAGGTGATGCTTATGGCGATGGGATTACCATGAAAATACAAGCTTGTGGGAGGGGCTCTCTCGACTGAGCTCAGCTCGTAGGACGCGCCTCGTGCCTCCGCATATCCTGTGGACCTAATTCATAGTGCCGAAATTTACTTTGGCCGGAGCTTCCCTTATTTCAAATCGCTTTCAATAAGGCATTCATTTTCGTAGGGTGGGTTAGGCGCACATCAGCACTGACCGACCGCCGATCACTGCGCTTCGCGTGCGCCGTAACCCACCGAACGGCCTCGGACCTGTCCTGAGCCAAGTCGAAGGATCGGCGGGTTACGCGGAGCCTGTCCTGAGCCTGTCGAAGGGCCTGTCCCGAGCGGAGACTAGGGGCCAACCCGCCATCGATGGGTTTCGCTTCGCTCTACCCATCCTACGATGAATGTTCACTCGAATGCCGAATGGAATTAGGAGTCGCAGCGGTTTTCCGGCACGGCTTCCAAAAGCGGTTGCTGAACCAAGAAGCCCGGTACGGTCAAAGAGATTAAACCACCGAATTTGTATCTGTGAGTCGGCGGGGCGGTATCACTCTGAGCTGAATAAGACGTCCCTGCGCGTGTGCCCATGGTGAGGAAGGTTAATCCCATGAAAGAACTGGTGGAAGGCTTTCACAGGTTTCAGCAGAGCCTCTCGAAGTCAGAGAGAGAGTCATTCAAAAAGCTGGCGGGCGGGCAGAATCCACTTGCCCTTTTCATTACCTGCTCAGATTCGCGTATCGACCCGAACTGGATCACGCAGTCGAAACCGGGCGACCTGTTCATCCTGCGGAATGCGGGGAATATCATTCCTCCTTATGGGGCTAGCGGCGGCGGGGAAGCGGCCACCATCGAGTACGCCGTCGCCAATCTGGGAGTGAAGGAAATCATCGTTTGCGGCCATACCTATTGCGGGGCCATGCAGGCGCTGCTGAGCGGCCCGGAAAGCGTGGCCGACCTCCCGGCCGCTCGCGCTTGGCTCGGCCATGCCGAGGCGACCCGCCGGATCACTCGGGAAAATTACGCTCATCTGGAAGGCAATTCCCTCTTGACGGCCGCCGTGCAAGAGAATGTTTTAGTTCAATTGGAAAACCTGCGTACGCACCCCGTGATTGCCGCGGGACTCGTCCGAGGGACTATCAAGCTCTATGGCTGGGTTTACAAGATCGATAAGGCCGAAGTTTTCGCCTATGTCCCTGGACGCGGCCAGTTTCTCGCTCTGCCGGAGCACCCGTCCGTACCCATCCCCTCCGCCATGCAGCTTGCCGTCAAACGAATCATCTAATGCCTTGAAGCTCATATCGCTCTCCTGCATCAGGATCGCCCGCCGGGCTTGCCGCTCGAGGAATCCGTTCTCGGGTGCGTCATTTCGTCCGCCTATACCGGAGATGTACACTTGCCCACAGATAGGCTGCCGGTAAGCAGCTGTCTCTAAGCTTATCGCCGCCTGAAATGTGGCAAGAGAGATCGAACCATGAAACCGCTGATCTACGGTCTTCACTTCAATAATCTTCGCGGCGACATCTACGGCGGCCTCGTTGCCACGGTCGTGGCCCTTCCTTTGGCGCTTGCCTTCGGCGTAACCTCCGGGGCAGGGGCCATCGCCGGACTCTATGGAGCCATCTTCGTGGGTTTTTTCGCCGCCTTGTTCGGCGGAACGCCCGCTCAGGTCTCCGGCCCCACGGGTCCGATGACCGTGGTCATGGCCGAAGTCCTCCTGCTCTATGTCCATCAACCCGCCCTCGCCTTCACTGTCGTGATGATGGGCGGCGTCATCCAGATTCTCATCGGCCTCCTCAAATGGGGGCGCTACATTCGGCTGGTCCCGTTTCCGGTGATTTCCGGCTTTATGAGCGGGATCGGCTGCATCATTCTCATTCTGCAAATTCCCGCCCTGCTGGGGCACTCCCCCAAACCGGAAGGGGTGCTGGCCACGCTACGGGCGATCCCGGAGTTCTGGGACAGCCTCAATCCCCAGGCGGTCGGACTCACCCTCCTCTCACTGGGGATCGTGTCGCTGACCCCCGTCCGTATTGGCCAGTGGGTTCCGCCGCCGGTCCTGGCCCTGGTAATCGGCACGCTCACCGCCTATTTCTGGCTACCGGCCGCGCCGGTCATCGGCGAGGTGCCGGAAGGCTTTCCCACCCTCATCATCCCGACTTTTCAGGCCGGTCTCTTTCTGGTGATGCTGGAATCGGCGGCGATCCTGGCCCTTTTGGGAACCATCGACAGCCTGCTAACCTCGCTGATTTGCGACAATCTCACCCGGACCCAGCACGATTCGAATCGGGAGTGTATCGGCCAGGGCATCGGCAATATAGTCGCCGGGTTCTTCGGCGGATTACCCGGAGCCGGGGCCACCATGCGCTCGGTGGTCAACGTCCGCACCGGTGGACGCACGCCCCTTTCGGGCATGCTCCACGCAGTGTTCCTCCTGGCCATCCTATTGGGGCTGGGCCCATTAGCCGAAAAGATCCCGCTTGCCGTACTCGCCGGCATCCTGCTCAAGGTGGGCATCGATATCATCGACTGGTGGTTCGTGCGGCATGTCGTTCATGCGCCACGGGCCGACGTGCTGATCATGCTGGTGGTGCTGGGCCTGACGGTATTCGTGGATCTCATCCAGGCGGTGGGCGTTGGCGTGGTACTGGCGAACCTCCTGTTCGTAAAGCGCATGGGGGAATTCGAAGAATCGAGACTGCGCATCATCACCCACGAGGCTCCGGAACCGCCCCTGATCTCCGAGGAGGCGGCCATCCTGGCCCGCAACAACGGCCAGATCATACTTATCCATATCGATGGGCCCATGAGTTTCGGCTCGGCCAACAACATGGTCCGCCGCCTGGAGCGGGTACGGCAATTCAGCACCTTCAAGAGCGTGGTCCTTGACCTGTCCGATGTACCTTTCATCGACACTTCGGCAGCCAAGGCGGTGGAAGACATGATCCGCATGACTCGGGAGCACAAACAACACCTCTTCTTCGTGGGTATGCAGCCGCAACTGGTCAAGGTATTGAGGGGTCTGGACGTGTTGAGCTTGATTCATCGGGACCATCACTACGCCAAACGCCTGGATGCCCTGCGCCATGCGGCTCTCATGGCGGGCTCCCGCCATCCGGAGGATAGACCGCTGTCACGTGGGGAAAAGGAAAACCTATCCTCCACTTCCTTATAACCGGATTACAGCGGTTTAGAGCCATGGGGTGCGTTGAGGGACGAAGCGCATCCTACACCCTCGCATCCAGGCGATTCACCTCATCGGTAATACCGCCCGAACCGGTTCTCCAAAAAATCCTCGAGCCGAAAGCTCTCCTGCGTCACGAAGCCTTGGTAGAGCTCGGTCCGGTTCAACACCTGATCGACGACTGCGCACACGGCGGCGGCGGTGGTCACCTGGATGGCCGACCACAGCTTCCCGTAGATCGTCTGCGGATAAATTTTCTTCACGTAGTTCTCTTCGTACAGTTCGCCGCGCTGCTTGCCGCTAACCGAGACATAAACCAGCACCACGTCCTGCACGGTCTTGGGGATGGCGTTTTCGAGGATGCGTTTGAGGGTTTCCCGATCTTTGTTGAGCTTGAGGTCCCGCATCAGGAAGTGAATCTTCTCGCAGTGGCCGGGATAGCGCAGGGTTTTGTAGTTCAGCGTCTTGACCCTGCCGCTGTAGGTATCGGCCAGGGTGCCGAGGCCGCCCGAGGTGTTGAAGGCTTCGTAGAGCAGCCCGTCGATTTCGATGGTTTCATAGCCTTCCAGCGGCATCAGGACGACTTCGTGGCCGTCCTCGAGCCCATAGCAGAAATTGCCGTATTCATTGATCAATCCGTCGGTGGACCAGGTAAGAGAGTATTTCAGGACGTTGCTGGGATGCACCGGCAGCGCGCCGACCCGCAGCTTCACGGTGTCCAGTTCGTCGAAATGTCCCATCAGATCGTTCGCCACGATGTTGATGAAACCGGGCGCCAGGCCGCATTGCGGAACGAAAGCGGTCTCCGCGCCTTGACTGAGGTTCTGGACGTAACGGGTAACGGTCACGTCCTCGGTCAGATCGAAATAATGCAGGCCCGATTCGATGGCGTACTCGGCCACCAGCGGGTTGCAGTAGTACGGCAGCGCGGAGATGATTGCTCCGAAAGGATAATCCGACAGGCAATGTCGGAGCCCGCTGCCGTGGATCGCATCCACGGCGAGGGTCGTCAGGTTTTGCCGATCGATGTCCTCGGCAGCCCGCTTCAGGGCGTTTTCATCGTGATCGACCAGATGAACGGTATAGTCGCCGGCCCGGGAAAGCAGGCCGGCAATCAGGGAACCGATGGTGCCGGCGCCCAGGACGCAGACGTTCCGCATGACATGGTCTCCTCGCTAGGCGGCGGTCTGGACCGAGGTACGAATGACATGGGCCGCCTGTTCCGGCAGGAAATAGTTGTAGATCGGGGCGGAATGAAGCGGATTGTCCCGCTCGTAAGGAATGTCGTACAGCGCGAAGAATCGCTCGGCCAGTTCCGGGCTCGTTTCCCGGCGCGACAGAAGTTCGAGGAGCTTGGCGTTTTCGATGACGGTTTCCAGCTCCGCACCGTGAGTCCTCAAGACCTCCCGAATCCGTTCCGGAACTTCCCGGTTCCGCTCGGGCCGGGTGAATACCTGTAGCAGCAGCCTATCGGTGTAGTCACCCGTCGGGGTCATGATGGCTATGCCTTCCGCCTCCATGGTATGCATCAGCTTCGACAAACCGACCGCGACGCGCCGGCCTTCCTCGAACCGCGTGGCCCGGATCGCCAGATGATGGGCGGTGTAGCCGTAAACGTGATTCCAATGCTGGATGATCTGGGTGGGATTATCGGCATCCGACTGATCGATGAACAGCCGCAGCACCTGGCCGTTTTCCAGGATTTTGTAGAGCAGGTAGGCGTTCCAGCCGTCCTCGAACTGATAGAAATCTTCGCCTTCGACTTGCGAGGGCACATAGCCGTGATGGCGGCGCAGGTTTTCCACGACCCGTTCGGCATCCCTGTGGGCCGACGAGCCGCAGCGGATCGCGAGATGATCGAAATGGACGGTCCAGCCCAGGCGCGGCGCGATCTTCAGCAAGGTCAGATCGGCCTGGCTGTACAGCAGCGATTCGATGGCCTTGACCGCCACGTAGACATCGAGCCGGCCGACCCAGTCGCCGATCAGCTTCGCCTCGGCATCGGTCAGAAAACTCCGGGCACGGGCCAGCACGCCGTCGAGAAACTCGCGGGCATAAGGGTCCACGTGTTCCAAGGCTTCCGGCAGATCCTCTTCGAACGGTTTCGACTGCCGAGCTTCCCGATAAGCCGTCAGCAGTTCATCTACGGATCTGATTCCGTGAAAATAATGGCCGGCGGTCATCGGCTGGGGTTCCGCTTCGAAAGGCGTGAGATCGATGCCGGCCATCCGGCCGTCGGGGCGCGGCACCAGCAGCTTGGCGGGACGATCGGGATGGGCGCGAAGGGTGGTCGGACCCGCGAGCACCTCGCGGACCAGGCTGTGGGCAAAGTCATCATGTGGGCTGGACATTGCAAGACCTCTCTGCCTCTGTGAAAAGCGTACGATAGGGCGGGATTAAGGCAAACCCTCGTCCCAAACCGTTCTCCCAAAAGGAAGGTCGCGACTTAGCGACTATTGGCGATAGGGAAAGAGTCCCCGATCTACTCGGGGCGATTGACAGATTTCGTAGGTCGGCAATCCCTTGCCGACGAACCCGCTTGCCGCCCCCGGTGTCGGCAAGGGATTGCCGACCTACGATAGATTAGACAGCCGAAGTCTCGGAAGGTTGATGATCTCGGCTATCCGAACCTCTCCCTGCCGCCCCGAATCTAACTGGCACAAGGCTCTATGCCTCAAACCGGAAAACGCCTATGCACATTCACGACAACGCCTTCAAGGATCGACTGTTCGAGACTTTGCATCTTCTGGACGTCAACGTCGGCAGCTATTCCGCCTACGAAGGATGGCTGGAGGCTCGCGATGCTCCGCGGCTAAGCTCCTGCAATCCGGCTACCGGCGAGATTATCGCCGAGGTCACGCTGTGCTCGGAAGCGCAGTACGAAACCGTGCTGGAAGAGGCCCGGAAAGCCTTCGAGGAATGGCGCCTGGTCCCGGCACCCGAACGCGGCGAGCTGGTCCGCCGGATCGGCGATGCCTTGCGCGAACACAAGGATGCCTTGGGCAGCCTGGTGGCGCTCGAAACGGGAAAGATCAAGGCGGAAGGGGATGGCGAGGTGCAGGAGATGATCGACATGGCCGACTATGCCGTCGGGCTGTCGCGCATGTTGTACGGGATCACGATGCCTTCCGAGCGCCCCGAACACCGGCTCTACGAGCAATGGCATCCCTTGGGGCCGATAGGCGTCATCACGGGCTTCAATTTCCCGGTGGCGGTTTGGTCCTGGAATGCGTTCGTCGCGGCGGTGTGCGGCGATACCGTGGTCTGGAAGCCATCCCCCAAGACGCCTCTTTGCGCCATGGCGGTACAGCACCTGTGCGACCGAGCCGTGGCGGAGATGGGGTATCCGGGTATCTTTTCCACCTTCTTGCCGGAAAATCCGGAATTGCTGGACCGTTTCGTCCGCGATGCGCGGCTGCCCTTGATCTCCTTCACCGGTTCCACGGCCGTGGGCCGCCAGGTGGCGGTGAAAGTCGCCGAACGCTTGGGGCGGAGCCTTCTGGAGCTGTCCGGCAACAATGCCGTCATCGTCGACGAGACCGCCGACCTGAACCTCGCGCTCCAGGCCATCGTGTTCGGTGCGGTGGGAACGGCCGGCCAGCGCTGCACCAGCATTCGGCGGCTGATCGTCCACGAGGACGTCCATGACGAACTGGTCGAGAGGCTGATCCGGGCTTACGGCCAAGTGCGGATCGGCGATCCCCTGGACCCTTCGACCCTCATGGGCCCCCTCATCGACCCGGCGGCCGTCGAGGCGTACCGTAACGCCGTGCATGCAGCACGGCGCCAGGGCGGCGAGGTGCTCTACGGCGGCCGGGTGCTCGATCGGCCCGGCTGCTTTGTCGAGCCGACCTTGATCCGGGCGGAAAACCACTGGGACATCGTGCAACGCGAAACCTTCGCGCCTATCGTCTACGTGATGACGTTCCGCCGTCTGGAAGAGGCGATCGCCCTGCAGAACAGCGCATCGCAAGGACTGTCCTCGTCGCTGTTCACGCTGAATCTCAGATCGGCCGAGCGGTTCCTGTCGGCTTCGGGCAGCGACTGCGGAATCGCCAATGTCAATGTCGGCACGTCGGGCGCCGAAATCGGCGGAGCCTTCGGCGGCGAGAAAGATACCGGAGGCGGTCGCGAAGCGGGTTCCGATGCCTGGAAGATGTACATGCGGCGGCAGACCAATACCATCAATTGGGGAGAGGCTCTTCCGCTGGCGCAGGGGATATCGTTTTTCGCAGCGGATGCCGGGCAGGACCGGAAGTCGTGAACCGGGAAACGACAGGTCGTAGGTCGGCAACCCTTTGCCGACCAAGCCCGTTGTCGACCCGGTGCGTCGGCAAAGGATTGCCGACCTACTTCACTTTAGCCCGCTCCCACAAGCCGTAAATTAGTCCCGCAACCGCCTTATCGATTCTTTCCAGGCACCCACGCGATAATCCGGAGAGGCGCGCCGCTGCCGCCCTCGATCTTCATCGGCAGGGCCACCACCATGGCGCCCGTCGTGGGCAGTTCGCCGAGCCGGGCGACGTTTTCGAAAATCGGAATGCGCTTTTCCGAGAGAATTCTATGGGCCTCGAAATGCGATGACTGCCCATAGTCGATGCTCGCCGTATCCAATCCGACGGCTTTGATGCGGCGCCGTTCGGCCAACCAGCGCGCGGCTTCGGGGGCCAGGCCGGGAAAGTGGAGTTTCGCCACCGCCGCCTCGCCCCGCTCGGCGGTACCCAAATACTTGACCGGGTCCGGCCAAAACCGGCCATAGCCCGTATGCAGCAATACGATCGCCTCTTCGGGTATCGGTCCGTGGCTCTTTTCCCAAGCGGCAAAATCGTCTTGGCCCACCCTGTAATCGGGATTTTTCGCGGCATTGGACGATACGTCGATCACGACGGCTGGACCGATCAGCCGGTCGAGCGGAATCCGGTCGACCGCGAGACCGTGAGCGGAAAAATGATTCGAGGCATCCAGATGAGTGCCGCCATGTTCCGCCGCTTGGAACTGATAGGCCTCGTAATGAAAGCCCTTTTCGGTCGTCCCGACAAACACCGGTTCCAGACGGAAGGGCGTCGCAGTGGGCCAGTACACGGTCTCGGCAGAAAAAGAATGGGTGAGGTCCACCCACCGGCCGGACGACCCCAAATCCGGCTGCGAAGCGCAACCCGCCAGCGCGGCCAGCAGAGCCGCCGGCACGCTCGGTTTAAATCGGGATCGAACGGTAACACGCATGGCTCGGCACCTCGATGATCGTTTCGGATCGCCTCTTGACGACATTTTGTCCAAATCCCATTATTTCACGATCAGGGACGCCAAGGCTTCTACACTGACGTTCTTTACGTTTTCTGCGAAGGGATTCCATGAACGAGTCATCACGCATTTCCGGCCCCGAGCCGATCCTGTCGAACCGAGAGCAAACAAGATTCCTCTCTCCTCCCGACGATGTGATCAGGTTTCCAATCGAGCCCGATAGGGTTCGAGAGCGCTCCACTCCTCCAAACATGAAAGGACTGCGCAAACCCTTGTCCCGCGCGGGACGCTCGGAGGCGGGTATTGAAACGGCACTCGACGGGCAGGAATGACTGGTTGAACCGAACTGCCCGAGCCGCGCGCGGCGTCTCTCGGCCGAGTATATTTCCGTTCGGGGATGCGCGCCTAGGTTCGGTCACCGTCATCGACACGATCGAAGGCATCGAACACCATCGCGAGGCTCTCGAAGACCTGGCGGAAAAAGCGGCGCACCCCAATCCTTTCTACGAACCGTGGTATTTTCTGCCGCTGCTCAAGGCCTCGAAAAGCAAGCGACGCCTGCGTTTTCTGCTCGTTCACGGGACCGACGACAGCGGTTCGGAAGCGCCCGAAACGCTGATCGGATTCTTTCCGTTCGAGCAGACACTGCTTCACCCGCTGTGCCCGGTTCGCTGTCTGCGTCCGTGGCAGGACGCCTATCGTTGGACGCTGCGCCGCACGCCGCTGCTCCGCTACGGGGCGGTCGGCAACAGCCTGGCGGCATTGGGCCGATGGCTGCTCGCCCGGCAGCACCCGCCGACTATCATCCTGTTCAAGGACCTGCCCGGCGACAGCGAGATCCTCCGCGCGGCCGAGTGCTGGCTTACCGAGGACCATCGATTGTGCCATGTACATGATGTCCGCGAATCGCACCTGTACCGCCGCCAAACGGATGCCGAGACCTATTTCGCACGCGTACTGTCGGGCAAACGGCGCCGACATCTCAGGCGCTTGCGCCGCCTGCTCGAGGATCTAGGACCGGTACGGGTCGCCGATCTCGACAGATCCGACGACGTCGACCGTCTTTTCGACGAATTCATCTCCCTGGAATTCAGCCAATGGAAGGGAAAGATCGGCACCTCCATGGCATCCATGCCCGATGGCGCTGCGATCGCCAAGGACATTCTCAAAGAGGCGCACCGCCGTAAGCGCCTCTCGCTGCTTACTTTGCGGGTCGGCGACAGGCTGGTCGCGGCGCGCAGCGCCTTCCTCGCGCCTCCGGGATGCTTCGGGTTCAAGATGGCCTACGACGAGAGTCCGCCCTATGCCCGATGCGGTCCGGGTTTTCTGCTGGATTTGGAGGGCATTCACCGCCTCCATGACGATGCGGACCTCCTAGGCACCGGAATCGAATGGCTGGACAGCTGCGCCGTCAAGACGGCCGCGCTGCCGCTGAGCATGAGGACGGAAGCCTTGCCGCTCCACCGCTATATGGTGACTGCGCGCGGCGGTATCGGCGAGGTCGTGACGCGCCGGTTTCCCAAGGTCATGCAGGCGCTTCCATGGAGAATACGCCGGCTGTCCGCGTTTTAGAGCGTTTTCATCTCGCTCTACGGCAAAACAGGCCTGGCCGGAGTCGTTGGCGCCTTCGGCCAGGGTAGATCGACTCAAGCTTTCGTAGGTCGGCAATCCTTTGCCGACGAACCCGCTGGCCCAACTGCACCGTCGGGAAGGGCGGCTTCGGCGTCGGGAAGGGATTCCCGACCTACGCAGAATGCCCGTACAGTAGGTATAAAAATGCTCTAGCGGTTGTCGGCAAGGGAGTATCGACCTACAACCCGTAAGGGGCGGGGCTCCATCCTGACAGACACAGTTTGTCGGCAATGGATTGCCGACCTACGACTCACGAGGGGCGTTGCCCCGTAGCGCGATCACCCTATTAATCAGGCCCGTAAATACCCTCCTGGTATTTCGGGCCGCCGCCCAGGCCGGTACACGCCCGGCCTGGGCTCACGCGGCTTGTCGCCGCGCCGGGGCATCCTTGCCCCGGATTAACCCGGCCTATATTTATAGGCCGGGTTAATAGTCAGGCCCGTAAATACCCTCCTGGTATTTCGGGCCGCCGCCCAGGCCGGTACACGCTTAGGCCTTAGCTCACTCGCTTGTCGCCGCGCTAAGGAAACCCTGCCCCGGATTAACCCGGCCTATATTCATAGGCCGGGTTAATAGTTTGAGCTCGTTTTAGACACCGATATCTTCTCCCCACAGCTCGGGGTGAGTCTCGATGAAGCGCGACATGAGGCGAATACAGTCGGGGTCGTTGCGTACCTCGACGGAAATGCCGCGCGACCGCAGCAGTTCCTCTTCACCGAGGAATGTCCGGTTCTCGCCGATCACGACCCTGGGAATTTGGTACAGCAAAATCGCTCCCGTGCACATGGCGCAGGGCGATAGCGTCGTATAAAGCGTGCTCTCGCGATAAACCGATGCGGGCTGACGTCCGGCATTCGCCAAGGCGTCCATTTCCGCATGCAGAATGGGGCTCCCCTGCTGTACGCGCCGGTTGTGGCCGCGACCGATGATGCGATCCCGATGCATCAGCACCGATCCGATCGGTATTCCCCCGGTCTGCAATCCCTTCTCGGCTTCTTCGAACGCAGCCTGCATGAATGTATCCATGCCCTTTGCTCCATCGGTCGATGATAAAGAGTCGGTGCTAAAGCAATTCTTGCCACGGTCGGTCTTGAGCCGAGACCGGACGACGGCGATGTCGCAATGATTGTCGATGTCGGCCCCCAAGGCAACCACTTTCACGCCGCCGTGATCTCGCGCTTTCAGCCGTTCGGCGTTGGTCGCGAATCCGGCTCGGGCGATAAGTCTTTTTTGATCAGATACAAAATGCTGGCAAAAACCTGCAGCAATACGCCGCCGATCGACAGCGCGAACCAGGCGAAAACGACGAAGCCGTAGTGCAGGGGCGCTACGAACACTTCTTCCATGAACCAGAAGGTGTGACCCCATTCGTTGTAACCGACGTTCGGCAAAAGCGTGAACGGGCCGACCACGGAAAACAGGTAGGGCACGGAAAATCCCTTGGCGAAGTATGGCAGGCGCGTCTTCGCGTACAGAAAGGCACCCCAGCCCGTAATGATGTAAACGGGGTAGCTCATGTAGAACACGATGATGTGATTGGGGGTAAAGTCGGTGTCGCGCACGACCGTTTGATGCCAGGTCGCATCCTGCTCCGTGAAGAAGCTGGTTCCCCAATAGAAAGCCCACGCATAAGCGGCCAGCCAGATCAGGTGGGTCATGTTCCGGCGCAGCTCCTCGCGCGGGGTCAATGTCACGACATCGCGATCACGCGTTTTCCATAACAGTTCGCGCAAGGCTTCGCCTTTCGCTCTGGACAGCGCTGTCTCGGTGTCGATGAAGTGCGCCCAGTACCTCTCCAAATTGCGATCCCGGCTCCGCCATAGCCAGCCCCAAAGAAGAGCGGCCACGATCGTTTCCACCAAGATTTCGGCGTAAAAGAGATTCATCCAGTAGGTCTCGAACTCCGGCGCAAAGGCGTCGAGCCCGGTCGACCACGCGTAAGTCCCCTCATACCAGCGAGCCGTCAGGTAGAGCGCCGCATAGCTCGCCAGTACCAGCACCAGACGCTTCAGACTGAACAAGGGCGGTTCTTTCGCGGCAATATCCGAAGCTCCGGTCCGAATCGGCGTGGACACAAGCCACCTCTTTGATAAGTCGAAAATCCAATCATTGGACCCCCGGCATTCGAAAAACGCTCCTCGGCTTAAAGTGCTTTCAGCACCACGAGAGAAATGTCGTCATCGAAGGACCGGCTTTGACAAAACACGCCGAGCTCGTCGACGATAATCTGGATCAGCTCTTGAGGGGATGCCTGAGCATGCGCGATAACGAGCTCGCAGAGACGGGATTCGCCGAAAAACTCCCCTTGTTTATTGCGCGCCTCGGTAATCCCATCGGTATAGAGAAGCACCATATCGCCCTCGTTCAAGGCGAGTGCTTTCTCTTCGAAGATCACTCCTTTCTTTACCCCCAAAATGAGCCCCTCGGCATCCAGTTCCGTGCAGTTCCGCTCGCCTTTACGCAGCAACAGCGGACGGTTGTGCCCCGCATTGGCGTAGCTGATCCGCCGGGTATCCGAACGGTAGCTCAGGTAGAACATGGAGATGAAAAAGCTGGCCTGGTTCAAATCCTCGAACAGGAGATCATTCAAGACCGACAGAGTCCTTTTTGCGCCGTTGCGGAGCCTCGCCTGTCCTTTCGCCATCCAGTCGGTTCCCATTTTCAGCGTGCTGCGGGTTTCGGCCATGATCAGAGCGGCGCCCACCGAGTGCCCGGACACGTCGGCGATCACGATATCGACCCCCTCTTCAGTGGCGAAATAGTCGAAATAATCGCCGCCGACATGGACCGCCGGCAGGCAATACCCTGCCACCTGAACGCCTTCCATCCGCAACGGAACGCTCGGCAAGAGGGACAACTGGATCTGCCTTGCGATTTCCATTTCGTGACGCTCTTCCTCGATGCGCCGCAATACCGTGACGTCGGTCTGGGTGCCGATAAAATGGGTCACCCGGCCGTTTTCGTCCCTCACCGGAGAAATGAACAGCTCGTTCCAAAACGGCGTGCCGTCCTTGCGGTAATTTTTCAGCGTCAGATGGCAATCACGCTCTTCCCATACGGCTTTCCGAATCTCCTCGATCGCCTTCGGATCGGTTTCCGGACCTTGCAGAAAGCGGGGATTCCACCCGACCACCTCGTCCCGGCTGCGGCCCGTCATCTGGATGAAGGCGGGATTGGCGTAGATGATGGGATTCCCCGGCTGATGGGGATCGGTGATGATGATACCCACGCTGGACGCGGCGATGGCCCGGTCCCTAAGCCTTAGGGCGTCCACGAAGCGTTTGCGTTCGGTAACGTCGTTATCCACCCCGCGCCACCTCAGCAAGTGGCCCCGGCTGTCGGAGAGCGGGATGCCGGTCGATTCGGTAAACACTTCACGGCCGTCCTTATGCTGATACCGGTTGATCAGGCGAACAAAGGACTCTTCGCGAGCGATCAGTTCCGGTGCCAGCACCGCAGAGCGTTCTCTGTCTTCCGGGAAGAAGAGCTCGTAATAGGGTTTTCCGATGATTTCCTCGGCGTCATAACCGAGAATACTTTTAACCGCGGTGCTGGAATAGGTGTAGCGGCCTTCCGCATCCTGTTCCCAGATCCACTCGCAAGTCATATCGACGATCTGACGAAACCGGGCCTCGCTTTCCCGCAAAGACTCCTCGGCGACCTTGCTTTCGGTGATGTCCTCGACCATATCGATGGCGAATTGCAGTTCGCCCCTGAACCCGTAGGTTCCGGAAACGGTCTTGCGGACCCAGACCACCGTGCCGTTTTTCCGGATAAAGCGCTTTTCCAGGCTATAGTGCTTGTATTTCCCCTCGACCAAGCCCTTGAACCGCTGAATGCTGACTTCGAGATCGTCCGGGTAGCTCAGGTCGAAAATGACCCGGCCGTGCAGCTCCTCGGCACTAAAGCCCAGCATCTCCTGCAGGGCGAAATTGCATTCCCTGATCCTTCCGTTCTTGTCCAAGAGTGCGATGCCGATGCCGGCCCGCTCGAAAATCGCCCTGAACCGGGCTTCGCTTTCCCTGAGAGCGATTTCGGTGAGCTTGCGTTCGGCGATCTCCGCATGCAGGGTCGCTTTGGCCGTTGTAAGCTCCATGCTCTGCGTCTTCGCCTGCTTTTCCAGCTCGAGGTGACACATGCGCAAGGCTTCCTCGCTTTGGCTCAATTCGGCGATGGCTTGTTCCTTGTCGCGGTAGATCTCGGTCAGGCGCTTATTGGTCCTTTCCAAACTCTCGTTGAGCAGGCGCATTCGGGTCATGGCGTCATCATGGCTGCGCGACGTCCTTTCGAAAGGCGCGAGCGTCTCTCGAAAAAATACCTCCGCCTGCAATTCGACATCGACGCCTTCGGAAGGAGCGATGGCTCGAGCCGAAAGGCCCGCCAGCGCTTTATGATGAATCGCGGCCACCGCCGAGAGGCTCAAATTCTCCGCCACGGCCTGGCGTCCCAGCCGATAGGCCCGCAGTAAAGGATTTCCTTCCACGCCGGCCAAATAGTCGCGCAATGCTGCCGTGTATTGGGCCGCGAGTTCACTCTCGACCGTTTCGTCATTCATTGCATGTCTCCAAGACACGGCGGTACGGCATCTGGCCGGAAAAACGCTGCATTTTCACGGGGCAAAATAACGACTTGCTCGGCTATTGGACTCCCGGACCGCCGCTCAATTCAATCCGCCGGAAGTCGGCCTGCGGCGCTTCACCCATAGACCGCTGGACCGCAACCTACCGCACCCATTTCTTCATCGTCACGGTCGTCCCTTTCCCGACGTCGGACACGACCTCGAACTCGTCCATCAGCCGCTTGGCACCCGCCAGACCCAGCCCGGCTCCCCCGCTCGTCGAATATCCCTCCTGCATGGCCAATTCGACATCGGGAATACCCGGCCCATCGTCGCGGGCCACGACGACGATGCCCTGGCTGCCGTTCTTTTGAGCCTTGCTCAGAATGACTTCGCCTTTTCCGGCGTACTGAAGGATGTTGAGGGCCACCTCCGAGATGGCCATGGCGATAAAGCTTTGTTCGACCGACCAGAAGCCCAGCTCCGCCGCCAACAATCGGGCCTGCTGCCGAGCGATTAGAATTTGCGACTCCGAATCGATGGGTACGCGTATTCCGTCGATCATGAACGCGCCTCTCCGTTCGCTGCATCATTCATGTTTATGGCGTGAAGCGCTCCTACGGTTCTCTCTCCGATTCCGGCAAACGAATAACTTTTTGCCTGACGATCCGGATTATCGTCCGCTATTCCGCTCGGCCACGCCAGCACCGCCGGAGCCTCCAACAAAATGGCAATGGCCGTCGCCGAAAAAGGAAAGAGTACGATATCCGGGCGGTTCATTCGAATATCCGCCGCGGGCGCGGAATCTTGCACCCCGAAGCGGATTTCCGATGCGACACGGGCTCTTCCCGCAAAACCACGAATTGTCGTTCGCGCATCCGAACCGGGCCGGTCCGTTTCGACGGGCCATGCGCCGGATAGAAAGACTCGTATCGACACGGATCCGGCAGACAGGCGTACTATCCGCGGGCGATCAGAGCCGCCAATATGAGTCCCGCAATGACATTCCCGCCGATGCTCACGAATAGCTCCCGCGTGAAAAAGGCCTGCGGTTGCATCTTGCCGAGCTTGGGATTTTTGTGCTTGGCGGTAATCTCGATGGTTCCGGCGGAGATGTTCCGTGCAATGGCCCGGACCCGCTCGATGACCTCCGCCTCGGTATGCAGGGCGGGGTGATATTTGATCAGAAAGGTCCCCGTGGTGATGTTCGGTTCGGCATGGTATATCCCCCTCGCCTGAGCGTCCCCCAGCAGGCTTTGCTTGAGCAGCTCGGCCAAAGTCCGCTTATTTCTGATCAGAGGCACCCGGATGCGGATTCGGGCCGGGACCTTATTGTGAACGATCGCAATCGTTTCGGGCATTGCGTGCCTCTCGAGCCGGAGTGAAAAAGCCGATGGCTTTTTTCAAAGTGATTTGATCATTCAGACATGAAAATGCGTGAAGAATGCCGCAAAACGCTTTTCGGTCTTTCGGCCGGGTCACGCTTGTCTGATCAGAGGCACCCGGATGCGGATTATGGATAATTTCTTGCGGGAGCGGGCCTTTCGACACAGCTCAAGACAGGCTTCAGCCCGCGATCGAAGGCGGTTGGCGGGCATTCGTCATTCGAGCCGCCGGGTTCTTGTTCGACATAAAAAAAGCCGGGGCTTCCAAACCCCGGCTTTTTATGCGCGTATGGCGCGAACGCTTGCTCATTGTTTGTCCTTATCGTCCATCCGGTCGTAATTCTTCAGGCAGAACCCGATGGACCCGCCGGTGGTGCCGAAAAATACCAATGCTAAGAATATTTCAACGCTCGTCATAGTGATTTCCCCTTACTGATGTACATCCAGTTAGTATCAGTATCGTCACGATTGTTCCTTTTGTTTAATAACGATTTCTTATGAATTAGATCAGATAGTTTAATTAAACATCATAAAAGTCTTTTTAATTACGATAACATTTCTATTTTTGAAACAATCCGGGCACGAAAAAACCAGCGGCCGTTGGCTTTACCAAGGAGAGCAGGCACTAGACCGTTTTCGAAAACGCTAGGAAAAAAACGCGAGTCGCGAAATCCGCGTCCGGCGGCTTCTGTCGGGCGCGGGCAGGAAAACTTGCTCCCTCTCCCCGACTCCAACCGGTGATGGATACCAGTCGCGATGAATCCCGACATCTCAACCGGATGATCGATAGGCTGCTCGACGCCAGCTCCGATACGGCCGAGCTGATCGCTGCGGCCAAGCAGGCCGGTCCGGCAGCGTTAGCCGAACGCATCCGGCAGCGCAGCGCGCGGCAGGTACGCCTACAACCCGCGCAGGCGCAAACGATCCTGCAAATCCGCGATCGCCTGATTTGGCTGGTTTATGCAAGCCCGCTTCCCCCGGAAGGATTTTCAGCCTGGTGCGACGGCTCGAGCGTCCGCACCGCTTCGGGCGCAGCGAACGGAATCGGGGCGATCGTGACCGATGCTCATGGAGAAGTCGTGGCGAAGAGCGCCGGGCGGGTGCCGTCCGTTCTCCCACCCTTCGAAACCGAGATCGGGGCGCTGGAACGGGCTCTGGAGTTGGCATTGGAGTCCCGCGGGACCGTTCTCCGAGTACACACCGACTGCCCCGCTCTGGTTCAGCTCTGGCAGCGGCACCCGCACGATCATCGATTCGCCGCGGTCCGCCGTTTAGCCCGTCGGTTCGAGCGGCTCGACCTGAGCGCAGTGCCGCGAGAGCACAATCAAGCTGCCCATCGCTTGGCGAAAGCCGCCGCGAGCGCTATGTGACGCCGGTTCCGAGGAGCGGCCGGCATCGCACGAGCAAGGAGTATTTCTTACCAAGGGATCTCGGTGCCGTCATAGCGAAAGAAACGGCCGGTATCCGCCAGTGTGAACTTGTCGATTAGCTTTCGCATGCCGCGCACGCTTTCTTCCGGCGTCAAAGGCGCGCCGGTGCCGCCCATCCGAGTCCCCACCCAGCCGGGGTGTAATAGAAGCACGCCGATGTTCAACGGCTTGAGTTCCAGCGAGAGTCCCTTCATCACCGCGTTCAGCGCGGCCTTGCTGGATCGGTAAAAGTAACTGCCGGGGCTGTCGATCTCGGCAATAGAGCCCATATGACTGGTGATCGCCACCACCAACCGCTTTTCGCTGCGCGCCAGAGATTCGACGAATGCCTTGGTGATGCGGAGCGGAGCCATGGTGTTGACCTGAAACGTGTAGGCCCAGTCATCGTAATTGAGGGGCGCGTTCAACGGCAGGTATTTCTCGGTATAAACCCCGGCATTGTTGAGCAGGAGATCGATAGGCGTCTCCCGCAGCTCTTCGGCTAAGGCAACGATCCGGCCGGCGTTCGTCACGTCCAGCTGATGGATGCGTACCGCTCGGTACCGGTCCGCCAACCGCGCCAATTCATCCGCCTCGTCGGGGTATCGGCAGGTAGCGAAGACCTGCCATCCGGCCTGGGCGTACTGGCGGCACCATTCCAGCCCCAATCCGCGGTTGCTCCCCGTGATGAGAACGCTCGTCATGACGCTCGAAACTCCGGTTATTGTAAGAATCCCACAATAGGACTTCCTCAACTGAGACCGCCGGATTCCCATGCGAGTTCGCGGCCGGCACCGTCATAAGACTCACCGGCCAGACCAAACTCGTCGGCCCTGAGCCGGTCTAATTTTATCCGGCATTCGAGTGGACATTCATCGTAGGATGGGTAGAGCGAAGCGAAACCCATCGATGGTGGGTTGGCCCCGCGGCTCCGTTCGGGACAGGCTCCGCGTAACCCACCGACCCTTCGACTTGGCTCAGGACAGGTCCGAGGCCGCTCGGCGGGTTACGGCCTGACGGCCTAACCCACCCTACAAACATGAATCCCTTCTCGAAAACGGTTTGGAATAAGTTCGACCAAGGTCGGCTTGTTCCCATTTGAACATCGGTCCGAACGGCAGAGGACAGGGCTATGGCCAGAGGTAGTAAAGAAAAGTACACCGAGAAGCAGAAACGGCAGGCTCGGCACATCGAGGAAGGCTACGAATCGCGCGGCGTCCCCGAAGAGGAGGCCGAGCGGCGCGCGTGGGCCACGGTGAACAAAATTCACGGCGGCGGGAAAAAGCGGGGCGGCAGCGGTCACGGAAAAGAAGAGGATCGCGAGCCGACGCGCAAGGGCGGACATAAAGGCGGCAAACATTAACCCGGGCTGGCGTTTATCGATCCAAGCTCAGGTTCGCAGGTCGGCAATCCTTTGCCGACAAGCCTGCGTGCCGACCCGTTAACGTCGGGAAAGGATTCCCGACTTACTTGTTGGGCGCTCAGCGGTTTCGGCCGGCTCTTTCAATCCCCCATCAACCCGCTGACGGAACCGCCGGCATGGATCTGCCGGACGGCTTCCGCGAACAGCGGCGCGATCGGGATGACCGTCAGCTTCCCCTGAGCCGTTTCCCGAGGAAGCCTGAAAAGCGGAACGCTGTCGGTGACGGCCAGGCTGTCCAGGACGGGACCGGCCACGACATTCGCAGCCTCGCCGACGAACAGCCCGTGGGTTGCGGCGACATGGACGGCTAAGGCGCCTTGTTCGCGGCAAACCTGGGCGGCACGCGCTACGGTGCCGCCGGTGCTGATCATGTCATCGACGATGAGGGCCGTTTTGCCGCGCACATTTCCCGCCAGAACCGCACCGCGTACCGTGTCATCGCTGCGGTACTTTTCCATGAGGGCGCTGCCGACAGTCGCGCCGAGCCGCCGGGCCAATTTGCGGCGGAAGCTCTCTGCCCGTTTGAGCCCACCTGCGTCGGGCGAGACCACGGCCACGTCTCCGTGGAGTTTCGCCGCGAAATGCTCGATCAGCAGCTTCCCGGCTTCCAAATGGTCGGTTCGGCAGCGGAAGGCATTCTGAAAACCCGCCAGATCGTGGACGTCGAGGGTGATGACCCGGTCCGTGCCCGCAGCCTCGAACAGCTGCGCCACATAACGCAGCGTGACCGGTTCGCGCGGCCGGGTTTTCCGGTCGGCTCGAGCATAAGCAAGGTACGGCACGACCGCGGTCACCGAGGCGGCGGACGCATCCTTGAGCGCACCGACAAAAAACCACAGGCGGCACAGTTTGTCGTTGACGGTCTTGCCGGGCTCGTCGTACAGCGATTGCACCACGAATACGTCGGAGTCCCGCACGTTCTCGGCCGGATACGCCTTGTGCTCGCCGTCGTCGAAATCTTTTTCCTCGACTAAGGACAAGTCAGAACCCAATGCGCGGGCGATGTTTTCTCCCAATGTCCGGCTTTCGCTCAGCGCGAACAGGCGAAGCGGGCCGCGGTTCATCGGCGCAGATACTTCAGGAACCAGTCGCGGGCGAGTTCTTCCACCTTTTCCAGCGTGCCGGGTTCCTCGAACAGATGGGTCGCGCCGGGGACGATCTCCAGCCGGTTCACGGCATTCATGCGCTCCGCCGCCAAGCGGTTGAGCTCGATGACCACATCGTCGTAACCGCCGACGATCAGGAGCGTGGGTGCCAGAACCTCGGGCAATCGCTCCTCCGCGAGATCCGGCCGTCCGCCCCGCGATACCACGGCCGCCACCGATTCCGGACGCTCGGCCGCGGCCCGGAGCGCCGCCGCCGCACCGGTGCTGGCGCCGAACAATCCGAAGGAAAGGTCGGTGGTCAATTCGTATTGCGTGGCCCAGTCGATCGCGCCCACCAGGCGGTCGGTCAAAAGGCCGATGTCGAAACGGAATTGACGGGTGTACTGGTCGACCTCGTGTTCCTCCGCGGTGAGAAGATCGAACAGCAGCGTAGCGAGGTCGGCGCGGTTGAGGAAATCGGCGACGGCCCGGTTGCGCGGGCTGAACCGGCTGCTCCCGCTGCCGTGGGCGAAGATCACGAGTCCTTGAGGTTGGTCCGGAATGAACAGCGAGCCGGACAGCGTCACGCCCGCCGGACCTACCGGAAATTCAATGGAATCCGAGGGTGCGGCTTGATTCATCTCTTCATCTCCCTGCCGAACAAAAAGCTTGTTTAATCCGATGTCTCCTCCCAGGCTCGGGTAAGAATCTCCCGAACCTCGTCGTCGGTGGTCTGGGAAAAGTCCCGGTATCCTTGACCTACCGCAAAAAACGGCTCGGGAGTCGTCAGACAGACCACCTCGTCGACTTCGGCGCGCAAACGCTCCACCGTATCCGTGGGAGCCAGCGGCACGGCGACCACGACGCAAGCCGGGTTTCGCTGGCGCAGGGCGGCGAGGCCGGCGCGCATGGTCGCTCCCGTGGCGATGCCGTCGTCCACCACGATGATGCAGCGGTTCTCGATATCGGGGTACGGACGATCGCCCCGGTAAAGCCGCTCGCGGCGCTCCAGTTCCTGGCGCTCTTTCGCGGCGGCGTTCTCGATAACTTCGTCGCTGATCCGGTAGATCGATACCACATCGCGGTTCAGGACGGAGGCGCCTCCGCTGGCGATCGCGCCCATGGCCAACTCCGGATTGCCGGGTGTTCCGAGCTTTCGCACGATCAAGAGGTCCAACGGCGCTTTCAGGGCACGGGCAACTTCGTACGCCACGGGCACCCCTCCGCGGGGCAGGGCGAGCACGATCAGGTCGGAACGGCCGGCATAAGCGCCCAAAGCCTGCGCCAGCTGGCGTCCGGCATCCGTGCGGTTTTCGAAAAGTGTATCCATAGGATTTACGAGCACTGCTGAAGACACCGGGTTTCATCGCTAGCCCCGGTTGCGTTTAAGGTATTTCCAAGCGTCCGCCGTCGCGCCACTCGCTCAACTGTTCCGCGCCGATCCGCAGTTTTTCCCTTAGCGCCTCGATCCGCTCCTTTTGCTCGAGCCGGGTCGCTGGCCACGCTTCCAGCCGGTCGAGTTCGGTTTGCCATTCCTCCATTTGCATTTGGAGTTCCCGCAAGCGGGCTTGTTCGGTATTCATGGCTGTTCCGGTAATTCTTCCGTATCAACGAGAAGCCCTGTTTTTCAGGAGCTTCATGAATTCCCGCATGAACGCCGGGAGATCCGCGGGTTGTCTCGACGTTACCAGATTGCCGTCCACGACGACCTCCCGGTCTTCATAATGGGCTCCGGCTTGCCTCATTTCGTCCGCGACGGCCCGATAACAAGTGGCGTGCCGATTCTTCAGCACACCGGCCGATATCAGGATCTGCGGCCCGTGGCAAACGGCCGCTACCGGCCGATCGTTCTGCATGAAAACCTTGGCGATCGCCAAAGCCGAGGGTTCCTCCCGCAATGCGGCCGGCGCTTTGCCGCCGGGGAGCAGAAGAACGTCGTAATCTTGCGGAACGATTTCCGAAAGCTTCTTGTCGACCGCCACTTCGTAGCCGTGTTTGCCGATGATCGTCCCGGTTTTGTCGGAACCGATCTCGACCGGAATTCCCTCCTCTTTCAGCCGGTAGTACGGCACGAGGAGTTCGGCATCCTCGAAATAGTCTGAACTGAGTATGAGGACTTTCATCCTGAGTCTCTCTTCTCTTAATGGAGCGCTTCCTCCCGTTCGGACGGGGGAGGCTGTTGGGTCGTCTCGGGCGCGGGGCGAGGCGATTGAATTGCTTCGGGGCGGTAGCCTTCGGCGACGCTCGGTCCGCTCGTGAGCGGTTTGTTGGTCAGTGCCCGCAGAATCAGGGTGGAACCCGCCAAACCCAAAACGGCCGTAAGCGGACTCGCATGCCGCAGGGCATTGACCGCCAGGGTGGTTCCGGTTGCGCCGGCGATCAGCCGGGTGGCCGGCGCCCAGTTCTCCTGCAGGATGTCCGGGCGTATCCGGCGGCGCGGAACTCCGCCCTGAAGTTCGGGGATCTGCTCCGCGGTCTCATGTACTTCCAGCCGATCGTCCACACCCCTGACTCCGCGTACCGAGGCCACACACCGGTAGAGCGGCTTGTGCTCATGCGCCAGTACCGGACCGGAGAGCGTCACAAAACCGTCCTGCACCTTGACGTCGATGACTTTGGGATGGGAGACCACCCGTCCGATATTGGACCGTACCCTATCAACCAGCAAGTCGTCGGGGACAGGCCCCGCCGTCAGCCACCCGTTGAGCTCCGCGACCATGCCGACCGCGCGATTGCGAAGGTCGCGCAGGGCCACCTGAAACGCGTCATCGAATCGGTTCATGCTGCTCGTCGTCTTGTCGCGGAGAACGGCCCGGCGATATCGCCCGCGATCCGGGTCGAGCAAATACATCAACGCGGCCCCCACGGCCGCCCCGTATAGTGTTGAGTTCCGCTTCATGGCATTCTCCTCCGAGTGATCCGTACTGCTCTCGCCTGACTAATCAGACCCGTCTCCCGAAAGGGAGTTGCACGCGAGTGTTACCGAAATGAAAAAGGCGGTCGAACGGATCGCGGATGATTCGGAAATTCCGTCGGCCATTCGACGATCACCGTGCGAAGTGGCGCGATCGAGCACGCCGCGCGACCGACAGGAGCATACGGATGAGGCCGGCGTCTAAACAAAGAAGACGATCTGAAAGGAAGTGTGATGTCCGAACCGAAAGCCATTGCGGCAACGATCGAAACTGTGGTGCCCGGGGTGTGGCGCTGGTCCGTGCAGGATGATCGTATCGGTTACGAGAGTGATGCGTACGCCATCGCGTCGGGTGACCGCATGGTCCTTATCGATCCCTTGAGGGTCGAGACAGCGATCCTCGAACGCTTAGGGCCGGTGGAGGCGATTTGCCTCACCGCCGCCTGCCATCAGCGGGCCGCCTGGCATTACCGCCGTCGTTTGGGCGTGAAGGTGTATGCGCCCGACGGCACGCGGCCCATGGACGAGGAACCGGACCTGCGCTACCGGGCGGGCGATGTTCTGCCGGGGGGCCTTCGGGCGATCCACACGCCGGGACCCGAAACCGCGCATTACGCCTTCTTGTCACCCCAGCCGCCCGGCATCCTGTTTTGCCCGGATCTTCTGTCGCACGGAGCCGGCGACGTCTTGGCCTTTGTGCCGGCCGAGTATCACGAGAACCCGGCGCTAACCCGGCAGAGCGTGCGGAATTTGCTGGACCTGGACTTCGCGGTGCTCTGCTTCGACCATGGCCGCCCCCTTCTCGACGAGCCCAAGGCCGCGCTGCGGGCCCTCATCGCCGAGAAGCCGGGGACCTCGCACAGCTGACTTCCGCGCAGCAGCTATCGATAAGGTATGGCACCCGGAGAGGCATCATCCCGGCACTGGAATCACCGCTACGCGGTAGTCAACGGAATACGCCTGCACTGGGTGGAAGCCGGAACCGGGCCTCTTGTCGTGTTGCTGCACGGATTTCCGGAATTCTGGTACTCATGGCGTCACCAAATCCCGGCGCTGGCGGGAGCGGGCTTTCGCGTAGTCGCCCCGGATCTCCGCGGCTACAACGAGTCCGAAAAACCCGCTGGAATCAGGCCTTATCGCCTGGAAACCCTGGCGGACGACGTGCTCGCGATCATTCACGCGCTGGGCCAAGAGCGATGCGCGGTGGTCGGACATGATTGGGGCGGTGCCATCGCCTGGTTTCTGGCCATGCGCCATCCGCAGGCGGTAGAGAATTTGATCGTCCTGAATGCCCCGCATCCGGAGCGTTTCTTTCAGGAACTCAGGACGCCGGCGCAGTTGCGGAAGTCCTGGTACGTATTCTTCTTCCAGCTCCCGTGGCTGCCCGAAAGGCTGATTCGAGCGGATGATTATGCCGGATTAGGCCGGATATTGCGGACCGATCCGGTGCGGCCCGATGCGTTCACCGAAGCCGACATTCAGTGCTACAAGCAAGCCCTGGCGCAGCCGGGCGCGCTGACTGCGGCGATTCATTATTACCGTGCCCTGTTCCGCCGCAACCTTCTCCGATTCCGGCGGCAGATCCGCCCCATTCATGCGCCGACACTTTTGATCTGGGGTGCGCAGGATCGCTATCTCGGTATCGGGCTGACCCAGGGTTTGGAACGATGGGTTCCGAATATCCGGGTCGAACGCATCCCCGAGGCGAGTCACTGGGTTCAGGCGGACGCGCCCGAGCGTGTCAACTCGTTGATCATTGGCTTTCTTCGAAAACAAGGGCATGGCATGGGGCGAAGTTGACGTCTTCACCGGTATTCCGTGCGCAGTGGATGTGCCGAGGATTCGGCTATCTCTTTCTGCACGAAACTGTGGCGCAAGAATACCTCGAGCCGCCTGCCGCGGAAGGGTGAAGCCAGCAGTCGGATCAGCGCTGCAATGGTGTTAATCTTCTGAGCCAACTCACTACACCCGACTGCGGAGTGCGCATGAATGTCCCCTACAAAGGCCGATGGACGGTGACTGCCAGCGGCGGCGATCCCCGAGCCGCCATCGACGACTCCTACTCGACGCGATGGGTCTCCGAACCGTCGGTGGCCCCCTGGCTCGAGATCGATTTCGGCCGGATCGCGATCCTCGGAGGACTCGAGGTTTACTGGGGCAGGCATGCGCCCAAGGTATATTCTTTCGGGTCCTCGCTCGACGGCGAAGCGTGGACGCCTCTTTGTGCCACCCGCCACGGCGAGGGCGGTCAAGACGTCTTCGCGTTTCCGCCGACGGAGGCTCGATTCGTGCGCTGGACTTGCGCCGATCCGGAGCCGGAGCGGGGCCTCGAAATCGTCGAAATCAACCTGTACGGTCCGGGCGAGGCCGCGTCGGTGCAAGAGCCGGGGCGAATCGCGGCGTTGGGCCGTGGGCCGGTCAAGATTCCTCCAGGCGAGAGCATTACCGTCGATTTCGGGTATACGCGATCGCCGCTCGGCGTGCTGGTCCAATGGGGAGAGACTTACGGAACCGACTTTTCGGTCGAGCTTTCCGACGACGGCGAGAACTTTCGGGAGGTCGGCCGCATCATCCTCGGCAACGGCGACTACGACAGCTTTTATTGGCGATCCACCACGAGCCGCTATCTGCGCTTCACGGTTCACGAGGCAAGCAGTCCGGAAGGGGCTGTCGTCGACGAACTCAAGCTCCGCATCCTGAACAAGGACAGAATGCCGATCGGCCAACTGGAGCGCGCGGCGCAAGTGGCGCGCAGCGATCTTTATCCGCAGGCTCTTCTGGAGCGGCAGGTCTATTGGACCGTGCTCGGGGAGATCGATCGGTCCGAGGATGCCCTTTTCGACGAATACGGCAATCTCGAGCCCCGCCCCGGTTCCGGCCAACTCATGCCGTTGCTTCGACTGGACGGAACGCTTCACGGCGCGCCCGGCGCTTCCGCGATCACTCAAACGCTGGCCGACGGCGCGCTGCCCATTCCTTCCGTCGCGTGGTCGGCGCGGGAGGTGGAACTTAGGGCGACCGCCCTCGCCGATGCAGGGCAAGCGATAGTCGAGTACCGCATCACGAACCGCGCCGGCGTGCCGCAGCAAGGGGCGCTCGTCCTCGCGCTGCGCCCCGCCCAAATCAACCCGTATTGGCAACACGGCGGACACGCGATCATCAACTCGATAGCCATCGACGGAAAGGAGGTTCGGGTCAACGATGGGTGGTATGCCGGTTTTTCGAGTGCCCCCGATGTCGCGACGATCGCCGAATTTCACGACGGAGACGTGGTGAAACTGATCGAGAACCAGCCGCAGCACACCGAACGCTGCTTGCATTCCGATTCCGGTCTCCTGAGTGCCGCATGCGAGTTCGACTTTTCCCTGGCCCCGGGCGAGACCGCTTCCTTCGTCGTATCGGCTCCGCTCAGGGACGGTATCGCACCCGACACGGAGGTCGACTTCGCCAGCATTCGCGAGAAGGTCGCTCGAGTTTGGCGCGAGAAGATCGGCCCGCGCAGAATCACGGTGGGAGACCGCGAAGTCAGCGATACGGTCGAGGCACAGACGGGACTCATCCTGGTGAACGCCACCCGCTATGCCTTCAAGCCCGGTCCGCGCAATTACGACCGAACCTGGATACGCGACGGCTCCTCGCAGGCCCTTGCCCTGCTCTACGCCGGTTTGATCGAAGAGGCCGAGCGCTACGTGCTGTGGTACTCGAAACGCATCTACGACAACGGCATGGTGCCGCCGATCCTGAATCCCGACGGTAGCGTAAACCGCGGCTACGGAAGCGACATCGAGTTCGACGCCCAGGGCCAGTTCGTGGCGATCGCAGCCGACACCTATCGCTTCAGCCGGGATCGCGCCTTTCTCGAAGCCATTTTCGAACCCGTCGTCCGGGCCACCCGATTCATCGAGGAACTCTGCGCGCGAACCAATGCGCTGCACGGGCCCGAAACGCGGTTCCATGGGCTTTTGGCGCCATCCATCAGCCACGAGGGTTACAACAAGCCGACCTACAGCTACTGGGACAACTTTTTCGCGTTGCGGGCGTGGCGCGACTGCGCCTATCTGGCCGCCGAGATCGGCGATGCGGAAATCGCGAACCTGGCCGAAACCAAGGAACAGGAGTTCGCCGCAAACCTGGCCCGCTCATTGCGAATGACGACCGAAGAGCTCGGTTCGGGGCTGGTCCATGCCTCCGCCGATCGCGAGGATGTCGATCCCACGTCGACCTCCATCGCTTTCGAACCCTGCCGTGTGGAGGATGTGCTTCCGGCGGAGTACATTCAGGCAACCTACGATCTGTATCTCGACCATCTCGAACTCATTCGCGCGCCCGACTTCCAAGGGGGCTTTACGCCGTACGAGATTCGCAATCTGAACGCGCTCGTGGCGCTGGGTCGAACCGAGGAAGCCTTCCGGCTCCTCGGGGATGCGCTCACCTGGCGCAGACCCGCCGGTTGGCGTCATTGGGCCGAGGTCGTCTGGGCCGACCCGCGCGTGCCGGACTATATCGGCGATATGCCTCACACCTGGATCGGCGCCGAATTCGCCACCGCGATCCGCCGCATGTTGATTAGGGAAAACGGCGGCACGCTCGAACTTTTTCGAGCCGTCCCCGATGCCTGGTGGGAAGGCGAAGGCATTACGCTGAACGAGCTGCCGACCTGCTTCGGAACGGTCAGTCTCAGAGCCCGCCGCGGCGAATCGCAAGTGACGGTCGATCTGAGCGTGACCGGAACCGCGCCGAAACGGATCGTCCTTCGCTATCCGGGCGCGCGGCAAGCCCACGCCGACGGCAAACCGTGCGAGATCGACGGCGATCTCATCAAGGCACCGAATCTGAACCGGCTCGTGATCGATCTGTAGACTTGTAGGGTGGGTTAGCGAAGCGTAACCCACCGATCCGAGATCGCTCGGTGGGTTACGGCCTCGCGGCCTAACCCACCCTACAAAAATTAATGCCTTATTGAAAGCGATTTGGAATTAGGCCGGGCCCGCGCGGAACTGGTAGAGCCAGGTTTCGGTCAGCGCATCGCCGTTGCCGCGGATGTAGAGCCGGAGCTCGACAGGATCGCTGCCGGTCGGGACGAGGTCGAAGATAGCCCTCCAGCGGCGCGTGCCCGGCACCGGCTCGATGAAGGCGCCGGAGACGGTTCCGCCGGACGCGGAGACGACCGGTTCGGCCTTGACCGAATCGCCCCACAGCGGATCCAGCGCCGAGCCCGCGAATTCGACGCAAATCTTGTACACGCCCTTCGGCCGGGGTTTTCCCGGCTGACCGCCACGCCCGATCCGGGTCGCCACGCAGCGGGCCACCTGCGCCGGGTGGGGCTCGTCCCCCAGCCAGTGCAGCCGATAGCGCAGCCGGTAGGAATTGCCGGCACGCGCCGGTCCGTCCGGCCGCCAGTAAGCCACGATGTTGTCGTGGATTTCGTCGTCCGTAGGCAGTTCCACCAATTGGACGGCGCCGGGGCCCCAGTCGTCCAGCGGCTCCACCCACAGGCTGGGCCGCCGTTCGTAGTTGACGCCGTCGAGATAGTTTTCGTACACCCGGTCGCGCTGCATCAGGCCGAAACCTTTCGGCCCCTTGTCGGCGAAGCTGGAGGTCACGGCGAAGGGCTGATTGATCAACGGACGCCAGAGCCGTTCGCCGTTGCCGTTCCAGATCGCGAGACCGTCGGAATCGTGGACTTCCGGGCGCCAGTCCTCGCGTTGGCGTTTCTCCTTTTCGCTGAACCAATACATGGAGGTCAATGGGGCCAGTCCCAACCGGGTGATGTCCTTGCGCAGGAAAAGAACCACCTCGACGTCCTGTATCACGCCCTCGGTACGCCGGATCGAAAAATGATAAGCACCGGTAAGGCTGGGGCTATTCAGCAGAGCGTAAACCGAGACCGGCTGGTCCTCTTTCCGAGCGCCCTCGATGAAAAATTCGGTGAAATCCGGAAATTCTTCAGGCGTGGGTTCGGCGGAGTCCACGATAACGCCGCGGGCGGACAGTCCGTACTGGCCCAAGGCGCCGATAGCCCGAAAATATGAGGCGCCGAGAAAGGCTATCCAGTCTTGGGTTCGCCAGTCCTTGCGCTTCCGAGATTCCTGCAGGCGAAAACCTGCAAAGCCCGTATCTTCAGGCAGCTTGCGGGCGATGCTGTCCTTGGGCATCGAAAAATACTTGGGTCTGTACAAGATTTCCCGCGCCACTCCGTGCTCCAGAACGTGCATCTTGACCGACTTCTGGAAGAACTGGCCCACGTGAAAAAAAGTAGCCGGATAGAGGGACGGCCCATTCGCGAACAAAGCATAATCGGGACGGTAACGGATATTCCCCCAAGCATCGTAATCGATCTGCTGAACGACTTTGGGCAGGGGTTTGGGTGGTGATTCATAGGGCGCCTTGGCCATGGCAGCAGCCCGCTCGATCAGCGCCTCAAAGGAAAAGAGCTGACCAGGGCCCAAACGAAGCCCTTCGGACGCAGGCGGGACAGCCCGAGCCACGTTGAAAAGCGTTCCCCCTAAGGCTACTAAGGAAGCGGATTTCAAGAATCCGCGCCGACTCAACTTCTGATTCATTGGATTGTAATTCTGTAACTGGTACTAATGACTTAGCGTTTCAATAACGAACGCCGATGAAATCGTATGAAACCGGCATTGTCTTGGCAATTCCGAGAAGTGCCCGGCTCTTGCCCCGAACGCGATTCCTAATTCCATTCGGCATTCGAGTGAACATGAAACGTAGGGTGGGTTAGCGGAGCGTAACCCACCGATTCGAGGTCGCTCGGCGGGTTACGGCCTTGGTTCCGAGGTAACGCCGCGGCCCCGATAGGCCAGAGTACGCTTGGAGGCAGCGCGGTAGGTCAATCGCCGGGGGAGCGGTTTGATATCGATCACGGTGGAGGGCGATGGCTGACATCTCGATTGCTTTCTGTTTTGAAATAAATATGCCACTCATTATTGACGCAAAATTTACACCATCTTTAGATCCGAAAGCCTAGAGTGAACGGCGCAGACCCGTCGGAACAGTACCTCGGCTACGCATGCTTCGAGAGAGCTTTAGCAAGGATATCGGCACACTAGGATTAGTCCAAAGACGCGATTGAGGCCGGCCGAAGTCACGAATACGGCGAGTTCGCCTCGGTCAATTCCGGCCTTTTAGAGCAGCCAACGCGCATGGTATCCGCCACGAGCACCTCATCCCACGCCCCTACTTCCTTGCATAGGCCCTACCGCCGAGCGGTTGGATATTTCTGGGGGTTGGCGGCTCCCACGCTTTGCACGTTGATCAATTGGCCGCTGCGCGGTCAGATCAGCCCAGCGAACATCCTGATGATTTACTTGCTGGGCGTGTTTTTCGTGGCTATCCGGTTCGGACGCGGCCCCTCCATCCTGGCCTCTCTTCAGAGCGCCGGGACTTTCGCCTTTTTCGTTGCCCCTCCGATTTTTTCCTTCGCCGTCTCCGATACGGAGCATCTGATCGGCCTTGCCGTCATGCTGATCGTTGCGGTCGTGACCAGCAGCCTGATGGATGCGCTTCGATCGCAGGCCGCCGTGGCGGCGCAGGGGGAACAGCGCGCCTCGACGCTGTACCGGCTGAGCAAGGAACTGGCCGGTACGCGCCAGGAGGCGGACGTGATCGCAGCCGGCATCAAACATATCTACTCCGAATTTGGGCTCCCGAACGCCCTGCTCGTTCCGGACGGCCAAGCCCGGCTGCACTGTCCGGAAGGCGATCTTTGGCCGCCAGGCATGCCGGATCTGGATCTTGCCCTTGCACAACAGACTTTTGACCAGGGGCAACCGCAGCCGCCCGGTGGCGGCACCGACGCAAATTCCGCAGAGACCTCGCTCTACTGGCCCTTGGTCGGCTCCGAAGGCGTCCTCGGCGTATGGGTTATGGCACTCCCGGCCCACCGAAGGCTTTCGCCGGAAGAACGGACGCTCCTGGATCTCTTTCTCCATCAAATCGTTCAATCTCTGGAGCGGGTTCGGGCTGCCGAACAAGCTCGCTGCACGGCCATCCGAATAGAGGCGGAAACCCTGAGGAATTCGCTGTTGAGCGCCATTTCCCACGATCTCCGCACCCCGCTTTCGACGATCGTCGGCGCGTCGGGAACGCTGGTCGAAGGCGACGAACACCTGGATGCCGAGCACCGCCAAAAGCTGATCCGAGCGATCCATGAGGACGCGAAGCGGATGTCCGATCTCACGCATAAGATCCTGGACATGGCCCGGCTCGAAGCCGGGAAGGTTGCGCTGAATCGACAGTGGTACGCCCTTGAGGAAATCATCGGCAGCGCCCTGCGCCGGATGCGAAAACAGCTTGAAGACCGACCGGTCACGGTCGAACTGGATAACGGATTGACGCTGGTCCATGTCGACGCGGTTTTGATGCAGCAAGTCTTGGTCAACCTTCTCGAGAATGCCGTCAAATATACGCCGGAAGCGAGCTCCATCGAGATTACCGCAGAACTGTCCCCGAAATTGCTGACCCTCTTCATAGCCGACCGGGGTCCCGGCATTCCGGAAAAATTCGAGCACCAGATCTTCGACAAGTTCTTCCGCGTTTACCCGGAAGCGCCTCAGGGCGGCGCCGGACTCGGCTTGGCCATCTGCCGGGCCATCATCAGCGCACACGGCGGCGACATTCGCGTCGAGCCCCGGGCCGGCGGAGGATCCGTCTTCCGCTTGGAACTGCCGCTCACGGAAACGCCGCCGGACATCGAGCTGGAAAACGAGGCTTTATCGCGGTCATGACGGAAACCCGCCCCGTCATATTGGTCATCGAGGACGATCCGCACTTGCGGATGTTCTTGAGCACCTGTCTGAGCGGCCAGGACGGTTGGTCGGTGATCACGGCCGAGACCGGGACCGAGGGTTTGGCTTCGGCGCGAAGCGCCAAACCGGCACTCGTGATCCTCGATCTTGGACTGCCGGACATGGATGGCGTGGAGGTGGTGGATCGGTTACGGAAACGCACTGGAGTCCCTCTGATCATCCTGTCGGCCCGAAATCACGAAAACGACATCACCCAGGCCCTCGATGCCGGCGCGGACGATTACCTGACCAAACCCTTCAGTACGGCGGAACTCGTGGCGCGTATCCGGGCATTGCTGCGGCGTGCCTCGCAGCGTTCGTGGGGACCGCCGCGCGATGTGTTTCAAGTCGGCGACCTAAAGGTCGAACTGACCCGGCGGAAAGTTTCTCTCGAAGACCGCGAGATCCATCTCACGCCGATCGAGTATCGCCTACTGACCGCCCTGATCAGTCATGCGGGAAGTGTCGTCACCCACAGACAGCTGCTGAACGAGGTCTGGGGTCCGGGCCATACCGAGCACAGCCATTACGTCCGGATTTACATGGGCCAGTTGCGACACAAGATCGAGGCCGATCCCGCCAGACCCCGCTATCTCCTGACGGAACCCGGTGTGGGATACCGTCTGTGCGACGACGAATGATCGAAGACCCACGAGCGCGTGCATTGATGCAGCCAAGCAATGACCGGCGGCGCTCGCCTTTGCATGATCAGGTCTGCATTGCCTTTTCGTTCAACATTAAACAGCGGAATGCCATCCATGCTTCACGTCTTAATAACGAGACAAGCGGGCAGCCGTCATCAGCGGCTGATCGGTCAAGAAACACGGCTACATCGTACTCACCAACAAGCCGATCAATCATGAATAAGAAATGGCTGATGATCGTGCTTGCCGCCTTACCGGTCCCGGCCCTGAGCGCCGAGGGCAGCCTACCGCCGCCGCTGGATCTGACCCATCATGCCGTCGGCTATCTGGCCGTCGCGATCTTCCTCGGAGCTTATGCGCTGGCCATGATCGAGGAGGTCACGGAACTCAGGAAATCGAAGCCGATGGTTCTTGCCGCCAGCCTCATCTGGGTCTTGATTGCTGCCGTATACGTCCGGGACGGCCTTGGCGAGCAGGCCGAGCAAGCATTCCGCACTGGGTTGGAGGGGTACGCGGAGCTATTCCTGTTCATACTGGTTTCGATGACCTACCTCAACGCCATGGAAGATCGGGGGGTATTCGAATCCCTGCGTATCTGGCTGCTGCGCAAGGGCTTCAGCTATCGGCAGCTGTTTTGGATCACCGGATGCCTGTCCTTCTTGCTGTCCTCGGTGTGCAACAATCTCACCACCGCCCTTTTGATGGGCACCGTGATCATGGCGATGGGGCGGGATAACCGCCGCTTCATCGGCGTGGCCTGCGTCAACGTGGTGGTTGCCACCAATGCCGGCGGCTCCTTCAGTCCGTTCGGCGATATCACGACCCTCCTGGTCTGGCAAAAAGGGGTCGTGCCGTTCATCGAGTTCTATTCGTTGCTGGTCCCCTCCATCGTCAATTTTGTCCTGCCGGCAGCCATCATGTACTTCTGGGTTCCCAAGGAAAAGCCGGCACCCGCTCTGGAGGCTTTCGCCCTGCGGCGCGGGGCGAAAACGATTATTCTGTTGTTTCTGTTGACCATCGTCACCGCCGTCTGTTTCGAGAACTTCCTGAGTCTCCCGCCGGCCGCCGGCATGTTGGCGGGGCTCACCTATCTGAAATTCTTCAGCTATTACCTGCAGAAGACTGCGGCGCCACGCGGCAATTCGGGCGAAGTCGCCGATACCGATGCCATGGAAATCCCCTACGACCTGGAGGAACGGCATCATTTCGACGTATTCCACAACGTCTCACGATTGGAATGGGACACGCTGCTGTTCTTCTACGGCGTCATGGTCAGCGTCGGGGGTTTGAGCTTCATCGGCTATTTGAACTACGCCTCGCAGTTCCTTTATACCGATCTCGACCCCACCATCGCCAACGTGCTGGTGGGCATCATCTCCGCCTTCATCGATAACGGCACCATCATGTTCGCCGTGCTGACGATGATGCCCGATATCTCACAGGGGCAATGGTTATTGGTGACGCTGACGGCGGGTGTCGGGGGAAGCCTGCTCGCCATCGGCTCGGCGGCGGGTGTGGGACTTCTCGGTCAAGCCAAAGGCTTCTATACCTTCAGCACGCACCTGAAATGGGTTCCGGCCATTGCGCTCGGGTATGCCGGCAGCATAGTCGCGCATTTCGTGATCAATGCCCGGTATTTTTAGCGCGCCGGGTAAGTTCTGGAATGGCTATCGTCTCAAAGAAAATGGGATAGTGATCGCTTACGGACGGAAATTCCGATGCCTTTTATTCTGCGCATACAGAAATCTTATTAATCAGGCCCGTAAATACCCTCCTGGTATTTCGGGCCGCCGCCCAGGCCGGTACACGCCCGGCCTGGGCTCACGCGGCTTGTCGCCGCGCCGGGGCATCCCTGCCCCGGATTAACCCGGCCTATATTTATAGGCCGGGTTAATAAGAACAAAAAAGCATTTCAGCATGATTCAATTTCTGTCGCTGGCCCGGGTTTTCGGGCTGATGCTAATGGTCTTCAGCATGACCTACACCTTGCCTATTTTGACGTCGCTCATTTATCGGGATGGGACGGAACTGCTTTTCATCGAGGACATGCTGCTCACCTTGGGTGCGGGTTTGCTACTTTGGATACTGACCCGCCAATTCGATAGGGAGTTAAAGGCCAAACAGGGCTTTATGCTGGTGGTGCTCTCCTGGACCGGAATGGCCGCCTTTGCAACTTTTCCACTGATGTCGTATCTGAAGAACCTGTCGTTTACCGACGCCTACTTCGAAACGATGTCCGGACTTTCGACTACCGGCGCCACGACTCTGACCGGATTGGATCGGCTGCCGCCCGCCATCAATTTATGGCGGCATGAACTCAACTGGTTGGGCGGCATGGGAATCATCGTCTTGGCGGTGGCGATTCTCCCGGTGCTCGGTGTCGGTGGCCGCCAGCTGTTTATGGCTGAAACGCCCGGCCCCATGAAAGACACCCAGCTCACGCCGCGCATTACCGAGACGGCCAAGAATCTCTGGCTGGTTTACGGCAGCATCACCGTGGCCTGTATTTTTGCCTTGAAATGGGCAGGGATGACGTGGCTGGACGCTGTCTGCCATGCATTTGCAACCTTGTCGCTCGGCGGGTTCTCCACCTACGACGCCGGTGTCGGCCATTTCAATTCGCCCGCAATCGAGGCGGTTTTGATCGTTTTCATGCTGCTGGCGGGGATGAACTTCGCCACGCATTTTCTGGCGCTCCGCGGCAGGAGCCTGATGCCGTACAAGCATGATGTCGAGTTGCTACCTTATCTGGTGCTTGTGGTGGGCAGTTGCGTGGCAATTGGGCTTTATCTGTGGCTTCAGGGCACTTATGCGGATTTTCCGACCGCCCTTCGCCACGCGAGCTTCAGCTTGGTGTCCATCGGCACCGACTGCGGGTTTGTCACCGCCGATTTCAACGAGTGGCCGATTTTTGCGCCGCTGTGGATGTTCTTCGTGAGTTGCGTTGCCGTCTGCACCGGATCCACCGGCGGCGGCATCAAGATGATGCGGACCCTGATTCTCGTCAAACAAAGCCAGCTCCAGATGTTCCTGCTGACTCACCCCACTTCGGTCAACCCGCTCAAACTCGGCAATATGGTCATTCAGTCACCGATCGTCCTGTCGGTGCTCGGATTTATTTTTGTCTATTTCATGAGCGTCGTGGTCCTTACCTTATTGCTCGTAATCAGTGGACTCGATTTCCTGTCATCGTTCTCCGCCGTGCTCGCCAGCATCAACAATGCGGGTCCGGGGTTAGGAGAAGTAGGGCCTGCCACGAATTATGGCGGATTGACCGACTTTCAAACGTGGATCTGCACCTTGGCCATGTTTCTTGGCCGCATCGAGGTGTTCACGGCGCTGATCCTGTTCACGCCGGCCTACTGGCGCAAATGAGCGTCACTCCAGAGGTTTGACGCGCTGGATGCAGCGCGATGTGGCCGCGGCACGAAAAGCGCTCCGGCAACTGCTCAAGGAACCGATTCGGTGTATTCCGGTGGAACGGAAAGGCAAGAAAGTATTGCGGGCGGAAGGACAAACGACCGTCGGGACCTTACTGTCCCAAGGTTATATAAACTTGGCGTCCCCAAGGGGGTTCGAACCCCTGTTGCCGCCGTGAGAGGGCTGCAACGTGGACAAGCGAGGCCCTTCGCAAACACAATAATACATTGTTTATATTGACATCCTGTGCACTTGCGTCCATCTTTGTTTTCCTTGGCACACCCCGGTTTATTGGGGATATATTGGGGAAATGAATGGCGCGACAGGTGAGAGATTCCAGACTGGAATCGAGAGAAGCTCGGGGGCGGCTCAAAGCCCGAAAGAAGGCTTATTACCGATTGCTGGTGGAAGGACGACACTTGGGTTATTACAAAGGCCCGCAGGGTGGAAAGTGGCTAGTGCGCATCTATAAGGGCGACGGGAAGTACCTGGAGGCCACTTTGGGGAAGGCCGATGATCACGTTGACGCGGACGGCCAGGAGGTCTTGAGTTATGCTCAGGCGCACACCCTGGCACTGGCCTACGGCGTCAACAAGCCCCAGGGCGCCTATTCCGTGGCGGACGCTTGCCGGGATTATCTGGCCTGGTTTGAGGCGCATCGGAAAAGCGTGAAGGCGACCAAGTATACGATCGACACGCATATTCTCCCTGCGCTCGGGAAGATTGAACTGGCTAAGCTCAGCGTCAGCGACATCAGCAAGTGGCACTCCGGATTGGCGAAGGCACCGGCACGCTTGAGGACAGGCAAGTTATCCAGACCCAAGGTTCGTTCGAACAACGATCCCAGGGCGAGGCGAGCAACGGCCAATCGAATCTTGACTGTGCTCAAGGCCGCGCTGAATCATGCCTATCACCACGGGAAGGCTCACTCGGACGAAGCTTGGCGGAAGGTCAAGCCGTTCCGGGGCGTGGATGTGCCGAAGGTTCGCTTTCTTTTGGTGGAGGAGTGCGCACGACTGCTGAATGCCTGCGATCCCGACTTCCGGCCGTTGGTTCGAGCGGCGTTGTTGACGGGCTGCCGTTACGGGGAATTGGTGAAGATGGAGGTTCAGGACTTCATCGTGGATGCGGGCGTGGTGCGGGTGCAGGAATCAAAAAGCGGGAAGTCACGGCATATTCCGCTGACCGACGAGGGCCGGGAATGTTTCGAGCAATGGACGGCCGGGAAGTTGAGAGGAGAGCGGATTTTCACCCGCGAGGATGGCGGAGTGTGGGGCAAGTCGCACCAGTCGCGACGGATGAACGCCGCTTGTGCTCGGGCGAAGCTGGCGGCCGTATCATTTCACGATTTGCGGAACACCTATGGTTCGCTTCTGGCGATGCAGGGGGTGCCGTTACAAGTGATCGCGGCGGCACTCGGCCATGCCGACACAAGAATGACCGAGCGGCACTATGCTCATCTACGAGATAGCTACGTGGCCCAAACGATCCGGGCGCATCTTCCAACTTTTTCTGGAACGGATACAAAGGTAAGGAAGATTCGATAAGGAAACAATCATTTTCCGCTTGGTAAACCTGAAATCACGGAATACGGATTGAGGGACTGCTCACAATCCAAAGGCAAGTTTTGTGAAATAGGCGTTGTTTATTTCACAAACTCAACCAGTTTCTCACAATCCAATCTAGACATTTATGGACTATCTCACAAGTTATTGATTATATTAATAAAAATATACATATGGCGTGGACTTCGGCATAATAGGGCGGACGCTAACAAACAAGGAAAAGCTTATGTCATCCACCTCAAAACACGCCATGACCGTCAAGGAGTTCTGTCGAGACCACTCGATCGGCCGCAGTTCGTTTTACGAATTGATGCGAGACGGAAAAGGTCCACGCAGTTTCACCGTAGGCCGAAAACGTCTTATTCCGGTCGAGGCAGCGGCGGAGTGGCGCCGGAAAATGTTGGAACAATCAGCTTAAAGAAAAAACGCGGCACCAAAGGGACTTGGAGCCGCGCGAATCTTTTTAAAATCAGTCTAGCATATTGATTTTACGAGACTTTCGCGTAAAGGCAAATCCCTCCGGTGCCCCAACATTTGGGGAACCAAAAAATGAGAAACTCTCATCTGGCCGCGGACGCGGCCGACGATCACATCCAAGAAACCCCGCTCGAAATCTTTGGGCGTTTGCTGAATGCTATCGACCCGAACTACGGGCACCTAAATCTTCTGAGAATCCTATCATCCGGCAAGAAGCTGACGCTCGTCCACAAGCTCGATCCCGAGACCGTGTTACGGGTTATGGTGATGCACAGGGCTCAAGCCAAGGGGATGGCAGAAAACGAGGTAACACCGGCCGAGATCCGCGGAGTATGGAAAAGTGCTAGGCCTATAAATCTGGGGTGGTTCTGCAAGTTTGCCAAGGCGGCACCGGAAGAGCAGGCGATCCTACTAGGCGAAACGGAACCTGCACGCGGGGACGGTCCCTTATGGCGGGCGATCTGCGACGAACTCCACGCTACGGAGATTGAGGACCGGGTTAAGGAAGATCGGGATTTTGAAAAAGTGCTGACTTACCTCTTCAAGACTGAGCCAGAACCTCCGGTTAATCAAGCGGCAGAACACCCCTACGTTCTCAAGAAGCTGCAACACCCGACGACAGGGGAAACAATCAAACCTTACGGCGCGATATGGTACCCGAAGGTCGAGAACCGTTTGAAGATCGGAACGCATAACGCTGCTTACCATTCCGGCCTGGAACCCTACAGCTGGCAACACATTACCGCAGCCGGTGACAAAAGACCCACTCCGGGCACAAGCAAGAAATGGAGCTACATCATTGTCGAACCCGAGAACCTGCTGATCGAATCCATCGTTGCGGTCTGCGAAGGCTGGAGTACGGCGTGCACGGTGGCTCACCTGCTGGGCATCCGGGCAGTCGTAGCGCTCGATTGCGGTCAGTTGCCGAGGGTGGCCTACTTGGTGGCCAACGGTTACATGGCGCTCGACGTACCCGAACGAATCTTGATTGTGGCCGACGGAGTGGAAGCAGACAAAACAGACCCGCTCAAAAAAGCCCAGCAGGCCGCCCAAGTCGTCATGGAATCGACGGTAGCCGACGCAGACGACGCCATTCCCGCGCTGGTTATCTCTCCCAAGCACCCGGACGGCCGAGACCATGCCAATTTTGACTTCAACGACCTGTGGCACCTCGATCCCGAGGAGGCCAAACGGCAGCTCGCCGAGGCCGTCAGGGAATTGATGTGGATCCCACGGGCTGCGGTTGCGGAGGTATTGGCAGAGCTGGATATCGACGCGGTGGTGGACGAGATCAACAGGCAGTTTGTCTACGTGCGAAACCTCGGCGCGGTGGCGGATCTGAGTTCCGACGGAGAACTCAAAATTCTAAAGCTCAAGGATTTCCTAACGTGGCACGAAAACAAACTGCACTGGTTGACCGACGACAAGGGCAAACGTAAGCCATACAACAAGGGCAAGCTGTGGCTGTCACACACACGGCGCCGGGAGTACGTTGATATCGAGTTTTCTCCCGGCCGTCGTGGAAAACCGGGGAACCTGAACTTGTGGCAAGGGTACGGCGTTAAACCGAGGGCGGGGAACTGCGAACCTTACAAAGAGCTGCTGTTCGAAGGGGTTTGTGCTGGCGACGAGAGGCGTTTTAACTATCTGTGGAGATATCAGGCCCACACTGTCCAAAAGCCTTGGGAACTGCCGGGAGTGGCGGTAGTCCTCCGGGGCGGTCAAGGCCTTGGCAAAAATACCGCTGTCGACTGTTTCGGGCAGTTGCTCGGCGAGAGGCATTTCGTCAGCACGTCAGACAGCGACCAAGTCCTAGGTCGATTCAATGGCAGTACTTTGGCGGGCAAGCTGGTTGTTCATCTTGCGGAAGCGATCTGGGGCGGGGACAAGAGAGCGGAAGGCCGTCTCAAGTCGCTCGTCACAGACCCGAAGCAGCGGGTTGAGACCAAGGGCGTCAACGCTTTCAGCATTGACTCCTACGTGCGGCTGTTCATTTCTTCGAATGAATCGTGGTGTGTGCCCCTGGGATTGGACGATCGGCGGTTTTTAATCTGCGACGTATCCGCCAAGTACCGTAACGACTACGAGTTTTTCGATCGGCTCTATCGGCAAATGGCGACAGATGGAGCGGCCGCGCTACTCCACGAACTGATGGAGGTCGATCTGAACGACTTTAATGTCAGGAGACTACCGGACGGCGCCAGCGCCTGGGACCTGAAAGTACGGTCGGCAGATTCGCCGATAAGATGGTGGTTCGATACGTTGGTCCAGGGCACCATCCCAGGAGGTGAGACGGAGGGCACTTCGACAGAAGAGGTGGAAATCTGGCCTGCGACTGTGCAGAAAGCCGCCGTGCAAGAGGTTTATTACAACTGGTGCAAACAACGTGGCATTCGGCACCCAGCCGGCACAGAAACCTTGGGGCGGGCGTTAAAGGCCATGATGCCAACTCTAGGTGTTATCCAGCCGCGCATTGATGGTGGACGCAAGCGCTTGTATAAGCTGCCGCCGCTGGATCTATGCCGGGCGGATTTTGCCGCACATATCGGGGCAGAGATCCCATGGGACACGCTGGAGTGATCGGCTTGTGCCTATACCTTGTGCCGGCACAGGCGCTGGGACAAGGTACCTGTGCCGCTGAAACGCTTGGCGCACAAGGGGTTTAGAGGGTTGGCACAGGTAGACCAGGTGGAACACGGGGGTAATTTCCTATGGAATTTTTTTTCATGCACCACCGTTAAATTTCCGTGTGAAACTAATATACCTGTTCCACTTGTTCCATCTGTTCCAAAGGTAATAAATATCTGAAAAATCAGTAATATACGTGGAACAGGTTAGAACAAAAATGGCACAGGTGGCACAGGTTAGGAATCCAGCCCTTACAAATCAATTAATTACGCCTGTCTGCAAACATGGAGGTTTAGAAACGTGAAGAAAATCAACGATATCCACCGCAGAATTTTGTTTAGAGTGGTCGAAGGCACAATGAACAAGACCACGATCGCGAAGGAAGTGGGCTGGCATCCGGGGAGCTTGAGCCGGTTTATCAGAAGCCCCGCAGCTCAAGAAGAACTCTCCCGTCTGCGGCAGGAGGCCGAACGGGAGCTTGCCCAAAGGCTGCCCAATTTAGTGCGTCAAGCGCTCGACGTTGTCGAATCAGCTCTGTCCCTCAAACACCGCCCCGCGGAGCGGCTACGAGCAGCGCTGTTTGTTCTGACCTTGGCAGACAAAGCGATGAGCACCAAACCCGAACCCGAACCCGAACCCGAACCCGACAGCGTCATCCTCGACATCACTCCCGTCGAGCCGCCGACCGATCCACATCACTGATTTCTTAACCCCTTCGTCATGGAGGACGAAACGATGACTGACCTTTATTTAGCCGATCTGCTATCTGATTTAGATGTTCATGCCAAGGCATCCAAATGGATGCCACTCAACTTTCGTTGCCGTTGTAAGGCGGTTGCGCGAGCCGTACGATCTGGAAACCTGGTCGTCGCCTTCTACTGGTTGAACTCCCTGTGGTGTTCGGACACCAAGCCCATACTCGGTGACCTGATGGAGGCCGTGAAATGTCGCCTCAGTCCCGAGCAGCACCAGCTCTACACCGCCTTGCAGCGCGAGCGCGACCTCCCCCTCAAGCCGGGGAAGGTTGAGAACCTGATTTTGGAGATCAAAATTCGAAAGCTGCAAACGCAGTCGACTTGATTCCACACAGCGCCAGCGAGGAGAGCGCTGGCGCTGACGCTGTCCGGCCGCCCTGAACAGGGGCGCTACGGCGATCGTGGGTGGTCGATTTTTCCTAACGGGTTACGGAAATACAGCGTCAGAGGAACTGACGCTGTCCCTGCGAAGGGCGATGTCATAGTCAACCTCATCTGCCGACCTCAAATCACGAATGACTGAAACGCCCATAAATTATCAATCGCAGTGCTCAATGCCGCTTGATCCGAGACCGGAAAGCGAGAACTATCATGGCGATCTGAATAGTCCCCAGTAACCGAAATGCAAGGTCAAGCCGGGACTGTGCGACGGAAGCACTTGTCGTCCGCAATTCGGTCGTCTGTAACAGTAAGATTTTGAGCGATCAAAGTGCTGCTTCTGAAATTTGCTGCAGATCCGGTAGCATCCCTCTTGGCAACTCAAGAGCGACAGTGGAGATCGCGTGCAAGAGATAGATAAGGACGAGCATTCTGAGCGCCGTGGCTACACTGGTGCCGTATCGACTAACACTTCGGTATAACGCAGTTACACTGAAAATGTGGCGGCTCAAGAAATTGAGTTGCGCTCGAACAGACTCCATCTCTGCAACATAGAAATCCGACGTTAAAATTCCTGTTCTCTTCAAGTGCTACTCGCGCATTTCTGCAGGTTTCTTCGAGCACCGGCAGCAACGAATACCGAAATGGACCATCCTTCGACAGCTTGATGTACACTTCGTCATAAAGCCCGTTCCGTCTGAGGGTTGGTTGCCACCACGTCACGCCGAGAAACCTGACGCCCCGCAGGTTCGTGCCGCGGAAATGTACTTTCGATAGGTCGACCTCAGAAAATAGGGTCTGATCCGGCTTCAAGAAAACAACTCTCTCAAGGTGCCCCTCATCCTCGAACATCCTAAAGATCTGAGCATCAGGATCGGTTTTTGCGAATCTACGATGGAGCCCCCTGAACTGATTCCTAGTCCTTTTAGCCGCCGCTAATGCCATTTCCTGCAGGCGTTTTGCGAATCGGGAGATCGCATTTCGAGCTCTTCTAGCTTGAATCCGGATTCGCTCTACCAATGTTGGCTTTCGTCCTCCGGATATGATTGCATCCATGCCTACAGTAAGTCTGAGCGATAGCGATGATGGTCTGAAAGTTATGTTCCTCCACCCGGCGAAGATCACACCATCCCGAAAAACCGCTTCGTTGAAGCCCACGCGTTTACGAAAGTTGGCCCTCAAAATCGTTCGCCTTGCGAAATCGGCCCGGTAAAAGAAGCAGAGCTTTTGCACTGCACATTGAGAATATCAACGGGCCCCTCAAATCGGCAGCGGTCGAAGGTGACTGGGCCCTCGAAAACAACGCCTTTTAGCGTCAGGCCATCTGTGAAGATCGCATCTGAGAAGTTGACTGGCTCCTTGAAAACCACACCTTCTTGCTCAAACGAACTCAGCCGGCTTCCTCGCGCATCTACTGCAAAGGGAATTTCTTTCGGTAACTTAACTCCAAGGGGGAAAACGAACCCGCGCCAGTTGCCATCGTTCGCTTGTACCACGTCAAGGAAGTCGGCTTCGAAATGGGGATTCTCTGGAACTTTGTCTATTGGTTTACAGTTAGAGCCGTAGTGCAGAGAACAGTATGGGTCTGGTCCCAGTATCGTCCGGTTACATACTACGCCGTCAGGTGTCCGAAATATGCAGGTTTGTAGTTCTTGGGGCTGAGCTGACATTCTGAAAGGTATATAGCAAAGTGCTTGCGACGATTGGTTGTAGAGCATAAGTTTATTCACCATCGCAGCCTTTTATAACTGGTTTGATCAGGCTATTTTCGGCGCTGGTACAACTTCTTCCAGCGTCGGTGGCTGGCATTTAGGCGGCGTTTGCTCTGTCACAGGTCCTCTGCAATTTTTATCGCGTCCTACGTGACTATAGCCTCGTAGCTGACAAGCTATTCCAATTGGTCGAGTCACTACGAAGTTGCACGTGTTGCCTTCGTGACTCATGCGTACTTTCTCTCAGGGGACCGATTATGCCCACGTACTTCAAGCTTGAGGTTTTTGCCAATATTCTTCGTTATCTCATCTTTGCTGCCCAGAACAAGCGGGTAGTGCCTTATCACGAGCTTGAAAATGTCTTTGGTCTAAGCCATAACATGGCTGGCTTTTACGCAGGTCAAGTTGGGAACTCTTGCCAAGATCACGACTGGCCATTACTAAATCCCCTTGTCGTGAACACGACGACTTGTACACCTTCCGAAGGTTTTGAGAGTTACCGGCGGTCTGAAGGCAGTGATTGGGGTACGTGTCTCGCGCGTTGTTGGAGTGAATTTCACCTCCCAACTTCCCGAGAGCATCAAGTGCGAAATTTCTCTGGTCTGAACTCACTCGTACGCAAGTGGGGCGAAAGCATCGCCTAACGTCGCCGTCAACCGACTGCCCGCAAGAAGTCCGTTTTTGAGCGGCCGGAACAGCGATAATGTCGCCCTAAAGAGTGGGAATGCCAAATCGGAATCCCTACTTACAGTGGTTCGACCCCGCCGTGGCTCTCAACACTGAGGTTGTCCACGGGTCCGGTTTTGCAATCCGTAATCAAAGATGCCCGTTACCTAACACTTTTCACTGCGCCGATGGGATAGTCTCACGCTGATCGAATACTAAAGCTCAGCTGACACATCTCTCAGCCTAATCGCCCTACCAGTGACGCTGTCAGCCCAATCCCGCAGCTGTAAGACAGCGTCACCTATAGGAGGGGTGATTTCACAACTGCGTTAGTAGTAGAAGAGCACATCGTCAAAAACCATCGTCTGGATGTTGTAGCACACGAGCTTTCGTGGGCGAGTGCTAGCGAAAAAACTACAAGCGCTCTCCTCCCCGTCTTGATTTTAGATGGAAGTAAACTTAGGACTCGCCTTTTAAGGAGTTTAAAACAAAATAAACCCGCGGCAAATTCGGCCAGGGCCCATGACTGTATTCTGAGTTACACCCTAAGAACGGGCTACGATGAAGTCGCTGCAATAGTAGCTATACTTCCGAACGTTAACCCCAACGAGTTCCTAGCGCGACCAACAAAAAGACCAAAAAGATGTTCGCGCATCCGAAAACGATGTCATGCTCGGCATTGAACAGGCGTGCTGATCCACGGCTGACAAGCTGCTCTTCCACTTCGACGCGCTGGAGTACAAACGTCCTGTACTCGCTGATCTCACTGAGAGACTAGTTTCGGGAGGAAAAGGGATGGCGAATTCCGCATCAGGTACACCATCCTCGAAAATTATGGCATATAGGAGGTTATTCGCACCGGTCTGCCTACTACACTAGGTTTGCTCCGCTATCCGCAAGCTCTTCCTGCTACCAACTCGCCATAGCTTACTGCGGCAGTACTTCACAGTAACATTAAGCCGATCAAGTTTGAAAAAAAAATAACTCATGAACTACAAAGCATACAAAGATTTCGTTCCGAGTCTCAGGACATTATTTCAGAAGGGTGGAAAATTCCAAAAAGCAGCGGGCCAAATTCAAGCCGCGTGGGGTCGAGCAGATATGGGTGATAATCCATTTGTCGGTATGACGCTCACGAATCATGGAGAAACGCGAATCAAGAAATGCATTAAGTATGACTTAACAGGATATGCTCGCTTAATTACTATTCAGGACAGTGGAATAGTCCTTTTCTGCTTTGCAGGAACCCATGACGATTGTGATCGTTGGCTTGAGCAAAATCGTGGATTTACGCTGGCGGCAAATGAAAGTAATCAACTTATTTCTGTACAAACTAGTGAGACGTTATTGAATCTCGAATCGCGGTTGACTGGACCATCTGCACTTACCACTGGAAAGCTTTATCGAAAAATACCAGAAAAGTATTTTGACAAATTAGTTGAACTAGTTCCAAGAGCAGTCACTCGAGAATTGGAAGCTTTAGAATCAACATGTGAAGAAACCGAGATTTATTTAATTGCTCAGAAAATATCCGATGCAGAGAGGGGCTTGGCTATAGCTGAAGTATTCATACTTCTTCGTCAGGATAAGGAGGAAGAGGCAATAGATAGAACAAAACTGTTCCTAGGAGAAACCAAGCTAGCCGAGCAATTGACTGAAGAGGAAATCGCTGCTCTGGCCGATAGCCAAACAATCAAGACTCTCTCAGCTAATGATCCAAAATTTCAGCGCGTATTTGAACATTTCGTTCAGTCTGCTTCCTATATGGATTGGATGTTGTTCCTACACCCAGATCAGGAGTATGTCGTCAACCGAGATTTTCAAGCCCCCGCAAAACTCGTTGGTGTTTCAGGTTCGGGTAAAACTTGTATTGTCGTGCAGCGTGCCATACGCCTAGCCCAAACATATTCAAATGACAAAATACTTATCCTTACATTGAATAAACCCTTGGCTCGCCTGATCGAAGATATGGTGACGGCTGCTAGCCTCGAAGAGATCCGTGAACGAATCGACGTAATGCCTTTCTTCAAGCTTTGCCAGAATCTCCTACTTAAACACGAGCCACAGAGCGAGAAGCTTTACGATGACATCACATGGAAAAGTAGAGAGCACATTGATGAGATATGGAGAGAGTTCTATCGGTGTGAAGTCAATAATCATGAGGCCGAAGTCCTGTTGCCAATTCATGATTCATTGATAGCCCGAAGGATTGATGCCGAGCAGTATATTCGAGAGGAGTTTGACTGGATTAGAAGTGCTTTACCAGTTGAACGAAGAAGTGATTGTCTGACGATCGACAGATCGGGGCGTAGTTATCCTTTGGATCAAAACTTTCGCCATTCCATACTAGCTGGGCTCGAAGCGTGGGAGAGAAAGATGCGAGCGGTTGGGGTCACCGATTACCTAGGGATTGCCACCGCCCTATATAAGTACAAAGACAAATTGGAGCCGCTATATCGATGTATTCTAATCGACGAATCCCAGGATTTTGGAACTATTGAATATGAAATGATTAGCACATTGGCGAAGACTGGGAAAAATAATTTGTTTTTCTGTGGGGATGCGGCGCAACAGGTTTCGGCAAAACATCGGAGCTTTCGAGATGCAGGGATTAGCATTGCATCAAAGAATTCCTTAAAGATACAGAAAAATTATCGTAATAGCCGGGAGAGTTTGAGAGCAGCCTACGACGTATTATGGAATAACTTGAATGAAGAAATGCTTGGCTCCGTAGACTTCGAGATCCTAGATCCCGAATATGCAAACTTCAGCGCGGCGCCGCCCCTATTACTTCAGGCGAACACAATCGAAGATGAAATTGCCTATGCTCTTGGTTATCTGAAGGATGCAAGTATACTCGAGCCCAATTCAAAAGCATGTATAGCATTCTGTGGGTACAGTCTCTATCGTATACAGAAATTTGGAAACAGAGTAGGAATACCCGTTCTTGACGGGTCTATTTCCATTGAGAATGATAACTTTTACTTATCCGACCTAGAGCATACAAAGGGTTTTGAATTTGACACGATGATCATTGTTAACTGCAACGAGGGTATTATTCCAGATCCTCTTAAACCGGAGCAGGAGCAATTCAGGGATCTCGCCCGGTTTTATGTAGCTATGACACGTGCCAAGAATCAGCTTATCGTGTCTTTTTCGGTCGCTCGATCTTCGCTTCTGATTGACGCGGATGCAAATTTCCTCATGGAGGAGTGGGCAAATTACGTATCCAGCGAATATGTCACTCCCCGAGGCTTACCTCCAACCTTGGATGATATTCGGCACGAAAACTATTCTGAATCGGGCAAAGATCTACTTGATATGTCTGGCCCGGAATTCCTTTATACCAGCCATGGTATAGGAATCGATGCTTCACTCATCGGCAAATTGCGCGATCTCGTGCCTGGGACTTCTCGAACTCGAGGAGGAGCTAAAATTCAATGGGAGACTCTTCGCAAAGCAAAGATCGACACAGATCGCGATGTGCGATCAAGGCAAGCTTTCGGACCAGAGGGAATCAAAAAATTCCGAGAACTTATTGGGCGACTTTGATGCCAACAATCACCTCTTGAGGGCAGCGGCACGGGTATGCCCACGCACATAACCGAGCGCTACGCACAGCAGGCGATGATCTGTTTTAGACCAAGGCAGTTAGCTACGCCGTTTCGACCTGCGACCGCTAATCACGCAAGCGCTGTTCATTACCTATCGGCAAGTAAGGCAATTTTCCGCAGAAAATTAGGGAAAAACTAAAAACTATCTTAAAAATTTCCTCACAGTTTAGCCTCATTTACGAGTATCTCTTGATAAACTCATCAAAAGTGCAACAGAATAATGACAGAGTCGTAGCTTTCACATTACATGGCTAAAGGCGGGTTTTTCTACAATCACACTCAAAGTTCTTGATCACGCATCGGGGTGCCAGAGCAGCCATGACGCTTTCCAACGCTGTTTCACAGTTTTGGTTCGAGTTGATTCCTGGGAGGGGAAATTGGTCGTAGATGAAGCCAAGATCAATAAAGTCATTCAGGATCTCGTCGCGGATTACGATCGGCGAGATGGCTTCCTGTCCAAAGCACAAGTAGAGCGGCTTTTAGAAAAGCGACAGTTAAGTATCGGGGAATGTACAGAAGTCTATCGACAGCTTGAAACGCTTGGCATATCTCCGGAAGAGGAATTGGAAAGTTCCACCGACGCTGCATTATTGGAGTCCGACGATGAAGAGGTGAATGATCCAGAGTCCATCGGCTACTTCAATCGACTTGATACCCGGCTGAAAGGCTTAAATACTAAGCTTTTGAGTCCTGAGGAGGAAACTGAGCTCGGGCGCCGCATAGAACTCGGACACCGCGCGCAGAAGGAGCTCGAAAGCGGCGTCGCAGTCTCGGACGAACACGTGAAAGTTATAGAGCGTGCTTCCCGTGCCAGAGAAATGATGATTTTGGCCAATCTCCGGCTCGTTCTTCATGTCGCTCGCCCGTACATAGGGCTATCCGATTTGTCCGTCGAGGATCTTTTTCAGGAAGGGACGATGGGATTAATGCGCGCCGTAGAGAAATTCGACCACACATTGGGGTACAAATTTTCCACCTATGCAACATGGTGGATCAGACAGTCCATCACGCGGGCGCTCGCTGACCGTGGGACGACGATACGTTTACCCGTGCATGTCCAGGAAGACGTCTCGCGGCTGAAACGAGCTCACAGGCTATTGTCACAGATTCACCCTGAAAGACGGCCCGGAATCTCTGAACTCGCCGATGAACTCGCATGGACGGTCGACAAGGTCCACTTCATACAACAGGCAGCTGCGCTATTGCCGGTTTCACTGGATGAACCACTTCTTGGACGCGAGGATGTAACGGTCATGGACACATTGGTTTCAACCATCGAGTCACCAGAAGATTATATCAATCGCTTGGATCTAGCGAGATATATCAAAAACACGATATCTGAGTTTGAAGATCGTACACGTGAAGTACTCTGCCGGCGATTCGGTCTAGACGGGTACGGCAAAGGCGCTACGCTCGAGGAAATAGGCCAGGTATTCGGGGTTACGCGCGAGAGGATCCGCCAGATTGAGGTCAAGGGATTGCGCAAGTTTCGGAATCCGAGCCGTTCGGAAGTCTTACGCAGTTTTCTTGATCGGGATTGATGTGATGCCTAGGTACTATATTTCCACATCTCTCTAGAGAAATGTCCTTGCTCTAGCTCGTTGATCATTAAAGTCAACTGAACAATATAACGTACGTCGATCAATTCTCATGCCGATCGCTTGATTTAATAGCCAATACCTGAAAGTTCATAACACGCTCCAGGCGCATCCAATACCAAGATAAAAATTGATTATTGGTATTGGTAGGTGCATTAGGGGCTTCCCAGCATAGTTAGGATATACCGAGTGAACATTGATTCCACGCGTGAGAAATTCGTCGATTGGCTGTCTCGTCGCATGACCATCGCAGGGCGCGGTGACGAAGACACCGTATTGACCGTCGAACCTTCGGGCAAGTACTGGCTAGGAAGACTGCAACCCACCGAAGCCGTGGCCGAAAATGATTGGGGTGACAGAGGGGAGCGCCTTGAGCCGTGTGCCATGGGGATCAAGGTCAAACCGGCGGCTGCCGAGCCATGGTGCTTTGATATCGTCGCATCGGTGCGGGCTTGGCTCTGGGATAAGGAAAGGGCGGTTTGGCGTAAAACCGAGCCAGCCATCGTTGCCATGCCGCTTGATGTGCCGATGGCAGTTGGTACTCACCATTATGCTGAGTCCGAGTTCGTTCGGGCATTGACCGAAGTGACTGGGAAACGCGGACTTGCCGCAAGATTCGACGTCGAAGTCGAAATCGGGCAGGACGGCGATCTCGAACTAAGCATATCCCTGGTCAACTGCTCCCCAAAAGAGCACCCGGATCCGATTCTCAAGGACACTCGCCTATATGAGTGTGAGCTGCGTATTATCGGACTGGACTCCAAACCGTTCCTCTTGGAATCACTGGAGGATTCATTCCGGTATGACCGGCGGGTCAATGCCTACGGCATTAACTGCGGGGTACGCCGTCTTGAAGACGGCGGGCTCGTGACCGAGGATGCTATCACAATCGATAGATTCAGACCGGGATATTGGAGCGTCGACGAACCGATGCCGAGTATGCGCTTCGACGATTTGGGCGCGGACCCGATTTCATCAGCGAAGGCCCTCCTATCCTGTTTGAGGAATTGGGGTAATGCCAACTGGTCGGCTGAAGTCTTGGACTGTAGGGCGAATGACGAAGCCTGGTCTGCCGAGATGCGAGCACAGGCATTTCAAGCAGCGGGTGACTTTGCTCTCGAATGTGAGCGCATCGAAAAAGGAATCGAACTGCTTGAGGTAGATAACGAGTTGCTATCCGCCTTCAAGGGAATGAATCGAGCAATGTCGTATTGCTCCAATGGGAAATACGATTCTTGGCGACCATTTCAATTCGGTTTCCTGCTGGCTAACCTCCCGTCAATCGTGGATCAAGCAGCCGAGACAGAAATCGTGGATGTGGTTTGGTTCGCCACTGGGGGCGGCAAGACGGAAACCTATCTCGGTCTGCTCGTCACCGCCGCACTTTACGACCGCCTCAGGGGAAAGATATCTGGAATAACCGCGTGGAGCCGTTTCCCTCTAAGAATGCTGTCTTTGCAGCAAACGCAACGTTTTGCGGACGCGATCGCTGCGGCAGAGATTATCCGTAGGGAAATGGAAATTTCGGGCGGTCCATTCTCGCTCGGATTCTTCGTCGGTCAAGGCGCGACACCGAACCGCATTCCGGAGGATCCGAAACCTGGAGATCCGGACCCCGACGACGATCTAATGCCGGCAAGATACCAGGTGCTGGAGTACTGCCCATTCTGCCATCAACATTCGATCGAGATGGCGTTCGACCGACGGCTGTGGACACTTGAACACCGTTGCGGGAATTCTGCATGCGAATGGTCTGGAAAAGGACTACCAGTTTACGTCGTCGACGAAGAGATATACCGCTTTCTCCCAACGGTCATCGTAGGTACGCTAGACAAAGCCGCATCCATCGCCATGCAAGCGTCCATGCGCGGCATGGTCGGTGCCCCCCTTGGGATGTGTTCGAAGGAAGGGCACGGTTATACCTATGCCCCCAGGAGCACTCGTCCGTCTGGCTGTCTGGTGCCGGGCTGTCGAGGAACATCTCAACCCCTGCCGATGGAGGCCGAGGGATACGGACCGTCATACCGATTGCAGGACGAATTGCACTTGCTCCGGGATAGCCTTGGAGCCGTCGATTCCCATTACGAAGCCCTTTACGATGGGTTACAAGGACAACTCTGTGGGCGCAAACCCAAGATTCTCGCTTCGTCCGCTACTTTATCCGGTTATGAAAAACAGGTGGACGTGCTCTACCGCAGAGCTCCGCGCGTATTTCCGGTTCCTCCTCCACGTCCCGGAAGTGGATTTTGGACGTCCGACTCGCCGAATCTCATGCGCCGTTTCGTCGCGATTGCGCCTCGAGGGGTAACCATCGAATACACGGTCGACCGGTTGCTGACCGAACTGCAGATTGCGATACGCAGATTGACGGAAGATCCATTATCCATATGCTCGGAAATTGGGATCGACCCGTCTCATGCGCACCACCTGCTCTCTCTCTACGGGACCGACGTCGTGTACGGCAACACGCTACGTGACCTCGAAGCCGTCATGCGTTCGATGGAGACCCAGGTACTAGTGTCGGGTTCGATCAATACCGCTTCTCTTACCGGCAAAACCGACTTCTCGGAAGTCCGCGAAATTCTGGAGAGATTACAGAATCCCGAGGCTGAGTTCGAACGCCGCCTACACATCGTTTCCGCCTCTTCCATGATGTCCCACGGTGTAGACGTGGATCGTCTCAATATGATGGTGATGTTGGGAATTCCTTTATCGGCGGCCGAGTTCATACAGGCTACGGCACGCGTAGGACGCCGCTATCCAGGGATCGTCTTCGTCGTACACAAGATCGGGCGGGAGCGTGATGCTAGCATTTTTCGATCCTTCAGCCAGTTCATTCAACAAGGAGATCGATTCGTCGAACCCATCCCTGTGACCAAGCGTAGCCGGAGGGTATTGGATCGCACCGTGTCAGGGTTGGAGTTGGCTCGGTTGCTGATGATCCATGAGGCATCTGCCGGTAAACCACTGACGACCGTCCGTGCCTTCAAGGAATATGTATCGACAGGGAAATTCGATATCGATGCCGAACTCAACGCACTGGTGAGAATCCTCGATCTGCGGAGCGCACTCGATGCACCACTGAGGCATGACTTGCTCACCTGGTTCGACGAACTTCGCCGTAACATCGACATACCTCCGAACGATGCACGCTTCCCATCCGACTTATCTCCTTCCGGTCCCCCTATGATGTCGTTGCGAGATGTAGAAAAACAAATCCCGATCATCGGGACGCGAGCGTGAAAAGGAACCGAAATGAAAGAGTCACGTAGCGCTTCCCAGATATTGTTCGGTTTCTTGCCGGAGCAGACTGTCGACCTACGGAACGGGGTTTGGAAAGTCAAGGATTGGAGATCCCCTAAGGTCCGGAACGAAATTGATTCTGCCTCTTTGAGGCGCGAGATCATTCGTCAAGCTAATCCTTGGCGCTTCTCTGGTATGGACGGTGGTTTCGTGGCTCATTTGGAAAGTGGAGCTCCGATAACCGTATTGACCCTCGACGAAAATAATGGGGTCGAAGTCGTGCCGTTCCCGAAGGTTTGGGTATGCAAGGCGTGCAAGCGCGTACACGATGCACCGGATACGTCCTGTCCTTGTGGAACAAAAGGACAGAAAGGGCAACTTTTCTTCGTGGGCTATCACGACAAGTGCGGTACTATCCGGGCTCCTTGGATACCCAAATGCCCCGACCATAAGCAAGTCAGTATCGTTTTTCCCGGTACTTCGTCGGCTACCGAGATTCGATTCATGTGCCCTCTCTGTAATCGTGAGTTGCGACGGGGATTCGGCCACGTGTCTTGCGATTGCGGCCAAGGCAACCTGACTTTCCTGCCTCATCGTGCATCATCGGTGTACACGCCGCGCGGCGTGGTTATCGTCAACCCGCCATCCCGAGAACGCATTCGCGCGATTACCGAGGCAGGAGGTCCACCCAGAGCGCTGTCCTGGGTCGTAGAAGGCATGAAGACTAAAAACGTCGAAGACATTCCTGCAAGCCGTGAGACTCTACGCCGCCATTTGGAATCTCAGGGCCTGTCGCCGGAAATCGTGGAAAGGATGCTCGATATTGCCGGAACGGCTGACGGGGCTATTCAAGGGCAAGAGGTGATTCTTCCTAGCGGAAGACGAGAGGACGCCGAAGCACAAGCCGTCACTATCGCACTGGCGACACTCGAATCCCGAATTCGGATCGAAGATCTGATCGCCGCTACGGACACCACCAGCGAACTCGGAATACTCTACCGCATCCGCTATACCGATGCGCTGCAGACCGCCGGCTTATACGATATCGATTTGATCGAGCGATTCCCCGTGCTTACGGGACACTTTGGATATACTCGGGGTAAGCACGACCCCGGTGCAGGTAGGCTGGTCCCGTACAAGGGGCGTCACGGACAAGGGTACAGAATATACGCTGATATTGCCGAAACCGAAGCGTTGTTCGTTCGCTTGGAACCGACGAAAGTTGCCATGTGGCTTTCGGCCGAAGGTCACGATCTTCCGAACTGGGCGGACGAGCGGTCTGCGCGCGCGGCGATCCTACAGGCGGCGCAGCTACCATCATCGTTGGACGGTGAGGTTAGTTCGGTCGGAAGCTCGCTGTTGAAACTTGTCCATTCCTACGCGCATCGATTCCTGCGTATTGCTGCCGTCCACGCTGGCATCGATAGAAACGCATTATCAGAGCTTTTGGTGCCGCTACATCTCGGATTCTTCGTTTACGCGGCTGCAAGAGGCGATTTCGTCCTGGGTGGCCTTCAAGCCGTCTTCGAAAGTGAATTGCATCGGCTTCTTGATGCCGTCGTTTACGACGAACATCGGTGCGCATTGGATCCGGGGTGTTCGGATGCCGGTGGCGCATGCATGGCTTGTCTGCACCTAGGTGAGCCCTCTTGCCGATATTTCAATCGCCATTTGAGTCGTACGGCGCTTTTCGGGAGCAACGGTTTCCTACGTAAGCATTGAAATCGAAGCCTCAGCCATCCCACTGGATCGCCGTGCGGATGGCGTGGCTGCCCAAGACATACAGTCCCGTCTTCGCTCGACTCAAACCGACATAGGCGAGCACACGCAAATCCTCGGAGAGAGCCTTGTCGGTCAAAGCAAGGACGACGACATCCCGCTCCAGTCCCTTGAATCGAAAAATCGTTTCGACAGGTATTCCATGGCCTTCCAATGTCGTAAATAAATATTCGGCTGCTCCCATCGTCCGGAGTTCGGAGACAATGGCCGCAGCGTCGGTAAGAACGATCATTTGGCTCGGAGCAATGCGCTCTTCAAGAAGAAGGCTTTCCACTAGGCGGACGACGTAGGAAGCAATCTGTTCTCTTCGATCCACTTCAATGAATCTCGGATCGGGCCCGTCAATTGATCTATCCTCCAATGCATCCCCGAATATACCTGCAACTCTTTCGGCAATCGGACGAGTATTCCGGCAGTTGATAGTCAATTCGAACTCGACGAGTCCATCGGGAATCGCCCAGCCTCGCTGGTATAGGTCTTGGTGGGAGTCGGCAAAGAGATACAGCAATGCGTCATCATTGGCGAGGAGTACTTGCATTGAGGATAACCATTCTTGCGCAAAGTCCTGCGCTTCGTCGATCAGCAAGGCATCATATCGAGTACCATTAATACCGACCGCTGCCTTCAATAAGTTCGGAGCTTCCGTTTCGTACCAAGCGCTGCTTGGTTCAAACGGCATTTTCATCTTGGCGCGTCGGACCTCACGAACCGTAAGCGTATGAAAAGTATCCACGTCCACTTTGCTGGTTTTCAGCGCTCCGAGAAGATGGAGTCTGAGCGGTGCGTTGTAGCACAAAAGGAGCGTACGAAATCCAGACTCACTGAGCTGCCGTGCCTTCTCGGCAGCCAATACCGTTTTTCCAGTTCCTGCGCCCCCCAAGATTGCGGCTTTCCTGATGCGCCTCAGCAGATGTAAGATCTTCGCCTGTTCCACCGTCAACATCATCAGAGCTTGATCGGCATCGGCAATTTCGTCGCATAATAGGCGACGAACTCTGAGTGTTGGAGCCAAACACGCAACGAGGCTATCGATTTCACTACCGGAAAGTGGATAGGCTTTTTCCCAATACATAAACATGCGCTCTAACGTGGCCAATGGAGTGGCAAGATCATTCCGATCAAGGACAATGGCCCGCGGAGCATTCAACCCCAACATTCCATCTATCGATATATCAGGGAAAACCACGCCGTGGATGACCGGTATACGGGTGAAACTCGAGTCCATCTCCTTCAAATAGGCAATCAGCGCGTATTTCGAATCCTTGGCTTGATCAAAGGGATTCTTGATGGGGCGACGAATATTGTCTCTACCAGTCGAATACCAGCTTCCGTCGGCTATTTCTATTCCACCACCTTTGACCTCAAGGACTAAAATCCCGCGCTTGGGTACGAGAAGAACGAAATCCGCCTCTCCATCGCTTTGCTTTCCATTGCGACGTGATTGCCACGCTACGGAATGGAGGACCACGAGATCGTCGACAGCCGACAGGCTGCTCCGTACTTTGAGTTCGGATTTCGGGCTGTGTTCAGGTGGTTCTGGGGGGAAGATCTTTGCCATGACGCCTAAAGGGTGTTGTATATTTTGAAATGCCACGTACGCTCTTTGAGTTCATCAATGATCCGCGACTAATCAATAGCATGCTAAGTGGGATTCGATCCGCTCATGTGGAGCAACTCTCTCCTAGATCGGGCACACCCGCTGTACGCAGACATGCGTAGAGACGATCGAAACGGGTGGAGTCGCGCGTCGGGTCAGTGGAACACCCGGTTGGAATCCACATGACCAAACCCTGGCGGGCGCGGGTGAGCAGAACGCGGTAGCGGTTACGAATGTAAGCGCGTTCAGTGTCCTGATGAACACTCTGCCAACCGGTACCGCGATACTTTCGGTAATCCCAGCCATCGTCCGCACTGGACGGGGTGAGATCGCCTCCCCAACATACCCCCACCCAGTCGAGTTCGAGCCCTTGGCATTCGAACTCCGAGGCCGCGACTTCAAGAGCGTAGCTCGAACGGCAATCTTCGGGCGGCGCGAGGAACCACTTCTCGAAAGGGTAATCTAGGCGGAAAGCGCTTGAACGTTCAATGCCATACGCACGCAAGCGTTGGTCTTCGGACGTGGCCACCAAACCACAGCGCTGGTGGGGATCAAGGCCGCTACGCAGGCGTAGCCACTGCCTCGCGCGATCGAGATCCCGGGTAACGATTAAAGGAAATTCACGCGGATCGGGAAACTTGGTGCGCGCCGTGTCCCAACGGAACTCCAGGACGTCGTTTACCCATTCGGCTAGACATTGTGCGCGGTGGCTACGAACGCTTACTGCCAAATGGGCAAGCGGTTCGGAACGAAACTCGACATTTGCCGGCAGGGAGCCTTGAAAAAGTCGATGTCCCGCCACGCTAGCTTCTCCTTCAAGCACTTCCGGCGAGGCGACGATACTCCACCTCAAAGGGCGAGATGCGATCGCATACCCCCATTCCTCCAGACCAGCCTCACCAAGAAAAATCTCCTGACCCCCACCGACCAGCGCGATGACGACGGCCCAATCGGGCATACGTTCCATCACTTCGAGCAACAGACAGGCTTCCGAAGCATTCACACCGTGCTTTCGACTCATCTGTGTTCGATCCCAAGCACGCTGAGCCTCATCGAACACGACTACGTGCTCGTGCGGAACCTCATCGGGACGTTCTCGATAATATCGTAGGAATTGATGGACGTTTTGGATGAAAGTCGTAACTTCGTGCTCACAGTCCCGGCGGCGACGCCCGCGGGCGGTTTGGCTCATTACCAAAGCCTCACGGACCACTTTCACCAAAGGCCCGTTTCCCGAGAGAAAAATACCGGCTGGGGAAGATGCTTTGCGTAGATCGGGCGCGTGTACGACGTCTAGTCCAGTCAGCGTCTTGCCGGCACCGGGAATCCCGGTGACAAAACATGCGACACGCCGCCCATCACGACGGGCCTCTTCGATCACCCGCACCAGCATTGCTGTCGTCTGATCAAGGTTATAGGCGTGGTTGTGAGAAATCTCGCGAACACCGTGGTGTTCGTAGAGCATGACCGCGGCTTCGACGATAGTGGGCGTCGGTCGGTATGGGGAATCCAACCATGTGAGTGGTCGGATTGATTTCATCATATCTCGATGGAATCTACGATAGGCTTTGAGAAGTACTCGACCGAGATCGTGTCGCGACGCCAACAGGACCTCGCTCACTCGTGTAGTCGAACCGCGTAGCTCGAAGTTCGGATTGAGCCGAGTCATGGCTTCGCTTGCACAGAGGACAGGCACGATGGTATGGCCGTGGCTCTTGGCATGAAAGTCGCGTAAATTCAGTGCGTAATTTTCGACTTGCCAACGGCCAATTGTGTCGTGAGTGGTCGCGCCGAGTTTGAATTCGATGACGAATACCAGGTCGCGGGCTAGCAGGATCACATCCGGACGCTTCCATCGCCTAGGTAATTCGTACTCAAGTGCGATGTACCAGGCGTGAAAGGCCGGATCATCTAACTGTGCTTTTAGGATGCGAATTTCTTCGCGCCATGCGGCGATCTGCGCACTGTGGTGGCTTTCTACCCCGGTGGCCGCCACGGCGCTGACTAGGATTCCGACAAGCGTGTCTTCTTCAGTGACGAGAAATTCGACCACCGTGGCGGCATACCCACGACTCATTCCTGGATGCTCCCAGCGACTGGCGGTGGCGCTAGAATCATCGCCACAATGCTGCGGGATGATCAATGGAGACGTAGCGCCCGACCAGATGATCTAATTTAGGTTTGTTGTTGTCGCTGACGGGTGGTTCTCGTGTAAAAGACCATTGTCATCCGACATTTAACCGAGGCCGACGTTTGACGGTACTTGGGTTCCTCCCTTGAAATGCATCATTGGAAATCAAGTGCCAAGATGTCGTTTCTTTCTTTCGTCGACGATTTGCGCGATGTGGTCCGCCACCTCGGCGGCCGGCTCGTGTGACCAAACACGAATGACTTCCCAGCCAATTGCTCGTAGACGCTCATCGGTGTCAGCATCACGAGCACGGTTGGCCTCAATCTTGGCCCGCCAAAAGTCGGCATTTTCTTTCGGCCACGAGGCATGGAGCGGACAACCATGCCAGAAGCAACCGTCGACGAAGACCGCGACGCGAGTACCGGGAAAGACGATATCCGCCACTCGCTTCGGTTTTGTGAGCAGTGACACTTGCACCCTATAGCGTAGACCACGAGCGTATAACGCGCGTCGCAGTTCGAGTTCGGGTATGGTACCTCTCTGGCGCACACGCGCCATGCGACGACTAGCTTCAAGCGACGAGGGTCTCATGCTTGGAACTGATCGTGATACCTCCATGCGATTTTCCACCCACTGAAGAGTGTGCGTTCGTCTCTGAGTCGATACCGAGGTGTCGTCTGATACTCCGTCCTATGACCTTCCCGAGCGTCACTGGCACAGCGTTACCGATCATCCGGCCCAGCACAGCGAAATAGATGGGCTTGCCCTCTGGCACGAAAGAGTAGGACTGGGGAAAACCTTGTAGGATTGCACCTTCACGTAGGGAAATAGCACGGTCTTGCTCAGGGTGGCCGAAACGGCCATTACCAAAACCATGAAACTGGGTCGTCAGTGTCGGAGCGGGTTCGTCCCAAACCATGCGGCCGTACACGCTTGGGTAAGTCCGGCCGGTATCGCGACTATGACATTCCGCAATCAGCTGCTCAGGCCAATCACGCCACGTTCCACCCGGACGTGAAGCACGAATGCGATCAAGGTTGAGTTTCGAGAGCCCTGATGCCGTGTGCAAGGCGTCGTCACGCGATTGGCCACCTGCTGGGATTGGTGGAAGTCCGCCTATGGCTTCTCTCACGGTCATTGGGCGATCATGAGTCGGATGAATGAGCTCAATATCGCCGATACGTGATGCGAGCAACACCATACGCCGGCGCCGCTGTGGTAGGCCGTAGTCTGCGCAATCAACGACGCCATGCCACAAGCGATATCCGAGTTTCTCTAAAGCGGCGACGAAGTCTTGAAATACTTTATGTTTGGCGACTGTCGAGACGTTTTCCATTGTGACCACATCCGGACGAACGTCTTTCATCAATCGCGTGAATTGGTATAGCAAACCCCACCGGGAAGAACCTTTCGTGTCGTACCGGTGGGCGTAGGTCGAGAACGGCTGACACGGAGCACACCCGGCCAGGATTCGAATCTCGGAGGCGCCGAATAGCTCAACGAGGCTTTGTGGATTCACTTGGGACACGTCTTCCGCAATGAATTGCGCTCTGTTGTTGACCTCGAAAGGATGACGGCAGGTTTCGTCCACATCAATACCAGCCACTACTGGGATCGCTTCAGCAATCAAGCCATGAGTAAGTCCGCCTGCGCCGCAGAACAGATCAACGCAGGCTATCGGTGGCATTTCGACTTTCTCCTCATGGAGTCGGTCTGTATAAATGGCGCGCAATAATTGAACCCAAATCGGCTATTCACAGCTTCATCAGATTTGTCCGATGTCTTCACTACTCGGATCCATGCATTGATCTCATTGGCCTCGAACTTCCAGAATTGACTCATCTTATTAGCTGGCATGCTTTTTTATCACTATGCATGAACGGTGTCGTTGCTCATGGCGGCTAGTCGACAGCGAATCGTGGATTCGACATGACGAAACCCTGCAGGCAATAGTAGGCATTCATCTTGGCTATTTTCGCATCAGCAGGATGACGAGTAAATCAAGGTAGAATTGATCTATTCTGGCTATTTAGTGCTAGCATTATGAAAAAATCCATATTCCTCATCGCTAGTTTGCTGCTTACTCATCTGGGCGTTTCTCACCTACCACGCCGTAACCTACGTCTACACATCAAAGCTTACTGCTACTGAATTCATAATGCATTTCCGTTCTCAGGAAGGCTATCCGATGAAACCTGAGGAACACGCCATCGAAGCTTTCTTGATTATCGTGCCGCTGTAAGCCAGGCCACTGTATTGAACCAGGCCCAGCGCTTAACGCCTATGTGGTGATGTATTGGGAGACAGCCAATTCGAGACCAACTAAAGCTCCTTAGGGTGTAAACTATTATGCTGGATTGCTATTCTCCTCAGACATCCACGTGTTGGGCATATCGCCGATCAATACAGACGTTGGCACCTTGAGCGCCTTCGCTATTGCCGCCAAAGCTAAACACGACGGCGCGCGCTGTCCTTTTTCCTGTCGCGACACGACTGATTGATCCACGCCCGCACGCTTGGCGAGCTGCGCCTGTGACTGGTTGGCCTGCTCCCGAGGCTTTCTGACCCGCTCGCCGATCTCTCCCAATTCATCGTCTGTGACTCTTTTTGACCGGTCTATGTCAAACGACGCAGAGTTCCTGAATCGCAAATTTTTGTCGAGCGGCGCTATATTGGCCGGCATTACCCCTGAAGAAAAAGTATGGCCGGGGTCTTAGCCGATTGGCATTTCGGGGTGCCGTCGACAGTGGATGACGGAAATGAATGCACGCTATCCAAAAGATGATCGACTGTGCCGATTGTCCGGCCGGCGATTTGTAGCGATTCGTCGCGGATAACAGCTCGGGTATTGCCCGACCAGTATTAACCCAACGCAGGTAAGGACGTTCACCGTGCGACAGAGAAATTATTTTGTGGGGATAGATCTCGGTAGTGCTATCGGATCGCTTCCATAAGACGGCTCTCGTACTTCCTGCGAAGATCGTTCTTCCAGCTATCCATCAAGTAGAAGGATCTGGAAAGCCCCCTTCGAATGCGCGGTCCACGCGCTTTCTTGGGAAGAGGCTTCTTGTAAGCCGTGAATTCAATTTTGCCGTTAACTCTTGGGTCGGCGTAAATCAGCCAATTTTCCATTTCGCTCGTGTAAGACTTAACATTGTCTTCGCAGGCGATATGGAATCCCAAATACGCTAATCGCTGTTCGGCCCAAGCAAGTTCACTCTCATTACGAAAGGTGCCGCTGAAAATGAAGCCTTCATCAATCAGCTCGGGTTCCCGATCGGGTGCAATGCGATAAAGGACCTCCGAGCCTTTGCGCTGTCTTCGTCGCTCCTCTTTCTGAATATCCTCAATCTGCTCTTCGGCATGAAATTTCTCATGCCAATACTCCTTAGCGAGCTCAAAAGCCGCCTCCAAGACTTCACAAGGACGCGTGTTACCCCAGCCAATGAGGTGACGCCGAAGTCCTTCCGGAACAGTAAACCCTCTTTCGTAGGGAGAGGAGCTCTCCCCGCCACATAATGGGCAACAGGCACGATCGGAAAAATAGGAGCCCTCTTCCGGAGGGAGAATGTGTGCAAGCGACACGATGGTCTCGGCGGTCTTGTTTCGCCAACCGTACGTCTCTTGTCTGGATTCGCACGAAAGATAACTCTTGAGCGCCTCTTGAGCTGTTTTCGGCATTAGGCTGAGAATGGTGTATCGCGCCTCACGTAGCTTATTACTAAGAGCATTTATCTCTTTTTCGTACGGATCGACAATGACGGCAAGTTCTGGAAATCGATTCTTAGGCATCGTCACCCCTTTATCACGAACTTAATCTTCAGAAAGAGTACGCTAGTCCACGATGAAGTTTCTCTTGGGCGACATTTAAAGATCAATAGTGTTCAGCTTGGCCATCTCGTCTGCCCCGTCGTCTTGAATCACCCGATTCTCCTGAATGCAGGCGTTCGCCGTAACAGTCCGGCAATCTGAACAAAAGGCCAAGCGGCATTCGAATGGACTGTGGCGTCCTTAAGGATGGTGACTCAGAAACCCTATGGATGGAAATTTGTTTACCACTCCAACCTTATCGTACGTCGACAGCCAGGTGCAGCCACTCTGCTTTTCCCCCAGTTAGGATGGCAAATTGCCAAAACATCACTCCAGTTCGACGGCATTAGCCGAGAGCCGATCACTATTCCGAGCTGGACGGTGCTTTCGTGCCGTTCCGAACGGAAGATGTTGATCGCGTTCCGGAATCTTGGATTGCTAGCCACGAGAGACCATTGAGAACGCCTACAGTAGCTACGGACCGCCGGGAGACGTGGAAAATGTCCTGTTCTTAGCTCTGTGGCCTCAAACGCCGTTTTCCAGCGCAAGGCATAGGAGCTTTCGAACGTTCTCCTGCTATACACGCTTCGAACGATGAATGGTCGCTGTACCCGGATGGAAACTACCATTCCCATCCGGTTCTGTTAGATATGTTCGCCTGCCTGCTTCAAACCTTCTTGCTCCACAGTAAATCCCGCCGCGGCTACCGCTTCGCCACGTTCGGGCCAGCCGGCCGCTTCTGCAAAATGCCGAATACGCTCCAAGGATTTAGGCGTAGCTTTCCTGCGCAGGAATTCCGGAACATCATCGGGGCACATGGCCCATGGTCGGATCGCACCACCAACCGTCTGGACTTTCTGAGCGGGAGTCGCTGCGATCCGGAACTCGCCCTCGTCGATGCCTCCCCGATGGAAGACCGGCGCGCAGGCTGGCAAGCTTTGCAGCTCGCGAACATACATGATTTCGCTTGCCATGATGACCTTCCATGCGCCTCATGTAGCTTTTGTCCAGCGGGGCAAGCGGTTCGATGGCAAACGGACGATCCGCCTTCAACGCCCCGGCGGTATTCTGCGCGAATTTGCTAGCGGTGTCATAGCGGAATTCGCCGGCGCTGTTCGGAAATGTGGGCAATGCTAGTGGACGAAGAACGGGCTAATCTTTTTGACATGGTGGCAAACTAGATGGCCCGAGATCAGGAAGACACAACGAAGTGGACGAAAAACCAGAAGAACAGACAGGCGCTACTCTAATGAACAATATCGTTCAGTTTACCGGAAAATCCAAAAAGCCTTCTGACGACAAGCTGGTCCTGCTGACGCTCGACGAGGCTTTCCGCGGCGTCGTCATCGCCTGGATTCAGCTCCGGGACACCAAGCTGGCGGACAAACTCTTTGGATACGTAGTCGAGGGGTACAACAACAGCACCTACGTGATCCATATTCCCGAAAAATACTGGACTCCGGTAAAAGAGGAGATTCTCCAGACGCTCACACGGATTCGACAGGAGGCAAAGGACATGTTTCAAACGCCCGACGATTAGGGCACTTTCCTAAGCGAGTGTTCACAGAGCATCGGAATAGTGGGGTTTTCAGCGGGGAAAAATTTGTCGGGTACCCTTCTACTAGGCCGCATATGCCTCTTGCCAGAAAAGTATGGCCGGGGTCTCGCCCCTTTGCTGTAAGGAAGTACGTCCAACGAAAGGCACCACCGGGTTAGGCAGCGTCAGGGACAACCAGGCCAGGCAGCGGAATGATCAACACGCTTTGGCAGCGCCAGGGTGACCAGGCCAGGTAGTGGAATGACCAACACACTTCAGCTCAGGCACTGGCTCGCGTGAGTGAGCCGCTACCCGGGTGCACCGAGTCCACGGACGAATAATTTCCGACCGGGAACCCAGTCTAGCCTTGGCCGGAAGCCTAAGCTTGACACCGAGGGGACGGCATCAGCCTTAAAGATCTTGCAGGCTTCTCAGCGTCCATCTCCGGGAAGAAGTCTGAACTGAAGAGCTAAGCAGCCGGGGCTGCGCAGCGTCCAGTCTATCCGGTAAACCTTCAGCATCGAGATGCTCGTACCAACCACCAATCTCTTGGGCATCCATGCCTACAGCCCGGCCACTTGCCCTGCGGCCCCAAACCATGCCCCCAAACAGCGATCAGTTATCGGTAAAGATTCCCGCTGCCGGGCAAAAAAGCGGTGTCTTAATTGATATGACGGTGAGCAAGCGCAACAAGTTTTATCGACACAACTGCAGACCGCGGGAGGCATCAAGCAACTCCGGATCACCAGCATAGCCAGTAGAAAGCGAGATATCCTGTGGCTGGCGTTCTGCTGGCAGGATTCTAACCGTTTGCAGAATTCCAACCACAGCGCCAAACTCGGCGTCATCGTCGGCCGCGCTTACCTACCCGAAGTGAGGCCTCGGTGTTTTAGAACGTCATTGGCGCTGTCATCAAATGCCCAGCAATAAGCTGATCGGCCTTGTCCGACAGGCGGCTCTTCGGCGCTGATAAATGGGGGCGGAAACTCGATCAAGAGAACGATGGAATTCGCGGCCTAGCAAGACGCTTCGAGTCCTTAACCACAGTGATTTCGGAAACCCTACGGATGGCAATTCGAAAACCGTATGGATGTCTTTCCGAGTCCCTACCGGATGGAAATCGGTTTACCAGTCTTTTCGACCTTCAGCGAGACACAGCCGCTCTTGCACCAGTCGTATGGATGGCAAAGCGCCAAACATCACTCTGAACATATCTCGCGTCGAGGAAGCGTAGGCGAGTTCTGTTCGTGAAGGCGACACGCGGCGGATTTTCGGCCGCATCGGAGTGTGACTACGAAATGTGTTTCGATATTGTGACACTTACCCATCGAAGGCCAGGCAATGCCGCGCCGCTTATTAGGGAAACGTTGGAGAAATTGCCTCCAACGCTTTCTAAATACTTGATTTAATTGGCGTCCCCAAGGGGGTTCGAACCCCTGTTGCCGCCGTGAGAGGGCGGAGTCCTGGGCCGCTAGACGATGGGGACGTAGCGGAAGGCCTAATAGATTAGCGCGAGACGTCCGATTGATCAAATCCAATTTTTCCTATTCGCGCCTTGGCGAACAAGGTCCGTCTGCGTTTGGCCCCATGTAAGTCGGTCATGGGGCCAATCTTGAGATACTGTGTTGGGCTGCCTGGCAGCAGAAAACTTCTACGAGAACGGTGCTTTCCGATCAGCCTTACTCGATGAGCTCGCGGATTATGGCATCGGCCATATGTTGCGTTCCGTAGGGCGAATTCGCGTTTAGGTCGGGCGTCACGATTCTGCCGTCGCGGATGACCTTACGGACGGCTTGTTCGATTTTTCGGGCAGCGTCGAGCTCCCCGATATGTTCGAGCATCATGGCGCCCGCCAGGATCATGGCCGTCGGATTGGCAATGCCCTTGTCGGCAATATCCGGCGCGCTGCCGTGCACGGCCTCGAATAAAGCGGCATCGGTGCCGATGTTCGCGCCTGCGGTCAATCCCAACCCGCCGATGAGACCTGCCGCCAAGTCGGACAGAATATCCCCGAATAAGTTGGTGGTAACGATCACATCGAACACTTCCGGCCTCATGACCAGTTGCATCGAGCAGGCGTCGACGATCTTGTCTTCGAACTCGATCTCCGGATAAGCCTTGGCGACTTCCCGACCGATTTCCAAAAACAGCCCGGAGGTACACTTCAAAATGTTGGCTTTGTGCACCAGCGTCACTTTTTTGCGCTGGGTTTTGCGCGCATATTGAAAGGCGTATTCGATGATCCGTTCGGAGCCTTTCTTGGTAACGATCGCGATGCTTTCTGCTCCCAGTTTTTCCGCATCGACCTTGATGAAATGCTCGATACCGGCGTAGAGGCCTTCCGTATTCTCGCGAACCGTCACCAGGTTTACATTTTGAAACGGTGTGCTGGTGCCTTCGAAAGAAATGGCCGGACGAACATTCGCATACAAGTTGAATGTCTGTCGCAAGGTTACGTTGACGCTTCGGTAACCCCCGCCGACCGGCGTGGTCAGCGGGCCTTTGAAGCAAATTCGATTGTTCCGGATTGATTCGATGGTCGCATCGGGCAATGGATCGGCATGTTTTTCGACAGCCGCCATGCCGGCTAATTGCCGATCCCAGTGGATTCTTACGCCGGTCGCTTCGATCACGCTGACCGCGGCATCGACGATGGAAGGTCCGATACCGTCACCGGGAATGAGGGTAATCTGATGCATGCAGAGAATTCCTTATTTATTTTGAGTGATGAAATTGTCGCTTTAGCGGATTATCCAACAGTAAACGACAAAGTTTAAGCATCAGAGTCGGCCTTCCGAGCGCCGATCATTTCTGATAGATTCACTAAGGTATTTTATCCACTTTAATTTGAGACAGCCGGTATGGATGTTACAGAACGCATCAAGAAACAACTCGCCGAGAATCCGGTGATCCTTTACATGAAGGGGTCTCCCGATTTTCCTCAGTGCGGCTTTTCGGGACGGGCAGTGCAAATTTTGGAACGCTGCGGCGTCGAGTACGCTTACGTGAACATCTTCGAAGATCCCGAGCTGAGAGAGGGGCTGAAGGTATTTTCTCAATGGCCGACGTTTCCGCAGCTTTACATTAACGGCGAGCTGGTCGGCGGAAGCGATATCATGTTGGAGCTGTTCGAAAGCGGCGAGTTGCAGAAGCGGCTGAGCGAAGCGGCTCCTACTTCGGTGGATTCATCCGAGTAAATCCTCCGGGCTGCCTTTTTCAATCGTTACCAGGTCTTTCCAGCGATTTACGATCGTACAGAACAGGCGAGCGGTTTGCTCGGCGTCATAAATCGCGGAATGCGCTTGGTCGTTGTTCCACTCGAATCCCGCCGCTTGCACCGCCTTCGCCAGCACGGTTTGGCCGTAAACCAGACCGCTTAAAGTAGCGGTATCGAAAGTGCTGAAAGGGTGAAAAGGATTCCGCTTGATCCCGCACCGCGCCACTGCCGCGTTCAAAAAACCGATGTCGAAGGCGGGATTGTGCCCGACCAGGATCGCCCGAGTACACTCGGTGCGCCGGACGGCGGCGCGAATGGGCTGGAAGATCTTCGAGAGCGCTTCCTTCTCATCCACCGCGAATCGAAACGGGTGATAAGGATCGATCTTGTTGAAACTCAAGGCAGCCGGATCCATGCGAGCACCTGGAAACGGCTTGATATGAGTGGAATGGGTCTCACAGATCTGGAGATGGCCGTTGCCGTTCATCTCGGGAATAACCACGGCAATTTCCAGCAAAGCATGTTCCGAAGGGCTTAGACCCGAGGTTTCGACGTCGACGACGACAGGCAAATAGCCGCGGAAGCGGCGCGCCAAACTGGCGAGATGATGATCAGGCATTATTCGATCGCATTTTTTTCTCGACTAGGTTCGCTAAGCTCATTATATTTTCCCGTCAACTCGAATTTAAGTTCACGGTAGCTCGAAGCTTCGCCCTGGATATGCTAATTTTAGAGAAAGCCTGATCGACTTCGGGAAAGGAACAAAAAAAATGAAAACAACTCGCCAGTTACGCCCTTCATTGCCGGTCTTCGGACTCGCGCTTATCGTGAGTCTTGCCGGCTGCGCGACCGCCACCAAGCATGATCCACGCGACCCTTGGGAAGGGTGGAACCGCGGCGTTCAGAAATTTAACGATACTCTGGACGATTATGTCATGAAGCCCGTCAGTCAGGGCTATCAATATATCACGCCGTCGTTCGTCGATAAGGGTATCACCAACTTCTTCAGCAATGTGGACGACATTGGCGTAATCGCCAACGACCTATTGCAATTCAAGCTTCTCCAAACCGGGCAAGACACCGGCCGATTCCTGGTCAATACGGTTCTGGGTGTGGGCGGATTCATCGATGTCGCCTCCAAGCTCGATCTACCGAAACACAACGAAGATACTGATCAGACCTTGGGCGCCTGGGGCATTCCGTCGGGTCCCTATCTGGTTCTGCCGTTCATCGGACCGAGCACGCCCCGCGGCGCCCTCGGCTTGGCCGGAGACACCGCCGCCAACCCCATTAACTGGATCACTCCGGCCGCGATTCCCTATGGAACGGGCACTCTGAAAACGGTCGACATGCGCGCCGACCTGCTGAGCGCCACCAAAATCGTTGACGAGGCCTCGGTCGACCGTTACGAGTTTATTCGTAACGCTTACTTTCAGCAGCGCAATTACCTGATCCATGACGGCAACCCTCCTCTGGAGGATGAGTTCGAGCAGGAAATGGACCTTGAATTGGAAGGCTTGAGCCCAAGCAACGGAGATACCGAAAAGAAGGAAAAACCGGAAAACGAACAGCTTTAAGCGCTACGTCAGAAGACGCATAAACCGGCACCGGACGTTCCCGTGCCGGTTTTTTTCTTTGCACGCCTACCTTCGAATCCATTCGCATCGTGACAGACAAAGCTTCGACTCTTCGGGTCGAAGTGCGATCTCCGAGGCCGCATCTAACCGAGTCTCCGCATAGCCCGAGCCTACTCATACGCAGCCTTCCCTCCTAAGCCGCCGCCACGATAAGCGGGACGAACATCTCCTCCGGGCTCATGCCGCCGTGGACACCGATCTGCCGATATGGGCGTTCGCCGGGGAGCCAATCCTTGATCACGTAATTCTCCTTCATGATCAGCATGTAATCGCCTATGCGTTCGGTCAACCGGGGGTGAGGCGTGCCTGAACCGAAACAGCCGGAAGCGAGAAGATCCCGACTGAGATGCAATTCGAGGTAAGCGGCCAAGTTATCTTGTACATAACGTTCGAAGCGTTGCGTCTCGCCCGATTTCACATAGCAATATGCAGCCCGTCTTTCACCGCATAAAGGTAATATCAGGCATTCATTCAGCTCCGAATGATCGTCCAACTCGATGACACGCTCGGGGCTGGTATCGATTTGACCGTGGTCCGCCGCGACGATGAGCAGCGTATCGCTTCCCGCAATGTTTCCGAAAAACGCCTCGAAGGCGCTGTCCAGTTCAGCCAGATGCTGTTCCGCCTCCGGGCTTGCCGATCCATTCTCATGGCCGATATGGTCGAGCTCAGACCAGTAGGCATAAATGAATTTGCGATGAACATCCTTCCGGAGAGTCCGAACGATCACGCCGAAAAATTCCTCGATCGTATCGAAATCTCGCAATTCGGCTCTGCCTTGATGCGCCAAATTGAAGTCCGAATGGGCTATACGGCGCGGGGAAACGATATAGCAAGGCAGCGGAATGCGATTGAAGATCGGCACATGGCCGAAAAATTTTTCGGCTTCGATGCCGCATTTCCCCAGCGGTATCCCGCCGTATCGAGGCACACCAGGCAATACCGACAGTACGGCACCCAATTCCTTGAAATACATGTGCCATCCGGTCAAACCGTGCTGTTGCGGCGCCAGTCCGGTCAAGAAGCTCGTTATGGCCGTCGCGGTAGTGGACGGAAAGACCGATGTCATGCGTCCGCGGAGATGTTGCCGCAAGAAACTGCCGCGGTCCTGCCTGATCAAGTATTCATAACCGAGTCCATCGACTACGATCAGAACAACATTGCGGTAAGCGCCCACCTCCGCCGATGATAGGCCGTTGAGGGGCGCATAGCCGTTCGGCTCGCCACCGAGCCCGGTAATGAGCGAGCTGAGCAGATTTACGATGCCGGCGCCTTGATAGTCCGGTAATTGCATGCGCGTTTTATTCCCTGGCAAGCATCATTGCCGGTATGGGCTACGCAACCTTAAGGCGCGTTGCGCAGAACCGACTAATCGCTCTTCAAGTGCTAACCAATACCATCGCGATCAGACCTAGTACGATCCCGATCGCTTGCTTGAGAGTAACCGACTCGTTCAAGAAAAAATAGGCCAGAACCACGGCGACGGTCGGATACAAGGCCGTAGCCGTGGAGACCAACACAACCGGGCCTTTGGTCATGGCATAAAGATAAGCGAAAGCTCCCATGGCCCCGAGGACCCCGGTGCTCAACGCCAACACCATGCCGCGCGGCTCCGTGGCCGGCTTGAAGACGAAAAGGGCCAGAACAACCAACGCTACGACGAGCCCGCCGGCAGCCTCGTAAATAATGGCGCTTTTGGGATCGATATAGCGCGTGGTGAGTTTCGGCAGAAATGCCCAAATTCCCCAGCAGATGAATGCCGTCGTCGCGGGCAAAAGCCAATGAGTCACCGAAGTTCCGGTATGTTGTCGATTGCGCGAATATCCTCCGGATCGAGGTGGACGTGCAAGGCGCGCATGCTGTCCGCGATGCTGGTCGGCTTGCTGGCTCCCGGAATGGGAATGATATGCTCGCCTTTGGCCAGCAGCCAGGCCAAGGCGATGCCGTAACGGGACGATCGGTACTTTTCGGCCAGACGTTCGAACAATTCGCTGTGACCGAGACGAACGTGACCGTAGTGTCCGCCTACCGGACTATGAGGGATATAGGTGATGCCTTTCAAACCGCAATAGTCGATCACGCCGTTGGCGAAATCCTGCTTTTCGAACGGATTGCAACGGTTCTGGACGGAAACGATAGGCGCGTGATCGAGAGCGGCCTGGAGAATGTCCAGGCTAGTGATATTGGATAGCCCGATATGCCTGATTTTGCCTTCGTCCCGGAGCTTTATCAGCTCTTCCAGAGAAGGCAGCAAGCCGATATTGGGATCGACGGCATGAAGCTGATATAACTCGATGCAATCCGTCTTCAGGTCTTTGAGGCTTCGTTCGCAGGACTCCCGCAAAAATTTCGGGGCGCCGTCGATCACCCACTCGCCGCCCGGGCGCCTGAGACCGCCTTTGGTTGCGATGACAACCTGACCCCGTTTGCCGAGTTGGTCCAGAACTTTGGCGATGAGGCGTTCATTGTGCCCGATGTCGGAATCGTCCAGACAATAAACGTTTGCCGTATCGATAAAATTGCCGCCCTCGGCGAGAAAGGTCTCGATGACTTGAAACGCTTGTTCTTCGCTGGGCCTGCCTTGGATGGACAACGGCATGGCACCTAGCCCGACGGGCACAACCCTAATGCCGGTACCATCTATCTCTCTTTGGCTCATGAAGCTTCCCTCCTGGCTACGCGCGACGCAGCAAACTGGCGATCGTTTCGAAGATCATAGCATCGTTGGCGCGTGCCCTGCTCGCTCGATGGAACCTCAGTCGAGAAATTCGCTTTTCGCGGCTTGCGTTTACGCAAATTTTAAGGGAGTGATAGAATGCGCCCATCGCAAATTCCGCCGATGAGCCCCGCCCAATCAGGATGCCCGTCAAGTCTAACGAACAGTCGGCCCGGTCCGTTTCGCTCGAAATCAAATCGGGTTCCATTACGCTGCCGATCCTGAAGCTTTCGAACAGCGACAACGCGCTTGTCGCCCAACAGCTCAGAGACAAGATCCGGCAAGCACCGGAATTTTTCCGTAACGCCCCGGTGGTGATCGATCTCAGCGACCTTCCCAACAACGCCTATGTCGATTTCTTCGATTTGATCGACATCCTGCACGATCATCATTTGGTTCCGGTCGGCACCCGCGGCGGAAGTTCAAGGCTGCAAGCGGCGGCGCAAGACGCGAAACTGGCCATATTTCCGGAACATAAGCACGAAACCGTCGCCGGACCAGCGCCTGCGCCTTCCGCTTCGAAATCCTCATCGCGCGCGACGGCCAAGCTGCCGAGCGGAAGCAAACTGATCGAGCAGCCGGTCCGTTCCGGGCAGCGGATTTACGCCTCCGGCGCCGACCTGATCGTTCTGTCCCAAGTCAGTCCCGGGGCGGAGGTCATGGCGGACGGAAATATCCATATTTACGGCTCACTCCGCGGACGTGCATTGGCGGGGGTACAGGGAAACCTGGATGCGCGGATTTTCTGCGCGGACCTGCAAGCAGAACTGATTGCCATCGGCGGACACTACAAGATCAGCGAAAATTTGGACGAATCCATGCGCGGCAAGCCGGTGCAAATTTATCTGCGCGACAGTTCGTTAATCATCGAAAACCTGTAAACAAAGCTTTTTGAATCTGGAGAGCACGAGTGGCGAGAATTATCGTTGTGACTTCCGGAAAGGGGGGTGTTGGCAAAACGACCACCAGCGCCGCCGTTTCCATGGGATTGGCGTTGAAAGGCCACCGCACCGCTGTCATCGATTTCGACATCGGGCTGCGCAACCTGGATCTCATCATGGGGTGCGAGAGACGCGTGGTCTATGACTTCGTGAACGTCATCAATCAGGAAGCCACCTTGAATCAGGCCCTGATCCGAGACAAACGCTGCGAGAACCTTTACATTCTGCCCGCTTCGCAAACCCGCGATAAGGATGCGCTCACCCTGGATGGTGTCGAGCGAGTTCTGAACGAGTTGTCCGAAACCTTCGAATACATCGTCTGCGACTCCCCCGCCGGCATAGAACGCGGCGCGAATCTGGCGATGTATTTTGCCGACGACGCGATTGTCGTCACCAACCCGGAAGTTTCTTCGGTCCGCGACTCGGATCGCATGCTGGGCATACTCGCCAGCAAGTCCCGCCGCGCCGAACAGGGACTTGAACCGATCAAGGAATATCTCCTCTTGACCCGCTATTCCCCGCAACGGGTCAAACTGGGCGAAATGCTCAGCGTGGACGACGTACAGGAGATTCTCTCCTTGCATCTGCTCGGCGTAATACCGGAATCGAAAGCCGTGCTCAGTGCATCCAACGCGGGAACGCCGGTCATTCTCGACGACAAGAGCGATGCCGGCCAGGCATATGCCGATGTGATACGCCGGTACTTAGGCGAAAATGTCCCCCATCGCTTCCTCGAAGAGGAAAGGAAAGGCTTGTTCGGTCGGCTGTTCGGGGGTTAATTATGGGACTCTTGGATTATTTTCGAAGTTCTCGGCCGTCGAGTGCGGCTATCGCCAAAGAGCGTCTTCAGATCCTGGTGGCGCACGAACGCTCGCAGCGCTCTCAACCCGAATATCTCGCCGCCATGCAAAAGGATTTGCTGGAAGTGATCCGCAAATACGTGAACATAGACCAAAACGCCATCACGGTTTCCATGGAACAGGATGAAAACCGCGAGATTTTGGAACTCAATATCGTCCTGCCCGAAGATAACGAGCGCAAGCGAAGTCCACGGCGCTGAATGACACGCCATAATGACCCTCAGCCAAGCGTCGACGCCGCTGCCGACGAAAGCTGAATGCGCCCCGACGCGCAGCCGGGAAACCGACCTAGATAGGTACAATGTCCAGCAGACGCTCAGCTGGCTGGCGCGATAAGCCAATCGTGTAACATAAGGTAAGAAATATCCCCCTTGGCAACCGATCTAAGGGTTCGGCGAGCGAATCGGCGTCCGCAGCAGGATGGGCATCTCTGGCGCTCCCAGAGATGCCGTTAGCGATTGGAAGGTCGCGACTAAAGCGACGTTTGCGATTGGAAGGGTTGCGGCTAAAGCAACCGTTTGCGATTGGAAGGGTCGTCCGGGTGTTCCCCGGATGACCGTTTGCGATTGGAGGGTGTGAGGAATGCGGGCTAGGATAGCGGCGTTCAGGCAGCCCGCCACACAACCGCGCTCGTCGAATTCCGTCGCGGCGATCGGCACGGATTTTGAGCGTTTCCTCCAATAGCGAATCATTCGACGATGATACTTGAAACTCTGAGTGCAATGCGTGATCTCGGGCGATTGCACGACATCGCGTCCATCCTGATCCGCTATGGTTTCGGCGACATGGTCAAGCGCCTGGGACTCGAGCGGCTGCTGGAAAAGGCCGGGCGGGCGCTCAACTGGACCCGCTTCGAGGAGCTGCTTCGCCTCGATCCGCCGCAACGCGTGCGCAAGGCCATGGAAGAGATGGGGCCGACCTTCATCAAGTTCGGCCAAATCCTTGCCACTCGCGTGGACTTGTTTCCACCGGACTGGATCACGGAATTCGAAAAACTGCACGACCGGGTGCCGCCGCTTCCTTTCGAGAAACTGCGATCGCAGATCGAGGAAGATTTGAGCGGGTCGGTCAGCGAAGTGTTTGTCGAGTTCGACGAAACGCCTTTGGCCGCCGCCTCCATCGCACAGGTCCATCGAGCCCGTCTTCCCGACGGTCAACAGGTGATCGTCAAGATTCGCCGCCCCGGTATCCGCCCGACCATCGAAGCGGATTTACGCCTGCTCGAGCGTCTGGTTGGAATCGTCGAGCACGAATTCCCCGACGTCAGTCGATTCCATCCGCAAGAAGTACTGCGGCAATTCAAGATCTCCCTGCGCAACGAGCTCGATCTGCTGACCGAGGGGCGGAACACCGAGCGGGCCGCCGATAATTTCGCGGGCGACCCCACGATCGTGATCCCCAAAGTCTACTGGGAATACTGCGGCGAGCGGATCAATGTTCAGCAATATATCGAAGGGATAGCCGGACGGGATCTCAAGGCGCTCGACGCCACGGGACTCGATCGCAAGATTCTGGCTCAACGCGGCGCGGACGCCGTGCTCAAGATGGTATTGATCGACGGCTTTTTCCATGCCGACCCACACCCCGGCAACTTTATTTTTCTACCCGAAAACAGGCTGGCTTTCATCGATTTCGGCATGGTCGGCTCGCTGTCGGAATCGCGGCGGGACCAAGTGGTGGACATGCTCAATGCCATCGTGGTCCGGGATGCCGCCACGGTGGTGGACGTATTGCTGGATTGGGCGGGCGAACCCGCGCCCAGCACCGAGCGACTGGTCGCCGAAGTGGGCATGTTCATCGATAAATATCACGGCGTCGCGCTCAAACAGCTCCGTCTGGGCGACATGCTCACAGAAATGACGAGTCTGATGCGGGACCACCAGCTTACCCTGCCGCCAGATTTGACCATGCTGTTCAAGGCGCTGATCACACTCGAGGGTACCGGACGCCAGCTCGATCCCGATTTCGACATCGTCGCGCAAGCGACTCCGCTATTGCAGCAAGCCAGCGTGCTTCGGTACCACCCGGACACACTGCTTCGAAAAGGCCGGCGCAATCTGGCCAGCCTGATGTCGGTCCTGAGTGCCCTGCCGCAAGACATCCGAAGGCTAATGAGGCTCCTCCGGAGCGGAGCCGTCAACGTTCACGTGGACCTCAGCCAGTTGGACCGTTTCGGGATGCTCATGGACCGGGCCGCCAGCCGATTAACCGTAGGCATGGTGACCGCTTCGCTCATCATCGGATCGTCCATCGTCATGACCGTCAGCGGCGGCCCCACCCTGTTCGGCCTGCCCGCCCTCGGCGTTTTGGGGTTTACCGCCGCCGGCATCGGCGGATTATGGGTGCTGATCTCGATTTGGAAAACCTCGCGCAGAGGGGAAAGATAGCCTCGAATCGGTTCTTAGCGCAGATTTTCGTCGCGCCGCCGGAGACCGCCCGCGGCGGAATCGCCGTCGCGATCCGCTCGATCCCTGCAGGCGGGTCTTCGTTCTCCGAGGCTTATTGGTGGTGTACCGGACGCGGCGCGCTGGGAGCGGTGGTCGCGGCTACATCGTTCTCGATGATGGTGCGGTCGTCGATCTTCAGAAGGGTGATGCCCTGATCCATGACGTAACGGCATTCGGCGCGTTTCGCCGAGCCGACGTTGTTCCAGATCAAGGTGACGTATTTAACGTGATCGCTGTCGGATTCGGACGGGCTGTAGGGATGAGTGCCGATTTCACTCTTTACCGCCTCGGTGCATTTGTCCAAAGCCAAACTGCTGAGCAGGTTCGATGTTTGCAGGAAGGCGCCTTGCATTTTTTCCTGCTGAGTTTCGCGCGTCGTGCCGACGATGATAAAACCGACGATCATGACGATGGCGAACCCGATTGCGCCTTTGACGACGTTCGATTCCATGATTTCCTCTCTTTTCTTATGGTTGGAAACGCAGGCGACTATAGCAAAAATCACGATACATTAGGTCACCTGCCGTCAACTCAACCGCCGCCTCGATAAAATTTTTCTGCGCGGCACGGCACTGCTATGGGGCATCAGAGAGGGGACAGCCTGCAACCGCGTATTGCGACCGCAGGCGAGCGTCACCACGATATGAGCAAGATTCCATTCGGCAACGGTCACGCCTTACGGTAAATCTCCGCCCCGCTCTTCACGAATTCCTCCGCCTTCTCCTCCATGCCCGCCGTCAAGGCCTCGTTTTCCTTGAGTCCATGGGTTTGCGCGTAATCGCGCACGTCCTGGGTAATCCTCATCGAGCAGAAGTGCGGGCCGCACATGGAGCAGAAATGGGCCAGCTTGGCGCCTTCCTGGGGCAGTGTTTCGTCGTGAAATTCCACCGCCTTTTCCGGGTCCAGGCTGAGATTGAACTGGTCCGCCCAGCGGAATTCGAAACGCGCCTTGGACAAGGCGTTGTCGCGAACCTGAGCACCCGGATGGCCCTTGGCGAGATCGGCGGCGTGGGCGGCGATCTTGTAGGCGATGATGCCGTCGCGGACGTCCTGCTTGTTGGGCAGTCCCAAGTGCTCCTTGGGCGTGACGTAGCAGAGCATGGCGGTTCCGAACCAGCCGATCATGGCGGCGCCGATGGCCGAGGTGATGTGATCGTAGCCCGGCGCGATGTCGGTGGTGAGCGGCCCCAGGGTGTAGAAGGGCGCTTCCCGGCAAAGTTCCAGCTGCTTTTCAACGTTTTCCTTGATCATGTGCATGGGCACGTGGCCGGGGCCTTCGATCATGGTCTGCACGTCGTGTTTCCAGGCGATTTCCGTCAGCTCGCCCAAGGTTTTGAGTTCGGCGAACTGCGCCTCGTCGTTGGCATCGGCGATGGAGCCGGGCCTGAGGCCGTCGCCCAGGCTGAAGCTAACGTCGTAGGCTTTCATGATCTCGCAGATTTCCTCGAAATGCGTGTAGAGGAAATTCTCCTTGTGATGGGCCAGGCACCACTTGGCCAGGATCGAGCCGCCGCGCGACACGATGCCGGTCACGCGTTTCGCGGTCAGCGGAATGAAGCCTAAGCGCACGCCGGCATGGATGGTGAAATAATCCACGCCCTGCTCGGCCTGCTCGATCAGGGTATCGCGGAAGATCTCCCAGGTCAGTTCCTCGGCTTTGCCGTCCACTTTTTCCAAGGCCTGATAAATGGGTACCGTACCGATCGGCACCGGCGAATTGCGGATGATCCACTCGCGGGTCTCGTGGATGTTTTTGCCGGTGGACAAATCCATCACCGTGTCCCCGCCCCAGCGGATCGACCACAGCATTTTTTCCACCTCTTCCTCGATCGAGGAGGTGACGGCCGAGTTGCCCAGGTTGCAGTTGATCTTCACCAGGAAATTGCGGCCGATGATCATCGGCTCGGATTCCGGATGATTGATATTGGCCGGGATGATGGCGCGGCCGCGGGCGACTTCGTCCCGGACGAACTCCGGGGTGATGACCTTGGGGATGGACGCGCCGTAGGATTCGCCCGGATGCTGGAGCTTGTACATCTCGCTGACCGCTTCCAGGCGCTGATTTTCGCGGATGGCGATGAATTCCATTTCCGGCGTGACGATGCCTTTCCTCGCGTAATGCATCTGAGTCACGTTAGCCCCGGTTTTGGCCCGGCGCGGCCGGCGGATATGCTCGAAGCGGAAATGGGCGAGAGAGGGGTCGGCCTGGCGCTTCCGTCCATACTCGGAACTCGGCCCGGAAAGCTCCTCGGTATCGCCGCGCTCCCCGATCCAGGCTTCGCGCAAAGGCGGCAAGCCCAGACGCAGATTAATACTTACTTGCGGATCGGTATAAGGCCCGGAGGTGTCATAGACATAAATCGGCGGGTTCTTTTCGGCGCCGAAACTGGCCGGAGTGTCGGATTGAACGACCTGGCGCATGGGCACGCGGACATCGGGACGGCTGCCCTGGACATAAATCTTTTCTGAAGCGGCGAACGGCCGTATGGAAGCTCGTTTGGCGGTTACTGCTTCATGCAGGAATTCTTCGGGAAATGCGCTCATCGCTTTCTCCTGGTTCAAAAACGGAAAAAGGGGGCGCAGGCAAGACGGGTCCATCGCCAGGCTCAGGACAGGCTTTCCTACGCCGGTGTTAACCGGATCAGGTTCGAAGGGTGTTTCTCAGCCCTGCGGGACACGGTCGTCGGTGAGCCGGTTCGCAAATGATCGACCACGCCGAGAACGGCAGCAGGGCACCCCCAGCCTTACGGATATGGGGCTAAGCTAAAGCATGAAAGGGGATTTGGCAAGGCAGGGGGCCGCCGAGTGCGAGGCGATCGGAGCGTTTCGATTCTTCCGCCCATCGAGCGGATTTATCTGCCGAAATGAATGGCGTACGCAGATTGCCAAGGAGGTACCGATGGAAACGGTAATCAAAAATGTCATTCGCATGTTTAACGGATATGGCTATGCCGTTGCGGGCGTCGTGATCGGCTTTTTCGACGATCCCGCCCAGGCACAGGCATGTGCCTTTCAGATCATTAATCTGACCCATTACGAAGTCGACGTTTTCGGAAGTCAACTGATCATGGTGCTTTGAGCGTGGAGACAGGCTGCTACGCAGCCCCTACCAGCTCTGAATGGCGGCTTGCGACCGTCTCGGCCGTCCGAGCGCAAACTGTCGGTATATGAACCAGAATCGCCACACGGATTCCGGAATTTCCGGCAGAGTGTGATGCCGCAGTCCGGGATCGAATAGCGCTCGCGGCTCGAACGCATCGTACGACCGCAGATCGTCAGCCGTGAGCCGGCCGGCGCGAAACGTGTCGGGAGATACCGGGGCAATGAGCAAGCGCCCATGTTTGAGCTCCGGCTCCGTCAGCGCCAGCAGCAGTTTCCCGTTGACCGCATCGGCACCCTCGATCAGGCGCCCCTCCGCATCGCACCAATACCCGCCGGTCTCGAGGGGAATATCGGTGGAACCTTCGAAACGCAAGCGAAACGTATAAATCTCCAGGTCCGACGCCCTTTCATTATGCGGATTTGTCTTCATCGGCCGGGGCCCCTCCAACGTTTCGTAGATGACTTAGGCTAGGACGAAGCAAACGATAATTCCGTGACGTATTTCCCAATTTCACTCCGTATAATGTAGCCGGCTCCGGGAACTAGCCCGCATTGCTCACACCTTTTCGTAGCGAGGGCCTCGAGACGCCGCTGTGGCGCGCCGCACGGACTGAGCGACGGCGAAGGCGTAGCTGACACTACGTCGAGATCGCGAACGATGCCCGTCCTGAGCTTAGTCGAAGGGCGGTTCGTTCCTCACCGCATCCTACTGCCTCTGTTTGCGATTGGAAGGGTCATTCGGGTGCTCCAATCGCAAACGACCTGGCCGGGAGCGCCGGCCAGCCCCTTCCCCGGATGACCGTTTGCGATTGGAGGGTGTGAGAAATGCGGGCTAGTGCCGGCGGGACCGTGGACTGTTCTGGACAGTTCCCCCCAACCGGCGAAGGATTCTTGCGATCAGGACGGATTCCTTTCAGGATTTGTTGTAGTGACATCAGCCAATAACCGTTCCCATCGTCAAAGTGCGAATCACGGGACTCGAAACACCTTATGAGCATTCGTATCCGCCTGGTGCTTGAGGGCCTTCGGCGCGTCCGAGCGCCGCTTCTGATCGCGCTCAGCGGTTTAATGCTCGGCGTCGTACCCGCACTGACACAACTCGAACAGGAATTCGATCTCGGCCTGCTTTACCGTCTGAGAGGCGCAGAAAAACCTCCCGAGGATATCGTGATCGTGGGCATTGATCACGAGTCCGCGTTGCGCCTGCAGACGCCGAACGATCCGCAGTCATGGCCTCGTCGGCTCAATGCGCAGGTCATTCGGAACATTCAAGCATCCGATGCCGAACTGCTCGCGTTCAATGTGTTTTTTTTCAGTCCGGCGTCCGATCCGGACGACGACCGGGACATGGCCGACGCCATGCGCCGGATGGGACGCGTCGTACTGACCGATTACGTCAAGCCGCGCCAGGTTGCCGAGGGCGTATACCTGGAATCGGTGGTACATTCCACGGACCAATTGGCCGATGCGGCTCTGGCGACCGCGCCGTTTCTGCTGCCGAGGGAGGACAATGGGATAAACCGCTTTCTCACCTTCTTCGGAGAAGAAGGTCAGGCGACCTTGCCCACCCGGCTGTTGTTGGCCCATGCCTTGCTTAAGGCCCGTGACGATTTGTTACGCGTTTTCGGGGACGCTGCACCGGGCGCCGCAGACTTCCTCAAAAATCAGCCGACCGAGCGGGAGCAATTCGATACCTTGCAGAGGGAACTCACCGCACTGCTCCAATCGCGGTCCGATCTGCTTTCAATTCTCGAAAAGACCCTACAGCAAAGACTCATACCGGAAAAAACGCGCCTGATGCTGCGCGCCCTGTTCCGTGTTCATGAAAACGGGCGGTCGCGTTATTTCAATCACTACGGACCCACTCGCACATTTCCGACCATTCCCTATTACAAACTTGCCGAGTCGTCATCCGAAGAACTCTTGAAGTCGCTCGGGGGCAAGATCGTCCTGATCGGGTATCTCGAGGATTTTCAACCCGAATATACCGAAGGTCTGTTCAATTCACCGTACTCCACGGTCAGTTCGGTGGAGCTGGCGGCGACGGCGCTGGCCAACCTGCTCGAAGACAAATCGGTGCTGCCGGCGCTTACACCGCTGAAGGAACTCATTTGGCTATTCCTTTGGGGACTTGCGCTCGGTTCATGCGCTCAACTGCTCTCGATTCAAAGGGCTATGGTCTTTATCGCGGCGCTGAGCGGCGGGTATTTGTTGACGGCATGGGCGCTATTCCGCGCCGACGGCTTGTGGCTGCCCCTGTTCATCCCGCTGATTTGGCAGGCACCGGCAGCCGTAATGAGCAGTGTGCTCATTAGCCACCTACGGCGGGTTCGGCGCGAGGAAAAAATGCAGTCGGTGATCGAGCGTTTCATTCCGGTCGACGTGTTCAGCCAGCTCACCCGCGATGAGGACATAAAAGCATTGCCGTCGTACGGGCGTTTGACCCACGGCATCTGCCTCGCCACCGACGCGGGGCGCTACTCATCCTTGGCCGAGACCATGGAGCCGATGGCTCTCGCCGATCTTATGAACGATTATTACCGGGTCATTTTTCAGCCCGTGGCGCGGCACGGGGGTTGGATCTCCGACGTAATCGGGGATGCCATGCTGGCGATTTGGATCACCGAGGGAGACGATTCGGAAACGAGGCGCAACGTGCTGCAGGCCGCCTTGGAAATCCAGCAAGCGGTCCGCCGGTTCGAACAAACTCATGGGCTCGATTTTCCGGTGCGGATCGGGATTCACTGCGGCGAGCTCCGCATCGGTTATATCGGCACCGACAGCCGCGGCGAAATCCGGGCGGTCGGCGATACGGTCAACATCGCCGCGCGACTGGAAGCCTTGAACAAGATACTCGGCACCGAAATCCTGGTGTCGGAAGCGGTGCTGGCGGACATTGCCGAGATCCGGGCCAGACACTTGGGACAATTTCTCCTGGCCGGAAAAACCAGGCCGGTATCCGTAGCGCAGTTGATTTCTCCCTCGGAACCGGAAATGTCCCGCTGGCAAGAACTCAATGCCCGGTTTCAGATTGCCCTGGGGCATTTCGAGGCAGAGCGGTGGCCCGAAGCCTATGCCGCTTTCAATCAGCTTGTCCTACAATTACCCGATGACGGACCGGCCCGGTTTTATCTCAAGACATGCGAGACGCGTCTCGGGGGAGCGCATCCGGCCGGCGGCCGGCCGCTCGGCATCCGCATCGAAAAATCGGATTCGGCCCGTCCGTTGACCAAATGACGCGGTAGCGACGCAATGGGTTTTTAATCCACCAGGCAGGCACCGGCGTTTAGACGTAGGTCGGCAATCCCTTGCCGACGAAGTCCGCGGGCTGACTCGTTACGTCGGGAAGGGATTCCCGACCTACAGGGAGGCACGATCGTAGGTCGGCAATCCCTTGCCGACGAAGTCCGCGGGCTGACTCGTTACGTCGGGAAGGGATTCCCGACCTACAGGGAGGCACGATCGTAGGTCGGCAATCCTTTGCCGACGAAGCCGTGGGCCGGGCCGTGGCGTCGGGAAGGGATTCCCGACCTACAGGGAGGCACGGTCGTAGGTCGGCAATCCTTTGCCGACGAAACCGTGGGCCGGGCCGTGGCGTCGGGAAAGGATTCCCGACCTACAAGGTGACACGATCGTAGGTCGGCAATCCTTTGCCGACAAAGTCCGCGGGCTGACTCGTTACGTCGGGAAAGGATTCCCGACCTACAAGGTGACACGATCGTAGGTCGGCAATCCCTTGCCGACAAGTCGCCGTTTACGATTGGAATGCGGGCATCCAGAGCACAAGGATGTGATTCAGGCCAATGTCATCCCTGGCTTCTGGATTCATGCCGGAATGACGAGGTCGGGCTTAATTAACGACATTGGAGCTTACCTGGGGGACCGGAGCAAATGCGTAAGTCCATTAACAATAACTCAATAATACTTTTCGCAGCTCGATGCACATATCCGTCAAATTGTTCCTGACGATCGCTGCCGCACTCGTCGCAAGCAATCCCGGTATCGCCGCCACATGCGAACAATGGGCCGCCCGGCTGGTGTCGGCGCAGGGCCAGGTCGAGATCCAGTCCTCGGGAAAGCCGTCATGGGCGCCGGTGGAGACCGAACAGGTCTTCTGTCCCGGCGACAAAATCCGAACCATGATTCGCAGCCGTGCATCGCTGCTGTTGCCGAATCAAACTTATATTTCGCTCGATCAGGACACCACCGTGGTGTTTTCCAAGGTGAAGGCGGAAGAGCCGTCCTGGCTCGAGCTGCTGACCGGCGCCTTGTATGCCCGCAGCCGAACGCCCAAGCCCCTCGATATTCGGACCCCATTCATCAACGCCGCCATCAAGGGCACCGAGTTCCTCATCAAGGCCGGGCCGCAAGGCGGCCAGGTCACGGTATTCGAAGGCGAGGTGGAAACCTCGAACGCCGAAGGACGAGTCGTGCTCAAGGACGGCCAGACCGCCGTCGCTGCTCGCGACGAGGCGCCGCGCCTGGCTCTGGAAATCCGTCCGGAAGACGGCGTCCAGTGGGCGCTTTATTTCCCGCCGCTGGTGGATTACGCCGCCCTCCAGGCCCGAGTCCGCGACCCGAACGTCGCCGAAGGCATTCGCCTCTACGCCGACGGGAACATCGCCGGAGCCCTGGCTGCGCTGGACCGCGTGCCGGAAGCCAGCCGCGACGCCGACTTCGCCGCCCTGTACGCCGGTTTGCTGCTGAGCGTGGGGCGGGTGGACGAAGCGGAACCGCTGCTGGCCGTATATATGGTGGGCGAGAAAACGCCGGCGCCCATAGACGCCTTGCGCTCGGTCATCGCCCTGGCCCGCAACCAGAAACCCGAAGCGCTCCGATTGGCGAATGCCGCGGTTCAAACCGATCCCGCTTCGGCTCCGGGCTGGATGGCGCTATCCTACGCGCGCCAGGCCGATTTCGATCTCGAAGGCGCGCTCGAAAGCATCGACCGCGCGGCTCGCCTCGACAGCGGCGATGCCCTGGTCCAGGCGCGCCGCGCCGAACTGCTGGCAGGGTTAGGCCGCTGGTCGGACGCGAGGAAAGCGGCCGAAAACGCGGTTCGGATCAACCCGCGCAATCCCCGCGCCCATGTCGTCTTAGGCTTCGTCGAACTCATGGACGGGGACACGTCCGAGGCGCTGGCGAGCTTCCGCAAGGGAGCCGAGCTGGATTCGGCCGATCCCCTGGCCCGCTTCGGCTCGGGGATGGCCCTGGTCCGGCGGGGCGAGCTGAAAGAGGGCACGGCGGCCATCGAAACCGCCGCCAGCCTCGACCCCAGCGACGCCCTGATCCGCAGCTATCTCGGCAAGGCGTATTACGAGCAGAAGCGCAACGCGGTCGCCGAAAAGCAGTTCGATCTCGCCAAGACCTTCGATCCCAAGGACCCCACGCCCTGGTTCTACGAAGCCATCAAGAAGCAGACCGAAAACCGGCCGGTGGAGGCCTTCAAGGATCTGCAACACGCGATCGAGTTGAACGACAACCGCGCGGTCTACCGCTCCAAGCTGGCCCTGGACGACGATCTGGCCGCCCGCAGCGCTGCCCTGGGTCGTATCTATACCGATCTCGGCTTCGGCCAGCGGGCCGTGGTGGAAGGCTGGCGCTCGCTCGGCATCGAACCGGGCAATTATTCGGCGCACCGGCTCCTGGCCGATACCTACTCCGCGCTGCCGCGGCACGAAATCGCCCGCGCCAGCGAAGTGCTGCAATCCCAGTTGCTGCAACCCATCAACACCACCCCGATACAGCCCCATCTGGCCGAGGCCCGGCTGCTGATTCCGGACGGGGCGGGGCCTTCGCGGCTCTCGTTCAACGAGTTCAATCCCATGTTCACCCGCGACCGTTTCAGCTTCCAGGCTTCCGGCATCGCCGGCAGCAACGACACCTTCGGGGAAGAACTGGTCCATTCAGGGCTTTGGGACAACTTCTCCTACAGCCTGGGCCAGTTCCATTACGAAACCAACGGCTTCCGCAAGAACAACGACCTGCGCCAGGACATCTACAACGTCTTCGCCCAGGGCATGATCAGTCCCGGCCTCAGCATCCAGGCAGAATACCGCCACCGGCATCTGGAGCACGGCGATTTGTTTTTCAACGGCGACCTGGAGGCTTTCGACGACACCTTCAAGCGCGAACTGACTACCGACAGCGTGCGGACCGGCCTACGTTATTCGCCCACCGCGAACTCGGACCTGATTTTTTCCGCCATGTACCTGGACAACTTACGGAATCAGGGCCAGCAAGGTTTGTTTTTTGGGGTCCCAACAGATTTCTCGATAACCGCCAGCCAGCGTGGCTTCATGGGCGAAGCCCAGTACATCTACCGGCGCGATCCCTTCGATCTGATCCTGGGCGGCGGCAGCCGTGATATTTCCGCTGATTTATCCCGCGACTTTGGCTTTTTTAAGCAGCGGATCGCCTACGACATCCGGCACAGCAACGCCTATCTCTATTCCCATATCCGCTTTCCGAGCGTCATGACCTGGACGTTGGGGGTCAGCTACGACTCGTCCCGTAATCAATGGGTCGGCGATTTCGACCAGGTCAACCCGAAACTGGGACTGATGTGGGAACTCACGCCCGATACCATCCTGCGTCTCGCCGCGTTCCGCACCTTCGACCGGGGAATCGAGGAGGACGTAACCATAGAGCCGACCCAGATCGCCGGGTTCAACCAGTTCTTCGACGGGCTGCCCGGTACGGATGCCAGGCGTTACGGCGTGGGCCTGGATCACAAGTTTTCGTCCCATCTCATGGTCGGCGTGGAAGCCTCGTTGCGTGACACAATCGTCCCTTTGCCTCTGGGCGTCGCTTTGGATGCGCCGACTTTTATTTCGAAACAGGAGGAAATGCTGTACCGTGCTTACGGCTACTGGACGATCAGCGATGATTTCGCCGCCAGTCTGGAGTATCAATACGATATCTTTACAGATGCGTATCGCCATTTGACGATCTATCAGAACCATATCGTCCCGCTCAGCCTGAGCTATTTTCATCCCTCGGGCCTGTCGAGCACCGTCACGGTCACCTATGTCAATCAGGAAGCCTACGAGGGCAACAACGAGTCCTTGAAGGGTCATGACGACAACCAATTTGCGCTGCTCGATTTTTCATTGAAATATCGTTTACCCTATCGCTATGGCACGGCAGGATTCGTCGTCAAAAACCTGCTGGATCAAAGATTCGATTTCCTAGGGCAAAACACCCTCGGTTTTCGAACGGGGCGTCTGGAGGAAACGCCTCTGTTTATCCCGGAAAGGACGATGTTTTTTCAACTCACGCTGGCATTCTGAGGACGCCATGGCGATATCCCGGAATGCACGCCAAACTGGGAGGGACGTATGAGTAATCAGGCACCAGAACAACAAAAAGGCAACGCGGCTTGGGAACTGGCTAAGCGGTACAAAACACCGCTGATAGCGGGCGGTGCCGGCGGCGGTGGGCTTCTCTACTATGCCGCAGTGCAATGCAGTGTTATTTGTCCGAACGGGTGGTGGTGGTCTATCGGAGCCTTTAGTTGCGTACCGTGCTGAACTGACCGGGAGGGTGCGCCACGCGCACCCTCCGTCTTGCCGCCGAATCCCCCGCCACTCCCCGCACCGCCAACCGCCCACCCCGGCTTTCCCCGCCCGTCTCCAACACCACCGATTTTGTAGGTCGGCAATCCTTTGCCGACGCCACGGCCCGGCCAACGGCTTCGTCGGCAAGGGATTGCCGACCTACGAACTTTTCCCGCCCGTTCTCCAAACTCCCCCGCTTTCGTAGGTCGGGAATCCTTTCCCGACACAAAGCCGTCGACCAGCGCACTTGTCGGCAACGGATTGCCGACCTACGACCGTGCCTCCCTGTAGGCCGGGAATCCCTTCCCGACACAAAGCCGTCGACCAGCGCACTTGTCGGCAAAGGATTGCCGACCTACGATTGTGCCGCCAAGTAGGTCGGCAATCCCTTGCCGACACGCAGGGCCGGCTAATGATCTATATTTCGGCTACCACTGATTCTTTTACGCTCATGCCTCGCTATCGACGGTATTGTCTTGCCGGCCACCCCGTCTTCGTTACCTTGGTCACCCATGGCAGGAATCCATGGCTCGCCGACGAAGCTTCCGTGCAGATCTTGCTCGCCTCCATGAGGTCGGTTAAGGCGGTTTACCGCTATAGGCACTTGGCGCATGTCGTATTGCCGGACCACTTCCATTGGCTGTTCAAACCGGATGACGCGGCCCATCTGCCAAAGATCGTGGCCGCCGTAAAACGGGAGGTGACCTGGCGTTTCAAAACCGTCGCCGGTTTGCCGGGCTCTTGGTGGCAGAACCGATTCTATGATCACATCGTTCGTGACCAGGACGATTTAGCCCGACATTTGGATTACATCCATTTCAATCCGGTCAGGCATGGGATTGCCCGGAATCCAGGCGCATATTCGCACTCCAGCTTCCATGAATGGCGAAGACGCGGCGCCTATCCCGAAGGTTGGGGAGCGAGCGAGCCGCCGTCGATCCAGGGAATGGATTTGGATTAGCGAATGGTCGCGAAAAGGGTTTGTCGGCAAGGGATTCCCGACCTACGACTGTGCCACCTGTAGGTCGGGAATCCTTTCCCGACGCAAAGCCGGTCGATCAGCGCCTTCGTCGGCAAAGGATTGCCGACCTACGACTATTGGGGCACACCGGCATCGGCTGCGTCATCCAAATCCTACAGAAAAATCAGCCGTGGATGACAAGCCTTTTTGCCTCAGTTGAAAGAAGATACGCCGGGTTACACGCCGCCGAATCGTGCGGACGCAAGCCGTCGGCAAGCTTTCACGAATCAGTCCAATAACAACACGCAGAAGGGATTCACTCTCACGGGTTTTTAGACACTTCATACCAACTGATTTGGGAGAACTCGAATGTTATGGAATCGACATCATCAGGCATTGTTAGGTTTGTTCGTGATTTCGATGGCGATCGCACCCGCCGCGCAGGCGGCGGACGGCACGTGCGGCGTCCATAGCCTGAAAGGCCGCTACGGCTTTCAGGCGTCCGGTCGCGTGGAAGTGCCGAGCAAAACGAAGTCCGGGCTCGATTTTTCCGATACGCAGACGGTTCATTTTGCCCAGGTGGGCACCATCGATGCGGACGGCGAAGGCCATGCCTTGATCACAATGACATCGACCAGCGATAGACCCAAAGGCAGCGCCGTTTATACCGTCAACCCCGATTGCACCGGCACCATCCGCTACTTGCTGGGCGATCCCGAGGCCGACGCGGCCGAGAACGGTCCGGGCTATGCCTTCGTCCTCAAACCCGACAACACCTTCAGCTTCATCAGCACTATCACCAACATGGTCCTGACCGGTTCCGCTTGGCAAATCAGCGATGCCGCCAACGAACCGGTCCCGGACGGAACGGCAAACGCAACGGGCAGCGCTGGCGGAGGGGGAGCGCTCTACTATGCCGCGGTGCAATGCGGCTACGTTTGTCCGGCGGGGTACTGGTTTTGGGTTGGATCCGGCAGTTGCATACCGTGCTGAACTGAACGGGAGGGTGCGCCACGCGCACCCTCCGACTTGCCGCCGAATCCGCCCGCCGCTGCCCGCACCGCCAACCGCCCACCCCGGCTTCTTCCACCCGCTCTCCAAACTCCCCCGATTTTGTAGGTCGGCAATCCTTTGCCGACGTTAACCGGTCGGCCGGCGCGTTCGTCGGCAAGGGATTGCCGACCTACGACTGTGCCTCCCTGTAGGTCGGGAATCCTTTCCCGACGTCACGGCCCGGCCCACGGCTTCGTCGGCAAGGGATTGCCGACCTACGACCGTGTCACCCTGTAGGTCGGGAATCCTTTCCCGACGTAACGGGTCCGCCCGCAGCCTTGTCGGCAAGGGATTGCCGACCTACGACCGAGCTACCCGGTAGGTCGCGAATCCCTTCGCGACATTACCCCACTCGGCCTGCCGACCTACGACTACTGTCATTACACCGAAAACGCCTCGCCCCCTAGACCTCCGAGCGCACTGCACCAAAAAGGGGAATATTTCACAGAATTCCGTTCTCCGGGCGCGTAAGTTGAGTCTAGTTCCCGCAAGAACATCGGCTCATTCCGAAGGGACGATATGCGCGGTTCCGTTCCGCGTCTTCGGACGAGCATTTTGAAAATATCCGACACGATCAGCCTGGGCGATCAACTCAAACGAATAGGCTTATGACATACATGGTTCAAAGAGGCTTTCCCGGACGCCCTACCAGGCTTCTCTATATCGGCGTGTCGGTGATAACGACGATCTTTGCCTTCATATTGGCCCTGGTGCTGTTCGTCTTTCTGCCGCGGGATAACTCCGAAACGTCGGCGCGTGCGAAAGAACGTTCATCCTCCGGAGTAGTCGTGAACGCCACCGGTATCGATAATCCGGCGAAAGCCGCACTCCCCGAAAAACCGGAATCGGAAAATGAATGAATTCGCTAAGGCTGTGGCCGGCGGAGCTAAACGTACAGGCAGTCCAACCGTCCTCCGCCTTAGATAATCCGATTACGCCTCCGAGGCGACTCTTCGGGACCGAAATTCAGCGCCGGTCCCCTTTTTTTGAGGCCGATGGATCGAATATAAACTAACATTTAGATCTATCGCCCGTCGCACCGTACCTCGAAACTCGAAAAACGACGGGAGAGATCGAGTGTTTTCGTTTTCTTCAGTTGAACGCGATTGTGTCGAAAGAAACGCTTCAGGGGTTAAAAAGCGTCCCCTATTTTTCCGAAGTGCCCGACACCGCTCTGGCGGAACTGGCTTCCTGCGCGGCCATAAAAAGCTATCCCAAGAATTCGATTATCATTCGCGAGGGCGAAGAAGGCGGAGCGCTGTTCATTATTTTGTCCGGCAAGGTGCAGGCTTATCTGAGCAGCGCAAACGGGCGCATGGTGATTCTTTCGACTCAGGGTGCGGGCTCGTTTTTCGGGGAGCTGTCCTTGCTGGACGGCGAACCCCGTTCGGCTTCGATAGCCGCCCTGGAGCCAACAGTGTGCAGCCTGATTCCGCGGCTCGCATTGAAGACTTGGCTGAAAAGCCATCCGGACGCCGCATCCAGCATCATCCGGAGCCTCACTCAGCGGATCCGCAGTTTGACCGAGAACGTTCGAGGGCTCGCGCTGTCGGATGTGTACGGGCGATTGGTTAAAACCCTTTACGACATGGCCGTCGAGAACGAAAACGAATGGATCATCCGGGAAAAGCCGACCCATCAGGATCTGGCCAACATCATCGGCTGCTCGCGGGAGATGGTCAGCCGGATCATGAAGGACTTGGAACGCGGCGGCTATCTTTCGGTAGAACGCAAATTCATTCTCATCCGGCGCAAGTTGCCGGCATCCTGGTAACGGAATCGGCGGCCTTCGGCGGTTATGTCGGCAAAGGATGGCCGACCTACGATCGTGCCGCTTTGTAGGTCGGGAATCCTTCCCGACTGAATAGATCGGCAAGCGGTTTTGTCGGCAAGGGATTGCCGACCTACGAACCGGTGCCGCTCAGTAGGTCGGGAATCCTTTCCCGACGGAGCTGTCTTCAATCGTGACCCATCCAATCGCAAACGGTCATCCGGGGAAGGGGCTGGCCGGCGCTCCCGGCCAGGTCGTTTGCGATTGGAGCACCCGAATGACCCTTCCAATCGCAAACGGTTGCTTTAGCCGCAACCCTTCCAATCGCAAACGGTTGCTTTAGCCGCAACCCTTCCAATCGCAAACGGACCTTTAGTCGGTCCCTTCCAATCGCAAACGTCGCTTTAGTCGCGACCTTCCCTGCCGGAATGTTGGCCCGAGGTTTTGTGTAGATATCCCGGCTCCGGGGAGCCGGGGCATAAAACACATGCTCGGACTCAGAAGCGGCAAATGCTACCATTCTCTACTGAAACACTAAGAATTGTTTGACGCCGCGCTGTTGGCCAGACGCGGCGTGGTTTTTCGCACCGGAAGAAAAAAGGTTCTCGAATGGTTTTGAAGCAGAAGATTTTACTGGCGTTTTTTTTGGCGATCTTTCCGCTCACTGCCCTGGCCATCCCGGCTGAAGGTCAAGCTTTGGATCTGACCGGGCATTTAGTCGGCTATCTGGCGATCGCCGCGTTCGTGCTGGCTTATATCTTCGTCGTCTTGGAAGAAGTCACGGAACTCAAAAAATCCAAACCCATGATGCTGGCGGCGGCGATCATCTGGGCCGCGATCGCCGTCGTCTACAACCTGCAAGGCCAGCCGCAGCTCGCCGAAGACGCGGTGCGGACCTTGGTGCTGGATTACGGCGAACTGCTCCTGTTCCTGATCGTGTCGATCACGTACGTCAATGCGCTCGAGGAACGGCAAGTATTCGAGGCTGTCAGGGCCTGGCTGGTCAGCAAGGGTCTCGGTTATCGCTCATTGTTTTGGATCACCGGGATTCTGGCCTTTTTCATCTCCTCCATCTCCAACAATATGACCACGGCGATGTTGATGACCGCCGTCGTAATGGCCGTCGGCAAGGATAACCCGCGCTTCGTCGCGCTGTCCTGCGTCAACACCGTGGTCGCCGTGAATGCCGGCGGCGCATTCTGCCCTTTCGGCGACATCACGACGCTGATGGTTTGGCAACAGCATAAAGTTACTTTCTGGGGCTTTTTCGTGCTGTTCGTTCCGGCGGTCATCAATTTCGTGCTGCCCGCCGCCATCATGCATTTCGCGATACCGGACGCGCGCCCGGCCGAAATCAAGGATGTCACCAAAATGAAGCGGGGCGCCAAACGGATAGTCGCCTTGTTCCTGCTCACCATCGCGACTGCCGTCGTGTTCTCCAATATCCTGCATTTGCCCGCCGCGGTGGGAATGATGGCAGGTTTGACGTATATCCAGTTCTTCGGCTATTACCTGCACATCACCCATCGAGAAGAACCCGAGGTGCCGACCGAGCTATTGGAAAGGCACGAGGAGGAAGAAGAGGCAGAAGCCCTACCTGGCGAAGAGCGGTTCGATATCTTCCAGAAATTGGCACAGCTGGAGTGGGACACGCTGCTTTTTTTCTACGGCGTGGTGCTGTGCGTGGGCGGACTCGATTTTCTGGGCTATTTGGGGCACGTCTCGCAGTATCTCTACGGCGAATTGGGAGCGACTCCGGCGAACATTCTGGTAGGCATCGCCTCGGCCTTCGTCGACAACATCCCGGTCATGTTCGCGATCTTGTCGATGAACCCGGATCTCTCTATGGGACAATGGCTTTTGGTAACCCTGACCGCCGGAGTCGGCGGCAGCTTGCTGTCGGTCGGCTCGGCGGCGGGCGTCGCGCTCATGGGGCAGACGCGAGGCGCCTACACGTTTTTGAGTCATTTGAAGTGGATGCCGGCAATCGCGCTCGGCTATGCGGGCAGCATCGTCGCCCACTTCTGGCTCAATGCCGCGCTGTTCTGAATGGCGTTAAGCCTACTAGTTTGCGTCGGGAAAGGATTCCCGACCTACAAAGCGGCACAATCGTAGGTCGGCAATCCCTTGCCGACAAATCCGTCTAAAAAGACGTCTCGAACGGCTTCCGGCCCTTTTTCATCATGATCCCGTAACGGAACAGCACCGCGCAGATCGCTCCGGCCAGAATCGCCGTGACATCCATGCCGATTCCCAGCCAAAAGCCGTGTGTATGAAACGACTCGCCCAGTAGCGAGCGGAGCACGACTTGCATCCAAAACAGGAAACCGCCGTAATAAACGATGACCCCGGCTATGGCCCAAGCCAATGCGGGCAGATTCAACCGTTGAGCGGTTTGATAGAACCAAACCGCGATCGCCAAGATGACGATCATCGATAATGCCGCAATCATAGTTGTAGTTGCCTCCCGTTCGATTTTTTCGGCACTCTATCAAACCGGACAGCGGGCGTGAAGAAATGGAGGCGACCACCAGAGCACCCTGTGCAAAAATTTTGTGCAATCGTGTGCAGCCCTTATGTCATCGGGTCTGGAAGAAATTGTTCCAGGCTTTTGCAGAACTTTATCCACAGATTTTGTGAATAAGTGTTTCATTAGAGTGACAGCCATCGTTGCCTCTAAAGGAATTTTTCAGAATGCTCGAACTGCCTGAAGCATCGATGACCGCGTTACTGGCCGACCTGCCGGAGGACTTGCCCGAGGAAAAATTCGAAGTTCTGCTGGAAACGCCGGCTTTCCGGCTGGAGCGGATTCTTTCCAAGGGACATGCCACACCGGAAGGACAATGGTACGATCAGGACTGGGACGAATGGGTGCTGCTGCTTCAAGGTCAGGCAAGACTCGCGATCGAAGGGCGGAATGGCGAAACGTTTTTGCACCCCGGCGATGCCCTTTTGCTTCCGGCCCATTGCCGTCATCGCGTAAACTGGACTCCGCCGGATACGATCACCGTATGGCTGGCTTTGCACTATGGCCGAGGCTCTACCTCGAAACCGATCACCAAATGAATAGGAGAGTACGAGATGAGCGATATCCGTATCGAAAAACAAGTCGGCGAAGACCGGCTCAAATCGTTGGGCGTACGGCAATGGCCGGTGTGGAGCAAGGAACCGTCCGAATTTCCGTGGACTTACGACGAGACCGAAACCTGCTATCTTTTGGAGGGCCGCGTGATCGTGACGCCTGAAGGCGGCGACCCCGTGGAATTCGGCAAGGGCGATCTGGTGACCTTCCGGACCGGCCTGCAGTGCACCTGGAAAATCCTCGAAACCGTACGCAAGCACTACAACTTTTCTTGAGACCGGCTCGGGAACCGATCCTGTTCGGAGCGGTCTGAAGGGCGAGCCGGCATCCGGCGAAGACATTCAAACGAGAGCAACACCATGAGCAAGAAAACCAAGCGACCTCAGATCCCCCAGACCAATCCCGTCGCCAAATATGCCGGGAAGTTCAACCGAGCCGCCACGTTCCGCGACGGCCGCACCTATACCCGCAAGCTCAAACACAAAGGCCAGGAGCCTTTTCCGATCCGCGCCGCCTGATCGGAAAAGGCTCTTGGATGGAGAAACAGCACGCCGGGAATCCCTTCCCGACCGACCGGCTGACACGGCCGTAGGTCGGCAGTCCCTTGCCGACAAAGCCGCTGGCCCGGCCATGGCGTCGGGAAAGAATTCCCGACCTACCGAGTAACCCGATCGATCGGTCGAGCGGCAAGGCGACCGAACGTTGCCATGGTGGGTTACGGCGCACGCGAAGCATAGTGTTCTACGGCCAGCCTATACCGGAGTGCGCCTAACCCACCCTACGAAATCCCGGTTTCCGTCGTTACACCAAAGCGAAAAATGACCCGTGGTAGGGCGGGTTAGGTGCGCCGTCACGCAACCTGCGTGTAGCCCAGCGAGTCAGGCGCGCACCGTAACCCGCCAAACGAGCGGCAAGGCCACCAAGGAAAAAAGCGCATGGAACATTACTCGCGCTCCCGTCCCTGTGGAAACTTTTCCTCTCATCCGGTTGTTTCGAGCAACTGGGCCAGATCCAGCAAGCTAGGAAAGCTGAGCGCCGCCCACTTCGACAGTTTCCGGCGGATTTCGTGGCGCCGTTGAATCAGAACCGGAACAGTTCCCGCCGCACGGGCCGCTTCCAAGCCGGTTTCCGAGTCCTCCAGCACCAGGCATAGGCCCGGCGGAACATTCAAACGCCTCGCCGCATCGAGAAAGAGGTCGGGCGCCGGTTTCCCCCGTTCGACCTGGTCGCGGGTCACGACGACCTGAAAGGTCTTTTCCATACCCGACAGCCGCAGGCACTCCCATGCGTACGGGCCGTCGCTGTTGGTAGCCAGCGCATAGGGGATCGCCCGGTGTCGCAGAATAGCGAGCAGCTCTTTCAGGCCCGACATCGGCCCTATGCCGTGTTCGTCGAGATAGCGCCGCCAGTGCCGTTCGGCGGATTCATGAAACGACCTGCGATCGAACGCATCGCCAAGTGCAGTCTTAAGCGCCCGTTCCACGTCATCGGCATGGCGGCCGAACAACCCAAGGCAGAATTCTTCGCTCAGATCGAAGCCCAGATCGGCCGCCGCCGAACGCCAGGCGTGGCAATAAGTCGATTCGGTGTCCAGGGCCAGACCGTCCATGTCAAGAATGACCGCCCGGAAATCGGGAAGCGCCGACCGCGCACGGGCAAAAGTCATCGGGCCTGCTTGAGCATGACCAGGTTGCGAAACAGCGCAGCGCCCAAAGCGCCGAGCAGGGCGCCCGACACCTCCATCATGATGCCGGCGGTCGCGCTGTAATACGTGAATGACCCGCCCAGCAAAGGCTTGAGGATAGCGTACATCCAGATCGCCTTGATTCCGTAGTAGACGATCAAAGCGCCGACGATCCATTGCAGCACGTTGAGGTTGAGACGCAGCGCCGTGCGATAAAACCATATGCAAACCAGCACCGAAATGACGCCACCGATCATAATTTTCTCCTCCGAGTTCGTGAAAAACTCCCGTGCGACGGTTCTTTCGCGATCTCTATATATCGATAATTGGTTTAAGGGATGCAGGGGCGGAAATGTAACAAACGCAATGACGTTTGCCTATTCGGATTCAGGGCGTTCGCCGCTCGGACACCACCTTGATATATTCCCCCGCAGCTTCTCGGCTGGAACCCACTACGATGCGCCGCTGCCCGGAGTGCGATTCTTCCAGCAGACCCGAAATCTCGACGGTTTCTCCGGTCAGGGCCTGGCCCGCATAGGTGTGGGTAAAACTGACCGCTTCCGTGAGCTCGGGATGCGTCAATCGGTACACGGCCGGATAGTCGAACGCGTATGCCGCATCCGCTATTTGGGTCCGAAGCAGGAGCGGCCCCAACTTGCGGACGGGGCCCGATGCTTTGGACGGTAGTTCGTCCACCAAGGTGATATCGAACTTCGTTCCGTGGATCAGCGCCTTGTTCAACTTGCGCCGCTCGTGCCAGAGAAATTCCTCGAACGTGAGCGCACAACCGCGCCGGTCGTAGGCGTCGCGCCATGCCGCATCGTCCAGCTCTTGCAGTTCTCCGGCCTCGATCAAGCGTCCGACGATCTCGCGAGCCTCGAAAAACGCTTCACGTCCGTAGATGACGAAATCGAGATCGGACTTCCGCGTTTGCGCGCCGATCAACAAAGAGCCGGTCAAACCGACCCGGCCCAAGTCCAGCCCGCAGGCACCGAATTTTTGCAGCAATCGAATCGCTTTCCGCTCGATTTCGTCTCGTGGCACCGAGTTCAGCAAATCTTGCACGCGATCCCGCGGTCGGAGATGGCGGCGTATGTTTTCCTGCGGCACGGCATGAAGTCGTGCGTCCAGCCGCTTCGACGAAAACAGATACCGGGGCGCCCGAGCTTGCAGGTAAGCATTGGCTTCGTCAGTGCCCATTTTGGCGAGCTTTCCTCCGATCGGCGCGTATCGGAGAAAACAGAGCACGCGATCATCCTCGAGCATCCCGTCCACGACGGCGAAAATCAGCCCTTCGTGGGTTTCGATGAAATCGCGGGGCTGATAAATGTCGGCAGGTTTTGGATTCATTGCCACGCTACATTCAACCGGAATTTCGGCTTTCCAAAAATTGCCGCCGACACGACGTCACGGCGTCGATCCGCTGCCGGCGCAGCTCTCGGCCCAGGCTCTCTCCTTTGAATCCTTTCTCCAACAGCGGTTGAACCGGAATCGCCAGAGCTGTTTCCCGCGCCGTCCGCAGCCATTCGGCTTGCGGATAAGGCCGATTCTCGAAACCGGGGCGGCCCTTGGCATCGGCTTCACAGGCGAGAAGAAAACCCTCCAGGGAGGCGTGGGCTCGGAGCGCATCGAGCCGCTGCAACAAATCCACCACGGTCGCGGGGCGCAGTTCGAGCGCCCGGTGACAATGGCCGTGGTAGCGCATCACTTTTTCAGCCAGCTTGCGATAGGCATTGGGCACCTTCAGCCGCAGGCAAAGGCTCTCCAATGCGCCAAGCCCGAGTTTTTCGTGGCCGTGATGCTTCGGCCACAATTCCTTGGGCGTCAGTCCTTTGCCCAAGTCGTGAGTCAGGGCGGCGAAACGCACTACCGGGTCGGGACTCAGCCGGACCGCCTGGTCGAGGACCAGCAAGGTATGAATACCGGTGTCGATCTCCGGATGATGCTCGGCGGGCTGCGGGACACCGAACAGCCGGTCGATTTCCGGGCACAGCCTGGCCAATGCGCCGCACTCCCGCAGCACCTCGAAAAAAGCTCTGGGAGTCGGCTCGGACAGGGCACGGGCGAGTTCCGCCCAAACCCTCTCCGGCACCAGAGCGTCCACTTCGCCGGCGGCCACCATGCCCCGCATCAGATCGGACGTTTCCGCCGCCACCCGAAAACCGAGCTGCGCGAAACGGGCAGCGAAGCGGGCCACTCGGAGGATGCGCACCGGGTCTTCGCCGAATGCCGGCGAAACATGGCGCAGAATCCGGTCCTTGAGATCCCGTGCGCCGCCATAGGGATCGACGAGCCGGCCTTCCTCGTCCAGGGCCATGGCGTTGATGGTCAGGTCGCGGCGGAGCAGATCCTGTTCCAGCGTCACGTCCGGCTCGGCATGAACGACGAAGCCTCGGTAGCCCGGCGCGGTTTTCCGCTCCGTGCGGGCGAGCGCGTATTCATCACGGGTCTCTGGATGCAAGAACACGGGAAAGTCCTTGCCGACCGGTTTAAAACCTCGGGCAATCATGCTTTCCGGCGTTTCGCCCACGACCACCCAGTCACGTTCCTCCACCGGTCGCCCGAGCAGGCTATCCCTTACGGCGCCGCCGACAAGATAAGTTTTCATGGGTTTTTAGCTTGGACCCCGGTTCCTGTTAGCATACGGCCCCTATTTTAAACGCGGATGAGCAGCGCATGTGGGAAGAACTGGGACTGTACCTGGCTTTCGGCAGCCTGGCCGGCGTGTTGTCCGGCTTGTTCGGAATCGGCGGAGGGGTCGTGATCGTGCCGTTTCTGGTCTGGTTTTTTTCAATACGGGGCTTTCCACCGAATTCCGTCATGATCATGGCGGTGGCGACTTCGCTTGCTACCATCGTGGTCACGTCCGTTTCAGCGGTTTATGCGCATCATCGCCTCGGTGCGGTACGGTGGCATACGGTATTCCGGCTGGCACCCGGCGTACTGATCGGCTCCGTTATTGGATCGTTCATCGCCGATCGATTGCCGGCACATTGGTTTAAACTGATTTTCGCGCTTTTCCTGCTTTACGTCGCCGCTCGTCTTTTAATCGATGTGAAGACTCAAAGCGATCAAAGCCGGGCGCCGAGCGGGTGGCTATATTCCGCCGCCGGCTTAGGGATAGGCGCGGTTTCTTCCATCCTCGGGATAGGTGGAGGGACACTGAGCGTGCCCTTTCTCGTCAGATGCCATTTTCCGATCCGAAACGCCGTCGCCATCTCCAGCGCCTGCGGTTTTCCCATAGCGGTCGCCGGCTCTCTGACCTATATTGCCCTGGGTTGGGAAAAACCAGTGTTGCCGGCTTGGAGTCTAGGCTATGTTTACCTGCCCGCCTTTGCTGGCATCGTGGCGACCAGTATTCTGTTCGCGCCGCTCGGCGCTGAACTCGCGCATCGTCTACCGACGCGGAAACTCAGGCGAATGTTCGCGATCGTCGTACTGATCGTGGGAGTCAAACTGTTTTGGCAGGCCATTCAACCCTGAATCTGAATTTAAGTGCCGTAGGTCGGCCATCCTTTGCCGACAAACCCGCTGCGTCGGGAAGGGATTTCCGACCTACAAAGAGAGAGAAACTATGACCGCAAAACCCCGCATCGAAATCGAATACTGCACTCAATGCCGCTGGCTGCTGCGCGCAGCCTGGCTGGCGCAGGAACTTCTGACCACGTTCGAGGAGGAGATCGGCGAAGTGGCGCTGATTCCCGGCACGGGCGGAGTATTCGAAGTGCGCCACGGGAACACGGTGCTATGGTCCCGAAAGGAAGAAGGACGCTTCCCCGAAGCGAAAGAGCTTAAACAGCGGGTAAGGGATGAAATCGTGCCGGGAAAAGACCTCGGCCATTCGGATAGGGAGAACAGATAGGCACCCGTAACTACCCCGCAAACGATACCTAACCGGAAAGACGAGAAACTACGTCTAATGTTTCGCTCCAAATATTTTCGGGACTGAAAGCGCCGGCAAGATTTTCAGCAATGTCTCCTAAAAGGCTCTTGTTCAAGTATGCAAAGGGAGACATGGCTGGACAAACATAACAAAGTCACAAAGTACACTACACTTCTTCAAGAAATCACAATTGTGTGACAGCCGTCATACAACGTTCGATCCGGACGCACTAGATTTAGGCGTATCCGGAGCTCGGAGCTCCACTCCCTTTTCTCGATAAAGTCGCAGGCTATCGCTACGACAGCTCCCAGGGTGATCGGCGCTGCCGACGGATGGATTTTCAAGACACGGGAATAGTTTCCAAAGGTGCTTCAAATGATGGTGTGGAGCAAGCATCGGCCACTCCGAGCTGCAAGAAAATCACGGGGGGTCACATTGATCGAACTGCTGGTGACGGTGTCGGTCCTGGCTATTCTGTCGTCTATCGCTGTGCCCAGTCTCCAGAATTTCACGAATACTAGCCGTGCCGTCGCCCTAACCAACGAACTTGTGGCAGCGCTCAACTTCGCCCGTTCCGAGGCGATCAAGCGCGGCGTCGCCGTAACGATCTGTAAGACCGCCAATCCCGATAATGCAAGCCCCACCTGCACGACTGATGGCAGTTGGCAAAGCGGTTGGCTGACATTTACCGACCCGACCAATCGAGGCACTGTGAATGACGGCGAAACCCGCCTACGGATCAAGCAGCCGACCGGCGGTACCGGCACCATCGATGGCGGCACCGAATTCGGCAACTACATCACCTATCTTCCCGGTGGGGATTATCTCGGCAACGGTGGATCGAACGGAACGCTGACCGTGTGTGTGGGCGGCGTCAAACGCGATATTACCGTGAAAAACACTGGCCACATCCACATCGAAAAAGGAACTTGCTAATGAAGCGCAGAAACGTCTCGAAAGGCCGATTCGGCCTAAAGGCGGGGCAAAAAGGCGTTAGCATGATCGAAGTGCTGGTGACTATGGTTGTCATCGCATTGGGCCTTTTGGGACACGGCAGACTGCTCGCCACCACTCTCAATCACAACAACTCGGCTTATATGCGAAGCCTTGCGACCATGCTGGCTTATGACATAGCCGAGAGCATGCGCGCCAACCGCGCCGCCGCGATAGGCGGCAGCTATAACGTTGCGGTCGGCAGCAGCCCCAGCGGCGGCACCGTGGCGGGCGACGATCTGGTCTCATGGAAAAACCGGCTATCCGAGTTGCTTCCCGCTGGAGACGGCTCCGTCACCGTCGACATTCAGGGCAACACTACCATCGTCATCCAATGGGACCAAAAAGAGGATCGCGACGGCGACGGCAATAACGATCTGATATCCCTGACAACCCAGACCGATCTTTAGCCATGCGCACTCCCATTTTCGCGATGACGGTACCGCCGAACTCCTGCCGAGGCGTGACCCTGATCGAGCTGATGATATCCCTGACAATCGGCTTATTGCTGACCGCCGTTCTCGGCTACGCATTTCTGGGCAGCCGACAGGCTTTTCGTACCACGGACACGCTGTCCCGCATGCAGGAGAGCGCCCGCTACGCTTTCGAACGCATCTCCTCCGACATCCGCATGGCGGGATTCACGGGTTGTTCGTTCTCCACGATGGCCAATGTGCTCAACACCGCAACGGATTGGGACAAAGATCTGTTCGGCTTCCCGCTGGTGGGTTATGAGGACACGGCAAATCCCACCTACCCGAACGGTGTCTCCGGCAACGTATTGAGAGGTGACGCGCTGACGGTATTGCGGGCAGACAATTCTCGCGAGTGGGTCGTAGTCCATCCCCCCGGGCATAACGCAAGCGCCGCGACCATTCCGGTAGCCCCCACCCATAACATCCAACCGGGAGAAATCCTGGTCATTACCGACTGCCGGCATGCCGCCGTTTTTCAGATGACCGGCCCGGCCAACATCGGCAACAACTCGAATCAAATCAACCATACTACCGGGAATTCCACCGCCCCCGGCAACTTCACGAAGTGCTTTGGTATCGGAACACCATCAGATCCGATGTGCGGCAGCGCCAACAGCCAACTTTATACCTACGCCCCTGGATCGAGGATTCTGCGCCTCAGTGCCGCGACCTATTACATCCGTACCAACGATGCGGGTGAACCCGCGCTCTACCGCCAAAGACTCATAGCCAGCGGCGGCAATGCCGCCACCACGGCGGAGGAAATGGTGGAAGGCGTGCAGGACATGCAAATTCAGTATGGAGAGAATACCGATGGAGCTCCCGGCGTCGATACCTACGTCACGGCCGATGGGGTTACCAACTGGACGAATGTTCTGAGCATACGCATCAGCTTGCTGATGGTCAGCCTTTCGGATGAAAGCATCACTACCGCCCCCCAAGCGTATACCTACAACGGAGCCACGATCACACCGACCGACCGGCTTTTGCGCAAGGCTTTCACCACCACCATCTCCGTAAGGAACCGACTATGACCAGGCGGTTTGAGAATGGCGCCGGCTTGCCTAGAAGGCAACGAGGCATCTCGCTCGTGATGGCGTTGATCTTTCTGACCATTCTGATGCTGTTGGGCACCAGCGCTACGCTGAACACCAATCTTCAGGAACGCATGGCGGGCAACACCCGCAATCGCGATTTGGCTTTTCAGGCCGCCGAAGCCGCCCTGAAGGACGCCGAAACCACCCTGACGGCTTGGCGCACCTTGATGTTCGACGGCAGCGTGGACGGCCTTATTACTTATGACGCCACCCATGGTAACGACGCCGACTACTGGGGCAGCACCGTCAATCTGGACAGCTTGGTCGACGCCGACTATCCCAATTGGTCGAGCTCTCGCAGTCCCGCCCAGAGTCTGAGCCAGGTTGCCGAACAGCCGAGATACATCGTCGAAAGAATGCCCAATGTCGCGGCCACGGAGTATTACCGTGTCACCGCGCGCGGCGTCGGCGGCGATCTTAACGCGGTAGTGATTTTGCAAGCTCTTTATACGTATACGCCACCTTGAAACGGAGAGGCAACATGCATCAATCCGCCAAAGCCATCCGCCTGACTTCGTTGTCTTTGGGGCTGCTCGCTTCAGGCTGCCTGGATTTGTCTGCGTACGCGGCGCCTTTGACGCTGTCCGATCAGCCGCTTTTTCTAACCGTTCCGGTCGCGCCGAATCTGGTCGTCACACTAGACGATTCACTCAGTATGCCGTCCGCGGCCGTGCCGGACAGTATCGAGGCAAATCAGGCGACCAATCGTTTCAAGTCGGCCTATTTCAATGCCCTTTATTACAACCCGGCCATTACCTATCCGCCGCCGCCGAAGTACAACGGAACCAGCAATGACTGCACGCTCAGCAGCGCCCCAGCAGCCATGTGCTACCCCAATATTTCGTTTACCGCCGCTCCGATTAACGGTTTCGACACGTCACGCGGAACGGTGAACCTTGCAACCAATTATTGGGCAACGAGACAGTACTCGCCACAGAACACGAACCAGACTAACGCCGGCTCTCCGAATGGGAGCAGCGACCGCGGATACTACGGTTCAAACACAAGCATTACCTACAACTATGGACCTTCCACCTGCCAGGTGGATTTCGACAACAACAGCAGCAACGACCGGATACATATCGATTCCGGATGCTCGGGTATCTTCGCTAATCTTGCATCGGGGGCATCGCTTACGGTTACCGGTTCTTCCCGGGATGGGACCTATACGGTCACCAGCGTCAACAGTTCACAGCAGTACATTTACGTCGGCAATCGCTGGTCCAATGATCTCAACAACCAAACGGGCGTAAGCCTTTCCTGGACGCTCGACACTACGGCAAACACTTACCCGGCCTATTACTACCTTTTTTATACGCAAGCCGGCGTCCCCAGACCAGCCGCTTGCACTCCTACCGCCTCCGGCCAGAAGGACGATGATGATTGCTACGTGAAAGTGACTGTCGGTTCGGCGTCGGACACCTTTGCGGGCACAGCGGAACAAAAGGAACAGAACTTCGCCAACTGGTACTCCTATTACCGCACCCGGAACCTGGCTACGGTGTCCGGCGCAATGCGCGCTTTTGCAGGCCTGGATGGCGAGGTGCGCGTGGCATGGCAAGATCTAAATAACTCGGGCATTACGTGCAATACGTTCGGGACAAATTGCGAGGGGTGGGATGGCAGCACCACAGACAATCGAATTCGACGATTGAACGCTACGCTCCCGAATGGGAAGACTCATAAGCAGGAGCTTTACGACTGGCTTGCCCGTTTTCCGGTTGCTGGAAGCACTTATTTGCGTACAGCCGCCGTCCGTGCCGGTGATTACTTTACGGGAGCCATCAACATCAACCATCCTTTGGCAGACGACCCGCAAATCCGGGACAAGCCTCTCAATCCTGACGGAACGGTAAGAGGTTATGATGCCTGCCGTCGAAACGTCCATCTGTTGATGACCGATGGAGGGTGGTGCGGAGATTCGGTAACCGTCGGCGACTTGAACAGCTCCGGGGTTACCTTGCCCGAACCCATGCCGACCTCGGGCGGTGGAACCACTTCGAGCTGGACCCCGGGCCCCCCTTACAGGGATTACCAAAGCAACAATCTGGCGGATATCGCGTTCAAGTATTGGGTTACCGATCTTCAGTCAGGTCTAGATAATAATGTCCCCGCGAGTTTCAAAGATCTTTCCGGCGATGCGGCGGCTCAGTGGCTCAACCCCAAGAATGATCCGGCGACTTGGCAGCACCTGAATACCTTCATCATTGGACTCGGCTTGGGTACGACGATGAGCGGCACCCCGGTATCCGGCACGGGAACGTACCCGATATGGGGCGGCAGCACCTTCGCTGGGGACTATTCCAAATTGGCCGAGGGTGCTAGCTGCCCCAATCCTCCAACGAGCTCGAGTTCCGGCTCACCCTATTGTTGGCCTTACACTCAGACCAGCGAATCTTGTCCTCCGAGCGACCTGAATCAGCAGCGCAAAGTATACGATTTGTGGCATGCCGCCATTAGCAGTCGGGGAGAGTTCTTCAGCGCGGAGAACGCTCAGGATGTCGTGGATGCATTCAATTCGGTCGTGAATGCCGTTACAGCAGCAAATCCTTCTTTCGCGGCACTGGCCGCAAATTCCACCAGCATTCAAAGCGGTGCCGTACTTTTCCAAGCCCGCTTCGACACTAGGGATTGGCATGGCCAGCTCATCGCCTATCCGGTACAGGGCGACGGCAGTGTCGGTTCGCCCTATTGGGATGCCGCCACAATTCCCGCTCCGGGTTCCCGGAACATCTTCACCTGGACCGGTGCTTCAGGCCAAAGCTTCAGCGACTGTACCAACCTTAGCGCCTCACAGAAGGCGGTTCTGGATACTGACTCCAGCGGGGTGGTGGACAATCTCTGTAGCGATCGGCTTAATTGGCTGCGGGGCAGCCATAGCGACGAGCAACGGAATGGCGGTGCCTTTCGGAATCGGGTAGCAAGCATTGTCGATATCGCCGATTCGGACGGGGACGGCAATCGGAGCGAATCGGTCAATGTCGAATGGTGGCTGGGCGACATCATCGATTCCGATCCGGCTTTCGTAAAAGCAGAGGACTACGGTTATAGCGAAGGCACATCGGCGTTGGCGGAACCGGAAAGATCCTCATATTCAGCATTTGTAAGCGGTAAATCGTCGCGCACCCCGGCCGTATACGTAGGTGCAAACGACGGCATGCTGCACGCTTTCCGAGCTGATGTCGGGAGCGCCGATTCCGGCAAGGAACTATTCGCTTATGTTCCAGCGGGAGTTTACGACAATCTCAGCAAGCTCACTAACCCGGCCTATACACATAAATATTTTGTAGACGGTTCGCCTCAGGTAAGTGATGCCTACTTGTCAGGCGATTGGAAAACCGTATTGGTTGGAGGACTTGGCGCTGGGGGTAAATCGATCTACGCTCTGGATATCAGCGATCCTGACGGCTTTAACGCCAGTAACGTGCTGTGGGAATACTCGGATGCGACCGATTTGGGTTATACCTTCAGTCAGCCACAGATCGCCAGACTAAATAACGGTCAATGGGCGGCTATTTTCGGCAACGGTTACAACAGCGCCTCGGACAAGGCCTTTCTGTACGTGGTGAATCTGAGTAATGGGTCTCAGATCGCAAAGATTGCCGCAGGCGACAGCACCAGCAACGGTCTCTCCACCCCGGTTTTGTACGATGCCAACAACGACAAAATCATCGATTATGCCTACGCCGGCGATTTGCAGGGCAACCTCTGGAAATTTGACCTGAGCGCTTTGACGCTGGCCAACGGCGGAAATCCGTTGTTCACGGCGACAAACGCGAGCGGTCAGGTTCAGCCGATCACGGTTCAGCCCGTAATCGGCGAGCATCCAAACGGCGGCGTACTAATCTACTTCGGAACCGGTCGCTATCTGACCAGCACCGATCCGTCCAATGACGAAGTCCAAAGTTTTTATGCCATTTGGGACAAACCCGGCGAGACCGGAACTGTGCCCCGCGATGATGACCATATCCAAGCTCAGACGATCACTGCCGAAACAGTGCAGTTCAGCTTCGGCCAAAGGGAAACCAGCAATAACACTGTAGATTGGGGCAGCAAGCGCGGCTGGTATCTCGATTTAGTCCCGCCTAGCGGCGCCGCTGGCGAGCGCGTGATTTCACGAGCTTTGCTGAGATACGAGCGCATCATCTTCGTTACCCTCATTCCGTCCACCGATCCATGCGTTGCCGGAGGAGATAGTTGGCTCATGGAGCTGGACGCCGTGACCGGCGGGCGTTCCAGCATTTCTAACTTCGACTTCAACGGGGACAATGTTTTCGACGACGCGGATAAGTTGGCTAGCGGCAACGTTTCTTCCGGAATAAAGTCGACGGTGGGCATCACCGAAACCCCGACGTGGTTACAGAGCGAAACTCCCGGCGTGGCATATAAGGAATTATCAGGCACCACGGGCAATATCATGAGCATCAAGAATCGGGGGCCTTCAGATGACGAAGGTGGCGGCAGCGGGACCATAGAACGGAAATATTGGATGCAAATCCAATAGGAGTAACGCGAGATGAACTCCCAGACGACGCCAAGAGGGTTCACGCTGATCGAACTGATGATCACCGTGGCTATAGTGGGTATCTTGGCAGCCATCGCTCTGCCAGGCTATCAAGAATATGTCAAACGTGCGGCCCGATCCGAAGCAAAGTCTGACTTGCTGGAAGATGCGCAGTTTCTCGAGCGTCTGTTCACGGAGGCGAATTGCTACAATTCCGGTACTGATCGATTTTGTGGCAATGCGAACGATGGAAACCCGATGTTGCCGGTAATTCAATCTCCACGTAATGGAACCGCGAAATACAACATCACCGTTGCCGCAGGCACAACGACGTTTACCTTAACCGCTACGCCGATAGCCGGGAGCGTCATGGCTGGTGACGCGTGCGGTTCGTTCACGTTGAATCAGCTCGGGCAGAAGGGGCTTACGGGCGCATCGAAAACTGTCAGCGAATGTTGGAATTGACCCTGAACAGGCAGCTCTCTGAAGGTTTTACTACCGACTCTTTACAATTGTGAGCAATTTGCCAATCAGGCGTAAAATTTACAGCGTTTCTCACCACTGTTCACCGGCGTTCACTCAGAAGCCGCCCCGCGCCCTCTAATGGACGCTGAGATGAGTAGTCGTCGGCAATTCGTTGCCGACGAAGTTGTCTGTGAAACGGCCAATTCCTCAGTGCATCTTCCGGTTTGGCGTAGCGGTCCAGGGGATAGTAGATAGTGGGTTGGGAATCCTTTCCCGACGCAACGGCCCGGGAAGCGGCTTCGTCGGCAATGGATTGCCGACCTACTCCACTGGGCAGCTCACTCGCTTTGCCAAGAACCGTTTGCATCCCCGATCATGGCGCAGCCGGTAATAGTCGTTGAGGTCGCGGTAATCGCAACACCAGCGTAGAGTCATCGGGCAGTTAGACTTCGACCACGCGCGTTGTTCGGCCCATTCGCCACGGGCTTGGAGAATGGGAGGAGCCAATCGACTGCCGGAACTGATCACCCCGTCCGGAAACTAGCTTCAATCATCCAGCGCCCGAAGCGTCCTGATTCCATCGCGCTGCGGCAAGCTGACTTTGGCATCGGGACACGGCTCCCACAAAATCTACTTCTCTAATCTGATTTATGAGAGTTTAGCGGTTGTGCAGATATACTTAGCGAAATATTCGGTTTAGGAAATGGATAGGTTACGCTGAAGCATCGGCTACCCCCTACGAATTACTGGGCTGATGTCTGCAGCGGATCACCAGCAGTTAGCAACGGTTCCGGTTCCTGTAATTCCCTTAGCTCCCGAACTGCTTAACGTTAGATTGCCGCAAACGCCATCGCTTTGCTGGCTGCCTTGTCCAGTCGCCGTTAGTGAAAAGCATGTCGCGATCGGGCATGCCGCCGTAGCGGCAGCGATGCTGATCTGGTAATAACCTTCTTGAGAATTTGCCGGGTTAGCGGCATAGCCGAGTGCCATCATAGAGTTGGCATAAGTTTTATTGTCCAGATAGTACTGTTCCTGCTTGGCGGCGGCGGCCATCAAAGCGGCTTTGCCGTCCGAGCGCCGAGTTTTAATTACTTGGCTTTGATAGCTGGGAAAAGCGACCGCTGCCAGTATTCCCACCACGGCAACCGCGATCATCAATTCCATCAGGGTAAAACCCCGAATTTTTCGAATACCTTGCATCGTCATGATCGATCTCTCATTCCTTCTCATACCAGAATGTTTTCCAAATCGCCCTGCTTTCCAAGGGATGCCTGAACTCTTCTTCCGGTGGAATATTCCCTGGAGTAATAAATTGTTTTCCGCCCAATGACATGTAGATCGGATCGCTGGGGATGCCCGATCCGGTATCGACAGAACGCTCCTTCGTTTCGCCATTGGAATCATTGCTGGTGTCGAAGTCGTAAACGCCCGCCGCAGTAAACAGATTTACGACATAAGTATAGGCTTTGCCCTCCGCCGGTCCGCACGTCAGGTTGTCGTCTTCCCCAGAATCCCCCACGGGCACATAAGTGCTGAAGAATATTTTTCCGAAGAACGTCAACGGCGAAGCCAGAGACTTTTCGCCACCGTCCGCGCCAAGTCCAAGATTGATATACCACCCACAGTTACACGCATTGCTCGCCGTCGCCGCCGTGTCGGTCAAATTGTCGAGATTGCTCACCTGTTTTGTGGTAGACGGAGGATTTCCAGTGAGCGTGTTACGGTCCTTGAACATGTAAAACTGATTCTGAATATTAGTGTCCAGCGGATGTTCGCGGTCTCCGGAACCAATGATTACTGCGTCAAAGTTTCCGGTATTGTCTTTTGCCTGAACGAAATCTGGTCTGTGGAAGAACCGGCGGTCGGCTTGCCCTGCATGCCGTCCAACGGAAAGAATGGGTGATATCGTCCATTCCGCACGCTTATCGAGGTAAACCGGTGGATCGACTTCAGGATCCGGAGGGGGGGGAGCAATCAAATCCGCACGCCATATCACACCGCCGGTATCGCCAACCAGGATTCTATCGGTCAGCCCGTCGCTGTCTGTATCTACGGCGGTTACGCTGGAGGGTATGCTGTCCAGAAGATCGGCGTGCGCTCTGCATTGGGTCGCCGGAATGCTTCCGCACGTTTTGGCCGCTTTCCACACCAGAGCCCCGGTTTCGGCATCGACGATATAGATCGCGTTGCCCTCGCTATCGTTGGTGCCGGTTGCGGCATTATTGGAATCGGCGCCGCTTCGGGTGTCTTTATTGGCGTCGTACCCGCCCGCGAAGATCACGACGGGCTTCTCGCCGCTTCCCCAGTTCAAGCTGCCTACAACCGGATCGGAGAAGGTCCATCCCAAGTCGTCGAAATTACCGCCGCTGGTTTTGGAAATCGACCACAGCATTTTGGGATCGTCCGGGTCGCTGATGTCCAAAGCGTAATAAGCCTTGCCGCCGCGCCGCATACCTATGTAGGCCCAGACCTTTTCTCCCGATTCGATCGTACCGTCGCCGTCGGTGTCCTTCATATAGACGGCGGCCTTACCATCTAGCCCATACACATGCGGCGTAGCATCTGCATTCTCCGCTAAAAGTTTGAGGTTGCCGATCAGAGACCTCGGCATAAAAGCCCAATCCTCCACGCCGCTCGGCACTTCGGGCGAACTGCCGGAGGTCGAGTTGCGGAACATATGCAGATAGCCGTCGTTGCCCGCCAAGAGAATACGCACATCCTGCACCGTGTTCGAATAGCCCGCCGCCGTTCGCGCGCCGTAATTGATGGGTGTCGGCTTCGAATGCAAGGGATCGGCCATCAGCCAGGGCTTTTGGGGGCTCTGGCCGCTCGGCGTAGCGCTCGGCGTAGCCCATGGATGCACGTCCGAGATGCTCCCGTCGGCGTCCAGGTCGAACGGGTCGAGTCCGCGGGCGAACTTGAGAAGATCGATCGCCATGGTTTGATCCGTCGCGGAGGCGGTCGCGTAGCTGGCGGCGGTGGTCCAGCAATCCGTCGAAGGAGAACAGGATGTCGACTTGTTCGCGCCCCTAAGTTTAAGCTTGTCCCAGATTACGGAGACGCCAGCCGTCGTCGCATCATCCGCGTTCAGCGCGCGGAATGCGGTGGGCGTTCCGTTTGTATAGCTGTCCGGCTCGGTAAAAAGCTTTCGGGCGCCGGATGTATTGCTAGTGCCTGGACTGCCGCCCAGAAAACCGGGAATTTTTTGTCCGGCGCCACCACGCGAGACGCTACGGCCATCCTTGCCTGAAACTTCACCAATCTCCGTATCGGCCGCTACGACGTCCGCGCCACCGGCACTGGTCCAAAAGGTCAGAGCTTCGTTCTTGATCCGACCGTCGGTCGCCGAAATGGCCTCGTTGTCGTTCTGATCGAGAACCAGCAAATTTCCGGTGCTCTCGTCAACCGCCAGTTTCAGACGTTTGAGATTGCCGTTCCAGCGGGGGGTACCTTCCGGCTGGAACAAGGCATAAAACACATTTTCGAGCGTTTCGGTACGGTTGAAGACATTGACCGGAACGGCGGCGGATACGAAGGTCGTGCTGATGCTCAAAATTTGCTCAAAAACATCTTTAAACTGCTTGACCAGATCATCGGGATTGCTGCTCAAAGGCAGCGCCGCATTCGTACCGCCGGCCGACGCATAACCGTTGGTAGTTGTGTTGACCTTGGTCTGATCGACGAAGAAAAAGGAAGTGACATTTTGGACGTCTTCCAGATCCGGATTGTGTTGTCCCCAAGTTCCATCCGCCAAATCGGCATCGCGCATAAAGCGGATCACGGTCGAGAAGTTGTTGTTAGTGCCGGTGATGTTCAGCTGGTTCATGCCGCCGTTGGCCTTGGTCTCCCTGATCGCCAGATCCGAATCGGAATCCTGCTGGGACACCTGGAACATGATGTTGATGACGAAAATCTTACTGCATTGGGTCCCGGACAAAGGGCTAGTGTAGCGGTTTCCCGTTTCTATGGAGGTATCCCAACTGATGTCGGGATTATCAACGGGCAAGTTTTGCTGGTTGTTCGTGTCGTAATCGGTCCAGCCATTATGGCCGTTATAGATATCCTGGCCCGTCAAATAGCGGAACAGCTCGAAATAAAGCTCCTTTCCCTGAAACGAATGGGCAAGATTGCCTTGCGGCACCGGGATTTGAGCAAGCTTGTTGTGCAGACGGCTTGTGCCGGTATCGAAACCCAGCATCATATAGCCGCCGTTACTGCAACCGGTTCTGTTGGGGCCTTCGCAATTGTTGTTGTTGTTATGGTTGATCATGAGTCCGAACTTCACGCCGGTGAGCTGCGGCGCCAGATCGTCCGTCACTTTTCTCAAGACAGCCCGCAACAGCTCGAAAAAACTGACGGTGCCGCTAGCGGGAAGATAAGTCGTTCCCGTGCTTGGCGATACGGCCGAGCGGAGACTGTTGCACTCGCTGCCCTGACAAACAGTCGACCCCAAATTCGAGCGGTAATCTAGAGCAAACATCACCATGGGACTTCCGCCCTCGGTGTTTGCCGAGTTCAGATAAATATCGGTATCCTCGCCATGCGCGGGTTGCAGACTCAAAATGGCAATCAGAGAGGAGACCAAGACTGTTGCGAGTTTCATGGATGCACTCCGCGAGTTCTTTTTCATTTGGGTATGATCCGCATCAGTCCGGCGCCCAAACCGGCCGCGCCGCGTCCGACGCCTGTAGCATCGTATTGGCTTTCCCCCAGGTAATAAGCCGATGCGAACATGGCCGAGCTGGTAGCCAAAAGGCGGGGCGGCAAACCGGTACCAGGATTCTGGCGAGTAAGTCGTAATCTGCTGGTACCCGTGGCGCTGTCGTCGAATGGCGGAGCAGGAAGATCGATGTTGGTTTGGTCGCAAGCCGTTCCGTCCGCCTTGGTTTGGTTTGCCGTACAGAGGGCATAACCGACATTGCCGATGACCGGGAGCAGATCCGGATTATTGACGAGGTAATCGATAGCCGCTTGTGCTTGTTGAAATGCCGTCTCTTTATCTTCGGCATTACTGGCCATACGCAGCTCTTGAGTGCTCGTCCGCATCCCGGCCAATCCGACGATCGTCACCACCAGGAGAATCAGCAGCGACACCACTAAAGCGGCGCCCCTCTGAATGTGAAGATTACTGAAGTGCTTCATGAGGCGGTCGCTCCTTGCAGAAGGAGTTGGTATTGGGTATTTCGTAGTTGCACAGTGGTTGTGTACATCCGGCGGTAATAGTGATCGTTGAAGGCATTGCCGCCGTTAAGAATCCCATTGACACTCACATCGACACCTGAGTCGTATGCGCCGTCTCCATCCGCATCTACGAGCAAATAGGTCTTGTCGTCGGCGGGAGAGGAAAAATCCTGGTCTGAGCTGCGGACCAGCAAAGAGATGCGTGCGCTAACCGCGGTTTGCAGCTGCGTAGCGGAAGGGTTGGACAGATACCGATTCGGAATGCCGTCGCCGTCGGTATCGATACCGAATTCGACGTAGAGAAACTCGATTCCTTCTACCAATTCCCCTTCGCCTTGCTCGCTCATGGCACCATTTACAAGATGCTTCCGGCGCAGCCATGGAACTCCCGTGGTATCGTCGGTGGCGATGTAATACATATGGGATTGATATTCCCAGTCCTGCATTCCCGCGGGGGTTTGGGTAACGCCGTCCCGTGTCGCCAGAGTGCCGCCGGCTCCCACCGTGCTGACGTAGACGCCTGCAGGAGGTGTGCTGGGGTTCTGATAATTGACTCCGGAGACATGCTTGACGGCGAGAATATTAGTATTGGATTTATAGCTTGACCCGCTTGGGACACTGAACCAAGCGAATCTAGAAGTAGGAGCGGGCGCCGCTACGGAAGGTACGAAATAATCGATCGTCGATGCCAAGTTATAGGCCCAGGCGGCCCCGGTTCCCGCGGTCGAGGGCCCTGAGCTATCGATATCACTGCCGGAACCGACCACCCCTCCCCAGAAGCCCGTCATCGACAAATCGCGTGCCAGTAGTTGCAGAGCATAGCGTGCGCTTTCCTGCATTCGGGCGCTCCGCTCGTCCTGGTTATAACTCCCCTTGTTCTGAACAAACATGCTGGTGACGCCGGCGGTGACGAACAAGCCCAAGACCAGCGCCACCATGAGCTCGACCAAGCCGACACCGGATTGCCTGAATGTGGTGGTATGTATCAATCTGCTCATGGTCCGATCCAGGTGGTGATGGATAAGATGCGGCGATAGCCGTTCGTGCCGCTCGGTCCGTCGTAACTTCCCTGGCCACAGGTGCTGGCGTTGACACCTTGATTGCTCCACGCTAAATCGGCCTGACCGCGCCACGCGATGGTGACCGTGTAAGTACCGGGCGAGCCGTCCGCCGGGCCGCTGATACACGTAGTTGGATTGACCAAGCCGCCGGTTTGATTGCCGTTCCGGGTTTCGCTGGCGCCATTCAAGGCATCCCAAAAATTCCGCAAGTCCAAGGCGGCAATTTGAGTAGAAGTGCAGCCGGCCGAGCAGTTCGGAGCGGCTGCGGGCGGAGTGGACGAATTGAATGTCTGTGTGCCGTTGGCCGTGACGTAATTGATCAAAGACGTGCCCGACGAATTCAACCTCATCCTTTCCAGCAGCTCGGTGGCCAAGGACGTGGCCAAAGTCCGCTGTACGGCCTCGTAGCCCGACTGCTTGGCCTTGAGCTGAAGCGCGGCGATGCCGAGGACGCCTATGGAAAAAACCAGAACGCTGATTAATATTTCGAGCAGCGAAAAACCAATTTGGAGGCGCTTTGCTGAACCATCTTTCATGACGAGTTCGGTTAAACGCTTCATGAGCATGTCACCTTGCTTACCGTGGGTCTGCCTGTGGCACTGATCACGATGGAGCGTCCAGTGGCGCCGGAAGTACCGGGACAGAGCGTGAATGTTCCGGCTTGAATGCCACCGCCGATCAACTGCGTAAAGCCGGAGGAAATATAGGAAACATAATTGGCAACGTTCGTGTTTCCGCTCAGCGTCGAAGAGCCGAGACTGGAATAAACTTTCAGGATCGAACCGGTTCCGTCGTCGGCGGTAGCGTTGTTATTCCCGTCCACAAACACTATCCAGCCTTGATCCCAATTTCCGCCGTTGGTGCAATTACTGCCATCTGGGCTTTTGCATAGCGTCGTTCGCGTTCCACGTTTTATGGCTTCGCTCCTCGCCAGGGCGAGCGCCGCGACAAATTCGTTGGCCTGAGTCGCCATCCGATTGGTCTGAATCGTCTCTCGAAAGCTGGGTACCCCGATGGTGAGTGTCACGGCAAGCACCGCTACCGCGACCATCAGCTCGATTAATGTAAAACCGTTTTCATGATCTGTTTTCATGCCGATAGTTATAGCAGCGCTTTTTCGCTGCATCGGCAGAAGCCGACAATCGGTAGGATTTATCCGACGAACGGCCGTGATGGAGCGGCGCGTTCAAAACAGCCGCAAGAAGAGGATAGGGCGGATTGTTGCCCTCCGATGATCAAAGGGATGCGCTCGAATTACCGAATTCAAGCGGATCTCTTGTTTTCGATGGGCTTTCGTGTGTGCCGAGGGAACTGAAGAAGAAAAGGTCGGGCAGGTGTTATTTCACGTGGAACGGCCTTCGAGACACCTTGAAAGGAAACAATCGGCAAATAGCGCGCGACAGCCAATTGCGCTTGGCAAGGCGTTGTTCGCGCGAGCGTTCGAATTCCGCGTTGAAGAACGCTTTGGTGAGCTGTCCCGGCGTGGGAGTGTAACCGTGACGCGCCAGCCATGCGTCTCGGGCTTCCGCCAGAAGACGATAAAAGGCGATATCGTAAGCTGTATTGGCCTCGTAACTGAGTGGCTCGTCGTCGAAATGGATTCTCAGTTCATCCAGCCGCCGGCGGAACCACGCAGTCAGTTCATTCAAGGTGTACTCGTCGGATACCGGCATCTTTGCGAACCCGTTTCGTCTGTCAGTGTAATCACTAAGATTTCGTTACGGCCGATGAAGTTCAGCCGGCGCCCCGTCCCGGTGCGCACCTAACTCACCCAGCAAACTTCGGAGTACCGGGGAAAAACGTGGATTGCCGCGGGCTGGAGCCAGTCCTTAAGCCACTTAGCGGAGAAACGACGTCGACTGCGTCCAATTGTCGCTTCTAGGTTAAAGTTTGCCCGAGAACTTTCTCATTCAACTTTATAAGTTCGCTCAGCCATGAACACAGAAGAAATATTCAAACGATTGCGTATCGGCTTGTCGCTGGTAGTTGGATTTTTTACCGGCAAGTTTCTCGCGACCACCATGCAGCATCATGCGTCGGAGTTTTTTATCGGCGGTTTCGGGGTAGGCGTCGTTTTGACGCAGTTGGTTTACTGGGGCATCGAATCTCTTTGGGGCGGCGAACGTTCCGAGTGATTGCATCGCGCCCAAAATCGCTCTACAGTAGAATTCAATCCACGGATGACGAGCCTTTAAACGAATTCATTCCTGAGAGGAGACATGTGCCATGTTTCTCAAACTGAAAAAGAATGGACATCTGGTCGAGATTCTCGGTCTCAACGATTTGGTCAATCCGATACATAAAAACATAGTCGGGCGCTTGCATTGGGGCGAGGAGATGCAGGATCCGGAAAAATTCCCGAAGACCGAATTGGTATTTCCGTCAGGCGAAGAGCTTCCGGTTTGCTGGACGGATGTCCACTATCGCGACAAGGAACTCCCCGCAAGTAAACCGTAAGAGCACGCGGAGCTACGAGAATTTCGCATTCGTTATCCCGAAGCGAGGCGGTGTGCATGCCGCGTCGTTTCGGGCAAGCGGTAACGCTTAGTGCAGCGCATCACCCATTCGACGGCCGTCTGCAAAGCGACACGGTGGCCGGGCGAGATGTAAACCGGTTTGACGCCCTGCCTCGTCCTTAACACGGCTCCGATGGTCTCCCCTTTGTCCAAAAGGGGAACCCAGGCGCCGCGCCGGTCTGGAACGCCGTCATGAACACCCAAGAGCCGTGTCTTTCCGACGCCTATCGTCGGGATATCGGTTAGTACCCCCAAATGACAAGCTATGCCCAAGCGGCGAGGATGCGCATAGCCTTGACCATCGACCAGCATCAAATCCGGCAGGTCTCGCAAAGCTTGCAAGGCATCCAAGATGGCTGGAATTTCCCGGAAGGATAGAAGGCCCGGAATATAAGGAAACGAAGTCGGCCGCCTCGCGACGGCGCTATCGATCAACTCCAGCTCGGGGAAACTCAACTTCGCCACGGCAGCTCGCGTGACAGTGCCCCCTTCTTCGAAACCGACGTCCACCCCGGCTACGCATCGGACCGTTTCCGGTAATTCGTCCTGCAAACTGACGAGGTTTCGCAGCCGTTTCTGAATGGCGATCGCTTCTTGCGGTGTGACATCCCAGGGGTGTTCGTGTCGTAGCTTCAACTTCAACGTCCATTTTGGTGGATTAAACCTTTCGGCTTCGTCAGCGGGTTTGTCGGCAAAGGATTGCCGACCTACGTCCAAGGTGTAGACCCGAACAAATTCGTAGGATGTGCTGAACGAAGGGAAGCGCCCTTCGACTCGGCTCAGGACGGGCCCTTCGACTGAGCTCAGGACAGGCATCGTTCGCGATTGATGCGGTTCGGTTCATGCCGGGCTATCCTGCCCGGCTCCCTCCGGGCGGCTCTCTCCGTGCAAATCGGCGATCTTGCCGATTTGTCGTACCTCAGCGCATCCTACATGCCTAATCTGACAAACTTCGTTTTGCCTCATCCCACAAGGCGTCCATCTCGGCCAGTGTGGACTCAGTCAAGGATTTTCCCCGTGCCGACAATTGCTTTTCGATATAGCGAAAGCGGTTGATGAACTTTCGGTTGCCGCTCCGAAGCGCCGTCTCGGCATCGACCTCGAGGTGCCGGGCGAGATTGACGACGACGAACAGCAAATCGCCGATTTCTTCCCGGATATGGCTTTGGTCGCCCGTTGCGCAGGCGGCCTCGAGCTCGTCCAATTCTTCTCTGACTTTGGCGAAAACCGGCCCTATGTCGGGCCAATCGAAGCCGTGTCGCGCGGCCCGCTTCTGCAATTTCTGCGCGGCTACGAGCGCCGGCAAATTCGCCGCGATGCCGCTCAAAGCGCTTTCGTCCTGCTCCGTTTTGCCTTTTTCCCGGCGCTCGGCGGCTTTCGATGATTCCCAATACTCATGCCTTTCGGCATCGGTCTCGAATACGGCCCCGCCGAAAACATGGGGATGTCGGCGTATCAGCTTTTCGCTGATCGCGCCAGCCACGTCTTCGAAAGTGAACAAGCTGCGGTCCTCGGCGATCCGCGAATGGAAAACGACCTGCAAAAGCAAATCGCCCAATTCTTCGCGTAAATCCTCGATATCCCCGCGCTCCGCCGCATCGGCGACCTCGTACGCCTCTTCCAAGGTGTAGGGTACGAGGCTCGCGAAGTCCTGCTGCAAGTCCCAGGGACACCCCGTCTCGGGATGGCGCAAGCGCGCCATGATGTCCAACAGCCGCTGGATATTCGTCATATCCGATCGGGCAGCTCGCAGCCGAAGCTTTCCCGATAGCGCTCCTTGAACGCATGCAGGGTGAAGCTGTGATTCTGGGTGCCGAAGGTCTCGACCTTGATGGCTCCCATCAACGAGGCGATACGGCCTATGGTGGGCCAGTCGAATTCTTCCAGAAGGCCGTAGATCAGCCCGGCGCGGTAGGCGTCACCGCAACCGGTCGGATCGAGCACTGCAGTCGGCTTTGCCGGCGGTATTTCGTGGCGGATGCCATTGGCATAGATCAACGATCCTTGTGCGCCCTTGGTGACGATCAGCGCTTCGACGCGCTGCGCGAGTTCTTCCGGCGCGAGACCGGTGCGATCCTGCATGAGCTGCGCTTCGTAGTCGTTCAAGGTCACCCAGGTCGCCAGCTCGACGAAACTCAAGAGTTCCTGTCCGTCGAACATAGGCATGCCCTGGCCGGGATCGAAGATGAACGGGATGCCGGCTTCGGCGAATTGGGCGGCATGCTGAACCATGCCGTCCTTGCCGTCCGGCGCCACGATGCCGATGCGGATGCCGCAATCCGTGGGTACTCGGTTCAGATGGGAAAACGACATCGCGCCAGGGTGGAAAGCCGTGATCTGGTTGTCGTCCATGTCCGTGGTGATATAAGCCTGTGCCGTATAGCTGTCGCCCAGGACCTTGATGAAATCCTGATTAATGCCGCAGTAGCCCAGCCACTGCGCGTAGGGTGTGAAATCCTTGCCCACAGTGGCCATGGGCAGAGGATCGGCGCCCAAGAGCTTGAGGTTATAAGCAATATTGCCGGCGCAGCCGCCATATTCGCGGCGGAGTTCCGGAACCAGAAAGGAGACGTTCAGGATATGGACCTGCTCCGGGAGGATGTGATTCTTGAATCGATCCTGAAACACCATGATAGTGTCGTAGGCCACCGAGCCGCAGATTAACGCTGTCATTCTTTTTTACCTTTTTATCGAATCAAAATCAGTAACCAGACCGCACCGGCGAGGACCAGCGAGAAAAACACGGCCGCCGATCCAATATCCTTGGCGCGGCCGGACAATTCGTGCCGTTCGAAACCGATACGGTCGACGGTCGCTTCGACGGCGCTGTTCAACAATTCGACGATCAAGACGTTCAGCAGCACGCCGATCAAAAGCGCGCGTTCGATGCCGTTCTGGCCGATCCACAGCCCCAAGGGAACGCCGGCGAGGACCAGCAGACACTCCTGCCGAAACGCCTCCTCATTCAGCCAGGCGGCCCGGATACCCGAAATGGAATTGGTAAATGCCGCGTAAAAACGGGCAATGCCCGTGAGCGTTTGTCCTGCCATAGAGGGGTTCTTATTCTGATTTATAGGCGAGATCGGGGTGCCGCGCCGCCCGGACTTCATCCAAACGGCGCACCGGCAGCGAATGGGGTGCGCTCTTAAGCCGATCCGGGTCGGTCTCTGCTTCTTTCAGAATCTCGGCCATTATCCGGACAAACGCATCCAGGGCTTCCTTGCTTTCCGTCTCGGTCGGCTCGATGAGAAAACACTCGGGAATCAAGAGCGGAAAATATACCGTCGGCGCATGGACGCCATAATCCAACAGGCGTTTAGCGAAGTCCAGCGCCGTAACATGATGTTCTTTGGCCAGCCGCTTCAGCGTAATGATGAACTCGTGGGCGGCGCGGCGCTGCGGAAAAGCGGGTTCGAATCCGGCTTCGACCAGTTTCTTGAGCAGATAATTGGCGTTCAGGGTCGAGAATTCCGCCACCCGCTCGAGGCCTTCATGGCCTAGCATTCGGATGTAGACATAAGCGCGCAGGAGAACGCCGACATTTCCCGCGAACGTGACCAGATGCCCGATGCTGTGCGGCCGCTCGGTTTCGGTCAGCATGCGATAGCGCGACCCGTCTTTCACAATGACGGGCAGAGGCAGGAAGGGCAGCAGCTTGTCACCCACGCCCACCGGGCCCGCACCCGGACCGCCGCCGCCGTGGGGCGTCGAAAACGTCTTGTGGAGATTGAGATGAATGACGTCGAAGCCCATGTCGCCGGGGCGCACTTTGCCGGCGATGGCGTTCAGATTGGCGCCGTCGTAATAGAGCAGCCCGCCGGCCCGGTGCACGATATCGGCGATGGCTCGAATGTGCTGGTCGAACACTCCCAAAGTCGAGGGATTGGTGAGCATGATGCCGGCGGTTTGCGGACCCACGGCCAGCTCCAGTGCAGTGAGATCCACGTTGCCGTCGGCATCGGTGGCGACTTCCCGTACCCGAAAGCCGCCCATGGACGCCGAAGCGGGATTGGTGCCGTGCGCGGCGTCGGGCACCAGCATTTCGGTTCGAGCTAAATCGTCCCGCAACCTGTGGTAAGCGCGGATCATGCCGACGCCGGCGAATTCGCCCTGAGCCCCGGCCGCGCAGGCCAGCGAAACCCCGGCCATGCCGGTGATTTCCGCGAGCATCTCCTGGAGCTCGTACAGACAGGCCAAAGTCCCTTGCCCGGTCCGCTCCAGCCCCAGGGGATGGGTATTCAGAAATCCGGGCAGACTTGCGAGGTCATGGCAAACCTTGGGGTTGTACTTCATGGTGCAAGAGCCCAGGGGATAAAAGTGAGTGTCTATAGAGAAATTTTGCTGGGACAGCCGGGTGTAATGGCGAACGGCGTCCAGCTCGGAGACTTCGGGCAAGGCCGGAGGAATTTTGCGCAACAAATGGTCTGGAATGGCCGGCGATTCACCGGATTCCGGGAGCAACTGGGCATGCGCGGCGCGCCCTCGGCGCGAACGATCGAAAATCAGCATTATGTCGGCTCCGACCTCTTCAGCCATGACTAAGCAGCGACGCTATTTGGCGTGCGTACGATTCGATATCCTCCTGAGTACGCGTTTCCGTGACACAAACCAGAATGGCTTCGCCGAGTTCCGGATAATCCCTTGCGAGTTCGTGTCCTCCAAGAATCCCCCGTTCCGCCAAGCCGTCCATGATCTCCCTGGCGGGCCTCCGCGTGCGGAAAACCGCTTCATGGAAGAAAGGCCCCGAGAAAACCCGCTCGACGCCGTCGACGGCAGTCAAGCTACTCATCAGGCTGAGCGTGTTTTGATGGCTCTGCAAAGCGACCCGCCGCAATCCTTCCGGCCCTAAGAACGCCATGTAAATGGTCGCCGCCGTGACCATCAAGCCCTGGTTGGTGCAGATATTGGAGGTAGCCCGGCCGCGGCGGATATGTTGCTCGCGTGCCTGAAGCGTAAGCGTGAAACCGGGCTTGCCGTCCATATCCACGGTCCGGCCGACCAGACGTCCGGGCAGTTGATGGACGTGCGCCTTGCGGCAGCACATAAATCCGAAATACGGTCCACCGCCCGACAAGGGTATGCCCAAAGGCTGGCCGTCCCCGCAAGCGATATCGGCGCCCTCTTGCCCCCATTCGCCCGGGGGCTTAAGGAGAGCCAGTGCCATGGGATTGACCAGCGCGATGGCGATGGCGCCGTTTGCGGCGGCCCAAACGGTCAGTTCGTCTACGGCCTCGAGCACGCCGAAGAAATTGATCTGGGGAATCACCAAGGCGGCGATGTCCGTGCCCGAGTGGATTTCCAGAGACGCCGGATCGACGCGCCCGGTTTCGACGTCATAGGGCAGCTCGATCAGTTCCAGCGCCTGGCTCCCGACGATGGTCCGGACCACCCGCCGGTAAAACGGATGTACGGTCTTCGGCATCAGGATGCGGCGCGAATGCGATTTTCGGTTCGTCCGCACCGCCATCAACACCGCTTCCGCGAGGCTGGTCGCGCCGTCGTAGAGCGAAGCGTTCGATACGTCCATGGCGGTGAGGCTCGCCATCATGCTCTGATATTCGTAGAGCACCTGCAGCGTGCCTTGACTCGCTTCCGCCTGGTAGGGCGTGTACGCGCTGTAATATTCGCCCCGGCTGGTTACGGCCCAAACCGCGGCCGGTATGTGGTGCTCGTAAGCCCCGGCGCCGGCAAAGCATAGAAGCGGACGGTTCTGGCCGGCGCGTGCGCGCATCAAACGCGTAACTTCCATTTCTTTCAAAGCGGGCGGGAGATCGAGCGCGCCGCAACGCAACTCCGCCGGTATTTCGTCGAAGAGCGTTTCTGTCGATGGCACACCGAGGGCCGCAAGCATCTCGCGGATATCGGCTTCGGTATGAGGAATGAAAGGCATGTGGCTAAGGGTTTGCTTTCTTAATTATTTCTGGCCCCTCCGCCGGGCCAGAATGCTATGGGCTCAAGACATTCGATCTGGGCCTGGACAAGGCATGGGCGCTCCTGGCAAACACCGGACAAATCGGCATGTATCATCTGCCGGAGAATTTATGCCGATTGGCACGCGCGACGCGTATAACCCAAAGACATGCGAAACGCCGGTGCCTGTTCCGGCCGCTACACTCGATTCGCTAGCATCGCTACCGGAGGAGAACAAGCGATAAAACAAACGAACCGTTTAGTCGGCCTCAGCGTCTGCTTTATAAGCTTCGGCATCCAAAAGGGTGTTTAGTTCGGAAAGATCATCCGCCTTGACGCAGAACAACCACGCGGCATAGGAGTCTTGGTTGATCGCTTCGGGAGCATCCGACAATGACCCGTTGACCTCGACGATTTCGCCGGATACCGGGCTATAGATGTCCGAGGCCGCTTTCACCGATTCGACCACGGCGCACGCTTCGCCCGCCTTAACTCGCCGGCCGACTTCCGGCAGCTCGACATATACCACGTCGCCCAATTGCTCTTGAGCGTAATCGGAGATGCCCACGCGTACGTTCTCGCTCTCCTCCGGTTTCGCCCATTCATGGGTTTTCGCATACTTCAAATCGTCCGGCAGTCTGCTCATCGTTCTATCCTATTCACCCTAAATAACCGACACTCCGGTCAAATTACGGGAAAACCAAGCGATGGTAAAGGGCGCCCTATACGCCCGCCATGATTGAACGAAAAATTTCGGGGTTGCCATGGCGCAAAGCCAAGGGCTCGCAGTCACGTGGTTAACGTCGGTAGCGATAATGAGGCCGAGGATTACGAAATGGCACACCGGAACCATAAGGCCGCCGTTCCCAGTGACGGAAAGGCTTATTGAACCGATGAGGCTGTCTGTCACGGTACTGAAATGGTTTATCGAATCGATCGGGCCGTTTGTCGCGATACTGGAACGGTTTATCGTAGCGATAAGGCCGTCTATCCCAGTAATAAGGGCGATGATAACGATCGAATCCATAGAAACGCCGGTCATAGCCGTAGGGTCGCCGGTACGTGTAAGGGTAGGCGCCGTATCCGTGGAAATAACTATAAGGGTAATAATCGTACCGGTAGTAAGGACTCGGATATCCCGCGCCGACGCCCACCCGATAATGAACACCTGTGCCGCAGCCGCTCACGAGCGCACCGATGAACGCGAACAGCAGGATCCGAAGTAATCGACAGGGCTCTTTGAAGCAGACATCCATAAGCAGCGCACGCCTATGAGCAGTCAGTGTCACAGTTTTGATATCGACCTATTAGACTCCTCTCGCACCAAAAAATCATGGGTGCAAGGATTATTTCCTTCGTGATCGGGTCGTACTTTAAACGTCAGAGCTGAAAAGATTTGGCACAGTGAATGCTTAAAGAACAGCGATGCCAGCTACGACAAACTACCGGTATACCGGGGAACAAAACCATTACCGCCGATCGGATAAGCCGGTATCATTTTGCTGTTTGTTCTGGACTCCGAACCCCGAGAAATCAGCATGCCGCCCGAAAAATTCGGAACGCTCGCTGAATGTCTTTTTTATATTTTGTTTTATGAGCTAGCCGATGACTTTTCAATTTACCTCAACAGGCAAAGCCCTCCTGGCTTTGTGCTCGATTTTTCTTGGGTTCCTCCCGGTTGTGACCGGTGCTGAAGCCCTGCTTCCACCCCAGCAAGTCATTCAGAAAACGTCCGATGAGGTAAAGCAAGCCTTACGGGAATACGACTATAAGCTCGACGTTCCCAGAGCGACGCGCATCGTCAAGGAGATCCTGGAGCCCCATGTCGACGTCGATCGCGCGGCCCTGCTCATTCTAGGCAAGCACTGGCGAACCGCCACTCCACAGCAGCGGGAACGTTTCAAAAACGAATTCCGTATGCTGCTCATTCGCACTTACACCGCGGCATTCACCGAATATAAGGACTGGGACATCCGCTATCTGCCGCTTCAGACACCGCTAGCCGACAAGAAAGCCGTCATCAAGACCGAGATTCTCCAGCCCGGCGCAAAACCGGTCGCCGTGGACTATCGCATGGTCGACACCAATGGCGCATGGAAAGTCTATGACGTGCTGATAGAAGGCATCAGTCTGGTGCAAAACTATCGCACGACGTTTAGCGAGGACATTGCCCGGACCGGCTCTTTGGACAGTGTCATCGACGAACTGAGCAAGCGCAACGCTGAAGGATCAAAAGCCTCGATAAACGGCGCAACCCGTTCCCCGGCCACCTAGAACTGCTTTCCCGCTTACGCGGGTGTCGCGTTGCGCGATGCCCCCCTTGTCGCCCAGGAGAGACATCTCTGCCGGGCGACTTCGATCTTAAGTCAGCCGATCGGGGTGGCTTGCGACAGCAAGGCGAAGGTAATCTCCCGCCAAGGACGGACCGCCATCGATCCTGATACCTGAGCGCCAGCACGCTTTGTAAGCCTGGCTCTTGGGTAATTTCTCACAGAATCACATCTCGATTCTTTCTATCGTCTCGATCTGGCTTGGGGAAACGGTCGCACGCGTATTTTTTCCGTCGGACTCACTGGAAAAAAAGCGATCTCAAGCCCCTCTCTAAGTTTCTTTCGAGTGTTCCCCATTATGAATACTTACGACGTTTATCTTTATCTCGATGGCCGTACCGAGGTTATCAAGATAAAGGCACCAACCAGCCTTGAAGCCAAGGCGATAGCGGAAACCCGATTGGGAATCGCCGAGAGAGGATTCGACCAAAACAGGCATGTGTTTGCTGTAAGCGAGAGAGAAAATCAGAATTTTGGCCGGGAATAGTTTCTCCCATTCGATCTCTTCCCTAGAAATATTATCGAGTCGATCATATTATCGCTTCGGGCGCCGATCCGTGTTCGGCACCTTAACCAATCGCTAATATAAAGGAGATCTCTCGATGAAAACGATAAGATTGATGACCCTGTTCGGTTCCGTGGCATCGATGATCCTCGTGTCCTCCCCAAGTTGGGCCGAAACACCGAACTATCTGAAAGTGAAACAAGCGGAAGTCGAATGGGAAAACAAGAGCAAAGGGAAGGTTCTTGACGTGGAAATTGAAACATCGGCCGCCGTGCCTATGGACGGCAAGGCAGGCGCATTCGGTTATGGCGCCCTGACCGACGGCACCAACAACGTCCTGGTCCTGGTTACTCATTTGCCCATACAGGACAGCACGCACGTAGATCCCAAGAGCGGGTTTCACGCCCACGTGCTCGACCTGAAGAAACCCACAGCGGCCTGCGACGGAGCCACGCTCGAGGTGGATCTTGAGAATTCCGGAAACAATACCGGCTTCGACGCCAATTACACCTGGTCGATCAAAGGCACCAAGATCAAGATAGAGGGTGTTCCGGTAACCGATCTCGGCGATGCAGGTGTGGAAAATCTGGTGAGCTTTTCCATCAAGCCAGTACTAGACGCGCAGCAAAATCCGACCAATCTCTGCGTAACCGTAGCCGAACAGATCTAAATCAATCGTGTACAGCCGGCGGCGCTCAAATGTGCCGTCGGCGGTTTGAAATCAGCCTGTCAACCTCGATATGGTCGATAAGAAGGCTCGTTCAAAAGAAAGCCCCGGTAGACCGAGGCTGTTAAAGGTGAGGTTAAGAGGAGAGTCGATTATTACGCTGTAAAGGATTTTAACCTACCTATCTTATTACATACAAGACTATACATTGGTATCGTTATTCTATTTAAGAATAACAAAACTCTCCCTTTCTGACGCTCTCTAATTCGATCGGCCTCAGATGAGGCAAAGCCGACCTCCTGCACAACACGGTACCATGCTTTCCCAGTCCTAAAGAGCTCAACGCTTCGTTCCCCCGGCTCATCGGAAAATGCTCGGCCTGCGGGGCTATTCCATGCAGTGCGGCAAAATCCAGCATCATATTGTTGATCATCCCCGTGAGCCGGCAGGCGAGCCGGACACGCTTTTTTGCCCCGGGATCAGGCTCGTCTTGATTACTTGAATCGGCTCCAAAACGGCGCCCAGGCGCGAATTGCGTTCAGGCTTCCTTCCACGAAATCGTTAACGAGGATGACCTCCCGAATGACGGGCAACAAGAACTCTGATGCTGAATCAAACCGTCCGAATCATTTACTTTTTGCCGAACTGCACCGGCTTAAGTTTCAGACAAATTGAGACTTCGCATCCGGGGAAAGCTTGTGATGTGGCATCCACATGCACGCGTTATAGGGCTATCCTTGAGCTGTTCCATATCGCTAGAGTTTGCCGGACTACGGCTTAATATGTTTTTCAAAGGAAGAACTTCGTGAGTAACGTAAAACCTTTGTTCGGACGTTTTTCCGGCCCGCCGCCCATCTCCCTGCCGCGAATCCTCCTGATTCTATTGCTCATCGTCTTGGCATGGACCTCGTACTACACAATACCGGCGGAATCGGAAGGCATTGTGCTCCGGTTCGGAAAATACATTCTTAAAGTGCCGCCCGGCCTGCATTTCAAACTTCCGTTCGGCATCGACAACGTGATCGAGGTGCCGACCCAGCGGCAACTCAAGCTGGAATTCGGTTTGGTCACACCCGGCTACACCCACCCGGATCAGGTGGGCAAGGAGCCGGAAAAGGAAAAATCCATGGTGACCGGAGACTTGAATGCGGCGCTCGTCGAGTGGGTCGTGCAATACCGCATCACCGAACCCGAGACTTACCTCTTCGCGGTGCGTAATCCGGGACTGACCCTGCGGGACCTCTCCGAATCGGTCATGCGGGAAGTCGTAGGAGACCGGACAGTCGACGAAATCATTACGATAGGCCGCCAGGAAATCGAGGAATCGGTCCTCGATCGGCTGCGGGAATTGGCGGGCCGTTACCGCCTCGGTGTTTCCGTCAATCAGGTGCAGTTAAAGAACGTCAATCCTCCGGAACCCGTGCAGCCCTCGTTCAACGAAGTGAATCGGGCGCAGCAGGACCGGGAGAATGCCATCAATCTGGCCAACGGCGAATACAACAAAGCCGTGCCCCGCGCCCGCGGCGAGGCGGATCAGAAAATCCGCGCAGCCGAAGGCTACCGGTTCAAGCGGATCAACGAGGCGGAGGGCGATGCCGCCGCGTTCAGCGCCGTTCTCGAGCAATACATCAAGGCGCCGGAGATCACCCGGGCGCGTCTTTACCTCGAAACGCTGGGCGACGTTCTTCCCGAGGCCAAGCAATCGATCATCGTGGACGAATCGGTACAGCAGATCCTGCCGATGCTTCCCTTACCCGCACGGCTGCCGGAGGAAAAATAAATGAGCTTGGCTAAGACTCTCGCGATTCTTCTCGCGCTCTTGGCGGCCGCATTGGTACTGCTGTCCGCATTCACGGTCAACGAAACCGAGCAAGCAATCGTTACCCAGTTCGGCAGGCCGGTCCGCGACCCCATTACCGACCCCGGTCTACATTTCAAACTGCCTCTCATCCAGCAGGTCACCCGTTTCGACAAACGTTATCTGGCTTGGGACGGACCCATGGTGGAAATGTCGACCAAGGACAAGACCTATATTCAGGTGGATACCTTCGCGCGCTGGCGCATCACCGATCCCATGCAGTATTACCTTCGCCTGCGGGACGAGCGGAGTGCCCAGTCGCGTCTGGAAGATATCTTGGGCAGCGAGACGCGCACGGCGATTGCCAGGCACGAACTGATCGAGGTGGTTCGCACCGACAAAACGCGTCGACCGCTGCAGGATGAAAGCGTCGCAGGCGCGCTATCGGCAGTAGGCGGGCTTGGCGTTTTACGTCCGATCCAATACGGTCGACTGGAAATCGAAAAAGGCATCTTCAACGCCGCCGCTCCGAAACTGGCCGAGTTCGGCATCGAGCTTCTGGACATCCGGCTCAAGCGGATCAATTACAATCCGGGCGTTCTCGAACGCATCCACCAACGCATGATCAGCGAGCGGCTACAGATTGCCCAGCGGTTCCGATCCGAAGGCGAGGGTGAAGCCGCGCGCATTTCCGGCAACAAGGACCGCGACATCAACGAAATCGAATCGGCCGCCTACAAACGGGTTCAGGAAATTCGCGGCGAGGCGGATGCCAAAGCGACGGAGATCTATGCCAGGGCATACACGCAGCGCCCCGAGGCGGCCGACTTCTACCGTTTCTTGAAGAGCCTCGAAACCTATCGCAAGGTCATCAACGGCGAATCTACGGTCGTTCTTTCGACCAACAGCGATCTTTTTGCCTTGCTCAAGCGCATCGAGCAAAAAGGGCACCGTGACCAATAGCGCCACTGCATGGCCAGGCCGTTCGGCACGGCTCGTCGGAAGCTCTCGACCGGAACCAGCCGAATCTTTCGTCGATTTCGGCGTCAAATCGGGGGTATCCGGCGCTATGTCGAGGCAAAGTCACTTGGTGAATCGCTTCCTGGCTGCTCTTCTTGCCATCCAGCTTTCTGTCGGAATCGCCGGCTGTGCGACCAATCCCATCACCGGCCGCAGTCAGATCATGTTGGTCAGCGACAACAAGGCCGCCCGGTACTCCGCACAGGCTTACGACCAATTGCTGCTGAATGCAGAAAAACAGCAGGTCCTAGACGAAGATCCCGCCACGGTCAATCGGGTTCGATCCATAGCACAGCCGTTAATTGCACAAGCCGCAGCGCTGCGTCCGGAGACCCGCCACTGGCAATGGGAGGTGCACGTTCTGAAAAGCGATCAAGTAAATGCCTGGTGCATGGCCGGCGGCAAGATCGCCGTATACACGGGACTGCTTCAGAAAATCCGTCCCACGGACGACGAACTGGCTCAGGTTCTGGGACACGAAATCGCTCACGCCTTGCTCTCGCACCAGGCCGAGAAAATGTCGCGCCTTCAGGTTCAAAAGCTTGGCTTGGGCCTAGGCGTTCTGGCCGGGGCAATCGCTGGCTATAACTTGGGCGGCGTGGCCGGCCTCGCCGATACCGTCGCCACCGTCAGCTTGCAGTTGCCCAACAGCCGCAAGGCCGAGAGCGAGGCGGACGCGGTCGGCATCGAGCTCGCCGCCAAAGCGGGATATGATCCTTTTGCCGCTATTTCCCTCTGGGAGAAAATGATCAAAGTCGGAGGCAGCGGCGGTCCGGACTGGCTCAGCACTCACCCCGATCCCGAACAACGCCTGCAAAGCATGCGGGTAAAGGCTCAGCAGTTGATGCCCGTTTATGAAGCCAATCGCCGCGCGCCCTGAACCGGTTGTCGGATCGCTTGCGTAGCGGTTTTAGATCGGCATGCTCGTTGCGAACGGAAGAACCGCAGCCCGCCTTTGCACAATTCTTTTCCCATGTCACTCTTGATCGAGCTTAAGCAACGCGCCCGCCGCCTCGAAGCGGAGGCTTTCTCGCTGTATCTGGCCGCCCGTCATCCAGGAACGCCCTGGTATGCAAAGCTTCTCGCGGCCGCGATCGTGGCTTATGCGTTCAGCCCGGTCGATCTCATCCCGGATTTCATCCCCGTGCTGGGATATCTCGACGATCTAGTCTTGATTCCGCTGGGACTGGCCTTGGTGATTCGATTGATTCCATCCGCGGTACTCGCCGAATGCCGATCCGCGGCTGCAGACGCATTCACGCCCGGCAACAAACCGGTGAGTTATGCGGCCGGAGCCTTTATCGTCATGATTTGGTTGACGCTGGCCGCTCTAGGGATGATCTGGCTTTACGGTGTGTTCGCGGATGCGCCGGTCTCGCCTTGAAGACGGACAAGGTTCCACCTGGTAATATCGGCGACCCGATTTGCCGGCATCCGACATGACCGAGTTCCTCCGCTGCCCGACCCATCGTTACGACGACCCGCTCGCGCTGGTGTGGATTGCCTGCGCCGAACGCGTGGGCTTTCGCATCGAACGCACTCCGCACGCCTACGCCTCGACCGATGGGCGCGGCACGATCTTCATCGGCACCGACGACATCCTCGACCCTGACGATTCGCTCGCCCAGATGATTCTTCACGAGCTATGTCATGCCCTGGTCGAAGGGGAAGCCGGCGAAAGACAGGTAGACTGGGGGCTAGTCGGCAGCGGTGGCCGAAATCCATGGCGCGAGCATGCTTGTCTGCGGCTGCAAGCCTATCTGGCCGATAGCGTGGGCCTGCGGGATTTCTTCGCGCCGACCACCGATTTCCGCGTAAGCTTTTGGGAGTCGCTGCCCGCCGATCCATTCACGGCGTCGCCGAAAGAGGGAGGGCGCCGCGAGCGTAGCTGTGTCGCCGCACGCCTTGCCGCTTGGCGGGCATCGCAGCACCGTTGGGCGCCGCACCTCGACGAGGCGCTCGCCGCCAGCGCGGCCATTGCGGCTTTAGTTCCCCGTGTGAAGCACAACGCTAATGCTGGCCCAGACGCCTGCGGCGAAAGCGCGATGCCTTCGCTGTGGACGAAGGCGGCCGAACCACCCACTCGGCATCCGGCGGGGCACGCGCCCATCGCGGCGTATCATAGCGACCGCGGCTGTACCGGTTGTGCCTGGGCGTTCGTCGAGCGCCGGGGATTGCGCTGCCGGCATGCGCCCGGCGTCCGGCTGCCAAGCGATGCGCCGGCGTGCTCGCGTTTCGAACCGGCCGACGAGCTCGATTGCCTTACCTGCGGCGCGTGTTGCCGCGAGGCTTATGATTCGGTCGAGATCTCCAAGCGCGAGCCGGTGATCAAGCGCCATCCGACCCTCGTCATCATTCACGATGCCCGCAGCAAGCTGCGGCGACACGGCTCGCGCTGTGCTGCGCTGTCCGGAGGCGGCACTTCCACCGAGAGCTACGCATGCGTGATCTACGACGACCGTCCAAGAACCTGCCGCGACTTTACCCGCGGCAGCGGAAACTGCCTCGATGCGCGCCGCAGGGTCGGTCTTTCGCTATGAATGACCGGTCCCTGCAATAAGCCGATCCGAAACCTGCCCAGCGGCATGAAGTCTTAATTTAAACGGGGCTAACCGCTGGCCAGAAGCTCATCGTAATGGCGCCGCGCTTGGTTTCAAGCGGGATACGGGAATCATTATTCAGGAGGAAACCTGTTATGGCTTATCACGATACGCCCATAGACACTGCGACACGGGGATTGTTCGGTTTTGTCGCGGGCTTTTTCGCCACACTGATTTTCCACCAGCTCACATTGGCGCTGCTTTGGGCCGTCGGTCTGGCGCCTTTCGCACCGTTCTCATTGGCGCCAACCTCGCCGTTCGGCATCCCGGCCGTGTTCTCGTTGGCCTTCTGGGGCGGCGTCTGGGGTTTTTTGTTTGCGCTGGTAGAACCCCGGTTTCCGCCGCCTCCCGGCTACTGGGTGACAGCGTTCCTGTTCGGCGCCATTCTGCCGTCGCTGGTGGCGCTCTTGGTGGTATTTCCGCTCAAGGGCCGGCCCTTGGGAGGCGGCTGGCACCCTCCTTTGCTCGCAACGGCGTTCCTGATCAATGGCGCCTGGGGACTCGGCACCGGCTTGATCTTCAAATTACTCGCCACCCGCTGGCGTGGATTACGTGCCAGCCCAGCGGACCACCATCCGTAGTTCGGAACGTCAGTTCTGAGGACTGATAGTCACGCGATCCGGCTCACTCGACAGTGACGGATTTCGCCAAGTTGCGCGGCTGATCGACGTCGGTACCTTTGATCAATGCGACGTGATAGGCGAGCATCTGCAAGGGCACCGTGTAGACGATAGGCGCAACGATCTCTTCGGTCTCCGCGACGCGTAACAAATTGACGCCCGGCGCGCTCTCCATGGGCACGCGCACGTCGGCGAAGACGTAGAGTTCGCCGCCCCGGGCCTGAACCTCCTGAAGATTCGATTTGAGCTTTTCCAGAAGTTCGTTGTTCGGAGCAACCGCCACTACCGGCATCTCGGCGTCGATGAGCGCGAGAGGGCCGTGCTTGAGCTCGCCAGACGGATACGCTTCGGCGTGAATATAGGAGATTTCCTTCAGTTTGAGCGCACCCTCCATCGCGACCGGATAATGGGCACCACGTCCCAGATAGAGCGCGTGACGCTTGTCGCCGAAACGTTCCGCCCATTGCTGAATTTCGTCCTCCAGAAGTAAAACTCGCTCGATTTGCTCCGGCAGACTTTCAAGCTCCTTGACGATCCGCGCTTCCTGCTCCTGCGGGAGCCCGTTGCGCTTGCCCAGGGCGACGACCAGAAGGAGCAGGGCGGTCAGCTGGGTGGTGAACGCCTTGGTGGAGGCGACGCCGACTTCGGGACCGGCTCGAGTCATCAGGGTCGATTCGGATTCCCGAACGATCGAGCTTTCCGGCACGTTGCAGATCGCGAGGGTGTGCGCATAGCCGAGCTTCTTGGCCTCCTTCAGCGCCGCCAAGGTATCGGCGGTTTCGCCGGACTGCGAAATGCTGACGAACAGGGTCCCGGGCGGAACTACATTCTTGCGGTAACGGAATTCGCTGGCCACTTCCACGCTGCACGGAAGTCCCGCGATCGATTCCATCCAGTAGCGCGCCACCATGCCGGCATGATAGCTGGTACCGCAGGCGACGATCTGAACCGATTTGATGTGGTCGAACGCTTTCTCGGCATACGGCCCGAAAGCGGCATCGAGCACTTTTCCGGCTCGTATCCGCCCGTCGAGGGTTTTTTCGATTGCCACCGGCTGCTCATGAATTTCCTTTTGCATGTAGTGGCGGTATTCGCCGCGCTCCACGGCGTCGGCCGCCAATTTCGTTTCATGGACGGGCCGCTGTACCGGATTTCCGTGTCTATCGTAAATATCGACCGCTTCCGTGGACAAATCGGCGATGTCGCCGTCGTCGAGGAAAATAAAACGCTGCGTTTCACCGACTAGCGCGAAGACATCGGAGGCGATGAAGTTTTCGCTCTCGCCCAACCCCACCACTAATGGACTGCCGTGGCGCGCGGCGATCAGCCGCTTCGGTTCGTTGATGCTGATCACGCCGATGGCATAAGCCCCTTCGAGCACCTTGCAGGTTTCCTTGACGGCCTCGAAAAGACTCAGACCTTCCTCCAAAAATCCGTGGATCTGATGGACGATGACTTCGGTGTCCGTTTCCGATTCGAAATCGTATCCCTTTTGCCGGAGTTCCTTTCTAAGATCGTCATGATTCTCGATGATGCCGTTGTGGACCACGGCCACGGACTCGCGGCAGATATGAGGATGGGCGTTGCGTTCGGAGGGAACGCCATGTGTCGCCCAACGGGTATGAGCTATGCCGACTTTGCCGTCGACTAAGGAAGTTTCCAAAGCCTTTTCCAGCTCCCTGATCTTCCCTTTTCTGCGTACACGCTGAAGCTGAGCGGAATCGTCCAATACCGCCAGCCCCGCCGAGTCGTAGCCGCGATATTCCAGACGGCGAAGTCCTTCCAGCAGGACGGGGGTAACGACTCTGTGTGCGATGGCACCAACAATACCACACATGACTCAACTCCTTTTCTTGGTGGGTCGCTGCCAACCCTCGATGGTAACTTGGTTCGCTCGGCTGAGGGTCAGGGCATTTTCGGGCGCATCCTTGGTAACCGTTGCTCCGGCACCGATGGTTGCATTCTTGCCGACTCTGACCGGCGCGACCAACTGGGTATCCGAACCGATGAACGCGCCGTCTTCTATGACGGTTTGATGTTTATTGGCGCCGTCATAGTTGCAGGTGATCGTGCCGGCACCGACGTTCACGTCGCGGCCGATGATCGTGTCTCCGATATAGCTGAGGTGATTGACCTTGGAACGACTGGCTATCGCCGACTTCTTGACTTCCACAAAGTTGCCGATGTGGACGTGATCTTCGATCCGCGTTTCCGGACGGATGCGTGCAAACGGGCCGATGCGGCAGCCCTGGCCGATCACGGCATCTTCGATGACGCAGTTCGGAAGAATTTCCACGTCGTTGGCGATCTGGCTGTCCTTGATCACGCAATTGGCACCGATGCGGACGTTATCGCCGAGTTTGATCCGGCCCTCTAAAATGACATTGATGTCGATTTCCACGTCGCGCCCGATGGATTCGATTTCTCCCCGCACATCGAAACGCGACGGATCGCGCAAGGTGACACCGTTCCGCATCAAATCTTCCGCCACTCGTCTTTGGAAAACCCGTTCCAGGTGAGCCAACTGTTCGCGGTTGTTCACGCCCAGCACTTCGTCCGGATCGTGCGGCTGTACCGTTTCCACCCGAACGTCATCGGCAACCGCCATGGCGATCACATCGGTAAGGTAATACTCCCGCTGGGCATTATTGTTTTCCAACCGGCTCAGCCAGGTTTTGAGGTGTCTGCCTTTTATGGCCAAAATTCCCGTATTGACTTCGCTGATCTTACGCTCCTCCGGCGTGGCATCTTTTTCTTCCACGATCCTGACCACTCGACCGCTGCTATCCCGGACGATGCGGCCATAGCCGTAAGGGTCGGCAAGATCGACCGTCAACAGCCCCATCTGATCCGCCTCTGCCAGCGGAATCAGCTTTTCGACCGTCTCGTCGCCGAGCAAGGGCACATCGCCATAAAGAATCAGAACCGTGCGCGCTTCGTCGATGTCGTCCGCAACTTGCATGACTGCATGGCCGGTGCCGAGCTGTTCCTTCTGCTCGACCCAGATGACCTTCAGGTGCTCGAGGCTCTTGAGAACTGTCTCGCCACCATGTCCGTAGATCACAGTGATCTTGTCGGGGCACAACCGGGTGGCCAATGCATATACATGCTCGAGTAGCGTACGGTCGCCGATTTTATGGAGTATCTTGGGAAGGGACGAACGCATACGCGTTCCCTGGCCCGCGGCCAGGATGACGATTTCCAAAGGCATCTTCCGTTTTTCCTTGTTGAAGAAGCGGAAAATAAGGACTGGTTCGACCCGATCGAAAACAGCGACCGGATACTCGTATTTATATTAACGTGAAAAACTAAAAAACCCAGCAAAATACAGGAGCGGCGTGCCCGGTATTTTGCTGGGTCTCGAAAACGGCTGAACTTACGCGCGGCCTTTCCGATATTTCTCCAAGGTTCGAAGCTGCATGACAGCCTCGGCGAGCTGTGCCTGTGCCAGAGCGTAATCGATCTTGCCGGACTTGTCCGACAGCATCTCTTCCGCACGTCTCTTGGCTTCCAGCGCTGCCGCCTCGTCGATGTCTTTGGCGCGAACGGCGGTGTCGGCGAGTATGGTCACGACATGGGGCTGAACCTCGAGCATGCCGCCGGAAATGAAAAACGGATGGACTTCCTGATCGTTAACCTTTACCCGCACCTCGCCCGGCTTCAGCCGGGTGAGGAATGGTGCGTGCCGTGCGGCAATACCCACTTCGCCCATTTCGGCCGGAGCAACCACCAATTCCGCGAGCCCGGAATAAATCTCCGCCTCCGCACTCACGATATCAACGTGGATCGTCATAGCCATAGTGCTTTTTCTCTTTGAATTATGCGGCGCCCCGGTTGGCTTTCTCCAGGGCTTCGTCGATGCTGCCGACCATGTAGAACGCCTGCTCGGGAATATCGTCGTATTCCCCTTCGACGATCCCTTTGAATCCTGAGATCGTATCCTTCAGGGATACGTATTTGCCCGGCGAGCCGGTGAATACTTCGGCGACGAAGAACGGCTGCGACAAGAATCTCTGCACTTTCCGCGCACGGGAAACGATCAGCTTGTCTTCTTCCGAAAGTTCGTCCATGCCGAGGATCGCGATGATATCGCGAAGCTCTTTGTAGCGCTGCAGGGTGCTCTGCACTTTGCGGGCAACCTGATAATGCTCCTGGCCGACGACGAGCGGATCCAATTGGCGACTAGTCGAATCGAGAGGATCTACCGCCGGGTAGATACCCAGCTCGGCGATCTGACGGGACAAAACCACGGTCGCGTCCAAGTGGGCGAAGGTGGTTGCCGGAGACGGGTCGGTCAAGTCGTCGGCGGGGACGTACACGGCCTGAATCGAGGTGATGGACCCCACCTTCGTCGACGTAATCCGTTCCTGGAGCACACCCATTTCTTCCGCCAGGTTGGGCTGGTATCCAACCGCGGAAGGCATACGGCCGAGCAACGCGGATACTTCGGTACCCGCCAGCGTGTAGCGGTAAATGTTGTCGATGAACAGCAGCACGTCGCGGCCTTCGTCTCGGAAATACTCTGCCATGGTCAAGCCGGTCAGCGCCACGCGCAGACGGTTGCCCGGCGGCTCGTTCATCTGGCCGTATACCAGCGACACTTTATCGAGAACGTTGCTTTCGCTCATTTCGTGATAAAAGTCGTTCCCCTCGCGCGTCCGTTCGCCGACGCCTGCAAACACCGAATAGCCGCTGTGTTCGATCGCGATGTTGCGGATCAGCTCCATCATGTTTACGGTCTTGCCGACCCCGGCGCCGCCGAACAGGCCGACTTTACCGCCCTTGGCGAAGGGGCAGACCAAGTCGATAACCTTGATGCCGGTTTCCAGCAGCTCATTGGCCGCCGCTTGATCTTGGAAGCTCGGGGCTTTCCGATGAATAGCCCAGCGCTCCTTCTCGCCGATCGCGCCCTTCTCGTCGATCGGATCGCCCAAGACGTTCATGATTCGACCCAAGGTTTCCTTACCGACGGGTACGGAAATCGGAGCTCCCGTATTCGTTACCTTCAACCCGCGCATCAAACCGTCGGTGCTGCCCATGGCGATCGTTCTGACAATACCGTCACCGAGCTGCTGCTGAACTTCGAGCACCAGGTCTTTATCATCCACCTTTAGTGCGTCGTAAACTTTGGGAAGGGTCTCCCGTGGGAACTCCACGTCGACCACGGCGCCGATAATCTGTACGATTTTGCCCGAACTCATGACTGTCCTCGTAAAAACTCTTGCGTTTATTCTGTAACGATTCGCTTAGACCGCAGCCGCGCCGCCGACGATTTCCGCGATCTCCTGGGTAATGGCCGCCTGCCTCGCTTTGTTGTAGATCAACTGCAACTCTTTGATGAGTTTTCCGGCGTTGTCGGATGCGCTTTTCATTGCGACCATTCGCGCCGCCTGCTCGCAGGCGTTGTTCTCCACCAGACCTTGGAAAACGATCGACTCCACGTACCGGATCAACAACTGATCGAGCACTTCCTTCGCGTCAGGCTCGTAAATGTAATCCCACTGGCCTTTCTGTTCTTCACCGATGTCCTCCGGTCGGATGGGAAGCAGCTGGACGAGCCGCGGCTTCTGAGTCATCGTATTGAGAAACTCGTTGTAAAGAACGTACAACTCGTCGATCTTGCCCTCGGAATATTCGTCGACCATGGTCTTTATGACGCCGATGATATCCTGCAGATGGGGACGGTCGCCGAGCTTGGTCGCCTGAGAAACCACGTTTGCACCGATCGAACTGAAGAACGCGGTACCCTTTTGGCCAATCGTGCTTAGGGTGACGGCCTTGTCTTCCGCGTTCCATCCGCGCATTCTGCGCAGAGCCAATCTGAATAAATTGGCGTTGAGCCCTCCACACAGTCCCCGATCGGACGAAATCAGAATGACCCCGACCCGGCTTACCGGTCTCTCGATCGTGAATGGGTGTTTGTATTCCGGGTTCGCGTGAGCCAGATGCTTGATGATCTGCGCGATCTTCCGGGAATACGGCCGCGTAGCCTGCATTCGTTCCTGGGTTCTGCGCATCTTGCTGGCTGCCACCATTTCCATGGCCCGCGTGATCTTCTGAGTATTTTTGATACTCGTGATCTTCAGACGGATTTCTTTTCCGACGGCCATCGATCAATCCCTACCAAGTGTGGGTTTCTTTGTACTTCGTAACCGCAGCGTGCAATGCCGATTGAATCTCGTCATTGTAGTCGCCGGTCGCATTGATCTTTTCCATGAGATCGGCATGTTCCGACTTCATGTAATTTTGCAGACCGTCTTCGAAATCCTTCACCTGATTGACTTGGAGATCGTCCAAAAAGCCTTCGTTGGCGGCGAACAGAGATACGGCCATTTGCGCCACGCTAAGCGGGGAGTATTGGCTTTGCTTCATGATTTCGGTAACGCGCTGGCCGCGCTCGATCTGCTTCCGCGTAGCCTCGTCCAGATCCGAGGCGAACTGCGCGAATGCTGCCAACTCACGGAACTGGGCCAAATCGAGACGAATACCGCCACCCAATTTCCTGATGATCTTGGTCTGAGCGGCACCACCCACACGGGATACGGAAAGACCGGCGTTTACGGCCGGACGGACGCCCGCGTTGAACAAATTGGTCTCAAGGTAAATCTGACCGTCGGTGATCGAAATCACGTTCGTCGGAACGAAAGCCGATACGTCTCCCGCCTGTGTCTCGATGATCGGCAACGCGGTCAGTGAGCCGGTTTTGCCCTTGACCTTGCCGCCGGTCAATTTTTCGACTTCGGCCGCGTTGATTCGGGAGGCACGCTCCAAAAGACGCGAGTGCAGATAGAAAACGTCGCCCGGATAAGCTTCGCGACCCGGCGGGCGGCGGAGCAGCAGTGAAATTTGGCGGTATGCCCAAGCCTGCTTGGTCAAATCGTCATAGATGATCAATGCATCCTCGCCGCGATCCCGGAAGAACTCGCCCATGGCGCATCCGGCATAGGGTGCGATGAACTGCAGCGCCGCGGATTCGGAAGCGGAAGCGGCTACGATGATGGTGTGAGCCATCGCGCCGTGTTCCTCGAGTTTCCGGACCACGTTGGCTATCGAGGACTGCTTCTGGCCGATGGCGACGTAAATACATTTAACGCCCGTGCCTTTCTGATTGATGATGGTATCGACGGCGATGGCCGATTTCCCGGTCTGGCGGTCGCCGATGATCAGCTCGCGCTGGCCTCGGCCGATCGGAATCATTGAGTCAATCGCCTTCAGGCCGGTTTGTAGCGGCTGGCTGACCGACTGTCTAGCAATAACGCCGGGAGCAATTTTTTCGATGGGTGAACGTTCCTTGGTCTCAATGGGACCTTTGCCGTCTATGGGCCGGCCCAGAGCGTCCACAACACGCCCGAGCAATGCCTCGCCGACCGGAACATCAAGAATGCGCCCGGTGCATTTCGCGGTATCGCCTTCAGCCAGATGCTCATAGGCACCGAGCACTACCGCACCAACCGAGTCGCGCTCCAAGTTCAGGGCCATACCAAAGGTATTTTCCTTGAATTCGATCATTTCGCCCTGCATCACTTCGGTCAAGCCGTGGATGCGGACGATGCCGTCGGTCACGCTAACGATCGTGCCCTCGGTGCGGGCCTCGGCACCTATATCGAACTGCTCGATTCGCTTCTTAATGAGTTCACTGATTTCAGATGGGTTCAGCTGCATGATTCTTCTCGCTCTAAGTCCAGAGTCTCTTTGCTAATCTTTCAACCTGGCCGCGGATGGATGCGTCTATCACCCGGTCACCCGCCTTGATGTAAACGCCGCCGATCAAAGTTGGATCGACATCGACGCGCAAACGTGCTTTTTTCTCCAGAACACGCTCCAGCACGGAAGACAACCGCGTTTGTTCAGCGTCTTTCAACGGAAAAGCCGTGCTGACGTCTACCTCGATGTATCCTTCATCCTCGGCCTTATATTGGTTAAATAGCTCGGCGATATATTTAACCAGGTCAAGCCGGCGATTCCGGATCAGCAGCCGGACAAAATTTTGTGCCTCAGTGTCCAGGTGATCTTTGCAGAGACCGAGAAAAGCCTCCGAAAACTGCTCGCGGTTAGCCTTGGGATTGGCCGCGGCTTTAGCTAACTGCTCGTCTTGCATGAGCAGAGTGACGAAAGCGAGCGCGTCGCTCCACTTATCAGCCGTTCCCGTTTCTTTGGCCCTCTTGTAAACCGCAACGGCATAAGGCCTCGCCAACGTCGTTAACTCGCTCATTATGCTTGACCCAACTGCTTACCGAGGTTGTCGATAATTTCCCGATGCTTCTTTTGATCCACTTCTTTCTGCAGGATTTGCTCGGCCGCAGAAATGGCCAGCACCGCTACCTGTTGACGCAAACCTTCTTTCGCCTGCTGCAATTCGCGCTCGATCTCGGCTTTCGCCGCAGCAACGATCCGCTCGCCTTCATCCTTCGCCGATTGCTTGGATTCCTCGACCACCTCGCTGGCGCGCTTTTGCGCTAGATTTACGATGTCTGCGGCCTGATCCTTAGCTTCCCGCAACAAAGCGGTCGCGCGCTTCTCGGCCAACTCCATCTCATGCTTGCCTTTTTCAGCCGAAGCGAGACCGTCGGCAATCTTCTTTTTGCGCTCCTCGAGCGCTTGCATCAAAGGCGGCCACACGTACTTCATGGTGAACCACACCAGAAGCGCAAATGTGATCATTTGGCCGATCAGAGTGGCGTTAATACTCACAGCGCTTTCCTCTTTGGTTGTTTGCCATTAAAGCGTCGCAATCGCGGCTTTTTTAGCCCTTGAGTGCGGACAGGAACGGATTGGCGAAAGTGAAGAACAGAGCGAGACCCACGCCGATCATGGTTACGGCGTCGAGCAGACCGGCGACGATGAACATTTTGACCTGCAGCATCGGAACCATCTCCGGCTGACGCGCGGCGCCTTCCAGGAATTTGCCGCCCAACAGGCCGAAACCGATAGCGGTTCCCATGGCGCCCAGGCCCAGGATGATGCCCACGGCGATTGCGGTCATGCCAGATACAGATGCGATTTCCATTGTTCCTCCGAATTATCGAACGTTAAGGTTGATTGAAAGAGATTAATGATCTTCGTGGGCTAGACTCAGATATACGATGGTCAGAACCATGAAGATGAAAGCTTGCAAAGTGATGATCAGAATATGAAAGACCGCCCAGGGGAAACTCAGCAAGGGCTGCACGTACCAAGGCAGCAGCGCGATCAATATGAAAATCAGCTCGCCGGCATACATGTTTCCGAAAAGACGAAGGCCGAGAGATACCGGTTTCGCCAATTCCTCGACAAGCTTCAGAATCAGGTTGAACGGGATCATCCATACACTGTGAAAAGGGGTCAGAATCATTTCTTTCCCAAAACCAATCGGCCCCTTCACTTTGAAGCTGTAGAACAGAATCAGGAAGAACACCGAAATCGACATCGCAAAGGTCGCGTTCAAATCCGTACTGGGAACCACGCGAAGATAGTCGAGCCCAATAGCCTTGCCGATATCGGGCAACAGGTCGACCGGAATAAGGTCCATCGAGTTCATCAAGAATACCCAGACGAAGATGCTCAACGCCAAGGGTGCGATTAACGCGCTACGCCCATGAAAACTATCCTTGACCTGAGCGTCAACGAATTCGACGATCATCTCCACAAAATTTTGCAGGGGGCCGGGTACGCCGGAAGTCGCCTTTTCAGCCGCCTTGCGGAAAATGATGACGAATAAGCCGCCTAAGAAAACAGAGAAAAACAGGGTATCCAGATGAAATGTCCAGAATCCTTCGCCGGTCGATAAGGGGGTCAAGTGGTGAACGATATATCCAGTTGCCCCGCCAGAGCCGTGTTCTTCTGTCGCCATATTCTCTCTCGTTAGCGTTCGATATCGCGCATCAAAAGCGCACACCAAAATACCATCAATACCGATACGAAACCGGCAAATAATGGCAGGAATAAAATGTTAGGCAGTTGGAAAATTAAAATAAATAAACCGGCGGTTATGATTATTTTTATGCTTTCGCCGATATAAAACGATCTCACGATGTCTTTTGCCGTTCTTGTTTTATCGGAAAATCCGAATTTTGCGGCGAAATAGACGTTCGGCAAAAAGGCTATCAACCCGCCGAGCAACGCTGACCTAGCTGCCAGCCAACCGAAGAAGGCCAACGTGAAACCGCCGATCAGTGCAATCGCAAGAAGCTGCATCAACAGAACCCGCTTGACGGCGAAAAACAACTTTTTCGCACCCATTGAGGGCCCCCAAACAAATGCTTCGGAATGATAACAACCAAAATGCGGAAGATCAATGTTGCATGTTTATTTCAAGCGATCGAGCACACCTTCCAGTTGATCCAGGCTGTCGTAATGGATGACGAGTTGTCCGGCGCCTTTTTTTCCGTGTTTGATCAGCACGGGAGCGCCGATTCGCGTGGCGATTCGCTCTTCGAGGCGGCGAATGTCGGGATCCTTCATCTCCGGTTTTCGCGCCTTTTGCCCATCCCGGAGCTTTTGGATAAGCAACTCCGTAGCACGAACGCTCAACTTTGCCGAAGCGACTTTACGGGCAATTTCAGCCTGAAGCTGAAATTCCAGCGCGAGTATCGCCCGAGCGTGTCCCATTTCTATGGCACCGGTAAGCAGAAGATGCTTAGCATCCGGATGAAGTTCGTTCAAGCGCAGCAAGTTGCTGACGGTAGCCCGGGATTTGCCGACGGCATCCGCGACCTGCTGGTGGGTCATCTCGAACTCTTCGAGCAGGCGCTTCAGGGCTTCCGCCTCCTCGAGAGGATTCAAGTCTTCTCGCTGGATATTTTCGATAAGGGCGATCGCTAAGGCGGCCTGATCCGTAACCTCGCGCACGACCACCGGCAAATCGTGCAATCCTGCCAGTTGGGCCGCCCGCCACCGTCTCTCGCCGGCGATGATTTCGTACTGGCTGTCGCCCATAGGTCTGACCACCACGGGCTGGACCACGCCCTGCGCACTGATCGAATCGGCCAATTCTTGAAGTCGCGCCGGGTCGATATCCTTGCGCGGCTGGAAACGGCTCGGCCTGAGTTGATCTATGGAAAGCGTTCTGAGCTTCTCGGTCTCGTTTTCGAGTTTCGCGCCGCCCAACAGGACATCGAGGCCGCGGCCGAGTCCTCGTCTTTTTGCCGTCATGACTTGAATTTATTGAAGAATTGAAGGAATTTTTCGCGATTTTTGATTGCGTCGCACGATTTCGCCCGCCAAGGCCAGATAAGCGACGGCTCCTCGAGAAGACTTATCGTACTTTATCGCTGGCAAACCGTGGCTCGGCGCCTCGGCAAGCCGAATGTTGCGCGGGATGATGGTGCGGAAGACCTTATCGCTGAAATGGGCGATCAATTGCGCGGAAACGTCATTGGCGAGCCGGCTGCGTGGATCGTACATCGTGCGAAGCAAACCCTCGATACGAAGTTCCGGATTGACCGAGTCGCGGATATTCCCCAGCGTATCCATTAAATCCGAAAGTCCTTCCAAGGCGTAATATTCGCACTGCATGGGAATCAACACGCTGTCCGCAGCGACCAAGGCGTTGAGCGTCAGCACGTTAAGCGACGGTGGGCAGTCGACGAGGATGAACTGGTAATCGTCGCGGCAACTCTTGAGCGCCTCGGCAAGCGCGCGCTCTTTGCCTGCCTGTTTCATCAGTTCGACCTGAGCGGCAGTCAGATCGGCATTACCCGGCAGAAGATCGAAGCCGATCTCGGTCAAAGATTTGACGGCCTCGCGTACCGTGGCGTGACGCGTCAATACGTCGTAAGACGAATTTTTGAGACTTTTCTTGTCAACGCCGCATCCCATAGTCGTGTTGCCTTGCGGATCCAGATCCACAAGCAAAACGCGATGCTTGATCGCCGCAAGCGACGCAGCCAAGTTAATGCTGGTGGTCGTTTTACCCACGCCCCCCTTTTGGTTGGCTACCGCAATAATTTTGCCCATGGTTTCCTCAGCCGATAGCTATTTCGATCAAATGACGTTCGACGTCCAGACCCGGAATCTTTAAACGATGACTCTTAACCGGCGAGTCTTTAAGGGTCTGTATTTCGCCCTCCGGCAACTGCCCTTTCTGAGCCAATATCACGCCGTGGGGAGCCAGCATTCTGCGCGTTGTCTCCATTATTTCCGCAAGGCTCGCATAAGCCCGCGCCAATATCGTGTCGAATCCGTGGTCCGGATGGTAGTCTTCCACCCGCGAGGTGACGACCTCCACGTTCGCGAGACCCAATTCGATCACGGCCTGCTGAACAAAACGGGTCTTCTTCGCGTTGCTGTCCAACAGAACGAAATGCCTGCTCTCGCTCATGACAGCCAAGGGAATACCCGGCAAACCGGCCCCGGTTCCCACGTCCAGTATCCTTTCGCCCCGGAGATACGGCCAAATGGTAAGACTGTCGAGCAGATGCAAATCCACTCCCGTCCGCAAGTCGCGGATGGCCGTCAAGTTGTAAACCCGGTTCCATTTCTGGATTAAGCGCAGAAAGGCCAAAAGCTTTTCGTGTTGCTCCGGCGTAAACGGTATGTTTAACGCGGTTATTCCGTCCGCTAGACGTCTACCGATTTCGTCCACTTAAGATCAGGCGCTCTTCTTTTTAAGATGGACCAACAGCAGCGAAATCGCCGCCGGTGTGACGCCCGGAATCCGCGCTGCTTGCCCGACAGTTTCGGGACGTTGTTGTTTGAGCTTTTCCCGGACCTCGTTGGACAACCCGATGACGTTCTGATAATCGAGACTTTCCGGCAAACGCCAATGGTCGTAGCGGCGAGAGCGCTCGATCTCCGCCTGCTGGCGATCGATGTAGCCTTGGTACTTCGCCTGAATTTCGACTTGATCGAGAACTTGCTCGTTTTCTTCTTCAGTTAACCGAGCGGATATCGCTTGGAGGTGTTCGATGCGGATCTCCGGTCGCCGCAGCAGTTCGAGTAGGGTGGATTCCCGCAACAGCGGCGCACTCAGGAACCGGCTTATGGTTTCGGCTTCGGCAGTATTCGGTCTGACATACGTTTTTGCCAGGCCGGTCTGTATCTCCGCAATGGCCTGCTGCTTCGCTTCGAATGCACGCCAGCGCTCGTCGTCCACCAATCCGAGTTCGTGGCCTTTCCCGGTCAGCCGAAGATCGGCGTTGTCCTCTCGTAGCAGCAACCGGTATTCCGCCCGGCTGGTGAACATGCGATAGGGTTCGCTCGTGCCCCGAGTGATCAGATCGTCGATCAGAACCCCCATGTAAGCCTCGTCGCGCATAGGCGACCAGGGTTCCAGATCCTTGGCCTTGCGCGCGGCGTTGACGCCCGCGATTAGGCCTTGCGCGGCGGCTTCCTCGTATCCCGTCGTGCCGTTGATCTGTCCGGCGAAGAACAGGTTCTCGAGGTGCTTGGTTTCGAGCGAGGACTTCAGGTCGCGCGGATCGAAGAAATCGTATTCGATGGCGTAGCCCGGCCGTGTGATATGAGCGTTTTCGAAACCGCGTATCGACCTCACAAGCTCGTACTGCACGTCGAAGGGCAGACTGGTCGAAATGCCGTTCGGATAGATTTCGTAAGTATCGAGACCTTCGGGTTCAACAAAAATCTGGTGCGAATCCCTTTCCGCGAAACGCACGACCTTGTCTTCGATAGAGGGACAATAGCGCGGCCCGACCCCTTCGATAACGCCCGCATACATCGGCGAGCGGTCGAGACCGCAGCGGATGATATCGTGAGTCCGTTCGTTGGTACGGGTGATGTAGCAAGGCACTTGGCGAGGATGTTCCTCCCGCCGGCCGAGGAATGAGAACACGGGAACCGGCTCGTCGCCGGGCTGCTCCAGCATGACCGCATAATCGATGCTTCGCCCGTCGATCCGAGGAGGCGTTCCGGTCTTGAGCCGGCCGACCCGAAACGGCAGTTCGCGCAAACGCGCCGCCAAAGCGTTAGAGGGCGGATCGCCCGCCCGGCCGCCTTCGTAGTTTTCGAGACCGATATGAATCCGGCCGGCCAGGAAGGTGCCTACAGTGAGGACCACCGTACGAGCCCTGAATTTGAGCCCCATCTGCGTGATCACGCCGGCTGCGCGGTAATTTTCCACGATCAGATCGGATACGGCCTGCTGGAATAAGGTCAAATTCGGCTGAGTTTCCAGCACCCGACGCACGGCTTTCTTATAAAGCACGCGATCGGCTTGGGCCCGAGTCGCCCGCACCGCCGGGCCTTTGCTGGCATTGAGCACACGGAACTGAATGCCGGCTCGGTCCGCAGCATGCGCCATCAAGCCGCCCAGAGCATCGATCTCCTTGACCAAATGCCCTTTGCCGATCCCCCCGATAGCGGGATTGCAGCTCATCTGGCCGAGGGTTTCGATGTTCTGGGTAAGCAGCAGCGTCTTAGAGCCAGTCCGCGCAGCCGCCAAAGCCGCTTCCGTACCAGCGTGTCCGCCACCGACCACGATGACGTCGAATTCGGTGGAAAAATGCATGAGAGTTGAAATTTCAGGCAGATAGACCGGTTTTGCACTCCCCTGAAGTGCGCGCATAGCTTACTACATCGAACGCCAAAATTGGCATTGCGTTTAAGCCAAGACACGCCCGTACGCTCTGTGATGCAAAGCCACGCAATCTTTTTACCTATACACTATTGTTCAACACATTCTACACCTAGCGTTAACAAATCGAACAACACGGCTCCGCCAGTCCTTATCGAAACTCCGATGACTACATTACTTTGGCTACAAACCGGTGCCTGTGGCGGCGATACGATGTCGATCCTGTGCGCCGACAGTCCGTCGCTGGAAGAACTCCTGGATCAATACGGCATCGACATCCTCTGGCAACCGTCCTTGTCCTCAGAGCCCAAAGGGAAGCTGGACGCCCTGATCGAGGCCATTCTCAGGGACGAGCAAAGACTCGATATCTTGTGCATCGAAGGCAGCATCATGACCGGACCCAATGGATCCGGCCTGTACGATCCGTATCGCGGTCGTTCCAAGATGAGTTTGGTCAGGGAGCTGGCGGAAAAATGCCGTTATCTGGTTGCCATGGGTACTTGTGCGGCCTTCGGCGGCGTCCACGCCGCACCCCCCAATCCGACCGACTGCACAGGCATCCAGTTCGACAAGAAACTTCCCGGCGGCTTGCTGCCTGCCGAATGGCGGTCGCGAGCGGGAGCGCCGGTCATCAATGTCTCCGGCTGTCCGGCACATCCCAACGCCATGACCAAGACGCTGGCTATGCTGGCTTCCGGGCTTCCGTTGGAACTCGACCATCTCAACCGCCCTAAGGATTTTTTCAATTCCCTGGTGCATCAAGGCTGCACGCGGAACGAGTATCACGAGTACGACGTCGAGGACAGCGCCTTCGGCGAAAAGGGCTGTTTGTTCTTCAACCTGGGCTGCCAGGGACCGACCACGCATGCCATTTGCAATACCGAGCTTTGGAACGGCCGCAGCAGTAAAACCCGCGCGGGAGTACCCTGTTTCGGCTGTACGTCCCCGGACTTCCCGCTGGACCAGGATCTGTTTCGCACCGAGAAAATCGGCGCCGTTCCGATAAACCTGCCCTTGGGGGTGGAACGCGCCAATTATATGGCGTACAAGAGCCTGGCCCACGAGGCCGCGCCTGAACGGGTCCTGAATAAAGAAATGGATCCCTGATGGCTAGACGAATTATCCAGATCGATCTTAATCGGGTCGAAGGCGACCTGGAATTCCAGTTGGAGCTGGAAGGTCGCGAAGTGGTAGATGCCCGCTGCATCGGTTCGCTCTATCGGGGATTCGAGCAAATCCTCATAGGCCGAAGACCTAAGGACGCATTGGTCATTACGCCCCGAATCTGCGGCATTTGCGGCACCGCCCATCTCTATTCGGCCGTTCTGGCCCTGGAGCAAATCGGTCGTATTGCCGTGCCCCCCAATGCTTCCCGCATCCGCAATCTATGCCTGATGGCCGAGACGGTGCAAAGCGATCTGCGGCAATCGTTTCTATTCTTTACCGCCGATTTTTGCCATCCCAAATATGCCGGCCGGCCGCTTTACGAAAAAACACTGGGGGCCTTCCTGCCCTTCAAAGGCTGGGCCCATCGCGGCACCCTGGAGCATTCGCGCCATGTTCCCGGGATCGTTGCCATCTTCGGAGGCCAGTGGCCCCATTCCTCCTACATGGTGCCGGGCGGGGTGACGGCTCCTCCCACCAGTCGCCGCATCCTGGACAGCCTGTCCATCATCAACAATCTGACCCGATGGTTCGAGCAGGCAGTCATCGGAACCGATCTGGGTCCCTGGCTGGAGCTCGAATCCGCCGACCAGCTCTTCGCCTGGCTCGAAGCCGCGGACACTCACGCGAATAGCGCCATCGGCCTGATGACGAGGATGAGCCGCGACATCGGCCTGCACCGTTCCGGTTTCGGAACTTCCCATATGCTGAGCTGCGGCGCTTACTACGATTCGGCCGGCGGGCAGATGTTCAAATCGGGCTTCCTCGATGGCGACACGGGGAAGATCGAACCTTTCGATCAGGCCGAAATCGCCGAGCACGTGCGCTATTCCTGGTTCGAGCCGTATGAAGGCGGCCGCCATCCGTTCCGCGGTGAGACCATTCCGGATTTTCAACCCCACTCCGATCGCTATTCCTGGAGCAAGGCGCCCCGCTATCGGAACGAGGTGGTACAAACGGGTCCCCTGGCCGAATTGCTGATCGACGGCGATCCGCTGATCGGCTCGCTGTATCGGGCGGAGGGCGGAAACACCTGGTTGCGCCAGTTCGCCCGCCTGCGCCGCACGGCTTTGCTGCTCCAGAAAATGCGGGAGATCCTGCACGAGCTGGCCGCCCATCTGGACGATCCCCACTTTACTTCGCCTGCCGAGGAGGAAATCCCGGACGGGGAGGGATTCGGACTGATAACGGCGGCACGGGGTGCCTTGGGCCACTGGGTGCAAGTCACCGACGGAGCCATTTCCCGGTACCAGGTCATCACGCCGACCGCCTGGAACGCATCGCCCAAGGACAGCGAAGGCCGGCACGGACATTGGGAGAGTAGTTTGATCGGCCTTACCGTCGACGATCCGGACGATCCGGTGGAGATCGGCCATATTATCCGCTCCCACGATCCCTGCCTGGTTTGCACCGTGCACCTGTTGGATACGGGCAAGCGGATGACGGTCTGGCCCTGATCATGGACGGTCGTCACATCGTCTGTTTCGGCAACGAATTGCACGGCGACGACGGCTTCGGCGTCCGCGTGTATCAGCAGCTCCGCCGGCTGGCTTGGCCGAAGGACGTCAAGCTGTTCAACGCGGGCATAGCCGGACTGAGTGCACTGGAATTCTTGACCGATTGCCGTCAGGCGATTCTGGTTGACGCATTGGCCGATACGGGGAATGCCGGCGCTGTTTGCGTATTCAAACCCGACGATACGGTCGGACGCTGGGAAACCCCCATCGGTCATGGCTTGGGTATTCCGTACTTGTTGAAGGCCCTCGAAATCGTCTGCGAGTCGCCACCGGACATCATCATCGTGGGGGCCGAGGTCGAGAAAAGGGCCATCAAGCCTTTCTCTCCCGGTCTGTCCGGCAAGTCGGAACGCGCCGTCGAAAAGGCGGTCCGTACCATCCAGCGTCTGGTGTCGGTGTGAAACCCCTAAACCCGCCGAGCCGCCGTATCGCCGTCGAATCGGTGACTCTCGTCGAAACGGCCTGTCCGCCCCGTTGGATGGGGCGCATTCTTTTTCCGGGCGAACGCCGATTCACGGACATCCTCATTTTCAGCAGGGATGGCCAATTCTGGGCGATTCCCGCCCATTGTCCGCATGAGGGTCACGATTTAACGGACTGTCCCTTGTTCGACGGCGGAAAGTTGATCTGTCCGGTGCACGGCCAGCGTATCGAACTGAATTCGGCAGCACTGAAGGTCGAAGTGGACAACGGCCGATTCAACATCCCCTTGCCGGAGAAGGGACCCTATTGGATTTGCAACACCGATCACGAACCAAGTCGCGGGGAAGAGGATTCCGAAGCCCTCCGCCAAATGAGGGAAGAAACCGAAAAACTGAGGCTGGCGAATCTGAAACAGGAAAAACGCATCCTGGCCATCACCCGAAGCATGGATGCCATGCTCAAGGAATCGGAGCAACAGAAGGCGAAACTCAAGGAAGCCATGGGACGCCAGCAGGCTCTCAGCCGCTTCATCCAGCGTGTGCTGGACACCATGGATGATGTTCTGGTCGTCGTCGATGCGGAGGGCCGCATCCGTCAGGTCAACGGAGCGGCGGAACGCCAGCTCGGGCTCTCCGAGGAAGCGTGGTCCGGTTCCCCTGTCGACGAACTGCTGTCTCCGGAAGACAGACGGTTTCTCGCCGCGCAATTGCCGTCTTTGCCCTGGCCGGCGAAATCGGCACTGCTGGAGACCATCCGTTTGCACAAATCTTATAGCGGCGAGCACCGTCTGTCCGTTCCGCCCCGCCAGCGCCCGGGCCCGATTTACTGGCTGAAGGGCAACCTGCTGCACTCGGAGCAGGGCAAGCTGGAAGGCGCCGTCATCACGGCGACGAACATCACCGAAATCAAAGCAAGGGAAACCCAACTGCGGCTGAACGCCAAAGTATTCGAGAACACCAGCGAGGCGATTTTCATCACCGATCTCGAGGGAACGATTCTGGACGTGAACGACGCATTTTGTGATATCAGCGGCTATCGGCGATCGGAGGTGGTGGGTCAAAGCACCCGTTTGCTCAAATCGGGTCTGCAAGACCAGGCATTTTACGTCCGTATGTGGAAAACCCTTTTAAGCAAAGGCTATTGGAAGGGCGAAATCTGGGATCGGCGGAAGAGCGGCGAGTGCTTCCCGATGCTGCTGACCATCAATGCCGTCGCCGACGAGCGGGACAGGCTCACCCATTACGTGGCCGTCGCCCTGGATATCAGCAGCTTGAAACATGCCGAGAGAAAATTGGAACAATTGGCCTACTACGATTCTCTGACGGGCCTGCCCAACCGCTTTCTCTTCAAGGAACGGTTCGAGCACGAAAGCGCTCTGGCGCTACGCAACGGAACCAGGTTGGCCGTATGTTTCATCGATCTGGACAATTTCAAGGATGTCAATGACACGCTGGGGCACTGGGCCGGCGATTACCTGCTGAAGGAAGTCGCGTCGCGTATCCGGAACTGCCTGCGCAAAACCGATACCGTGGCGCGGTTCGGCGGAGACGAGTTCACCATCATTCTGTCGAACGTCGCCGATGCCGCGGAACCCGCCGATGTTGCCCAGAAACTTATCGATACGGTGGGGAAGCCGATCCACATTCAGAACCATCAGATCTTCGTGGGCGCCAGCATCGGCATAGCTTTATTCCCCGACGACGGTCGGGATTTCACCACCTTGACCAAACACGCCGATGCCGCCATGTATGTGTCCAAGGCAAAGGGACGCCGGACATTCCGCTATTTCGAAGACCACATGAAAGAGGAGCCGCGCCAGCGCATGGTGATGGAAACCCAGTTGCGCCAGGCGATCGAGCGGGAGGAGTTCTTACTCTACTATCAGCCCAAGGTCGACTGCGTTTCGAACCGGATCACCGGCGCTGAAGCGCTGATCCGCTGGCGGCACCCCGAGCAGGGCATCGTATCGCCCGGCCGCTTCATCACCATTGCCGAAGAAACGGCCCTGATCATTCCGCTCGGTCAATGGATTCTCAGGACAGCCTGTTTAAGAACCAGCGCTTGGCAGCACAAACTGCCGGAATTCCGAATCGCTATCAACCTTTCGGCCAAACAACTTTTAGCGGACGATTTCATCGACTTGCTGGATCGGGTGCTGGCCGAAACAGGAACCGATCCCGGGGCCGTCGAATTGGAAATCACCGAGACCTTGGTAATGCACGACATCGAAAAAGCGTCCGAGCGGCTGAGCCGTATCCGGGATCGCGGCATCCATATCGCCATGGACGATTTCGGCACCGGCTATTCGTCCTTGTCTTATCTGCAAAAATTGCCCGTCCAGACCATCAAGATCGACCGCTCCTTCATCCATGCCTACACCGGCGACCCGACTTCGGAGCAAGCGGCGCTGATCAAGACCATCGTGACTTTGGGGCAAATCCTCAATTTAAAGGTCGTGGCCGAAGGCGTCGAAACTCGGGAGCAACTGGAACTTTTAAAATTCTATGGCTGCCACGAAATTCAGGGTTACTACGTTTCTCCCCCTCTGCCGGAGGACGAGTTCGAAAAACACTTTATCGAGCAGCGGGACTCTTGAATCCAATGCCGCTCCGAGCATTTCTTTGAGCGTTTTTTCAGCATGCACGCGCAGCCCCCGAGTTCCAAGCATTCAGCCATAGAGCGGAGATACGAATTCGCCTAGATCGATTGTTCGGGGAGACTGTCCCAGCCGTTCAGTCCGTCCGTTTTCAGGCTAATCTCCAGTAGCAATTCGACCTCTATCCAGAACGGCCGTGCGTGCCGATGCAGTCCCGGGCATGCAGTTCCTTGTACTAGCGCCGGACATCCAATGCATCAAGGGTTTGCGCATCGGCTCGGAAAGCCCTGGTTCGAGCTTAGAGCATTTTCATATCTACCGTACGGGCACTCGCGAGTAGGTCGGGAATCCCTCCCCAATCGCAAACGACCTGGCCGGGAGCGCCGAAGCCGCCCTTCCCGACGCCGCCGTTGGGCCAACGGGTTCGTCGGCAAAGGATTGCCGACCTACAAATACTTGAGTCGATTTACCCTAGCCGAAAGCGCCAACGACTTCCGCCAAGTCCGTTATGCCGTATGAGCGAGATGAACACTTCGCTGTCATTTCGGCGGGCGGTCAGAATCGCGGGCTTAAGATGCCTAGAAACCCATCGGGGCGTCGTTTTAGGTTATATCCCAAAAACATACCGGATTTTGGGATATAACCGATTCAGATGCTTTCGAATTGATACGGAAGCCCGCGTCCGGTCTCTGCGCCGTCGCGTCTTCCGACAAAGCTATACTTCGTTGCGAAAACGACTTCTCAGGTTCTCCATGCGCAACGCCCTAAACCGACTCTTCCATACCGCCAACACCGTCATCCTCGGCAAGCCGCGTCAGATCCGTCTCGCGATCTGTTGCCTGCTGGCGCGGGGGCATTTACTCATCGAGGATGTACCCGGCGTCGGCAAAACGACCTTGGCGCACACTCTCGCCAACCTTTTGGGCCTCAAATACCAACGCATTCAGTTCACCAGCGATCTTTTGCCGGCCGATATCGTCGGCTCGTCGATCTTCGACGGGAACAACCATGCGTTTCATTTTCAACCCGGTCCGATCTTCCACCAAATGATCTTGGCTGACGAGATCAACCGCTCGACCCCGAAAGCCCAGAGCGCGCTGCTCGAAGCGATGGAAGAACACCAAGTTACGGTCGAGGGAGAAACCCGTTCGCTGCCGGAACCGTTTTTCGTCATCGCTACTCAAAATCCTGTGTGCCAGATCGGAACGTTTCCTTTGCCCGAGTCTCAATTGGACCGGTTCCTGATGCGCATTAGCTTGGGTTATCCGGATAGCCGGTCGGAGCGTGCCTTGCTCAAAGGCGAGGACCGCTTCGTTTTGCTCGAAAAACTCCCGGTCTGCCTTCAGACGGACGAATTAGTGGCGATCCAGGACCAGGTCAGGACCATACACGTCTCCGATGCGCTGTTGGATTATCTCCAGGCGCTGATCAGATTCAGCCGCGAATCCGGTCATTACGAATGCGGATTATCGCCGCGCGCGGGCCTCGCCCTGTTGAACGCCGCCCGCGCCTGGACCTTCATCGAAGGCCGTGAAGCGGTCCTGCCCGAGGACGTGCAGGCGGTATTGGCTCCGGTTTGCGGGCATAGGCTGCGCCCCGTATCGAGCGGCGCTACGAACGCCGACGTCATTGTGGCGCCGATGCTGGAACAGGTTGCGGCGGTTTGAGATGACTGCGCTCCCGCTTCGGGAACGGCTGGACCTTCGGCGCTTCCTCCGAGGCGAAAAAGCGATCGATGGGCCGGTCATGTTGTCTCACCGGCGAATCTTCATTCTGCCCAGCCGATCCGGCTTGGCCCTTGCGCTGCTCCTGTTGATTCAGTGGCTCACCGCCATCAACTATGGCAACAATCTGGCGTTCATCCTCACTTTCCTATTGGCGGCGGCTGCCATGTCCTCGTTGTTCTACAGCTACCGCAACCTTTCCGGACTGAGCGTCGGCGCCGGAAAAATGAGCCCCGTCTTCGCCGGCGACCTGGCATCTTTCGAGTTGCGGCTGACCAACTCCGCGGCTTTGCCGCGCTATGGCATCGAGTTGAGGCTGAAAGACGCCGAGGCGTTACGGATGGACATACCTCCCGAGGGTACTGTTTCGGCAATCCTTCGGGTCCCAGCGGAAAAGCGGGGCTGGCTCGAGCTCGACACCGTAACCATCAGCACCGCGTTTCCTTTGGGAATCTTCTACGCCTGGTCGCCGATCAATCTGAAATATAAGGTTCTGGTCTACCCGAGACCCACCCAGGAACGATTGCCTTTCCCACGTTCCGAGGACGATCATGTCGGTGCCCGACCACGAAATGCTTCCGATGATTTCCACGGGTTTCGGGCTTATCAACCGGGCGATCCGTTCAAGCACATTCATTGGAAAAGTCTGGCCAAAGGACGCGATCCGGTAATCAAGCAATACGCGGGGGACGAAACGGAAGTCCTTCATTTGAACTGGACGGATACCAAGGGATTGGATACGGAGGCGCGCTTGAGCCGGCTTTGCCGCTGGGTGTTGGATGCCGAGCAGGCTGGGATGCGATATGCCCTCAGCTTGCCAGGAACGACCATAGCCGAAGGTCACGGCGCATCGCACTGCCGGAAGTGTCTCGAGTCGCTGGCTCTGTTCGATCTATGAAGAAGCCCGCAGCAACGTCGTTCGTGCCGGATCGGACGCAGGAAAATCTGCTTCTATTCAGTGTTTTCTTCGTTGCCGCACCGCATCTTCTCAATCTCGGCTGGGCAATCGTTCTTTATTTTTCCTTGATGGCGGCCTGGCGATTCGCGTCAGGGTATCGGCCCGCCTTGCTGCCCGGCCGTCTGCTGTTGTTTCTTCTGACCTTGTCCGGCGCAGCTTTGGTTTACGTCGATTACCATCGCTTTTACGGACGCGAAGCCGGATCCAGCCTCTTTCTCGTCGGCCTGGGACTGAAACTGATGGAAATGCGGAACCGGCGCGACGTATACCTGGTGGTCTATCTCGCGTTCTTCGTAGCTCTGACTCAGTACCTGTTCTCCCAGAGCATCGCCCTGGCCGTCTATACGCTGGCTGCCGTTGCCTTGCTGATTTCCGTATTGATCGGCCTGAACGCGGGTCCTGTCCTGTCGCTCAAAACCCAGTTCAGAATGGCGGCGTCATTGGTGGCGCAAGCCATGCCGATCATGGTAGTCCTGTTCATATTCTTCCCGCGTATCGCGGGGCCTTTGTGGAAGCTTCCGGACGATCCGAGCAGCGCAAAGACCGGGCTCAGCGATATCATAGAGCCCGGCAGCGTCAGCCGCCTCGCCTTGTCGCGGGAGCCGGCTTTTCGCGCCGATTTCGAAGGTCCCTTGCCGCTGCCCGCCGAGCGCTACTGGCGAGGCCCGGTGTTCTGGCATACCGATGGAAGACGCTGGACCCTGCCGCCGGAACAAGGCCGGAACACCGTTCAGGCACCGGCATTCTCCGGACCGGCTTACCGTTACACGATCACTCTTGAGCCGCATCAAAAACGCTGGGTTTTCGCTTTGGATCTGCCCAAAGTTTTTCCCGAGAACCTCGCTCAGACGCCCGAATATTTGCTGCTGACGCCGCAAAACGTCGGCGAACGCCGGCAATACACGATCAGCTCCTATCCGAATTACCGAACCGGCGAACTCAGCCCCGCCGAGCGGGAACAGGGTCTCCAGCTGCCGGATAGACCTTCGGCACGCATGCTCCGGCTGGTCGAACGCTGGCGCCAGTCGTCGTCGGACCCAAAAGACATCGTGAACAAGGCGCTGCTCCATTTTCGCGAGGAGCCGTTCGTATACACGCTCAACCCGCCGGTCATACGCGACAAGCCGGTGGACACCTTTCTTTTCGAGACCCGCAAGGGCTTTTGCGAGCATTACGCCACGGCGTTCGTTTATCTGATGCGGGTGGCGGGAATCCCGGCGAGGGTGGTAACCGGTTATCAGGGAGGGCAATGGAACCCGGTTGGAAAATTCCTGGAAGTACGCCAGGCCGATGCGCACGCCTGGGCCGAGGTGTGGTTATCCGAACAAGGCTGGACGCGCGTCGATCCGACCGCTGCCGTGGCGCCGCACCGGATCGAGCAGGGGATAGACCTGGATCGGCAAATGGCCGATCACGAGGTCAGTTTCAGTCCTGTCGGACGGGCACTGGCCGACGCCGCTTTCGATCTTCACGACTGGTACGATCAGGCACGTCTCATCTGGGCCAGCGTCGATCACGCCTGGAACCAGCGGGTTCTCAGCTATAACCCGGAAAACCAGAAGCGTTTTTGGGAAGCTTTGGGTATCGTAGACTGGCGGGGATTGATCACCTGGCTGACTGCACTGCTAATCCTCTGCGGCGTGCTGGTCGGACTTTGGCTGCGCCCTCGCCGAAAGCCCAAGGCGGCCGATCCCGCCATGGCGGCTTACCATCGATTCCTCAAAAAAATGGCAAAAAACGGGCTGGTCAAACGGACCGGCGAAGGACCCCGTGATTTCGCCTTACGCGCCGCCTCCGAACGGCCCGAGGCCAAAGAGGCCATCGGCGCCATCACCACGCTGTTCCTGCGGATCCGATACGGACGACAGGCAGATCCGCGCGATATCGACCAGCTGAGGCGACGCGTGAGAGCGTTGAGGGTTTAAACGCGCGCGATTCACGCAGCCTTTTCGACCTTCAGAACAACGCCTTCGGCGGCCACGACGCGAACCTTGCTTCCCGGCTCGCAGTCCTCCCCTTGCACCTTCCATGTGGAATCGTCCACGCGGATCCGCCCCTGACCGTTGACGATCGGATATTCGAGCGTGAACAGTCGTCCTATATATTGCGCGGCTCGCTGGTTCAGCAAAGGCTGATCGGTCTCGATGGGATGTCTTTTGAGGAACAGCCGGAACACCGCGATGCTGACGATCGACAGTACCGAGAACAATATCAGCTGATACTCCCAGTCCAGCGCCGGCACGATCAGCTTGATCACGCCGACGACGAACGCCGATTCGGCCATCCATAGAAAGTACATTCCCGGCGCGAGGAGTTCGACGATAAGAAGAAACACGCCGAACGCCCACCAGTGCCAAAAAACGATCTCGAATGCCATTTAGCTTGCCTTCTTGGAAAACGCTTCTTTGGTGATTTCGCCGATGCCGCTTAGAGCGCCGATAACGCTGGAGGCTTCCAAGGGCATGAGAATAACCTTGCTGTTTTCGGCCGCGGCGAGGGTTTGCAACGCTTCGACGTATTTTTGCGCAACGAAGTAGTTAATCGCCTGAACATCCCCTTTGCCGATGGCCTCGGAGACCATCAGGGTAGCCCGCGCCTCGGCCTGGGCCAAACGCTCGCGGGCTTCGGCCTCGCGGAATGCGGCTTCCTTGCGCCCCTCGGCTTCGAGAATCGCCGCTTGTTTTTCGCCATCGGCGCGGAGAATCGCTGCCTGTTTCAAGCCTTCCGCCTCGAGTACGGCAGCGCGCTTGTCCCGTTCCGCCTTCATCTGGCGAGCCATGGAATCGACCAGATCTTGCGGCGGCGTAATGTCCTTGATCTCGATCCGCGTCACCTTGACACCCCAGGGCGTAGTGGCATCGTCCACCACTGAAAGCAGACGGGCATTGATTTCGTCTCGCTTCGACAACAGCTCGTCCAAGTCCATGGAACCCATCACGGTACGGATATTGGTCATCGTCAGCTGCATGATGGCAAGCTGCAGGTTGCTGACCTCGTAGGCCGCTTTGGCGGCATCCACCACTTGAAAAAACACGACGCCATCCACTTTGACCATGGCATTGTCTTTCGTGATGACCTCCTGCGAAGGAACGTCCAAGACCTGTTCCATCATGTTGATCCGTGCGCCGATCTGATCGATCACCGGCATGATCACATTGAGGCCGGGCTTGAGTGTCGCGGTGTATTTTCCGAACCGCTGTACCGTGAATTCGGAACCTTGAGGCACGAACTTGACACTCAGTACGACCAAGATAACGGACAGTACCAAGAGAAATAATACGAAAACGCCAAACGCGGTCATCTCTCCCCCCTTATCGATTTTTTGAATATGTAACGTTCTAGAAACTTTTTTCTTTTGCAACTCAGCCGCGTTTTCGCAAACAGGAATCGATATTCTCGTTTTTCGCGGCCTGTTAAAGCTTAGCCGCTTATCTAGACTCGGACCCGATTGGCCACATTACCAAATGTAAACAAGTCAAAAAATCTTTCCTTTAGTTACAAAGCCGGAAGAAGTCTGTTGACGCTCACTATTTTTCTTTTTTAAACAATGCATTAAGAAATATATAAAGGTGTGTTAAAAACAGTGTACGCCTGTGGCTGAGTTGTGGATAATTTTTTGCCGAGCTCTTTCGTGCTCGTTCAGCACACGCTGTCCACAAACTTTAGCAAGGGTTTTCCAGCGGGGGATGGAAAGTATGTGCTTGGCGTCTTCGGAAAGGGGGAGATCGCTTTACGGCCGTACCGGAATGTATGGCAGATATGCGAAACCTCGTCGAGCGTACTCATAGAGATGGTAAGGTGTTGCCTAAGGAGAAAAAATGTACAGGCTATCGAACAATGACTCCGCAAATGCGACGGATAACGTGCAAGCGTATTCGTCTCGAGGCAAACATCGCCGCTCGTCGTCCAAGACGAGGTTGATTTTTCTTTTATCCATTGTGTTGGTCGTAGAAACCACGGCGCTTTTGGTCTTGTTTATCCAGTTGACTCTAAGTGAACAGGAAAATCTGGATTTGACCGTATTGGAGAAGAAACAGGCGCTGGAGCTTCAAGCCCTGAAACCGGAAGTCGAAAAACTGCGGGCCGACATCGCTGCACTAACGACGTCTCGCCTGCCGAACTTGACCAAGCTCGAGTTCGATAAAGTGATTCCGCTCGATCTAGGCTATGTGAAAAACATCGTTTTCACCGTCGCCGGCAAGAACTCGGATAAACATTACGAGTATAAGATCGTTATGCACAATACCGACTTGACGCTCATCCATCCCGAGGTGGATGTCCTTTTTTTCGACCGGGTCGGCGTTCAAGTCGGCGTGTCCAAAATCGGTTTTCACCAAGACGGCACGCCGAATTTGGATATGCTGGAGCGGGGCGAGGTTCGTTCTTTCTCGTCAATGGTCGATTTGACCGGTGATGCCGATCCCGAATATTTCCGGGTCAAAATTCACAAATAAGAGCGAACCGCCGGATCAAACATACAGGGCACTGGAGAGTCGGCCGCGATACTCCCGGGTCAGTTCATGATCATCGCCGAGAAACTTGAAAATGGCCAGGCAGGCTTTTCTGGCGCCATCGCCGTCATAATGACGCGCGGCTTTGACCACCTCGATAAAGGTCGATAAGGCCTGCTCGAAGTCGGCATTCTTCAAATACTCGATCGCTGATAAATAGGCAGGCTTCAGGGGAGCTTCCGGCAGCATTTCCGGGTTTTCGGCGTAACCGAACAACCGGGAAAAAGTGCGAATACTTTCCGCCATCGGATGAGAATCCGAATCGGGGCCGATTCGTTCCACGACTGCCATGGCTCGCCTGTGATCCGACGGAAGGAGCAAGCGAGCCAACATGATGGCGGCGACATCGTTATCCGGTTCTGCGGCAAGCACTTCTTCCAGGATTGCCGCGGCCTTGTCGGGACGACCGGCGAAGACCTCGGTTTCCGCTTGTTTGATTCTGTTCCTCAGTGGGCTGGGCAGAACACGGTTCAGCCACTGCTCGATCATGGCCTCCGGCAACGCGCCGCTGAACTCATCGACGACCTGTCCGTCAACGAAAAGCTTGACGTTGGGAATGCTGCGCACCTGATAACGGGCGCTGACGTCCGGCAATTCCTCGGTGTTGATCTTCACGAGCACGAAGCGGTCCGAATTTCTTTGTGCGAGCCGTTCCAAGAGCGGGCCCAAAGCGCGGCAGGGCGCGCACCAAGGCGCCCAGAAATCGACTAGAACCGGTATGGTGTGGCTGCGTTGAAGCACATCGGCATCAAAGTCTGGGATAGCGTCGGACATGATCGTTTCCATCTGAATGAGGTTTTGTTTATCTCGAATCTATTTTCGTAAAGCTGAACTATTCTTTCACTGAATCACGGCCAATCGGGCCAAGCGAGCGGAGAGTTCAAATCTTCGTTCCTGCCGGGTGAGCCACCCGACTTGTCGAGTGTGTGTCTCAGTCTTCGCTAAACTTTTCATGACTCATTACCTATCCGACGCTATCGTCGGTGAATCGGGCATAAATCGTAGCGCAGTAACCAGTCTGCAACATGCCAAACCGATTCAAACCTCAGACACAGGGCTCGATCATCGTGAGGAACGATTTTCTCATCGGACGGCAACAAATCTTTGACCGCGACTTGCGCATTTTTGCCTATGAATTGTTATTCCGCGACATAAACGGAGATACCGTTGAGACGTTCGGACCAACCGCCGCCAGCAATCAAATCGTCGTGGACAGCTTGCTTGAATACGGGTTGGATCAAATCGTCGGAGCACAACTGGCTTTCATTAATTTCACTCGGGAGAACTTGCTTTCCGAAACCCCTTTGCTGCTCCCCAAAGATAAGGTGGTTATCGAGGTACTGGAAGACGTCCACATCGACGAGGCTTTGATTCAAGCCGTGCGAGGCCTGGTTCAACAGGGTTATAAGATCGCGCTTGACGACTTTGTATTTGAAGAGCGTTGGCAGCCTTTGATCGAAATGGCCCATTTCATCAAGTTCGACATCCAAATGGTCACTCCGTCTGCGAGCGGATGTGTGATGGAACGACTGAAGAAGCTGCCGGTCCGCTTCCTGGCCGAAAAGGTGGAAACGCAGGAGCAATATCTGGAGTATCGGGAGCTGGGCTGCCAGTATTTTCAGGGATTCTTTTTCAGCCGGCCGAACATGGTGCGGGGAAAACGGTTGGAAACCAGTCAACACGCCGTTTTACAGCTGTTGGCAAAAATCAATCGGCCGAACATCTCGATACCCGAACTCGCGCGCACGATTTCGATGGACGTGGGACTCAGCTACAAACTGCTCCGCTACATCAACTCCGCATTTTACGCGCTGCCGAAACAGATCGATTCGCTGAAATTCGCGATTACCTATTTGGGTATCCGCGAAGTCCAGCGCTGGGCATCCTTGATCAGCCTGGCGAATTTTCCCGACCGGCCGAGAGAGATTGTCAAAATCGCTTTGATTCGAGCAAAAATGTGCGAATCTCTCGCCGCGTTCCTCAAGTTGCCGAACAGCGAGCAATTCTTCCTGGTAGGCCTGATGTCCACCATCGACCAGCTGCTGGAGACTTCCTTGGATGACGCGGTTGGCGGCCTGCCGCTATCGAGCGAGGTGAAAGATGCCTTAGTGCATCGCGCGGGATTGGCTGGAGAGGCCCTGAGTTGCGCCATCAACTACGAATGTTGGAAGCTGGACGAGGTGCGTTTCGAGAACCTGGACTTATCCCGAATAGGCAAGATTCATCTCGAAAGTGTCGGATGGGCGAACAAGATTTTTCAAGTACTGGAAAAATAGCGGCATCGCCACTCCCGATAGCCGTGGGGCTGAATTTCTTTATTTTTCCTCGCCCGTTTTCAGCTCGCAATGCTCCAGTTCGGGCAATGGCGCTTCCGAAACGCCGATACCCTGCTGTTTGAGGGCGCGCTTTAGCGCCTCGATCTGCTCGTCCAGCGCTTGTATGTGATCGAGCATGTGATTGATCGCGTGAGCCACCGGATCGGGCATGTCGGGCGTCAAACCATAAGCGTCGAAACGCAGTTTGCTGGCGATAGCCTGACGGCGCGCTTCCTGGGCCTGGCGGTCGGTACTCACCACATGACCGGGGATGCCCACCACCGTGGCGCCGGCAGGGACACTCTTCAGTACTACCGAATTGGAGCCGATACGGGCGCCGTCGGCAATGGTTATCGGACCGAGTATTTTGGCGCCGGCGCCGACCACCACTCCATTGCCCAAGGTCGGGTGCCGCTTTCCCTTTTTCCAGGACGTGCCGCCCAACGTCACGCCGTGATATAGCGTGCAGTCGTCGCCGATCACCGCCGTTTCACCTATGACCACTCCCATGCCGTGATCGATGAAGAACCGCTTTCCGATCCGCGCTCCGGGGTGGATTTCGATACCCGTCCACCAGCGGGCCAAGGTCGAGATGAATCGAGCCGGCCATTTGAGCCCCAAATTCCACAATCGATGGCTGAATCGATGAGCCAAAATGGCGTGCACCCCCGGATAGGTGGTGAAAATTTCGAAATAGGATTGGGCCGCCGGGTCACGGTCGAAAATACAGCTGAATTCTTCTTTCAATCGTTGCCACATAAGGGTTCACGCCGGGGGTCGTATTCGAAGCTGAACGGCCGTCAAGATACCGCGCAAAAGATGAATTTCCTTCTTCTCCAGCATGGCTCGGTTAAAGATTCGCCTGAGCCTGCGCATCACCGAAGGTCCAGGCTTTCTTTCGTGGAGAAATCGGAGATTGTACAAGGTGCGTTCCAAGTGTCCGTAAAAGGATTCCATTTCAGCCGCCGTAGCCAGGGCTGGACCGTTATTGTCGGTGTGAGCGTGTTTCTGAGTTGAGAGAAAAAGCTCGTAAGCCACGATCTGAACCGCCGCGGCGACATTCAGTGAACTGAAATCGGGATCGCAGGGAATATGCAGCAAGTAGTGACATCGCTCCAATTCCTCATTGGTCAGACCCGAATGTTCCCGCCCGAATAAAATCGCAGTCTTCGTATTACCCGCAGTGACCTGTTTCGCGCATTCCCGCGGATCGAGCTGCGGCCAGGAAATGGTGCGGAGCCGTGCGCTGGCCCCGACAATCAAAGCACAATCGTCGATGGCTTCCTGCAAGTCACGGCAAACCCGCGCCTCGGACAGAATATCGTCGGCACCGGATGCTCGCGCCGTCGCTTCTCCGCTGGGAAAGACCTTGGGCGCGACCAGAGCCAAATCGCGCAGCCCCATGTTCTTCATGGCGCGCGCCGCCGCACCGATGTTGCCGGGATGCGTGGTTCCAACCAGCACGATCCTGACATGGGACAAGCGATTCATGCTTCAGCGAGAGCTATAACCAAAAAAGGTAAAATACTATCAGAAATTTGATACCCTAAACCGCTTTTTAACCAGCGCCGATTCCAATATGGATCCCATGCTCACTATCGCGGTTCGCGCGGCTCGGACGGCGGGCGATATTATCGTTCGCTCGATTGACCGGGTGAACCTTCTTACGATCACGCCCAAGGGACGCAACGACTTCGTCAGCGAAGTGGACCGCCAGGCGGAACGTGAAATTATCCACACTTTGCAGAAAGCTTATCCCACTCACGCTTTTCTAGGGGAAGAAAGTGGTCGGCAAGGCCCGGCCAAGACCGATTTCGTCTGGGTCATCGATCCCCTGGATGGAACCACCAATTTCCTGCACGGGTTTCCTCAATTCTGCGTATCCATCGCTCTGCTCCACCGCGGGCGCATCGAAAAGGGCGTGATCTACGACCCATTGCGCCAGGAGCTGTTTACGGCGGCCCGAGGCGCCGGCGCGTCGCTCAACAATCGGCGTATCCGGGTAAGCAAGCAAAACGGCCTGAAGGGGGCGTTGCTGGGTACGGGTTTCCCGTTCAAGGATCAGCGTCACGTCGAGGCCTATTTGGGCATGATGCGCGATCTCATGAAAGATACGGCCGGAATCCGGCGCGCGGGCTCGGCGGCTCTGGATCTCGCTTACGTGGCAGCAGGGCGGTTGGACGGTTTCTGGGAAATCGGCCTGAAAAAATGGGACATGGCTGCCGGCCTTCTCCTGATTCAGGAAGCAGGCGGCATCGTTACCGATTTGGAAGGGAAAGACAAATACTTCGAATCCGGTAACGTGCTGACGGCAAATCCCAAGCTGCATCAAATCATGGCAAGCATCATCGACCCCCACTTGACCGAAGCGCTCCGCTATTCGGACAATCCGGCGGGCGATCAGTCGGAGTGATCCGGGTTCAATTCCCTGGCGGTGTTTTTTCCTCGCGCACCGTCAGGATCTGCTGCAACTGCTCGCCGTTAAGATTCAGGTTCAAATTCCGAGGCGGGAACGGAATCGGGATTCCTTCCTTGCGGAATATTTCGTCGATTTCGAAACAAAGATCGCTGGTCACTGAATCGACCTTTCCGGCATCGTGGAGAAGCGCGATCAGTTCGAAGTTTCGGGTACTTTCCGCGAACCCTTTGAACAAAACGACCGGCGGCGGGATGCGGCGGATTTCCGGGTGATCTAGCGCGATCTTCAGCAGAAGGTCCCGTACTCGCTTGGCATCCGTGTCATGAGACAGGCCGAGCGGCAGCACGACGCGCCCCACCGCTTTGTCGGCGTAGGTTCGGTTCGTTAGCGCGCCCGAAATCAGCGTGGAGTTCGGGATATACACCGAAGCGCGGTCTAAGGTCGTGATTTCGGTCGCGCGCACGCTGATCTTCTTCACATAACCCTGGTGATCGCCCACCACGACCCAATCGCCGGCCTTGATCGGGCGTTCGATGAGCAGAATCAGCCCGGACACGAAATTGTTGACGATATTCTGCAGGCCGAAACCGATACCTACGGATAATGCGCCGGCGATGATGGCCAGATTGGACAGGTCAATACCTAAGGTCGAGATCGCCAGCATCGCCGCGACAGTAAATCCGACGTAGCCGGTTCCGGAACGGATCGAATGCCGGATGCCGACATCCAGTCGCGTCCGCGGAAAGATACGCTGGTCCAGCGCTTTCTGAATCATCCGGGTGGCTGCGAGTAGCCCTGCAAAAAGCGCCAAGGCCAGCAGCATGTCGGCAAGGGATAGCGTGATGTTGCCGACCTTGAAGCCGAAAAACACGCTGTGAAGCCAGGCGGTGAGATCTTTGCCTGCGGCTCCCCACAATACCAACAGCAGGACCACGCCCATGGCCAGGATTAAGAGGCCAACGGTTCCGCTCAGCCAAAACTTGAGCATCTCGGCGCCGTCGTCGCTCAGGGCGAGGCTGCTGCGGAGCTTGGCCCCCAAGGGCGATGTTTTGCTCAAGACGTCGTCGATGAGTTCGTAGCTGATCTTGCGCAACAGGAGCACGGACAGATAAAGCCCGGCAGTCAACACCAGCTGTGTGGCCAGCAAACGGGACAAGGCCACGTAACCGAGCAAGCCCGATACCGGAATCGCATAAACGAGGACCTTCAACACGAAGCGAAGACGCTGCCAGGTCGGGCTGAGCGGGGGTCTGTCGGGCGAGAACCATATACTGCGACGCAGCAGACTCAGCAGCAAAGCTGCAATGAGCAAGCCGAACAGGAATTTTTGCAAAAGCGTCGATTCGACCGAGGCATTGAACTGGGTCCCGATTTCGCTCAATACCCGGTCGAGAGCGAATACGAAAGCCAAGCCGTTCACAGTGCGGCTGATAGCCCGGGCTCCCTCGTCATGGATTTGAACCAAGCGCCACTCCGGCTCGAACGGGGCCAGCGCCGCACGGGAAAAGCCTGCCACGAAAAACAGCGAAATCAGAGAGAGCAAAGCGGTCCGAGCCACGGCCAGCAGCGGCTCGGTCAACAATCCGGTATAAGACAGGCTCAGGAAAAGCGCCAAAACGGCCGCGGACGGTAACAGAGCCCGAATAAAGCCAGTGAACAAAGCCGTTCTCAAACGCTGGCCATAAGTCGGTTCGGCCTCGACTTCGATATAGCCGAATCTTCGAATCAAAGCCCTGCGCAAGGGAAACGCCAACAGGATCGCGACGCCTACGCCTAAGGCCAGACGCCAACCGATGGCCCGGGCATCTCGCGCAAAGGTATCGCTGGACCACCACTGCTGAAGGTTTTGCGCGATGACGCTAAATCCGGTACTCAACTCGGACCAAGCTTTTCGCCAAACTGCCGGCGTCAGCGGCGAGATACCCCGCTTCAAGACGTGTTCGGTAAAACGGATGCGCCGCAAGGTCTTGACCTCGCCTGCGAGTCGCCCGGCTCGAGCGATGATGAGCTCCGCCTCTTTGATTGCGCCTTCCGCCGCAGCGAGGCGTTCGTTCATGGCTTTGCGCTTGGCCGCCACGGTCGGCGCTTCGGGCGGCGCTCCCTCGGCCGGCGGCGGCCCCAAGGCAGCAAGTTCGTCCCGAATCACTTGTACTTCCGGCAGGGCTTCGTCCGATGCCCTGCGGGCATCGAGCTGCATGGTCGTCAGCTCTTCGCGCAGAGCCGCAAGCCGGCGGTCCGGGACGTCGGGTTTAGCCAAATCCTTTTCGGCCTGGTCCAGGACTTTCTGCCAATCCTTCACCAACTCGTTCAACGGGCGCGCCTGTTCAACCTCGGCCGACTGGCTGAGCCCGAGGGGGGATACCAGCATTAAAAGAAGAATTACCGGCCAAAGAAAACGCGGCATCGAAAAATACTTAGTCATTTTGAAATATAGAGAGATAGCGGCGGCACCGATTGCGTGACCGTTTACATTCCGCTTAGAGGCCTCGCTTAAATGCCCAGGCTATCCCAAAGCTGATCAATTTTTGACCGAACGGCCTCCGTCATCGCGATGGGTTGGCCCCATTCGCGAACCGTTTCGCCGGGCCACTTATTGGTCGCGTCGAACCCGACTTTTGAACCCAGACCCGAAACCGGCGAGGCAAAATCCAGATAGTCGATCGGCGTGTTTTCGATCAACGCGATATCGCGCGCAGGATCCATGCGAGTCGTCATCGCCCAGATCACATCCTGCCAATTCCGCGCATCGATATCCTCATCCACAACGATCACGAACTTGGTGTACATGAACTGCCGCAGGAACGACCATACGCCGAACATCACCCGTTTTGCATGGCCAGGGTACTGTTTCTTCATGCTGACCACGGCAAGCCGGTAAGAACAGCCTTCCGGCGGCAGATAGAAATCGACGATTTCCGGAAACTGCTTTTGCAGGATAGGCACGAAGACTTCGTTCAAGGCAACGCCCAGAATGGCCGGCTCATCCGGAGGACGTCCCGTATACGTGCTGTGGTAGATCGGGCTTTCCCGTTGCGTGATGCGCTCGATGGTGAAAACGGGGAATTCCTCGACCTCGTTGTAATAGCCGGTGTGATCTCCGAACGGGCCCTCCGGCGCCGTTTCGCCGGGATAGATGAAACCTTCCAAGACGATTTCGGCCGTCGCGGGCACTTGCAAATCGCTCAGAAGACAATTGGCCACTTCCGTTTTGGCGCCACGCAAGAGCCCCGCGAAGGCGTATTCCGAAAGCGAATCCGGCACCGGCGTCACGGCACCGAGAATGGTGGCGGGATCCGCGCCCAATGCGACGGCAACCGGAAACGGCTGGCCGGGGCGGGCCTCCTGCCAGTCCTTGAAATCCAGCGCGCCGCCCCGATGCGCGAGCCAGCGCATGATGACCTTGTTTTTGCCGATGACCTGTTGCCGGTAAATTCCCAAATTCTGCCTTTCCTTATGCGGACCTCGGGTAATGACCAAGGCCCAGGTGATCAATGGTCCCGCATCTCCCGGCCAGCACGTTTGAATGGGATAACGGCCGAGGTCGACATCCGATCCGGCATAAACGATCTCCTGGCATGGCGCGTTCTTCACTTCCTTGGCCGGCATGTTCAGCACCTGCCTGAACATTGGCAGCTTATCGAACATGTCGCGCATGCCTTTCGGCGGTTCCGGTTCCTTGAGAAAAGCCAGAAGCTTTCCAACTTCACGAAGCGCTTCGACCGATTCCTGCCCCATCCCCAAAGCAACCCTGCGGGGCGTCCCGAACAGATTGGCCAGCACCCTGACATGCGATCCGGTCGGCCTTTCGAACAGTAGTGCCGGACCGCCAGCCTTGAGAGTCCGGTCGCATATTTCGGTCATCTCGAGGTTCGGGTCGATTTCCACGGTTATGCGTTTAAGCTCGTCGATCGACTCCAAATGGAGAATAAATTCACGAAGATCGCGATATTTCATGGAATGATGATTCGGACAATAGTAAGGCTGGCTATTGTACCGGTTGCAGAAGATTCGTTTTAGGCCGGATTTGCCAAAAACAGTTCATGTAAACCTCTCTTCGACAGTCCGCCCGCGAGCCGAAAAAACGCCATTCGTGCCTGCCAGGATGTCGATTCCAGCTCTGTGCAAATTCTTCTGCCGACTCCTCCGGAACCTCGAGCCGGCATGTGCAGAATATATCCAAAACCCTGTTAGCAAACTGTTCCGAGCCGAGAGAGCAACGGTTCATCTACATTTGTCCACAGTTCTTACCCGTGTGTACGATGATTTTTATCCACAATAAGGGGTTTCGTAGCTTATTGTTTTTTAATTAGAAATAACATCATTTCAACAAATGCACCGTGCTTACATTTAATTCAGAAAGAAATTTCTACTTATTTGCAATAAGTGTCGTTAATACCGCTGCGACATTCTCGATCCCGATTAAACTTTGTAAGAACCCGTTTCAGTCCTCCTTTCTTTGGAAGGCAAGCACCTCACGCCGCGACAGACACGACTATGAACAACCTCAAATCAGATGATCCGCAATACTGGAAAGCGAGACACACAACGCTGGTCGATGAATCGACGGGATCCCGGCAGAAAACGGACGAGCGAGAGAAATTACTGTGCCGCACCATTATTCGCCTGACCCTGGCGACCAGCGGGCTGGATCCCGCGATCGATCCTCACCTCCTTTATATCCGCGACCTGTTGAGGAAAGGTATTTCGAATGAAAAGCGCCTGGCCGAGTTGAACGACATATCGGAAACGCTCTTGCGGGACGTAAAGGATAGGGGCGGAAACAACAAGCCTGTTAAGCAGGAGAGCGGAATTCTGTTTCGCTTTGCAAAGCAACTTGCAATAAGCGACGAAGAAACAAAAGCGATTACATTGCTCGAACAAAAAGTCGGCCGGGGCGAAATAGCGGACTGGAAATGGTTGCTTTCCGAATTACGGGAGATTTTGCGTCACGACACACCGATTTCGGTTTCTGACAAAGCGGCAAAACCGGGATTTTTTGGCAGATTGCTTCAAACGAACAAAAAGTCGGAGGGAGAAACGGTCGAAATCGGTCCGGTCCGCGATCGTTTGCTACTGCTGCTGGATGTCATAGATCTTCCTTTGAACTTTAGGCAGCAGGCAGAACAGATCAAAACGCGTTTGAAATCGGAATCGGATACGGAAGTACTCGAAAGCCTGCTCGGCGAGGCTATCGGTTTTTTAAGCGACGTAAAAACGTTCATTCAAAAAGAGCAACTGGAAATCGAGTATTTTCTGGCCGGCTTATCCGGCCGCTTGACTGAATTGGGACATGATGCGATCGGAGTGGATGCCAGCACTAAGGCCTTCGTTCGCGATCGTGAGGCAGAACACTCCTCTTTCTCGCTGCAGTTTGAGAACTTGCGCTCGAAGATGGAAGTGATCACCGAAGTGGATCAGCTTAAGGTGCTAGTGAACAACGGATTGAGCGGGCTGCTGCAACAATTGCATACCAATCGTGATCGCGAATTGGGCCTTTTGCGGGACTCCACCGGAAGACTCGGCGAGTTGACTCGCAGGCTTCAGGAATTGGAGCTCGAGGCGGCTGAATTGCGTTCCAAGTTGAGGTTGGCGCATGACATGGCACTTAGGGATTCCTTGACGAACTTGCCTAATCGTATGGCTTATCAGGATCGTATTGCCCAAGAGATTGCCCGATCGCAGCGTTTTCAACAGCCTTTGTCGCTACTGCTGTGGGATGTCGATCATTTCAAGGGTATCAATGATCGTTTTGGACATTCGGCCGGGGACAAAGTGTTGGTGACGGTCGCCCAAGAGTTGGATAAATCCATCCGGCAGACGGATTTCGTAGCGCGCCTAGGCGGTGAAGAGTTCGCGATGATTTTATGCGGCGCCGATGGAGACGCCGCACTCCGGATTGCCGATCAGATTCGGCAAAAAATTGCCCACTGCGGTTTCAATTCGCAAGGACGGCCGGTTCAGGTTACCGTGTCTTGCGGAATGAGCCAGGTTCGGAACGGCGACACGTCGGAATTTCTCTTCGAACGGGCGGACAAGGCGCTTTATGAAGCGAAGAAAACCGGACGCGATCGATGTGTACTGAGTTAATTAGCAGATTCGAGCCCGCATTTCGCACAACCCCCTGCTGCTGACGCTATCCAATCGCAAACGGTCGGCCTGGGAGCGCCAGGGCGACCCTTCCAATCGCAAATGTCCCGTTAATGCGCGCTGGCGGATCAGAAACATTCTTGTGAATTTGACAGTCGAAGGGTATGGCGGTCAATAACAATGATGAGGTGTGCCATGATCCCCAGAAGACTGATTGCCGTGATATCGGTAGCATTTTCGCTGTTCGCGGGCGGTCTCGTTGCGGCTGAGCTTGACCGGCATAACACGGAACTGGATCAAAAGTTTCGACCCGGACTCATCTACCTCAATAAGGCGTTCAATAATGCGATCTATAGCTATTTAGTTCCCGAAAGCATAGTCTTCGAAGTGAAGAATCCGCAAATCGTTTACGTGAATAAGGCTTATGGACAATCGATATATAGCTATCCGAGAGTCGGACCGGATACGGTAACGGCTTTCAACGTGCAATACGTGAGCCCGGCCTATGGTCAGGCCATCTATAGCTATCCGGGTAACTATAATCTGCCGGGGCGATTGACGTTGTCTTCATGGGTCGACTGAGCCCGATCTTTCGAATAAAGAAACCGCCTCTCGTTCGCTTGCCCGGTCTCTTATGGCGCTTAGGGCGATCCATGCTCGTATTTTCACGCATAGACTGAAGATTTTTCGAAGGTCAATACTGGCGCTGCTTTGCGTGTAAATTTAAGGCTCATGTCGGCCGGTCCGAAAGTCGATATCAGGGGAACCGCCGACAGCTGGATTGACGGCGTCGTCGATCGGTATACACGGACATGCAGCCCCCGATCAAGGAGTTGCTTCGAATCACGACTCTAGGGAAAAGGGTTCACGATGAGAAGATCTACGGAAGAGTTCAACTATTCGGACTATTTACGGCTCGATATCCTTCTAAACGCCCAGTGTCCTGAAAGCGGGCGGGATGATCGAGAGGTCCATGACGAGACCTTATTCATTATCGCTCATCAGGTTCACGAACTTTGGCTCAAGGAAGTCCTCTACGAGCTGAAATCAGTGCTTGAATTGTTCTCGGCGATTCCCTTGGACGGACAGAAAGTCGGCTTGATCGCTGCCCGCCTCGGTCGCCTAGTGGCGATCCAGAAGATTATCAATCGTCAGATCGAGGTGCTCGAAACGATTTCTCCGCTCGATTTTCTCGATTTCCGCGATCATCTGTTTTCGGGCTCGGTATTCGAGAGCGGCCAGCTCCGAGAAATCGAGCTTCGTCTTGGTTTGGCCACGGAGCTTACTCCGGACTCGTTCGATCGATTTCGGTCTGAAGAGCGCGAGGCTCTCCTGAAAGCGCGTGAAGAAAAGACCTTGTTCGAGGCAGTCGATAATTGGCTTGCCAATATGCCTTTTCGGAATCCGGAAGGGGGCGAGTTTTGGCCGCATTACCGCCGCCTGGTGCATGACATGCTGCAACAGGATTATCAATGGGTACAGAACAACCGCTCACTGTCCGGTTGGGATCGTCGGGGGCAGCTCAGCAAGCTGGAAAACGGCCGTTACCGGTTCGACGCATTGTTTAAGCCGGAGGAATACGAATTGCTGCGGGATGAGGGGGTATTCCAATTCCGCCAAGCAGCCGTCCTATCCGCCTTGTTTCTCCTTCTTTACCGGGATGAACCGCTTTTGCAGGTCCCTTTTCGAGTGCTTAAACGGTTGATGGATATTGATGACCAATTGATCGGTTGGCGCATCAATCGTTCATTATTCGAGCAACACATGTTGGGAAATAAAGTCGGACCGGGAGGTAGCGTTCGCCACGATTATGTTCGCGAAATGATGGAAGAGAAAAGAATTTTTAGAGATTTGTTTGTTCTCACGACTTTTCTGGTGCCGCGTTCGTCTCTGCCGGAGTTGCCGCAAAAACTCAAACGCAGCCTTGATGTCCACTTCAGCCACAGTTCGGGCGGATAATGACCGTCGGCCATCACGTGCGGGACCGGGTCCCATGATGAGATCCGGCGTTTCGGCTCTTGCTATGAGCTTTGGCTGCGGCTTTAACGACGCACCGCCGTTAAGCGAAATAATTCCGCACGGCAGCTTCGATCAGATTCCACGGAACGATAAACGGCTTCTTAGAAATCCGAATAGAAAGCGTGTCGCCGCTGATATGGTAATGGCCCTCGATTCCATTACCGGCAAACTGTCCTCTTTCTTCGTCGCCGATCAAATGAATGCCCTTGTCGCGCGCCGCTTCCCTCGCTTTGGCGACGATTTCCTCCGCTGATTGGTTAAGCTTGACTTGTACCACTTTGCTCATGATCGAATTGCCCAACGCTGCGTTCTTAAACGGCTATATTAAATGAACTCAATAGCTCCGGGGTGGCGGTTCATGCAATAAACGTCCAATTACTGCCCGCACCAGAACTCAATCGGATTCCCATGTCCTTAGTTAACCTTTATTATCAATACTGATGTGGAAGATGATGCTGAAGTTTCAGCCGTGTGTTTATTGGGTGGGATGCCAAGCAAAAATTTTCTCGAAAAACAACAAGAAGTCTCGTCAATAACGCTACCGGACGGGAGGAGAGGACAACACAATGCAATTGGAATACATCCTAAAATCATACGCACGCTATGCGCCAGTATATGATCAGACTTTTGGCTGGATGCTGAGTTTTCGCGGCCGTTCGATGGCGGCGGGCGTTACCAACAAGCGGCCTGGCAAGGTACTCGAAGTTGGGGTGGGCACGGGTATTAGCCTCTCTTACTATCGTAAGGAGCACGAAGTGCACGGCATCGATATTTCTCCCGACATGCTGGAAAGAGCCCAGCAACGGGTAGCGAGAGGAAAGTTGAGCCATGTTTCCAGCCTTCGCATCATGGATGCCCGTGAACTGGAATTTTCCGACGATTCTTTCGATGCCGTGGTCGCAGCATACGTGATGTCGGTGGTTCCGGACCCGGAGAAAGTGATCCGGGAAATCGAGCGGGTGTGCAAGCCCGGAGGCGATGTGATCATCGTGAATCACTTTGCCGCAGAAAAGGGTTTTAGGCGGGATATCGAAAAATTCTTGGCTCCGCTTTCAAACAAGCTGGGTTGGCGTCCGGACATGCCTGTTCAGGAGATTCTGGGAAATACGTCCCTGCGCGAAGTTAAACGGCATACCTTGCCGCCGCTCGGCATGTTTACGATGTTGCATCTTCGGAAGGACCACGAGACCGCCCTGCAATAGGATCTAGAAGCCATCGGCCTCGGTGAGCGGAAGTCGGATACAAAAAAGGTGACTTTGCGTCACCTTTTTTAGTGCGTGGGGTCGAGTCTGCTCGAAGCTCAGGTGTCGACCAGGGAGTTTCGCAGCTTTTTCATAGCGGTATTCTCCAACTGGCGAATACGCTCGGCAGAAACCTGATAGCGTGTGGCCAGATCGTGCAAGGTCAGTTTTTCTTCGCTCAGCCACCGGCTCGTAACGATGTCCCGGCTGCGCTCGTCCAGTTGCTCGATGGCGGCAACCAGCCGTTGCTGCTTATGCTGTCCCCAGTCGTTATCTTCGAGCAAATCCGCGGGATCGGCATTTTCTTGCTGAAGGTAATGCACCGGAGCCGGTGCTTCTCTATCGTCGCCGTCGTTATCGCTGGGTTCGAAGGCGACATCCTGATTGTTCAGGCGATTTTCCATTTCATAGACAGTCGCGACATCCACACCTAATTCGTTGGCTAGAACGTGAGCCTCGTCGTGGCTCAGCCATCCCAAGCGGTTCTTGAACTTGCGCAAATTGAAGAACAATTTCCGCTGAGCTTTGGTGGTGGCGACTTTAACTATGCGCCAATTCTGAATGATGAATTCGTGGATTTCCGCCCTGATCCAATGAACGGCAAACGAAACCAGCCGGACGCCGACGGCAGGGTCGTAACGCTTCACGGCTTTCATGAGGCCGATGTTTCCTTCCTGGATCAAATCGGGCAGCGGCAAACCGTAGCCCAGGTATCCCCTGGCAATATGGACGACGAAGCGCAAATTGCCGAGCACTAACTGCCGTGCAGCCTCCAAATCGTTATGCTCGCGAAAGCGTACAGCCAGTGCGCGCTCTTCATCGGCGCTATAACGCGGCATCGAGTTTACGGCAGAGACATATTCTTCGATGGAGCCGAGCGAGAGATTAACCGGAAGAGTTAATGCGTTGCTCATAAGTGTCCTCAGTCTTAATTCCTGTTTTAGCTTAGCACTCAACAATGACGAGTGCTAATAGTATGTCTATAAAACCTCGTCAATCAAGTAGGATCAAGTTCCCGTAAATGATAAGAGACGACTATCCATGCCCCGATTATTCCCAATAAGACCGATGCTCCAATCAGGAGTTCTGTTTCCGATAGGCTCAGAAAGGAAAGCGCGTAAGGGCTGCCGTAGAGTTCCGCCAAGTGTCGGGAGGGGCCACGCAGGAACAACAGGAAGAAGCTGACCAACAACCAGGCAAGAGTTCCGCCGAGGAAGCCGTACCAAAAGCCGGCATACAAGAAAGGGCGGCGGATAAAACGGTCGGTGGCCCCGATCAGTTTCGCGACGACGATTTCCTCGCGGCGGTTTTGCAGTTCGAGACGGATGGTGTTGCCTACGATGAACAATACGCCAAGACTAAGTAGCACGCTGAACACGACTACGCTGCGTTGGGCGATCGTTAATATGGCGTGCAGCTTGTGCATCCACTCGGTATCGAGCTGGACGAAATCGGTTTCCGGCAGCGCTCGGAGCTCGCCGAGCAGTTTTTCCACTTCATCGGGACGAGTGAGGGAGTCCTTCGGTTTGATGCCGACGACCGCCGGCAAGGGATTGAAATCCAAAGCCTGTAAGGCATCGCCAAAACCGCTGTAGCTCTTGAGTTGCTGTAACCCCGCTTCTTTCGTAACCAGCTCGGCCACCGCGATTTGCGGGTGCTTATTGAGTGTTTCCGCGACCTTGCCGCCGGCTTCGTTGGTCAGTTCGGGTTTCAGGAACAGCGATATTTGGTTCGTCGCTTCGAGGGTCGAACTGGCCTGCTGAGCGTTCTTGATGAAAACATGGAAACTAGCCGGTATGGTCAATGCGATGGCGATCACCAGCACCGTCATGATGCTGGCGACAGGAGTTCGCCGAAGACGTACAAAACTGGATTTAAGCGTTTCGACGTGCAAGTCGACGTAGGCTCGCAGCCAGTTCGCCGGCCCATTGCCGGTTCGCCGGGCATGCGCCGCATTAGTATCGCGCCTCCTTCGAGGTTTCTGCATTCTTGCAATCGGCACGTCTCAGCCGCCTTCGACCAATTGGCCTTGCTGTAACTTGAGGGTTCGGCAGGCGAACCGCGAAATCAGGTCGAGGTTGTGACTCGCGATCAAGAGCGTTACGCCGACCTGGTTGAATTCCTTAAATAAATCCATGATCTCTGCCGAGAGGCCCGGATCCAAATTGCCGGTCGGCTCGTCGGCCAGAATCAGGGAGGGTTTGTGTACGATCGCTCGAGCGATGCCGACCCGCTGCTGCTCGCCTCCGGACAGCGCAAGAGGAAACCGCTTTTCCTTGCGGAGTAAACCGACCTTATCGAGGGCGGCCCGAACCCGTCGGGCGGTTTCTTGCTGGCTGAAGCCGGCGATGAGCAGGGGCAGGGCTACGTTGTCGAATACGGTTCTATCGTGCAGTAAGCGGTAATCCTGGAAGATCAATCCCAATTGGCGGCGAAGATAAGGCACTTGCCGTTTGGATATACGGTTGATGGGCTTTCCTTCGAAGAGGATCTGCCCCCGATTGGGCCGTTCGATGACCGGAATCAGCTTGAGCAAGGTGCTTTTCCCGGCTCCCGAGTGGCCGGTCAGGAAAGCCATTTCGCCCTTTTCGAGCTGAAAACAGACGTTGGACAATACTTCTCCGCTATCCGAATAGCGTTTGCTGACGTTGATAAATTGCAGCATGGGAAGCGGACAGTTTAAGAAAAGGAGCTCTTACGAAAAGAAAGACGAAGGCGTGCGCTCAAGATCGCAGCGCCCCGCCGCAACTGCTGCCGGCGCCCAGTGGCAAATCGAGCATCTGGTTGAAATCGCGGTCGTATACATGACCTTGCCAGCCTACGCTGATCAAGCTGCGGCACATTACGTCTTCCGGATTTTTCGAATTGTGGCTGTTCCTCAACAAAGTCATGTATTCGTCGAACCTCCCCTGACTGATGGGGGTGCTGCCGAAACGCCGGATCGGCATATTGGCAAGGGTGTACAATCGGTTGAAAACGATCCCGTAGCGGCTTTCCAGCTCGCGCTCATAGGCGTTTTCCAATTCGATTTGCGGCGGCGGCAGCGTTCCCCCTGTGGATTGTAGACCAGATTTAGCATCAGGCCCGAATCGAAGCCGCCGTAGCCGAAGCGATTCAGCTTGTGTAAAGCCCTAAGACTCCTATCGAATACCCCCTTGCCGCGCTGAGCGTCTACGTCCTGCTCAAGATAACACGGCAGAGAGGCAACGATCTCGACGCGATGTTCCGCAAGGAACCTAGCCAGATCTTCATACCCCGGTTCCTCCAAAATCCTCAGATTGCAGCGATAGCCCAGATCGACCTGAAGAGTCTCCAGCCGTTTCCGCGTGATACGGGGGAAATCGGTGCTGCGCAGCAAAGCTAAAGGATCACGCATGGTTCGAAGTACGTTCTGCCATCAGCTTATACCCATCGACCCTTATGGAGAGTAACGCTTCCTATCCAGGTTTTGCAAAGGCCGATAAGCATCGCTTCGGATTATGTCAAATTCGTTTAACGGACTTACGACAGGGATTGTCTTAGGCTTAAAATCGGTTGGACAGCAAAATTTAACAACGATACGGGAGGTTATGATGAACAAATTTGGATTGATGGCTGCAGGCGCGGCGGTCATCTTCGGATTCGCGGTTTATGCCGAAGAGATCAGAGTGGAGATGAACAAGATCGACGAAACGGGAATTGCGGAGTCCATCGGTTCCGTCGTCGCCGCGGATACGGCCGCTGGATTGAAGCTGACCCCGGATCTCAGAGGTCTGCCGCCCGGGCCGCACGGCTTTCATGTTCATGAGTTCCCCGACTGCGGCGCCAAAGAAAAAGACGGAAAACCCGTGGCGGGATTGGCGGCAGGCAATCACTTCGATCCGAAGAAAACCGGAAAGCATGCGGGCCCCGTCGGCGACGGTCACGCCGGAGATCTGCCGGTTTTGAATGTGGCCTCCGACGGTACGGCTCAGGAAGCGGTCACCGCCAAGCGTTTGCGCGTAGCCGATCTCAAGGGACGTTCATTGATGATTCATGCGGAAGACGACAACTATGCCGATAAGCCGGGCGGAGCCCGTATTGCATGCGGTGTGGTGAAATAGGGTTTCGGTCGCTGCCTTATCGGCGGTTTGGCTAGAGCTCGAAAACCGCCCGGCCATCCACAAACGTACGAGTCACCCGGCCCTTGACGGTTTGTCCCCAGTAGGGAGTGTTCCGGCCGGTGCTTCGCCAAGTCGAGCTATCAACCGTCCAGGTGCACTCGGGGTCGAAGATGCAGATATCGGCCGGCGAGCCGACGCTGAGGGTGCCCGTCTCCGTGCCCATGACGGCGGCCGGGCCTTGTGTGAGGAGGGCGATCGCCTGACTTAGGGAAAGGACGTCCTCGTCGACCAGCTTCAGCGTCAGAGGAAGCAGCATTTCCAGCGAAGCCATGCCGGGCTCGGTGGACGGAAAGACGTCCAGCTTGGCGTCCGGCTCGTGGGGTTGGTGGTCCGAACAAATCGCCGTTATCACGCCGTTCCTGAGCGCCTCGCGCAGAGCATCCCTATCGGGCACGCTTCGTAGCGGGGGTCTAACGTGGCACATGGCGTTGAATCCGTCGATGTCCGTTTCGGTCATATGCAACTGATGAGCCGCTACGTCGGCGCTGACCGGCGTGCCTTTTTCCCGTGCTCTGGCAATCATCCGGGCGGCCCGCGCGCAGCTCAACTGCGCGAAATGAACCCGTGCCTCGGTGTGCTCGACCAGCGCCAGGACTTGGGCAATGGCTACGGTCTCAGCCGCGTCCGGAATCCCTGGCAAACCCAATCGAGTCGCGGTCGGCCCTTCGTGGACACAGCCTTGGTCGGCAAGCCATGGGTCTTCCGGACGGATGACGACCAGAAGGTCGTGACTCGCGGCATATTCGAGCGCCCGGCGCAGCACCAGCGTATTCGCCATCGGCGCGTGGGCATTGCTGAGCGCAACACAGCCGGCGCGCTTCAACGCACTCATTTCGCTCAAATCCCTACCTTTAAGGCCGCGCGTCAAAGCGCCTATGGGTAGTACCCTTATCTTACCGATCTGTTGCGCCCTTTCCCGGATCAGGTTGACCACGGCGGGTGTATCGATGACCGGATCGGTATCGGGCGGACAGCAGAGCGTGGTAATCCCGCTCGCGCTAGCGGCCTCGCTTTCGCTGGCGATCGCCGCCTTGTGCTCGTAACCAGGCTCGCGCAAACGCGCGCAAAGATCTATAAAACCGGGACATACGATCTGCCCTTCCGCTGAAATCGTTCGATCCGCCATGTAACCGTCCGGCGCGGTCCCGAGCGACACCACACGTCCCTCGGCCAAGTAGAGATCGAGCGTTTCTTCGATGCCGTTCGACGGATCGACGACATGGCCACCGCGGATGGCGATGCGTTCGGTCATGCTATTCGGTCTCCAGGCGAACTTTCGAGATCGGGGCGCATCGCCATGGACAGAATCGCCATGCGAACGGCGATCCCGTGGTCGACCTGCTGAAGTATGACGGAGTGGGGACCATCGGCGACTTGGGAATCGATTTCAACGCCTCGATTGATGGGCCCCGGATGCATCACGATGACATCCGGTTTGGCGCGCGCCAGGCGTTTTTCGGTCAGCCCGAAGCAGGCGAAGTATTCGTGCTCGGTCGGAATGAAGGCCCCGCTCATGCGCTCCTTTTGCAGGCGCAGCATGATCACGACATCGACGTTTTCCAGGCCTTCCTCCAGATCATGGAATGTGGTGACGCCCAAGGTCTCGACCGCAGCCGGCAGCAGCGTTTTGGGACCAATCACGCGCACTTCGGCGGCACCCAGGGTGTTCAGGGCATGAATCTCGGACCGGGCTACGCGGGAATGAAGGATATCGCCGACGATCGCTACTTTCAGATTCGAGAAATCGCCCTTGTATTTGCGGATAGTGAACACGTCCAGCATCGCTTGGGTCGGGTGGGCATGCCGTCCGTCTCCGCCGTTGATGACGCTGATATGGGGTGCCACGTGGCGGGCGATGAAGTGGGCCGCGCCGCTTTCCGCGTGCCGGACGACGAACATGTCGACGTGCATCGCTTCCAGATTGCGGATGGTATCCAGCAGGCTTTCCCCCTTGGATGTGGCGGAAGTGGCGATGTTCAGATTGATTACGTCGGCGGACAGCCGCTTCGCGGCCAATTCGAAGGTGGTGCGCGTGCGCGTGCTGTTCTCGAAAAACAGGTTGACCACGGTCTTGCCGCGCAGCAGCGGCACTTTCTTGACGGTCTGCTCGGTGACGCTGGCGAACGATTCCGCCGTGTCCATGATCTTGACCAGCAAGTCTCGGCTCAAGCCCTCGACGGTCAGAAAGTGTTTCAATCGTCCGCTGGAATCTAATTGAAGATTGTCGGCCTGAATCGGATTCATGATTGCGGAGAAACCGAATGGATGCGAAGTTCGAGCGGGCTCGGCCCGCTGAGGGTAATGCGCTGATCGGCGGCAAGCGTAATTTTGTGCCCTATGCAATCGGGGCGAATCGGAATCTGCCGCCCGTTTCGCTCGATCAGCACGCCCAGCAAAACCTGGGCAGGGCGTCCGTAATCGAAGATCTCGTTCAGCGCGGCACGAACAGTCCGTCCGGTATAGAACACGTCGTCGATCAGCAATATGTTCCGGCCTTCGACGCGAAACGGCAGCACGCTTGGTTTGACTTGAGGGTGAATACCGGTCTGTGAAAAATCGTCCCGGTAAAACGAGATGTTCAAGAGTCCCAAAGGCTCGGCCAGACCGAGTCGGGCATGTAAGCGGTCGGCGATCCAGGCTCCGCCGGTGTGAATGCCGATCATGGCCGGGTCGGAAAACTCGCGCCGCGCCATTTCTTCGCGCAAAGAAGCTTCCAGCCGGTCGAGCAACAGGTCCACCCGCAATGCCGTATCAAACATTCCCGACATCCTTTTCCTTCGTATGGGCCAACCAGGTTTGCAGAATCAATTGGGCGGCGAGTTCGTCTTTGACATCGGCGAAATGCGTCGACCGTTTGGAGCGCCTGCGATAAAAAATCTCGCGGGATTCGCTGGTCGACAAGGTTTCGTCCATCGTGTGGACCGGCAGGTGATAACGGCTTTCCAATTGACGGCAGAAGCGCAAAATGGGCTCGATGATAGGGTTTTCTTCACCTTCCGGGTTATAAGGGAAGCCGACCACGAACGCCGACGGCCGCCATGTCTGAACCAGGCGGGATATGGCGTCCCACAGGGCCTTGCGGCTGGTTACGCGTATCGTTTCAAGAGCTGTCGCGGTACCGGTTACCCGCTGTCCGACGGCCACGCCGATGTTTTTTTCTCCGAAATCAAAGCCGAGATAAGTGGGCTCGTTGGTCTCGTGCCGCACTGGATCGACGAAATCCATGAATTAGCCGTGCCCCGCTTGAGAGGACAGAAGTGAAATATCCACGCCCATCAGTTCGGCGGCGGCCTTCCAGCGATGGGCCGGCGCATAATCGAACAGAATGGCGTCGTCGGCGGGCGCACTCAGCCAGGAGTTCTCGACGATTTCCCGTTCCAGCTGTCCCTTTCCCCAGCCGGCGTATCCCAGCGCCACCAGGACCTTTTGGGGTCCCTTGCCAATGCTCATGGCTTCCAAGATGTCGCGGGAGGTGGTGAGGGAAATGGAGTCCGATACCTTCAGGGTGGAATTCCAGTTACCGCCCGGCTCGTGAAGGACGAAGCCGCGTTCGGCCTGCACCGGCCCGCCGAAGTAAACGGGAATTTGGCCTATGGCGGATTCCTGGATATCGATCTCCATTTGCTGCATCACATCGCCCAAGGTCAGCTCGGACGGGCGATTGATAATGATACCCAATGCGCCTTCCGGACTGTGTTGGCACAGATAAGTGACGGTGCGGGCGAAAAAGGGGTCCGTCATCCCGGGCATGGCGATCAGAAAGTTGTTGGTGAGGTTCGCGATCGCTTCAATCATGGTCATAGTATCGGGGTAGACCGACGAGGCTGCAAGTCAGTTCACGGAAAGGCTGAAATTTCTTGTGGTACTCCAATCGCGCTCAAAGCGCGGAGCATAATCCTGTGCGTGAAGCGAGGATCGTCAGCTTGGTGGATACGGGAACGGCGGCGATGTGCGAAAAGCTTCGCAGTCGAGCGCAGAGGCTCCCGGTATTTTGATCGGGTGATCTCGTGCTCAGGTCACAAAGGTGTCCATGAGATCGATCATGAATTCCATCTCTTCGTCGTCGACCCGTTCCCAGCGGGAGATCTTCAGCGCTGCGAGAGCACTCTTGCCCTTGTCGTTTTCGGACATGGCCAGCAGCGCGCCGAGCAGGCGGTCTCGGTGATCCGCGAGCCTAGGGCTTATCATCAGCGCGTGATGGACCACCTGGATCTGGCTGTTGACCAATGCCCGCAGTTGCTTGCGTATGACCGAAGAGAGATCGTTGAACGCCTCGGCGAGAAAAACGCCGGCATCGCAGTAGCCTTTGAGCAATTCCTTGGCGACCAGCACATAGGAGTCGCAGACTTTTAGTTCGACCGATGCGGCATCGAGGTCGGCCGGCTCCAGCATGATCATGCCCATCATGTGGACATCGGGGTCTTCGGTGGTCGCCAGCTTGATCGAGCCGGGCAAATCTTCGACCTGAAGGTAAGGGCGTTCGGTACTCACCGCGATAACCGCCTCGTCCGCCTTGCCTTCCGGCTTGACCAAGGGTTTGAAGCCTTTTTCCCGCACCAGCATGGCGGCATCGTAAGGGTTGGCGTAGATCAGATCGATTCGGTCGGACTTGATGGCGTCCCGCTGACTGTGGAAGTCGTCATACAATTGCAAATGAAATGCCTCGCCCAAGGCCTTTTGCAACCAAGTATTGAAAATGAACCAGCCGGACAGGTGCTCGGGCGTAAAATCCGGGCTTACGGTGAAAACGTGGGGCATGGCATAGTCCTCGCGGAGTCGAGACGCTCAAAACAAGGTGGGATAGAGTTTCATGCATTCGGCGACTTTCTGTCGGGACGGCTTGCGCCGGACCGAGGTATAGCCGATGACCTGGGCGTTTCGAATGTTCGGGATGACCGTGGCCTTGACCCAGTAGAAACCGCCGTCCTTGCGCAAATTCTTGACATAGCCCTGCCATTTTTCGCCGCGCCGCAAGGTTTCCCAAAGATCCCGGAAAGCTGCCGGCGGCATATCGGGATGCCGCAGAATGTAGTGTGGCGCGCCGATCAGTTCTTCCTTGGAATATCCCGACATGTCGACGAAGGATTGGTTGACATGGGTGATGATGCCGGCCGGATCGGTGCGAGAAACGATCAAGCGTCCGTCCGGATAAGGCGACTCGATGTCGGTTACCAGCACGTTCCGGCGAGTCCCGTCGAAATGGACGAGCGTATGTTCTCGGTAGGCCCCGACGATGTCTTCGGGCTTCATGTCTTGCATGGCGGCCTCTTGGAACTACGGTGGTCGGGCTGTGCGCCGGTCAAATCAGGCCGGCTATGCTTTCGGCCGCCCGTTTTACGTCCAGAAAGATCAGACCCAACTTGGCATTGGGCTTGGCCATCACGGTCAGCACCGCTTCCTTGCCCGCATAAGTCATCAGCACGTATCCCCTGTCGCCTTTGATGAGCACCTGCTCGAGCGTACCCCGCGACAGTTCCTGGGCGGTCCTGTCGCCCAGGGACAGCATGGCGGCGCTCATGGCACCCACCCGATCCTCGTCCAGGTTTTGAGGCAATACGGCCGCCATCATCAAGCCGTCCGTCGAAATGACGCCGGAAGCTTCGATGTCGGCCGATGTGCCGTTCAACTCACTCAAAATGGAAGTCAACATTTCTGCACGCATAACTGAACCTCGCTCGCACTCGGATGATTCGGGAAAATTCGTTCTTGATTTATTTGCATCAGCTGCCGACGCCGGCATAGCGGCGACTCAATATCCAGACCAGGGTAACGAAATCCGGCTGGTTGAACCTCGGCATTCCGGCGGCGACCAGCACGAATCGCTCTTTCCCCAGGTATAGCGGCCAAAATCCCACTTTGCTGTTGCCCGCCGAGTCCACTACGGACCAGGCGCTCGAATTGAGCCCCAGGTTGTTGAGCAAGAGACCCGAGCGACGCTCATGCAGATTGGCCAAATCGGCGCTGAGCGCCGACAGCTCCTCGGCGACTTCGTGGGGAAAACCGTGGGTCGCAAGATAGAACCCTTGGCTGTCGGCCAACAGAACCTTGGCTTGGCTGCTGAGCTGGCTCAGCAGTTCGGGCAGGATTTCGGAAAGAGGCTGATTCGGGCATTTCAGCGGCGCCTTCAACCCTTGCAGCCATTTCGCTTCTTGTGCATGGTGCAGCATGGCATAGGCCCTTTCGGCGTCCTCGATAGCCGACCAGTCTTTCAGGCCGGCCAGGGTGAGCGCTGGGCTGGACTCCATCTGCAGCAAGTTTCTGATGAGCTGTTTGGCTGGGGTGTGCGCCTTGGTCGTGACCGCATGGTAGGCGCCGCCTGGCGTCGGATGAAGATAAAGGTGCTCCGCCAGCGCGTAGTCCTTCATTGATCCTCCAGCCCCGGATCGATGGAGTAGAGCAGCGCCTGTACCAGCAAAGAAACGTCTTTCTTGCGCCGGGCGTCGACCTCGAAAATCGGCGGATTCAGACCGGTCGCTTCCAACTGGCGATGGTAGTCCGATACCAGAGGCGTTGCACGGACGTCCATTTGGGTGACGCCTATGACCAAGCTCGTGGCCTCGATGAAGCTGCCGAATTTGTTCAAGAAAAAGCGCAGATCCTGGAAGGGATCGGCGCGGGTGTTGTCGAGCAGCAGCACCAGGCCGATGCCTCCGGTGGTCAGAATGTCCCACATGAAGTCGAACCGCTCCTGTCCCGGCGTTCCGTACAGATGAATCTTTTCCCCGCCGGGCAAAGTCATCATCCCGTAGTCGAGCGCGACCGTGGTCGAAGCTTTCCGGCTTTTGGTCATATCGCTGGCGACTTGGTCCGTTTTGACCGGCGGAACATCACTGAGCGAGGTGATGGCGGTCGTTTTCCCAGCGCCCACGGGTCCGGTGAAAATGATTTTGTTGTACTGAATCACGATTCGATTCCGCTCCCGTCAAGACATTTTCAAGTGTTTCAAAATCTTCCCGAGAAAGGACGTGCGCTCCGGCTCCGGTCTGGCGGTCGACGCCTGAATTTCCACGCGGGCCGTCTGCTGTTTCGGCCGTTGCTCTATCAGTCGCAAGGCATGAGCGGCGCTGATGAAGGCAAACACATACTGCTGCCGTATGCCTAAAATCTGCGCCGCCTCGCATACGGTATGGGGGCTGTGATACAACAGTGCTGCGATTCGCATGGTATGAGGGATCAGCAGGAAGCGGGTCAGATTGGGCCAGTGTTTGAGGGCTACCTCGTGTTCGAACGAGATGTCCACAGGGATCTTGCCTTTTGACGTCCAGATCGCCATCTTCCATAAGAAGGCATCCAGCGAAATCATCCGGCTCGGATCGAGCTCGGCCTGGCCGGCGTCGATCGGCGTAACTTTCAGATCCTTGGCGGTTTGCGCGCGGGGTCCGCTGATATCCATATGCGCAAGATTGTTAATGCGAATCGCGCAGGCGGCGCGCAATTGAGCTTCGTCTGCGTTGATCCATATCCGTCGAATCTGTGGAAAGACGACCAGCGGCTTCCATGGCGTTTCCACCCGCAAAGCCTGTTGATGCGAAATGGCGAGCGCGCAGGCCGATTCGAAGCTCCCCTGCAGAAAATCCTTGGGATCGTAGCGGACCGCCGCAGCCTGTTCGGGAACGGTCGGATCGATGTCGTCGCGGACGCCCAGAAAGCTCATGAAGCTTTGCTCATCCATTAGGGCGGCCACTTTGGATACGGATCCATCCGATTTTTCCGGCGCAACGACCGCCCGTAACGGAGTCGGGCGGGTTTCCGGCTCCGGCTTTCCGGCTTGCCGCGGTTGGCGGCCTTGGAGAATTTGCCGGACGCGCCGGATCGCCTGCAGCATGCTCTCGGCTTGGACCGGTTTCTTCAGGAAAACGGTCTCGGGCGAAGACACACGGTCGTTCAGGGAAAGCAGGATAAGGACCCGGTCGGGATGGGTTTGCCGTTCCCGATCCAGCAATTCGGCCGCCCTCTGCGCGTCCATGTCGATCATACAGGCTTCCGCTTCTTCTCCGTCGCCGACGATCTCGGCCTGGTTTCGGCAAGGGCCGTGCAGGAACATCTTGAACAGTTTCGCAGTCCGCTCGTCCATCCCTAGAACCGCCAACCTTAATGGCGCGATGGCAAAATCGGTCATGGGGTATGTTCCTTTCGCAGATATCGTTCGCACTCGTCCCAAATCGCCGGCAAGGGGTCCATGATTGCCCGAAGCTTTTCACGCGTGTGCAAGAAATTGTCGAGATCACCGGTCGCCCGATACAGCAGCAGTAGTTCCTCAAGTAAATCGGTTCGCTCAGGCAGTCGGAACAATGCGCCTTCCAGTACCGCTCTCGCTTGGTCGATCTGGCTGTATTCGATATGTTCCCGCGCTTCCACCAGCGGGTCGCGTTCTTCGTCCGAGGCATCGATCGACACCTGGACCAAATTCAGCGAACCGATGACGCCGGGGGCAAGAACCGATTGCCCGGCCGGCGGCAGCTCGGCCCAATCGGGCGTGTTTCCGCATTCAAGCCATCGATCGAGACGCGCATAGCAATCCTTCCTCAACCGATCCCGCGCCCCTGTCAGCAATCGCTTGCGGAGAGAGGGTCCCCTGTGTTCCAGGGCAATGAAAAGGTCCAACAAAGCGGCGTACAGGCCGTCTCGGTCGTTTTGATGGTAGTGGTGCAACACCCGCTGAGTGTGTCGCAGCAAGTTGTCGGGAACCGCAGACACGGAATGGGCCAGATAATCTGCGACGTCGTTTTCTGTGCCTAGGCAGAGCGGATTCGGTTGGAGCGAGTCCTCGATCAGAAAGGCCGGTTCGGCAAAATTCCCTGGACCAACGTCGGGCCCTGCCTCACCGCATCGCGGCAAGGCCGGTCGCTGAGCTTGGGAGAGATAATCGACCATCGGTGTTCTTAATGAGGAAACGGCTAGGCAATTAACAGGGATAAGGTGGACGGCTCTCTACAGGGTCGGCGGACATCGTTCTAAAGGGAAGATTCAGTCAGCGGACCCAGGCGTCCTGGCCGGACACATCAAGAATAGTCGGTTTTTGGGGGAAGGCTAGGCGGTGGAAGGCTGCCTGGACAGGCGCTCGGACGTTATGGCGGAGAGTCCGAGCTTGCAGGGAAAGCTGGGGTGAATCAGGGGCCGGTTTGGAGACGGTGATCGTTCTCGAACCGCCAGGTGCGGGTGATGATCAAAACATCCGCTTCCTGTTTCAGCTCTTGGGGAAAAGGTGCGAAGGGAGCGGCAAGCTGCACGATATTCGTTGCGGCGTCGTCCAGAACTTGATGGCCGGAAGAATGCCGGACCTGTATGCTGTACACGGTTCCGTCCGGCTTGATGCCGACGCTCAGAAGCAGGCTTCCGGAAAGATTCCGGCGGCGGGCTTCGTCGGGATAATTAAGATTGCCGATACGCTCGATTTTGTCCTGCCAGGCCTTCTCGTAGGCAGCGGCCTTGTATTTGTGGGCGTTCACCGAGTTGATGTAAACCAGCTTGGGACGGCGGGCATAGTCTTCCCGCGATTTGTTCAGTTCGGCGCTCAATTCGGCAATCTGCTGGCTGAGCGCCGCGGCGGTGAGCTTTACGGGCTGCGGTTCCGGCAGTATCTCCGTGCCTTGATCCGTGACGATCTTCTTTTCGGATTTTTCCTGTCTCAGCACGCGTTTGAGTTTGGCTTCCTGAACATGCGCGGGATTGGGCGCGTTTTCGGTTTGCTGGCCCTGTCCTTCCTGCGGTGTGGGCTGGTTCCTCGGAATCGCCTTTTCGGTATGGGTTCCGCTGCCTATCTGGTTGTCCGGAGCGAGAAAGTCGGCCTTTTCCGGAGCCTTCTGCGAAGCATTTCGCACCAGAGCGATGGTCAAGGATTTCTTGATTTCCGGGTGCTTGGGCATTTCGAAGCTGACGCCCAGGATGAGAACGGCGTGTGCGATGCCGGCAAAAACCAGGGATAGAAGAAAGCGGTCGGAAAAAACCTTTTCGGTATTCATGAGTCGACGTTATTAAGCCCGCACAACGGACTCGATATGATTCATCAGCAAGGCACTGATATTCAAGCCGAACAGTGCATCCAGCTCCTGCACGCAGGTCGGACTGGTCACGTTCACTTCGGTCAGATAGTTTCCGATCACGTCCAGTCCCACGAATACGAGTCCTCTTTCGCGAAGCGTCGGACCGACCTGCTCGGCGATCCAGCGATCCCGCGGGGTCAGTTCGCGTCCCTCCGCGCGTCCTCCGGCGGCGAGGTTCCCGCGGCTTTCTCCCAGCGCGGGGATACGGGCGAGAGCATAAGGAACCGCCTCGCCGTTCACTAGCAGGATGCGCTTGTCGCCGTCGACGATTTCCGGCAGATAGCGTTGAGCCATGACGAAGCGCGAGTTGTGCCGGGTCATGGTTTCCAGGATGACGCTCAGATTGGGGTCTTTTTCCGCGATGCGGAAAATCGAGGCGCCGCCCATGCCGTCCAGGGGCTTCAGGATGATTTCGCCCTGTTCGTGCAGAAATTCGCGGATCTTGTGCCCTTCCCTGGCCACCAGGGTCGGCGGGCAGCACTGCGGAAACCAGGCGGTAAAGAGCTTTTCGTTCGCATCGCGCAGCGAGCGTGGTTTATTGACCACGTAAAGCCCCTGGTTTTCGGCGCATTCCAAGAGATAGGTGGCGTAGATGTATTCCTGGTCGAAAGGCGGGTCCTTGCGCATCAACACCACGTCTAGGGAATCCAGCGGCGCGACCGTCTCGCCGAGGAAACTGAACCAGGACTGCTGGTTGCGCTCCACGCTCAGGCGGCGCATCCGCGCGTAGGTGCGTCCGTCGCGCAAATAAAGATCGTTGAGCTCCATGTAATGGAGCTCGTAACCCCGCGACTGGGCCTCCAGCAGCATGGCGAAGCTGGTGTCTTTGTGGATTTTGATTTTTCCGATGGGATCCATGACGATCCCGAGCTTTAGACTCATAGCGATTTTTCCGTAATAGGAGGAGCGCGGCTTGACTTAAAAACCTTGAATCATATATAAAGCCTGATTTCCGTTCCAGCTAGGCGAGTTAGAGGTCAACCATGTCCAGAGTATGCCAGGTGACGGGCAAGCGCCGTATTGTAGGCAATAACGTCTCGCACGCTAACAATAAGACGAAGCGCCTGTTCAATCCGAATCTGCACCAGCACCGTTTTTGGGTCGAAAGCGAAAACCGTTGGGTAAGCCTTCGCGTTTCCAGCCAGGGAATGCGCATCATCGACAAGAAGGGTATCGATGCCGTTTTGGCGGATATCCGCAAGCGCGGCGAAAAAGTCTAATCGAGGTCTGAACCATGCGCGACAAAATCAAATTGGTATCGAGCGCCGGCACCGGCCATTTTTACACGACCACCAAGAACAAGCGGAACATGCCGGAAAAGATGGAGATCAAGAAATTCGATCCCGTCGTCCGCAAGCATGTCCTGTACAAGGAAGCGAAAATCAAATAATCCGTGATTTGTCCGGGTCGCGGACCCAAATGACCTCCGTGATCCGGCTTATCGCCCGGCCGTTCCATTGAGCCGAGGCGGTCAGCCCGCCTTTTTTCGGCTCGATTCAAGATTAGTTCATTCGCTCGGCTGCGTAATCTGAGACCGGGCGCCGTCCTCACCGGAAACCCGCCTCGCTCAAAGCAGTTCGAAAAATCATTCGAGTGTAGTAGGTCGGCAATCCTTTGCCGACAAAGCTCCTCGCCGACCGCGTGTGTCGGCAAGGAATTGCCGACCTACGAATTTTTCGGTCCTCACTGAAAAACCGCGGCGAAAAGCTCTTTAGCGGCACAGGAAATTTCGCCCTGCCTAGAGCGGTTCGAAAAAAGCGCCAAGCTCCGCCAGCAACGCCCGCTCCTCCTCGAGCCGTTCCGGATAATCGGAATGGCCGGCTTTGAGCACGAACAAGCGTTTCGGTCCCGCCAGGGCATTATAGATGGCGAATTGGCCGGGCGGTGCGACGAACGGATCGGACAAGGCCGCCGCGACATGAACGGGAATCCGAATGTGCCGCGCGGCGCAGGCGGCGTCGTAGTAGCGTAAGGTTTCCAGCACGGACCCGTGCCGGCGCTCGTATCTTCGGACGGCTTCCCCGCTTCCCAGGGTCGGCAGCGCAAGACGCAAAGGATGATGGCCGAAGGTCGGAACGTTCAGATGGGCCATGCGAATGCGCGGCTCCCAAGGCAGGGCCAAAGCGCCGATGCCGCCGCCGAAGCTGATCCCCGAGTAGCCGATATGCCCCTCGACTTGCGGAAAGACGTTCAGCAGCGCCGAAACCGCCAGCCACAAATCCTCGACACAGCCGCCCAGGATGTAACGATCGCGCTGGCCGATGCCGTGCAGGACATGACGGGCGGGGTTGTCCGGCAGGCGCGGGTCGCGGCTCAAGGAAAGCCCGCGGAAGCAGGGAAACAACACCGCCGCTTCGCCGACCGGAAGATCGAAATCCGGACCCTCCCGGCCGCCGTAACCGTGCCCCACCACCAGCCCCCGCCGAATCGGCCCGTGTTTGGGGCTCAGCAGCCAGCCGCCGATCATATAATCGTCCGTCGATCGATAACGGACATCGTAAACATCGAAGTCCGGATGAACGTCTTTGCCGCGAGACAGCTCGGGGTTCGGGTAAACGCTCAGCGCGCGCCGGTAACGGGTTTCCCAGAACTCGGCGAAATCGCCGGGTTCCTCCGGGCAGTCGACCCGAAGCAGCGACTCCAGGGTGTAGCCGTAGGTGGGATCGAAAGGGGGTTTGGCGGAAATCACGATTTGTCGCGAATGACTCTAAGAAGCTCTGAATCCGCCCTCGCTCGGAGGGTATAGGTATCTTACAAGTCTCGTGACCATCAGTGTGAAGCCCTTTGCCAGATACTCCCGCAAACGCTCCGTGGCCCAGCGGCGGAACTGCGTACTGCGCACCGAGCGTACTCGATAACCCACGGCGAGAATGGCGTCGAGATTGTAATGATCGATGTTGCGGCTGACCTTGCGGTTGCCTTCTTGGCGAACTATTAGGAATTTCCTAATAGTTGCCTCCGGCAGCAGTTCGCCGTCGGCGTACAGGGTCTTCAGGTGCTCGTTGATCGTTGGCACTTTGACCTGAAACAACTCGGCCATTAGAGCTTGGGTCAGCCATAACGTGTCGTCGGCGAAGCGGCATTCGACGCGGGTACGGCCATCCTCGGTTTCGTAGAGGAGGAATTCGGCGATGCTTCTTTCTGGCTGACTCACGACACCAATCTCGCGAGTTGAGGATCGTTGCGAAACAGTACACACCACTTAGCCACTGCGGAAAGTTCGGCGTCTCGTTCCGTCATGGCCTTGATTTCGCGAAGACAGTCGCGCACCTTTTGTTTGGCAGCCGGATTACCGCCTGTGCCACATCGGGATTTAGCCGTTCTGTATTGCTCGATCGTCCGCGTCATTCGTTGCCATATCTTCTTGCGTTCTTCGGTTAGGGCTTCGTGCTCGTTTAACTTCAGGCGCTTGATCGTTTCATCGACCCGATGTTCCTCCCAGGTAGTAGCTCCAGGAGCGGCTATGGCTTTTCCTTCCTCATCGAAGGCGAGAAGGTTGACATCGTCATTGTCTATGGGATCGAGCAGGTAAGGCGCTTCGGATTCTTCGCATCGGTTTTCATAGGTCGAGCAGAGTGATCCCTCCAGCAGTGGGAACCATCCGCCTTTCTTGCGGTTGCCGACGTTTCCGCAGGCCCGAAAGTTCATGTAGTCGAAGGCCAGCCACCAGTAACCGTCACGCACGGTACCATCGAAAGCTTTCGCTTCCTTTTTGGGGCGGAAGTGTTCGACGTCCATATGCGAATAGATTTCTTTTGCCTCGGAAAACCAGCACTTCCCGGCTGAAAGAGCCAGAAGCCATGGCTTCAACTTGCCCCAGTGGTCGCCGTGCTTATCGATCAGTTCGTTTCGAGCTTTGATATCGCCCGCACGCTGCAATTTCTCCAACTCGTTAATGAGCCGTGCAGACTCGTTAAGCCAGTTCTGCCACTGCGCTTCGGTCCAGGGTGTCCATTTAGGAATGTCGGTATCGGTAGGCCGACGGTTTTCGAGATCGATCCAGATCATTCCTCACCCTCTTCGCGCAGAATCTCATCGATGATCTCGTCGGCTATCGCGTCCTGCGCTTTCTGCTCCTCAGGCGTCAGCGTTCGTTTGTGAAAGCGTGTATGCATGGCCATCTTGCGTACAAACATGGCGTAGTACGGGTCCTTGAAGTCGGAGTTAGAGAAACCCAGATCGGCAAGCTCGGCGCTCAGGCAGGTGAGCTCCGCGTCCTCTTCTGCTGTACGTTTATCGTCCAATGCAAATAGGTAGTTGCGTCGATGCAGACGACGCTCGGTTTCCGAATCCAGCGTGGAGGCCAATCCGAACAACTCGCTTTTCAATAGCCCGGTTACACCCATGCCTTGCGGATTGGTGTCGGGAATATCCACCACCGATTTCTCGCCTTCTTTGCGCAGGATACGTACCTGTTCGCGCTTGAGGCTGCCGATCATCATCGGATCGTGCGTCGTGATGATGATCTGCGATTCGCCTTGCACCACAGCTCCTTCGCGGGGTTTCAGCACGCTTTCGATATCGTCGAAATAACGCAGCTTCCAGATCGGGTTCAGATGCGTATCGGGCTCGTCGAGCAGGAAAAGACAGTGATCTTCGCTGGTGATGCGCATCAAGCCCAGCACGGTGAGCATTTGCAGCTCGCCTTCGGACAGCTGGGTGAAGCTGACATTGCCCCCATTCTCTTCGTGCTTCTTGATCGTGATGCGGACTTCTTCCAGCAGGTCGCCGATGTACGCGCCTTCGGCGTAGCGAAAGAATCTGTCCGGCGTTCCTACCATTTCACCCAGCTCGTTCAGCTTCTTTCGATTGGGCACGTACAGGTATAAGCGTTTCTGCTTCTCCGGACGTCGCCGGAAGTCGATCTGCACATCCTTGGTTTCTTCGATCGGCGCCCAGGCGACTTGCCAAAGCTTGTCGAGCAGGTCGCTGACCACCGTCCCGCGCGCATACCAGAACCGAGGGTCGCCTTCGAGAATATCCTTGTCCTTGAGATCGCGTAGCGTGTGCGGCTGCTTGAGTACAAACAGGGCCGATTCCAGGGCCGCGATATTCAGGTTCTCCAGCAACTTGGCGAAGACAGGATCGTCCGACAGCAGGCAGGCCAGCAGTACGAGTTGGCTGTGCCCGCCGCGGCAATAGAAAAGACGCCGGACCAGGTCGTCGCCATCGCGACGCAGCAGGTTCTTGAAACGCTCCTGATGGGCCTGGAACAGGGCCTCCAGCCGCTCGTTCTTGCCCGAGTAATAGGCGAAGACATGCGAGGGCAGGTATTCCCTGGCGTGTTCGCTGAGATGGCTTTGCGACGACGCCTTGCCGTCTATCGTGACCAGCGGGCGATTGCCGATGCGGCGATTCGCCTTAAGCGTGATTTCGTGCCCCCTGATCTTGTAATCGAGCTCATAGTCGAAGCTGGCATCGTTGTTTAAATCCACATCCCGAAAAATGGTGATGATGGCTTCGATCAGGTTCGACTTGCCCGTGCCGTTCTGGCCGATGACGGCGTGGCTCCGGATGGGCTTGGCCTCTTGAGGGGCGCTGTCACCCCCGGCATGGTCGAAATATTCGCTGAAGTGAATCTCGAAGTCTTTCAGGTTCTTGAAGTCCCGAATGCTTATTCGCTGCAAATGCATGATTGGCGTGTTTTTTATTTCTTCACTTGGTCTTGGGTTTGCAAGGACTTGGGGGCATCATCGCCCACCGCGATCGGGATGTTGTGATGCCAGAAAACGGCGTATTGCCCCAAGCGCTTCTTGCGCTCCAAAGTTTGAGCAACGGCCTGTCGCAGGCTTTCCAGCATGGCCTGAGTTTCAGAACTAGGCGTGGGCGTGGCGCTCATGGGTGAGCCTCCTTTTGCAAGAGATCGAAAAACTCCGGATAAAAAACCTTGGGTGTGTGGCCCGTCTGCTCAAACACCAGTTCCGGCACTGGCCCAGTGCTGAAGAAGCAGCGCGTGCGACGGTCCGGCACATGGGCATCAGTCCGCTTCCACTACCCTCATCTCGGCTACGGCAGGCTCCCGGATCCAGCCCTTGCTCACTTCGAGCTTGAGCTGGGCATAGAAGGCGTCGATCTCGCCGCCGAAGCGTTGCCACAAGTCCTTGGCGTTCATCTCGCCGTTGTGGCGGGCGAGTATGGTAGCCAGCGGGGCCTGGGCCTTGATGTCGGGCGCTTGGCCCAAACGCAGCGGGGCGATCAGTTCGGCTTGGGGGGCTTTCATGGGTTCGTCTTCTTCTTGTTCGATGGCGATACCGGTGAGGCTTGAGACGGCAGCGGTGGCGAGACGGCCAGCGAGTTCGTTGGCATGGCGGAGCTGGGATTCCAGTGAGTCGCAGAAATGCATCAGTTCTGCGACGCGATTCACAATTCGATGTTGCTCAGCAATTGGGGGTAATGGAATCTCAAACTGTTCAAGAACCTTCTTGCTCAGCCCCTCACGAGCCATGCCGACCTGCCGCGCCCAAATCATTGACTGCGTGTAGGACGACAAAATGCAAAGGTGCAGATATTCCCGAATCTGAGGATCGGTTGGTCGGATGATTGTGACGTGCTGGCTCACATTGGCCTCTCCAAACTCTGCTGGTACTAATGCGCAACGCCCTAGAGAAGCACCAGTGATATTCAGCAGCAGGTCGTTGCCCATCACTGCCGTGCTTGACATTCTTGCGTGCTCGTCCGGAGTAATGCAGGCAACATCATCTAAACGCAAACCGTCATTCCAAACATTTTGGGAGCGAAGGAAAGGAATTCCCTCTTTGACGTAAACCTCTCGGCCCCCTCTTGGGGTACTGCCCGAGCCAATCTTGTTGGTAATCATCCCTAGACGCGCGAAAGCCCAGCCTTTAGGAAGCGTGAACGGATAGTCCTCCTCTGCGATTTCTCCAAACGCGGTTTGCTTCGGAATTAGTTTCTTTTTAATCAGCTCGGCTTTTTGATGGGCAATTCTAGAGAGCCAAACATGAATGGGTTCGTCTGATTCTGTTTGTTGAACGAGAAGACCGTGTACCGCCAGATCGAGAATCAGATTTCGCAACTCGCCCACATCCTCCGGCGTGTGAAAGAGCTCACCGAAGTTCGCGGCGAGTCGCGACCAAGTGGATTGAAGTTCGTGCGGGCTGGTGGCGGCGGCGACGGCTTGCAACGTGGACTGGCGCAGGGCGTTTTGCAGCTTGCGGCGGTCTTGCTGCTGCGCCTCCAGCTTGTCGCACAAGGCCATCAGTTCATCGACTTTGGCGACGATCGAAACTTGTTCTTTAAGTGGTGGCACGCCTATGGCCAGGTGAAGAATGTCCTCGCGCGAAATGCCTGGAATGGCGATGCCGATGCTTTTGGTTAAGAAGTAGTTCTCGTGACAGCGCAGAATTAAAGCGATAAAGCGAGGATTTACTGCCAGAGCTCTAATAGCCATTAACTGTCGGCCAATCGCAGCTTCGTCGAGATTCAGTATATTAATTTTTCCTATAGTCCCTTTAACCGCAATTAAGATATCGCTTTGTTTGGCTACGGCCTTTTTTACCTTCGTCCACCGAGAAATCACTGGGTAAACGGTACCGAAATCTGAAGCGCCAGTAAGATATGGAATTCCTTGTTGGACTGTATTTTGTTCGTCCGGTCTCAAATGCTGGCCAGAGATAAGGTGGACTACGGTTCCAAGGCGAGCGACAACCCAGTGGGACGGATACTTGATTGTTGTATTGGACGGTAAGCTAGGCAGAGGTGCTTCTTTACGGGCTTCACCAGCCTCTCGCATCAACTGTTTTAGCTGGTCGGTCTGCGCAATCAGCTCGTACGCATCGTTAAGGGTTCCGGCTTCGTGAGCAACATTTAGCTTCCCGTGTATAGCGAGGTAAAGAACAAGTTCCCGCAGCCGCTGTACCCCTCCCGGCGCCGACGCAATATGCCTAAACTCCGCCAAAAACCGTTGCGCATCCATCAGGCGTCTTCACCGGTAAAGTGATGTGCAAGTGCTGCGGCCAGTTCGCTTTTCAGCAGATTTTGCGTCTCTTCGATTTCGCCGAGCAGTTTCTTGTATTTCTCCAGCAGTACGTCGGGATCGTGGCTTTCCTCTTCCGGCGCGTTAGGGTTCTTGAGGTCCAGGTTGTAAATGGGCCAGTAGAGGCGGTCACCCGCTGCCTGGGCGTCGCGAGCCTGCCGGCGCAAGGATTCGGCCTGTTCGCGCAGTTCGGCAATCCGGTTTTCCGCCTGTTTGCGATTCTGGGCATCCGTAACTCCGTTGATGGAGTTGCGCAGGTCGCGAGCCCGGTTCTCCAGTTGCGCGGCCTGGTTGTTCAGTTCTTCGGCCTTGTCCCAATGCGGCTTGGCGGCGGCTACCGCCTCCTGCTTCTTGGTCTTGAAGTCGAGCTTCCAGGCGAATTCGTTCTCCGCCCGGTCGGCGAAGTCATTGTCTTCCGAACCCCACCAGGCTATTTCTGCGTGGAATTCTTCGAACCGTATCGGTTTGGTCTTGGAATAGCTTTTGTACCCTTCAGGATAAGGGTGCTCGTAAAACCAAATGGTTTCGGTGGGCTTGCCCTTGGTGAAAAACAGCAAATTGGTCTTGATGCTGGTGTAGGGCGCGAACACGCCTTTGGGCAGGCGGACGACGGTGTGCAGGTTGCACTCTTCGAGCAGCATTTCTTTCAACCGGGCCTTGATGCCGTCGCCGAACATGAAGCCGTCGGGTAATACCACTGCCGCGCGGCCTCCGTCCTTCAAGAGACGTTTGACGATGAGGAGCATGAACATGTCGGCTGTTTCCCTGCTCTGGATCAGGTAATCCTGGCCGGCGTTGTCGTCCTCGTATCCGCCGAACGGCGGATTGGTGAGCAGGCAATCGACCCGTTCATCGGCCCGCCAATCGTTCCACGGCCGGCCCAGCGTATTGCGGTGCTCGATCTGGCTGGGCACGTCTATGCCGTGCAGCAGCATATTGGTGGTGCACAGCAGATGGGGAAGCTGCTTCTTCTCGATGCCGCGAATCAGTTCTTCGATGGCGCGTTTGTCTTCGGCGCTGGATTTTTCATTGAGCTGATGCCGGAAGTGGTCGATGGCGGCAGTCAAGAAGCCGCCGGTTCCGCAAGCGGGGTCGAGCACCTTTTCGCGTTTCGCGAGATTCGGGTTGACCCTATCCACCATGAACTGGGTGATGGCGCGCGGGGTATAGAACTCTCCCGCGTTGCCGGCACTGCGCAGGTCGTTGAGGATTTGCTCGTAGACGTCTCCCAGTTGGGCGCGGGCTTTGAAGTCGTGGAAGTTGATGGCTTCTTCCAGCTTCTCGATCACGGCCAGCATCAGCGGTCCGGACTTCATGTAGTTGTTGGAATCCTCGAAGACCTGCTTGATGACCTTGGCCATCGGGCCGTCAGAGGCGTCGATCTCTTTCAGTGCCGGGAACAGGTCGTTGTTGACGAAAGGGATCAGCGCGCTGCCTTGGGTCTGCGGCTTTTTCTTGCCGTCGGCGTCGGCTTCATAAGCTGCCCAGTTTCGCCAGCGGAATCTTTCCTTAATGGGCGATTTGTACTTGGGATCGTCCTCTTCCCACTCTTCCTCGCGTTGGTCGAAGACCTTAAGGAAAAGCATCCAGGTAAGTTGACCAATGCGCTGGGCGTCGCCATCGACGCCATCGTCCTTGCGCATGATGTCCTGGATGGATTTGATGGTACTGCTGAGATTCATCGTCGGTTGTCGTTATCGTGGTTAGGTCGTCTGTCGTTGGGTAAATTAGAGCATCTTTCACCCCGGTTTAGCGGTAGGGGTCGGGAAGCTAGTAGGTCGGCAATCCCTTGCCGACACACGACATCGGCAAGGGGCTTTGTCGGCAAGGGATTGCCGACCTACGCCTTGGGCTCCGCTACACTGAATCGGAAAATGCACTAGGCGCGCACGGCGGTTCCGGCCGCTTACTCGTGGCTTCGGCGCGCGTCGTAACCTACCGGATCGCGGAACGGATTGCGACGGGGTCAGGCACGTTTTTCATCGTAAAGCGCTTGTTCGAGTTCGGTTATCGCTTGGGCGTATTGGTCGGCTCCGCCGAAAATGCCCCTGCGGATTTCGGTTTTCGTGCCGTACTGATCGAAGGGCGGCAACTCCAGGATCTTGGGGTCTTCGATGTCCTGAACACCGTGGTCGGCGAATTTTTCCAGCAGAGCTTCGAGTACGGCCCGTGCCTGTTCGCCGTATCTGCCGAAAACGTCTCGCTTCCTGACTTTGTTCGCACGCTCGCGGCGGGTCAGTGGCTTCCGGTCGAAAGCGACGTGTGCGACCAAATCGAAGGCATCGATGTCTTCGCCGTTGGGCACGGCTTGTTGCAGGACTTCCAGCGGCACCCCGCGGTTTCTGAGTTCGTCCAGGATGGCTTGCTTGCGCTCGGTTTCCGACCAGCGACGCAAGAAGTCGGTGAGCGAACCGAACTGTGCTCTCAGCGATTTCCGGATGTCCTCCTTGAGGAGGACTCGGTAATTCTCGGTGATGAGCTTGCCGTCGGCATCGAGATATTGGGAGCGCTCGACCGCCACCTGCACCTCAACGTCGCCCAAGACGTATTTGATGCGGCCCTCGCCACCGCTGGGGTTTTCGTCGCCGTTTTCGCCGGACGTGGGGACATAGGGTTGCGGTGCGGGTTCGCCGGTGATCGTGGGAGGTTCTTGTTCGTCCGGGGGCACGACGGGGCCATCCGGCTCGGGCTCGTAAATCACGACCGGTTCGCCGTCGAAATCGGGATCCGCGAAGAGGCGCGTGGCTCCCTTGAAGTCCATGATGGTGAAGTAGAGCTTGTGGTAGTCCTCTCGCAGGCGCGTCCCGCGGCCGATGATCTGCTTGAACTCGGTCATCGAGTTGATCGTCTGGTCCAGCACGATGAGCTTGCATGTCTTTGCATCGACGCCGGTAGTCAGGAGCTTGGAGGTTGTGGCGATGACAGGATAGGGCTCGTCGTTGTCGATGAAATAGGAGAGCTGCGCCTTGCCTTCGGCATCGTCGCCGGTGATGCGCATCACGTAGCGGCGATTGGCGGCTGCGGCGGGAATCAGCTTGACCAGTTCCTGGCGCATGCGCTCGGCGTGGTCCTGATCGTCGCAAAACACGATGGTCTTGGCCATCGGGTCGGTGCCTTTGAGGTATTCCCATACCTTGGCGGCTACCAGCTTGGTGCGTTTCTCAAGCACCAGATTGCGGTCGAAGTCCCTGGTGTTGTACTGGCGTTGTTCGACGGTCTGGCCGTGCTTGTCGAGCTTGCCCTTTTCGGGCGTGTAACCCAAAGCGTCGGCGTCCGTGACGATTCGGATCACCTTGTACGGGGCGAGGAAGCCGTCTTCGATGCCTTGCCTGAGAGAGTAGGTGTAGACCGGTTCGCCAAAATAGGTGATGTTGCTGACCTCTTTGGTTTCCCTGGGTGTCGCGGTCAATCCTAGGTGAGTGGCTGTGGAGAAATAGTCCAGCACTTCTCGCCAGACCGAGTCGTCGGCTGCGCTGCCGCGGTGACATTCATCGACGACAACTAGATCGAAGAAGTCGGCGGGGAATTGGCGGTATATCTGCTTCCACTCGTCTTTGCCCGTCACCGCCTGGTAAAGGGCAAGGTAAACCTCATAGTTCTTTTTGACCTCTCGGTTGGTGATCTTGTGCATGACTTCGCCGAATGGCGCAAAGTCCTGCTGCATGGTCTGATCGACGAGGATATTGCGGTCCGCCAGGAAGAGAATACGTTTCTTGGTCTTGGCTTTCCACAACCGCCAAATGATTTGGAAGGCGGTGTATGTTTTTCCGGTGCCCGTCGCCATGACGAGCAATATGCGCTGCTGGCCTTTGGCAATGGCCTCGATCGCCCGGTTGATCGCCACGCGCTGATAGTAACGGGGCTCGCGACCGCTGCCGTCGCTGTAGTAAGGCTGCTCGACGAGTTTGACGGCGTCGGGCTCCGTCAGCCCTTTCCACTGCTGATACAGTGGCCACAACGTCGCCGGTGAAGGGAATTCGCTGAGCGACAATTCGCGCTCGACCGGTTGGGTCAGGCCAGTGCGGTCGTGCAGAAGAAATCCGTTGCCGTTGCTGCTGATGGCGAAAGGGGCATCCAGGAGTTCAGCATAGATCAGTGCCTGCGGCATTCCATGCCCCACCGGGTATTTGTTCTGCTTGGCTTCGATGACGGCAATGGGAACATTCGGGCGAGCGTAGAGCACATAATCCGCACGCTTTGGTCCGCCCTTCGCATCCGGATTCTTGATGCGTGCGGCCAACTTGCCTCGCACCATGACTCGACCATCGGTGAGTTGCACTTCCTCGCGAAACTCGTGCTGCTGCCACCCGGCTTGTTGAATCGCCGGTGTGATGAACTTCGTGCAGATGTCGCGCTCGCTGAGCAGTGACTTGTCCAATTACTTCTCCCCGTCTAGTTAGCGAAACATCGCGGCGATTCATTGAAACTAAGGACAGCTCGGCCGTAGGCTTGGCGCTTGCGTCGTCGCGTGGAGCGCGAAGCGGTGAGTTGATGCTTGAAAATAGCAGCCCCGGTGAGGACGCTGAGCAGCGGGGTCATGTCGTGTTTGTGGTTTTTGTCGACAGGCCGGTTAGTTCTTCTTGTGAGCGCCACATTAAATTATTGTTAGGTATACATTGCAATAAACCAATAAGAATGAAATTTCACGCGAAATATGGATGTTTTTGGATGGATTCAGAGGGGGATGGCGAACTTCGATGCGTGTTCAGAGTGGTTACTCTCTTTCCTTACCAGTAAAGAGCATAGTCGTAGGTCGGCAATCCTTTGCCGACGCATCCTTATGTCGGAAAGGGATTCCCGACCTACCATGCTGATTTGCACCTGTTCGCCGGGAACGGCTGCCGTCTTATCCCGGCCTACGCCTGATGGAGAAAACGTAGGCCGGAATAAGCGAAGCGTTTCCGGCTCGCGGAATTCCGTAATAGTCCTCTGTCGCGCTGTGCTGGTGTCCGGCGAGCTTGCGCATGCTGTCCAGGATGGCGAAGCCGTGGGTGTCGTTGCCGGCCCAGTCGTTCAGGTATTCGAGCGCAGGTTTAGGGAAAGCGCCTTCCCCGAGCCTCTCGCGCAGCCCGAACAGCTCGTCCTCCAGCGCTTCCGCCAGATCCGCCTGCGCCATCGTCCGCACGTTGGGCGCGACGAACACGCGATGCAGAAAACCCGCCACCAGCGGCGCGTGATCCGAGCGCAGCAAGCGCCAGGCCGGGTGGTTCTGGCGGAGGAGGTCGAGGGTGACGTAGTCGAGGCTCATGCGGGATGCAATCGATTTGGCCGGCTTCTCCGCGTTCAACGCGCTCCGGTGATCGTGACGGTTTTCTGGGTCCGGCACGTGTCGCGGATGTTCTCGCACCGGGTAAAGGCGTGGGTGTTCCTGTCGAAGCAAACGATGACCTCGTCTAGGGTCTTGGCGCTGCTCCTTTGGCCGTTCGCGCCGCAGGACAGCACGATTTCGTCGTCATCGAGCCCTGGATTCTTTTCCATGAACAGCCGCTCGATCTCCTCCGCTTCGGCGGTTTCGGCGAGGCCGGGCAAATTCAGTTTTCGGTAAAGCGCTTCGGTCAGCTCGAAATAGCCGCTGCGGGACAGCGCGGTGCAGGTTCCGTGGGCCCTCCATTCGTGACGGATCAGATAGTCCGACGGCATGAAGGCGTGAATCCTGCGTTTATCGACCCGATCCGGGCGTCCGCCGTTTCGGCATTCGCGCGGAGCATCGTTTTCACACTGAGGCCAAAGCCCATGGACAATAAATCGACGGTTTTCCCGGCACTGCGGCTCGTGCCGGAGGCCGGGATGGGAACGGCAGAATTCCGGCGACCAGGACAGGGCCAGGGCGTAATACTTGAATTTGCCGGCCACATTATCACTGCACGCGTATTCGTCTTCCGCGCTCCAGTCCGCATATGCCGGAAGAGCTGAAAAGGCCAGTGCGAATAAGACGATTCTCTTCAGGATGTTCACGGTCTGCCCCCAAGAAGCGGTGTGGCTGAAGCGACCGTTTGTGACGGGTTTAGGATCACGGTTTTCTTATGCGTTTTCGAGATGAATAGCTCGTGTCTTTTCGGGATTATCCTAGAAACGGCCGTTGGACGTGCTCGAGTGTGCGGCGGGCAGGTCGGCTGGCAAGCCTGTCCTGAGCCCCGTCGAAGGGGCGCGACGCCGCCGCGGGGTGGTCTCCCGCAAGAAGGAGCAACGCCGCCAGGTGGCCGGCCCGCCGTGCAATCGGGTGCGTAGCGGCTTCACCCAAGCGGTGAAATCGGTACAAGGTCGGACACTTACGATTCATTAGATTTCTCTAATGCATCGAAGCGGTCAACTGCCGTTTCTAGGATTATTGTACTCGGGCATCTCTGCGGAATGCTCATGCGTCTCGGCGGCAAAATGTGAAGGCGGAATTTACCGGCGATTCGAGTTCAGGTCACCGGCAAATCTCGTTATCTCGGCTGTAGAACGAGTATCTTCGCAAACGATCGAAGGTTCACCACTTCTTCCAGCATCATCCCGCACCGGTCGAACAGACTCCGCCATTCATCGAGAGTCCTCTCTCTTCCTCGGGTGGCCATGAACATTTGCATGTCGAGAGCAGCGCCGGCAAGGTCGGCCCGCAATTCGGCCATGACCAGCTCCATCAGGGCGATGCGGGCGCCCGTTCCGGTGCAAGCGCCGGCAAGATTGGTGAGAGCTTTGGCGCAGGTCTCGTCGTCGAAGCCGTGCAGTACGGCGCTGAGCAGGTAGATGTCCTTGTCGCTCGTCGCCGTCGGGACCGCTTCGAGTAAATCGCCGGCCTGAAAGCTCAGGCGGGCGAGCAGCTCCGGAGCTTCGCGTCCAATCCAATATCGTTCGGCATCCCGGATAACCTGAGCGCGATCGACCACCACGGCTTTCAGATGCGGATGCCGTTTCAGAATGGCAAGGGACTTACTGCCCCTCGATCCGCCGACATCAATCACGCGCTCGAAACGTCCCCAATCGAAGTCGCGGGCGAAGCTGTCTCCGGTCAAGGCTTCAACGCTGTCCATCGCCCGCGAGAACAGTGCGTCGAATTCGGGGTGGCTGTCCATATAAGCAAACAGGTCCTGCCCATGAGCGAGCCCGAAAGGAACTTCCCCTCTCTTGACGCCGTTTTCCAATTGTTCATACCAGGGGCGACTCATCTCCTCCGAGTTGTGCATCAGAATCATCGCGCGCACGCTTTTCGGGTGGTCCTTCCGCAGATAGGCGGAAACGCGGTTATTACCGAACACACGTGGCGACACTTCCTGGAAAACGCCCATGGCAGCGAGCATCCGAAGCAGCCGGTGGACGCCATCGGGCTGCGCGGAGACCTGCGCGGCGATCTTTTCGGCCGTGAGCTGTTGGTCTCCCAGCACCGTCGCGATGTCGAGTCGGGCGGCGACGTAAAGCGCCCGCGATTGCCAGAAAGCCGAGCCGATCTGCATTAGGCGAAACGGCGGCGGCGTCAGCTTGTCCGGGATGGTCTGGAGCCAGCCGGCGAATTTCATCAATCGGGAAAACAGCCGAACGGCTCCGGTAGCTTTTTGTAATGGCATCGCGGCTCCAGCTATTCGTGCGGGGCCGGTGCCAGGCCCCCTGTAAAGAGTCGGCCGTTGAACTCGGCCAGGTTTTCGATGAACGCTGCATCCATCGCATGCCCCATCTGTTCCTCGAAGATGTCTTTCAGCAGCATCGGCATCATGGCCAGGCTGACGAATGTCATTCTCAGGATGTCGGGGTCTACCGATGGGGCGATCTGTCCATGGCTTTTCAAGTCGGCCACGGTCCGCGCGCCGCGTGTGCGTCCCCGTTCCAGCAATTGCTGAATGAAGCGTCGGCCCGGGCCTTGGTTCAGCGCCAGCACTTTCAGGATCAGCCTGGGAAATTCCGGCCGTTTGGACATCGTGTCGTAGTAGAGACGGAGGAAATCCGTAAAGCCTTCCACCGACGACAGCATCGGGCCGTCCAGCACATCCAGCAACGGGCTCAACGTATCCCGGATCATCTCCTCGTACAGACCTTCCTTGCTGCCGAAGTAGTAACGGATCATCGAAATATTGGCGTCGGCCTTTTCGGCAATCCGTCGGGTCGTGACCTTGTGGTATTCGTCGGCGAGAAAGCATTCGAGAGCCGCCCTGAGCAGCCGGGACCGGACGGGGGCTGGAGCTTGTTCGGCGGCGACAGCCATGGTCTTCTCCTATAGCGGATGACGGAAACCAGAGTAGCATCCGCCTGTTGCCATCGATAGCGGTTTCGCCAATCAAAACGCGTCCTTTGATTGATTCATGGCTCGGCGCGCAGGGCTATTAGCTCTATCGCGTATTCGGCAAAACTTGTTGCGTTGCCGCCAAATCATAACGGATTAATGCTTGCGTTCGGCCATCAGGCGGGGCACACTCCACGACTGTTGAGGCACGGCTAATTTGTCAAGGGGACAAATATGGATATCAAAAATGAAGAAGAACGTTTTGATCCCTCGAAATTCACGCCGATCGGCACTTGGACACTGCTTTGCCTGATCGTCGCCGGAATGGTGATCGCCTGGCTTTTCCTTTACTTCGGCGTGTTTCTGCCGCGCGGCGGCGTGCAGTGAGGTGAGCCATGCATATCCACCCGCTCGAGAGAAGATGGATTTATGTCGTTCTGGCGGTCATCGGCATCTTTCTGCTGGCCATTTTCTACACCGCCATCGCACGAAACATCCATCCGCCCAGTCACATCGAAACCATCGATTCCGCCAGTCTCCATCTGAGCGAGGAATTCGCCGAGGATAAACTCGGCGTTTGGACCCAGCCCGACGGCACGATCAAAGTGACTCTGGTCGCCGCCCGCTACGGGTTCTATCCCCGCGAGATCCAGCTTCCCGCCGGAACCCAAGTGACGTTCCGCATCGCCAGTGCCGACGTCCTGCACGGCATCCATATCCCGATGACCAACATGGGCACGATGGTCGTGCCGGGCTACGTCTCCGAGATCACCACGACCTTTCCGAAGCCTGGCGAATATCCCATGCTCTGCAACGAATACTGCGGGCTCGGGCACGATCACATGTGGAGCAAGGTGACCGTAGTGGCCAAGGAAAGCTGGCCCGCGGCACCCAATGCGCAACCGGTAAGGAGATAAGCGTATGCTCGCAATCGAAATCAGAAAACTGGCGCTGAGCCATTTCGCGGTCGCTTTCGGTGCCTTCGCCTTGGCGGCGGTTATGGGGTTTTACCAGGTGCTGGAGCGCAGCGACCTGATCCCGGCCCTGCAGTCGCCCGGCGTGTACTTCGCTTCCGTCAGCACTCATGGGGTGTTGATGGCTTATGTGCTGACCACCTTTTTCATCATGGGGTTCGGCTACGTCACGGCCGTGTCCAGCCTGAAGATGCCGCTATGGAATCTGAAATGGGCCTGGATCGGTTTCTGGATCAGCACGGTCGGGACGGGATTGGCCGCGATCCCGTTGCTGCTGGGTCGGGCATCGGTGCTCTACACCTTTTATCCGCCGGTGCAGGCCCATGCGCTGTTTTACATCGGCGCAACGCTGCTGGTGGTGGGCTCCTGGTTCTGGTGCGTGATCATGATCGCCATGCACAGGCAATGGAAGGAGGCTCATCCGGGCGAGCCGGTGCCCCTGCCGATGTTTGCTACTACCGCCAACGCGATTCTGTGGCTTTGGACCAGCGCGGGCGTGGCGGCGGAGGTTTTGTTCCAGCTTGTTCCCTGGTCCTTGGGATTGAAGGATACGGTTGACGCCGGGCTAGCGAGAACGCTATTCGCCTGGACTCTGCATCCTATCGTCTATTTCTGGCTGATACCGGCCTATATCGCGCTTTACAGCTTCGTTCCCAAGGCGGCGGGCGGGAAACTTTTTAGCCACGAACTGGGACGTGCGGCTTTCGTCATGCTCTTGGTGCTCAGTCTGCCGATCGGTTTTCACCATCTTTATATGGACCCCGAACAGAGTGCCGGCTTCAAGCTGTCTCACGGTGCGCTGACCTTTCTTGTGGCCGTGCCGACCTTGCTTACCGCCTTCACGGTGACCGCCTCGCTGGAGATGGCCGGCCGATCCAAGGGAGGCACGGGCTTGTTCGGCTGGATCGGGGCCTTGCCCTGGCGCAACTCCATGGTGCTCGCGGGCATTCTTGCGGCTGCGATGCTGGTCCTGGGCGGTTTCGGCGGCCTGGTCAACGCGAGTTATGCGATGAACGCCATGGTCCACAATACGGCCTGGGTGGCCGGGCATTTCCATCTGATCTTCGGCGGGACCACCATCATCATGTACATGGCCACGGCCTATTACCTTTGGCCACACGTGACCGGCAAGCCGCTTGTTTCGTCCACGTTGCCTCTCGTGCAACTGTGGTCGTGGTTTTGGGGGTTCGTCATTCTGACGACGGCCTGGCATATTCTCGGGTTGCTCGGCCAGCCGCGCCGCATTTCGACCGTGACCTACAACAGTCCCCTCACCTTCGCGTGGGATCCCTATATATTGACCATGGTCGTCGGGGGAACCGTGCTGACGTTTTCGGCCGGGCTGTTCGTCTACATCCTCGCGAAATCGTACCGACAGCCGGAAACGGCGCCGATTCAGGCGGACGAAATCGAATACGCGGAATCGCTGGACCCGGTGACCCGGGTGCATCCGCTGTTGAACGGTTTTAGAGTGTGGAATATAGCGATAGCGGTGCTCATGCTGGTGAACTTCGGCTATCCGATCGCCCAGTTTTTCCTGATCAAGACCTTTGGCTCGGTCGCGTGGGGGTACTGACATGAAAAAGGGCTATGTTTTCGCATGGATCGTGCTCGTTGCGGCGAACGGTCAAATCTCGGCGGAGCCTTCGACCCAGGTGGCGTGGACCCCGGAAACCCTGAGGTTCGTCAAGAACGGCGATGCCGAGAGGGGTAAGGAACTCGCGCAAGCTTGCGAAGCCTGCCATGCCGCGACGCCGGAAAACGCCGAAAGCGAATTCCCGTATCTTCAAGGGCAATCGGCGACCTATCTCTATAAGCAGCTTCACGATTACAAGAGCGGCAGCCGCTCGAACGAGATCATGGTGGGCATAAGCGCCGGCCTGTCGGATCAGGACATGGCGGACGTCTCGGCCTGGTACAGCCGCCAGCCCCTGCCTCCCGCAAAGAAGGCAGATGAGGTTCCGGACACGATCCGCAAACTCGTCGACCGCGGCGACGGAACGCGCATCGTAGCGCCCTGCGCCGTCTGTCACGGTTCCGCCGGGCAAGGCCAGACCATGGATACGCCGGTCCTTGCCGCCCAAAAGGCCGCCTATCTCGAACAAACGATGCTGGCGTACAAATCCGAGGCGCGACGCAACGATATCTACCGGCGCATGCGCCTGATCGTGCAGCAGCTCAACGACGAGGAGATCCGGCAGTTGGCGAGGTATTACGCGGGTTTGGAACGCTGATCGATTTTCCCTCTCATTTTTTCGCGTAACCGGAATAAGCGTTAGCCGGTCTGCCGGGAACGGCTAATTCCATTCGGCATGCGTGTGGACATTCATCGTAGGGTGGATTTAGCGGAGCGTAATCCACCGATTGAAGGTCGCTCGGTGGGTTATGGCCTCGCGGCCTAACCCACCCTACAAACATGAATTCCAGATTGAAAGCGACTTGGAATAACGCCTCTTCGACGCCGCTCGGAAAGGCTCATCCTTCTACATGGCTAATGCGTTTTGGTGCCCTCGGGTTTTACCGTACCTTCCGGCGTGACTTCCACGATCGGCAATGGCGTGTCTTTGGTGTGAGGCGGCAGGTGGGTCAATTCGATTTTGGGTTGATCGCCGGTCAAGGTTCTCAAAAAGGTGGTGACCGAGTCGATTTCCGGATCGGTCAGCTTGGCGCCCAGTTGCGCCGTGCCCATGATGGCCACGGCCTGCCGGAGATCCCACACCTGGCCGGAGTGGAAATAAGGAGGCGTCAGCACGATATTCCTCAATGAGGGCACTTTGAAGACGTATTCGTCGCTGGCGGTATTGGTGACGGTGAATCGTCCCTTGTCCTTTAGCGGCAGGATTTCCGCACCGGGTTTTTCCACGACGCCGAAAGGAAAATAGCCGTTGCCGCCGATGTTGATGCCGTTGTGGCAGTTCGAGCAGCCCTTGTCCATGAACAGCGCCAGGCCTTGTTTTTCCGCATCGTTGAGCGCTTTGTCGTCGCCTTTGAGATAGCGGTCGAACTTGGAATTCGGGGTAATCAGGGTCGCTTCGAAGGCCTCGATGGCCTTTGCCAGATTATCGAAGCTCACCGGGTTGGGTTCGTTCGGGAAAGCTTGCTTGAAGCGTTCGACATAGCCGGGGATGGTGTTCAGGGTTTTTTCGAGCCGCTCGGGGGTATTGTTCATCTCCACGCTGGCCTGCAAGGGACCCTTGGCTTGCGTTTGAAGATCGGCCGCCCGCCCGTCCCAGAACTGGGCGATATTGAACACGGAATTCAGCACCGTGGGTGCATTGCGGGGCCCTTTCTGCCATCCGTGTCCGATCGAAGTCTGCTCGAGATCGACGCCGCCCAGCGCCAGGTTGTGGCAGCTATTGCAGCTGATCATCCAACTCCTCGAAAGACGCGGATCGAAGTAGAGCATCTTGCCCAACTCGATCCTTTCCGGCGTAACGACAGTGTTCCGGATGGGCGGCGGTTCGGTGGGAATGGGTTTGAACAGGGCCTGCGCCCTTTGCATAAGCTCCTCGGCTGCCCATGCGTTTCCCACCACCATAAGCGGCAAGCACAAGATTAGTCTTTTCACCTTTCCTCTCCTCGTGAAAACCGAGTACCAGAACCGGCAAGCCCTGGCGAGTGATTATCCTAGAAACGGCAGTTGACCGCTTCGATGCATTAGAGAAGTCCAATGAATCGTAAGTGTCCGACCTTGTACCGATCTCACCTTCTGGGTGAAGCCGCTACGCACCCGATTGCACGGTGGACCGGCCGCCTGGCGGCGTCGCGCCTTGCCATCCGGCCGATCCACCGCACACTCGCGCGCGTCCGACGGCCGTTTCTAGGATTATCGGATCGCATTTCGGCCACTCAAATGCGATTTATCAACTGCAAGATTAGAGAATCCTAGAAACGGCCGTCGGACGAGTCCGAGCGTACGGCTGGCCCGACTATGGGATTCGAGTGTGGCGTGCGGCGTACGGTTCCGGATCCCGGCCGAGAAACGCCTCGAATTCGCCGGCATCGATGGGTTTTTGGAGATAGTATCCTTGGCCGAACCTGCAATAGATGCGCTGCAGGAACGCCAATTGGTCCGCGGTTTCGATACCTTCGGCCACGGCATCCAAATCGAGGTGCTGAGCCAGGTTGACTATGGCTTCCACGATGGCGGCATCTTGTTGATTGTGCCCGATGCTGCGGATGAAGCTGCGGTCGATTTTCAGCTCGTCGAGCGGCAGTTGTTTGAGATAGGCCAGGGAAGAATATCCGGTCCCGAAATCGTCCAAGGATAAACGCACACCAGCCTCTTTCAGCTGCCGCATCTTCTTCAGCGAGCCTTTGAGATCCTCCATCACGACGTTCTCGGTCAGTTCGAGCGCGATCAGGCGAGGATCGACTCCCTGCTGGGCCAAGATCCGCAAGATCGTCTCCACGAGCTGCGGATGGCGGAACTGCGCCGGGCTGAGGTTGACCGACACGGTGCGGATGTCGGCGAGCAGGCCCGTTTGTTCCCAGCAGCGCAGATATGCGGCCGTTTGCCCGACGATCCACTCGCCGATGGGCAGTATCAGGCGGGATTCCTCGGCGAGGGAAATCAAGTCCGATGGGCCGATGAGCCCCCTTTCCGGATGCAGCCAGCGCATCAGCACTTCCGCGCCCGAAGGCCGGCCGCTGTGCAAATCGAATTGCGGCTGGAAGTGCAGGCGCAATTCGAGTCGGTCGATTGCATCTCGGAGCTCCTGCTCGAGCGCAAGTCTTTGCTGAGCGTTTTTGTGCATCTGAGGATTGTAGAACCGGATGGCGTTTCGGCCGTCGTGTTTCGATCGGTACATCGCCATGTCCGCATGCTTGAGCAGATCTTCGCCGTTCCCGTCCGCATCGGGAAAAAGGGCGATGCCTATGCTCGAGGTCACATGATAAGAATGATCCCCCAGCCGATAAGGCTCCTCCAGCGAGGCAAGCACTTTCTCGGCTATTTTCCAGCACTTGTCACGGGCGTTCTCGGGTCTATCCGCCAGCTCGCAGAGCAATATCACGAACTCGTCGCCGCCGTACCGCGCTACGGTGTCCTCGCTGCGAACCAGCGAGACCAGGCGATGGGCTATCTGCTGCAATAGCGTGTCTCCCGCCGAATGGCCCAGCGAGTCATTGATGTTCTTGAAGTTGTCGAGATCCAGGAAGAGCAGCGCGCCGTGCCAGCCGTGCCTTCTCGACGCGGCCAATGCTTGCTCGATCCGAACCTGGACGGAGCGGCGATTCTCCAGCCCGGTAAGCTCATCGAAGAGCGCCAGTCGCTCGGCCTTGGCTTCGGCCGCCATGCGAATCTCGACTTCGTTTTCCGCCTGCCGATAGGTGGAATACATGTTGATCATAAGACCGGTCAGTACACAAACGTAGCTGGCGCATTTGAGCACATGGGCCAGATTGAATTCGAGGTCGAACAGGCCACTCGACAAGGGCATGAAGACGGCTTGGGATTCGAAGCTCACGATCAACGACAGTATCATCCAATGCTCGAAACTGTCGGTCTTCCATCGGCCTTTTCTCAGATAACCGATCAAGGCGAGCAGAAAGAGGATTGCCGGAAAGAATTCCTGAGGGCGAAAAAACGGACTCAACAACACAAAATGATGAGACGGCGGGAGCGGTACGAACGCGAAGAAAAGAAAACTCAGCAACGCGGCCCCGGCAGCCGTCGAATAAACGGTTTTTTCGTCGAATCGGCCGGCTGTGCCGAGTTTCGCCTCGCGGCGCCAAATCCACCCGCTCAACAGCAGCGCCGCAGACAGAAAGAAACGGGATGCCATCCAGCTCCACGGTATCAACGACGATAACGCCGAGGGCAAGCGCTGACTCAGCCACTCCGAGGTCACCAGGGCGTGGTGCCCGTCGAGGAGGCCGGTGCCGAGGAAACCGGTACCGATAACCAGAAAGGTATTGCTCTTGCGGCTGTAGTAGCGGACCAGGGCCATGGCTCCGACGACGAACGCCAGCAGCGTCGCGACCGTTTCCATAATGGTGTGCAGATGCGCCGAGCCGGTCCACGAATGGCCGCGCAACGCGAGGTAGCCGGCGACGAGAAGCAAGGCCACGAGCCCGTAGCTGAACAGACGGGGCCTGACCGGAATATCGGAGTGGATATTGTTCAAGGCAAAGGACGGTTTAAATTGATTAACTTTAGTCAACTATCGTCGACATGATGGTTCGCCTTGGAGCAACAATCCGGATCGTGGGTTTGTACCGGCGGGCACGGTACGCTGCCGTAGGAGCAGAAGACGCAGCAATCCCCCTGCTTGGGCCTCAGCATCCGTCCGCAGCCGGCGCATTCGTAGAACCACTGGCAGGCATCGACGGGCATTTGTTCCTCCCGCGAAAATCCGCACGCCGGGCAGGTGATGATCGATAAGGTTTTCGGTGGCGTTGTCATAAGTTTTTTCCGCTGGAAACCGGCGACCGGGCGAATCAAGCCGATTTTCTCGGGCGGCTTTTCGGAGTGCCGGCGCCTCTCGATTTTCCACGTGGAGGGTTCGGGCGACGCGTGGGCCGCGTGGCGTCGGATCGCGGACGCAACGCGTAAGCCAGGATCGCCGCAGTCGCCGACACGTTGAGGGATTGTACCTGGCCGGAGCCCGGCAGGGTCACGACGGCTTCGCAAGCCGCCAGCGTCGCCGTCGGTAGCCCATCTTCCTCGTTGCCGAGAACGACGGCAGCGGGGCGCGGGTCTTGCGTCAGCGTTTCCATGGAAACGCCGCGCCCCAGGGCCGTGCCCACGACGCGGTAATCGCGTCTCAAGCGCTTCAGTGCCTCGGGCAAAGACGTGGCCTTGCGGATTTGCAGGTATTCGAGCCCGCCCTCTGCCACCCGATAGGCCGATTCGGAGAGTCCGGCTTGAGCCGGGTGATCGGAAATCACCAGATTCTGAAATCCGAAAAAAGCCAGCGTGCGGGCGATGGCGCCGAGATTATGAGAATTGCTGACGCCGTCCAGGATGAACAGGGGCTGCCCGCTTTGAGCCCACTGATGGGCTTCCCCGAGATCGAGGGGTGGAATCTGGCGCGGCTTGGCAACCGCGACGATACCGCCGTGCAGCATGGTGCCGGCGATGCGTGCCAACTCCTCGGTGTCGACCATGCGGTAGGGACGACGGAAGCGTGCCATATAGGCGCAGAACTCGCCGACCAGGGGCACCATGTGCTCTTCATAAAAAAACCGCAGTACCCGGTCGGGATCGCGCTTGAATAAGGCGGTAACCGCGGGCAGCCCGGCGATTCTGATCGTCCGCTCGGGCGGGTGGGCCATCGGTTTCTCCGGCTGCGGGCGTTTAGGCGTGCGTACTTGGCGGGGTGAGCGGTCCGAGGGACGCGGCGTTTTCGGTTTGGACACGGAAGGAATTGCATAGTAGTTTCTACGGTTTTCCATTCTACCCATTCCGCACCGTCCGCGGTGAGCCAAGACCCGTGTCCCGCCTGATACTTTTCAATAAGCCCTACGACGTTCTGTCTCAGTTTACCGACCGCGCTCACGACCGCGCGACGCTTGCCGATTACATTCCGCTCAAGAACGTGTACCCTGCCGGCCGGCTGGATCGGGACAGCGAAGGACTTCTCCTGCTGACCGACGACGGCCGCTTGCAGGCGCGCATCGCCGATCCGCGTCATAAGTTGCCTAAGGTTTATTGGGCGCAGGTGGAAGGGGTTCCGGACCAGGCGGCGTTGGAGCGGCTGCGGCGCGGGGTGCTGTTGAAGGACGGTCCGACTCGGCCGGCCAAGGCGCGCGTCATGGAGGAGCCTCCGGGTCTTTGGCCGCGCGATCCTCCGATTCGCTATCGTGCCGCCATTCCGACTTCGTGGATCGAACTGACTTTGCGGGAAGGACGCAATCGTCAGGTACGGCGCATGACCGCGGCGGTTGGATTTCCCACTTTGCGTCTCATTCGCTGGGCAATCGGGCCTTGGACGCTGGGCGACCTCAAGCCGGGAGAATGGCGCGAGGCTGAACCACCCCGATGAACACCGACCTCGCTTCGATCTTCCCGATCGGCGAGGTGAACCCGAAAGACGAACAAATGTCTACAAGATTATGGCTCCGGAAACGGGCCTGAAGGATTCAATGGAAGATCAACGGTATGGATACGAAGCGCGCATCATTTGGCGCTTTGCTGCTTGTAATAGTGCTATGGCTGGCCGATCCGCTGCAAGCGAAATCCATGACTGTAACTGCCACCGCTTACAATTCCGTCGTTGAGCAAACCGACAGCACACCTCATATCGGCGCCTGCAACAAACCCATTGAATCCAAACGCAACGTCATTGCTGTCTCACGCGATCTTTTCGAGATGGGGCTCAATTGCGGAACGAAGGTTAAAGTCCATGGCATGGGTGAATTCGTCGTGCTGGACCGTATGCACGACAGATGGGAACGGCGAATCGATATTCACATGGGCAAGAAGTTGGGGAAAGCGGTAGCTTGGGGCGAGAGAAAAGTCAGAATCTCGTGGTAGGCTCCGATACCGATCCACGCAAACGAATCCGACCTTCGGCTTTTGCCGTGGAACTTAAGGGATGTTTCTATATGGAGATTTTCGATGGAAACGATTCTACTGATTGTTCTGATCCTGCTGATTTTCGGGCTCCTTCCCACGTGGCCGTACAGTAGAGGATGGGGTTATTACCCGAGCGGCATCGTGGGCATCATTCTGATCATCATCGTATTGATGATTTTGTTGTAATCATCGGACCTTCGGCGAAAAGCGGTACTTGAATCGGGCTTCGGCCGAGCGAGACTCTAAACTGCGGCTCACAACGGTCCTCCCCTGAGCCGCAGCAGGTCGAAAAACTCCCGCCTCGTCTTCGGTCCGTAGCTGGCGAAACTGGGCTCTGGGTGTTCCAGGTACACTTGCTTGATGCCGGCGACGCGGTCGGAAGCGGTGCGCCTTTTTATTTCCTCCGTCGAGACGCCGTAGGGCTTGGCGGCATTCAAGCCGAACACTTTGGTCCGCAATTCCGCAGTAATCTCCGGATAGCCGTGGCGTTCTCTAAGGGGTTCGCCGATCTGGAACGCACGGAAAGCCTGAATCTGGTCTTGGGGGCTGCCGTACCAGATCGAATCGGTTCCCCACAGCACGTTGTTTTCGCCCACGTATTTGAACAGCTTGCCGAGCACATGGGCGGCCTGGCTGGGGTCGCGCATCAGCAGCTTCCAGGTGCTGCCGAGTTCCGCGTAAACATTGCTGTTCGGCGGAATGCCGTTATCCTGGACGCTCTTGATGAGCGAATCCACACCTGCCGAAGCGTTATTGGGATCGTAGCGCCCTTCCTTGCGTTTCGGCTCGTAGCCGGAGTGATAGACGATAAAGGCGACGTCCGGAAAGCGTTTGGCCACCACGCCGATGTCGCGGCAGGTGGAATGCGTATAGTCGAGGCCGAACAGGGGAAGCCCTTTGTGTATGCAAATCACTTTCACGCCCAGACTGCGCGCTTTTTCGATGAAGGGAATCCCGACGTTGGGATCGTCCAGCCAATACCCTTTTCCCGAGGGTCCCCACTGGGTATAGGTTTTCCAGGCGGCGACGCCGTATTTTTCCTTTTGCATGGACATCGCATCGATTTCGCCCGGCAGGTTGGGACGGACCAAACCGTGGATCAGCAACCGGTGCGAGCCTTGCAGGGCGTCCACCGTGGCCCGCGTGGCGGCGGCGTCTTCTATGGTCAAGGGATCGTCGCCCGGGGCTGCCGGAACGGCGGAGAGGACCGCCATGGTGGTGTCGCTGTCCAGGAATACTTCGCGGATGAAATGCTCCGCCGAGAAGCACTCGATGGCGCCGTCGCCGCAATCGGATTGCGGAAAGAACCGGAGGCTATACGTCCAGCGATTGGTCGGTCTTCGCCACGGCCCCTTGGGATTCACGTGGTGTCCCTGAATGTCAAAGATGAACTCCTTTCCGCCCAAAGCCGCTTGGGCCAGCTCCGGTTCGTAAGCCGCTTGTAGCGGGATCTCAAAACGGCCGCCGGTTCGGCCGAAAGCGGCGAACGCCTGATTCATGGCCAGCAGCGTCGTCGCTGCGCCCGACACCGATTTAAGAAATGTCCGTCGGCTCATGCCGAGCCGCCGCGACACCGTCGAAACCTGGTCGTGCGCTAATCGCTTCGCCATGAATACCGGTTCGGTCAGCGGCATCGGCAGGTATTCGCCATTGGTGGCGGTATCCAGTTTGACGGGCAAACGTCTACCCTCCGGATCGATAGGCGCCATGAGGTTCTCCTTGCTCGATTCAATTCACCGTTTCGAAATCTATTTATGAGACTTGCGATCAAAATGCTTTGTTTCACCTGAAGGCGATTTCTGCCGTTCGCCCTAAGCTTTGCTTTATCATGCAGAGACAAGTCGAAGATCCATAACGTCCGGGAGAAACTTTCATGCCCATCAGATTCACCCTCGCTATCGTCGCGTTGATTCTGCTGCTATTCGGCTGCAGCCGCGACGAGCTTGAATTGAAGTTACAGCTCGACGCGCCGGGCGGTTTGCAGCCGGGAGACGCTGTTGTCATTCGGAACCAGAGCGTGGGCAGGGTCACGGACGTGGAAGCAACAGGGCAAAGCGGTTACGTGGCAAAGCTCGCCATCGAGCCCGGGTTTGCTGCGGAGGTCACTCAGAGCGCCCGTTTCGTAGTGGACGAAGACCCTGATAATTCCGAACGGCGTCGTGTCGAAATTCAGGCGGGGAACGCGGGTGACGCGCCTTTGGCGGATGGTGCCACGGTTCGGGGTTCTGTCAGACAGACGCCGCTTTTTCCTCTGGGGGAAATCTTGCGCAGCTTCACCGAGGGGCTTGGTATTCTTCGCGAGCAGGTGGAGCGCTTCGAGTCCGATATGCGGCGGGTGCCGGAATCGGAGGAGGCACAAAAGCTGCGGGACGAATGGGCACGGTTATTGGGCGAGATACAAAGAGCGCAGGCTGCTACCGAAGAGTCCATCAAGAAGGATTTGTTGCCCAGGCTTCAACAGGAACTACAGCAGCTGGAAGACCAACTGCGGGCTCTTGAAGCAACGCCCGGAAAGAAGCCGCAGACGATATGAGGCCGGAGTCACGGGTTTTTAGGGCATTTCCGGAGCGAAGCGACGCAAAAAACGTCTTCGGAATTCCGTTTCTTGCTCCGACTCATGTCAAGCTTTCGTACATACGAAGGCGTACGTATTTGTCTTGGGGCTATATGCGGGTTTAATGAAGCCACCTGAAACCGGGAGCGCAGGGTTTCGGTTTCAGGTCCGGAACAGTGGACGTTCCGGTAGGGATTAGGATGTTGCGAAGGGACTTAGGGATGTCGCGAGGAACAGGATGTTCCGAACGGAATAAGGATATTCCGTGCAGGATTTGGAACGCGAACGGACTTAAGGATATCGCAGTAGGAAAGGGATGTTCCGAACGGACTCGGGATGTTTCGAAGGGAATCGGGGCATTCTGATCCGGAATTCTTCAGCGGACCAAACTTATTTCTTAGTGACAGCGGATGTCGACCCTGAACAGGGATGTTCCCCCTATGGCTGTCTCGTCGGAAGCGCGCTGGTTTTCCATAAAACGCCGATGCGACTGAGATGTCGCCTATTGTTGGGTTCCTGAGACAACTATAACTGCCGGTCCACCGTATCCCGCGCCGGAGCCGAAGGCCGCTGGTCCGCGGGGATTGTTTTTTCGATCCGACAGTCGACCGACGCTGCTCGGCCTGCGTGGTAAGCCGCAAAAGGCTTGGTACGGTCAAGCTTCGATATTTGCTTGATGGCCTAGGGCGACCGACAAGCGAAAACAATGGTACGCAAGCCCGAAACTGTTTCTGAACCGTTTTAGCGGTCGGCAGAAAGCAGTTCGGGCCAGCGTTGCAGAGCAGGCCGCATCGAAACAACCTGCTCTTGAAGATGTTTCTCGGCTACCGGTTAGTAACCGCGACGCTGACCGCCGAAGCCACCACCGCCACCGCCACCACCACCGCCGCGACGTTGAGTAGAACCGCCACGGTTGTTTTCGCGGGGACGCGCTTCATTGACGGTAATGGAACGGCCGCCGAATTCGGTCTGATTTAATTTATCAATAGCTTCCTGCCCCCCCCGGCTGTCCATCACGACAAAGCCGAAGCCCTTGGATTGTCCGGTAAAGCGATCGGTGATCAGATTAACCGATTGAACCTCGCCATACTGGGAGAACAGCCCACGAAGCTCGTCTTCCGTGGTCTGGAATGATAAGTTGCCTACATAAATATTCTTCATTTGAAAATAACTCCCGCTCCGACACGCGCCGGAACATCAACAAACAAAACCGGCCTCCAAGGCCGAGGACAAACCTACGAGTTACTTCTTGAGGTATGAGGCGAGGACTTCGGGAACAGAGCGAGAACGACGCCGGATCCAGGAAGGAATTACCAAATGCCGCTGAAGGAACGTGTCAGGTTCCCGAACTCTAGCATGAGGATATGGCTTTGCCTATGGTTATTTCTACGAATCCCGCATCGGGCAAAAGTATGTCTGTGCCGGTTATGATTTGATTCGATCCGAGGGAAAATCCGGACGACGATGGTGGATTTGCAATCCGTCCCGTTATCGGGAAACATTCGCCCAAGCCCTCAAAACTCTTCATAAAACAGATCCACTCTTGATTTCCAACCATCCCCATCGAACCGCCTGTTGCGCGGAAGGCGGCCGTATGTGGCAAGGACGAATGCGCGGACTGGCCTACATGGTCATTGCCGCTTTCCTGTTTTCGGTGATGGGAGTAGGTGTGTACGGCGCGGCCCTAACCGTCCCTCCGGTTGCTGCGCCTATGGTTAGTTTCATTCGGGTGACGGTGAATCTCGTCATCCTCGTGGCGCCGGCGCTGTGGTTCAAGCAGGGATGGGCCTTATTCGGCGACCGGCGGGCTTCGCTGTGGTTGCGCGGTCTATTCGGTGCGGTCTCGCTGATGCTCTCGTTCGCGGCTATTCAGCGGATCGGGCCCGGCGAGAGCGCGTTTTTGTCGGCGAGCAGCGGCGTGTTCGTGGCTCTGTTGGGGCCCGCCGTTTTATCGCAGCGAAACCCGCTGTCCGTCTGGCTGGCCATATTCGGCTCGCTCGCAGGCCTTTTTCTGCTATTTCAGCCGAGGCTCGGCCCTTCGGACTTTCTCGGGCGGGCTATGGCGCTGGGGTCCGGATTTCTGGCCGCTCTGGCGTACTTGATGGTTGCCCGCGCCGGCCGGAGTAATCCGCCGCAGGCCGTGGTTTTCTATTTCTGCCTGGTCGCCGTGGCGATTCATCTGGTTTATTTCGGAATTTATGGCGTCCTTTGGCCGTCCACGCAGAATGCTTGGGGCTGGGTGATGCTCGCGGGGATTTCCGGCAGCGGTGCCCAGTTGTACATGACGCGAGCCTATCAAATGGCCCCGGCCGCCTTGGTCAGCTCCGTGGGCTACATCGGTCCGGTTATGAGCGTGATTTGGGGCGTGTTGCTGTTCGCGAAGATCCCCGATCAGAAAGCCCTGGCCGGTTGCACGCTGGTCTTGCTTTGCGGAGTCTTCCTGCCGTTCTCGGCCGTCCGTTCACGTGCCGAGAAATGAGAGGTCGACTGCGTTGGCGGGCACCGGGCGGGGGGCGAAACTGAACTCGGAAGACGGAACCGACTTGCCGAATAAATAACCCTGGCCCAGTTGACACCCTTCTGCGGCGAGAAACGCGTGTTGCGCCGCCGTTTCCACACCCTCTGCGATCAACTCCAGGCGGAGCGAGCGAGCCATTGCCGCAATCGCCCGAATGATCGCATCGTTATTCTCGTGCGGCACATCCATGACGAAGGATTGGTCGATCTTCAGGCGATGCACGGGCAATTGTTTCAGATAACCCAGGCTGGAATAGCCGGTGCCGAAATCGTCGACCGCAAGATTCACGCCGAGTGTGCGCAAGTCTTCGAGAATGCGCAGCGTTTTCTCGGTCTGCTGCATGACGACGGTTTCGGTAATCTCGACCTCCAGATATCGCGCGTCGAGGCCGGTTTCCGCGAGTGTGTGGGAGACGAGTTCGACCAGATCCGAATCGTGTAATTGCTGACTGGAGACATTGACGGCGATTTGCTGGAAGGAAAACCCGTGATCGAGCCAGCTCTTGGCCTGGCGGCACGCTTCGCGAAGCACGAATTCGCCGATTTGGCAGATGATTCCGCTTTCCTCGGCGAGCGGGATGAATTTGGTGGGCGATACCAGACCGATTTCCGGATGGCGCCACCGTACTAGCGCTTCGGCTCCCGATACGGTGCCGTCGAGCAAATTGATTTGGGGTTGATAAAAGACTTCAAGCTCGCCCCGTTTGAGCGCCTGGCGTAATTGGGTTTCCAGCCGCACTTTTTCCAGGACCTCCTGGGTCAGCGATTTGCTGTAGAACTGGAAGCGATTCCGTCCCAGCCGCTTGGCGTGATACATCGCCGCATCGGCATGCCGAATCAGGTCGTCGGTACCTTTCGCATCGTCCGGATAAATGCTGATGCCGATGCTGGGGGTGATGAACAAATCGTGTTCGTCGACACGGACCGGCTCGCTGAGCGCGTTGACCAGCACTTCGGCGAGTATCGCCGCGCACGCCGGGGTCTTGATGTGCTCCTGGGCGATGGCGAATTCGTCGCCCCCCAGTCTGGCTACGGTATCGTTCTCGTGGACGGCGGAAGTCAGTCGCGACGCAATCTCGCACAGCAACTGATCGCCCACGGCATGGCCCAGGCTGTCGTTGATGTTCTTGAAACGGTCCAGGTCTATGAAGAGGACGGCCACCCGATGTCCTTCGCGATGGGCGTGGGATAAGGCGTGATCCACCCGATCCGTGAACAGCAGGCGGTTGGGCAATTGGGTGAGGGCATCGTGGTGCGCGAGTTGGAACAATTGCTTCTCGAATTGCTTGACGCCGCTGATATCCGAAACCACGGCGACATAATTCAGAATCTGGCCGTCCCGATCGCGAATCGCGCTGACGTTCTCGAGGGCAGGAAAGATTTCGCCGTTCTTGCGCCGGTTCCAGAGCTCGCCGCGCCATTGCCCGGTTGTCCGGATCGCGGCCCAAAGTTCTTTGTAAACAGCGCCGTTGTGTCGCTTGGACTGCCAAAGACGCGGCGTCTTGCCGAGCAAATCGGATTCGGAATAGTCGGTAATCGCGGTAAACGCCCGGTTGACGGCAACGATTCGAGTTTCGGCATCGGTAATGACGATCCCTTCGGTGGTATTTTCGAATGCCGCTTGGGCGAGACGGAGCTCGGTTTCGATCCGTTTTTCCGCGGTTATGTCGCGGGTGATGCCGTCAAGGCGAGTGCGTTCTCCGGCCGCATCGGTAACGGGATAACCCATATCGTGGACCCAACGGATCTCTCCGTCGGCGCGAACGATCCGGTACACGGCATCGAAGTTGGCGCCTTGGAGGAGATCGGCGAATCCGGCATGAACGAACGGGCGGTCGTCCGGGTGAACAACATTCAGCCAGAGTTCCGGATCGGCATAGAATTCCTCCGGTTTATGGCCGTAAATATTTTCGACGACTTTGTTGACGAACAGCACTTTTTCGCCATCCGGAGAGACGCTCCACACGGCATCCCGCATGTTGATCAGAATGCTCTCCAGATGTTCGCGCTCTTGCTCGAGCTGCCGCGTCGATTCCACGACCCGTTGCTCGAGAAGCTCTCCGCGGTTGCGCAGCATGGACTGCGTGGACTTTTGCTCGGCCACCAACGCCGACATGACGTACGTGGTGCCGCCGACGATGAGTATGAAGGCGTCGAGCAGCAGAAAAGAGGCGTTCGTCGGGTACTGGGAAAATGGCCCGATTCCGTTCGCCGTGCTCGCCGCCGCGATCAGAACGTTGAGGGCCAAGGTCGAAGCGATGGCGAGCGGGCCGAAGCGGAAAGCCGCCCAAATGAGAGTGGGAATGGTGAGAAAGACCAACGGATAGTGAGCGGTATCCGGGTGCAGCCATCCGCCGAAGGCATAAAGCCCGGTCAATACTGTCAGCACTGTATGGAGTGCCTGTTCCAAGCTTAAAGCTTCAAGCTTAGAGCGCGCGGCCAACGCCAGAAAAAGCGGGGCCACCACAAGCGCTCCGCTGGCATTGCCCAGCCACCAGGTCCACCATAGATCGCAAATCGGGCGGGATGCATTTGGTTCCAACAGCATCACGCTCAAGCTTCCGATGCCGGCGCTGATAAGAGGAGCAGCCAGCACGCCGAACGTCAAAAAGCGAAATACGTTCCGAACCGTACAAAATATCCGGTCCGAGGGCACGGCGCGGGCGATCCATGCGGCTCCGGCGACGGCCTCGAGCGTGTTGCCGACGGCGATGGGGAATGCGGAAAGCCACGCACCGGTCGTGAGATTGACTGCCAGGGCGCCGAGAAAAACGCCAGGCCACCAGCGTCGGCCGAAGGCGAGACACACAGCCAGGGCGAGGCCGGTCGGAGGCCAGATGGGAGTGACTTTGACGTGGACTGTCGCCAGCAACAGAGCGGATTTCGCCGTCAGAAAATAGGACGCGGCGAAAATGACCAAGCTAAGCGGATAAGTGAGCCGCCCGCTCGTAAGCTTAGGTCGGGAGACGGATGCCATCGTTTTTGAATGTCAGATGCTAAACGAGCCGCGAGGCGGAGTTATCGGCCGAAGACTTTAAACATAACCCGCGATAAATGAAAGCTCGTTTCGCCCGGAAACCAGATTTGGACTTGCCGGGGACTCAGGGGTGTCGTCGTTTACCGGAACGGCGTTTCGGTTTAATGCTGTTCCTCTTGTCGGAAGACGGTGTTTCGACCATGCGGTGCGGGAAACGATCCATTGTGCGCAAATCGGGAAAGCCGTACATCCAAACTATGGCGACGGCCAGTGTGACCGCTCCCCCGACGATAATGGCGGGAGTGAGGCCGAACCAAGCGGCGGTCAGGCCGGATTCGAATTCGCCCAGTTCGTTCGAAGCGCCGATGAAGACGGAATTGACGGCGCTCACTCGCCCGCGAATCGCGTCGGGCGTTTCGAGCTGGACCAGCATATGGCGGATGTAAACGCTGACCATGTCACCGGCGCCCAGCAAGAAAAGCGCGGCGAGCGACAAGGGAAAACTCGTCGACAGGCCTAGCACGATGATAGCCGCCCCGAACACAGCGACGCCGCCGAACATCCAGCGTCCGACGTGTCGGGAGATGGGCGCGAAGGCGAGCAACATGGCAGTCAGGGCGGCGCCGGCTCCGGGTGCGGTGCGAAGCAGGCCCAACCCGGTCGGGCCTACGTGCAGAATATCGCTGGCATAGGCCGGCAGTAGCGCCGTGGCGCCGCCGAACAGAACGGCGAACAAATCGAGCGAAATGGCGCCGAATACGGTGGGCCGCGAACGTACGAAGTGCAAGCCGTCCAGAACGGTATGCCAGCTCATGGGTTCGCGGCCGTTGGTCCGCCAGGGAAGGCTGCGCATCGACAGAATCAGGATTGCCGAGAGTCCGAGCAGCACCGACACCGTCGTGTAGACAGTCATGGGCCCCGCAAGATATAGGACGCCGCCGAGTGCCGGACCCGCAATCACCGCCAGTTGAAAGCTCGATGAACTGAGCGCTACGGCATTGCTGAAGCTTTCGGCGGGGACCAGATTGATTACGATCGCCTGGCTGGACGGCATCATGAACGCCCGCGCCGATCCGTAGAGCGCCATGACGGCAAATACCGGCCACACGACCTTTAGGCCAGTTAGGGTGAACCCGATCAGCAATAGGCCGCATAGCATTTCCACGGCATAACAGAGCATGATGATGCGGCGCCGGTCGAAGCGGTCCGCCAGTTGGCCGGCTATCAGCACGAGCGGCACGAAAGGCGCGAACTGGGCGAGCCCTACAAGTCCGAGATCGAGCGCGTCGCCGGTAAGCGCGTAGACTTGCCAACCCACGGCCACGCTTTGCATTTGCACCGCAACGGCGCCGAGAAATCGGGCGCACAGGTAAAGCACGAAATTGCGATGGCGGAGTGCGGACGTTTTGGTCGTGGATAATGACATGTATTCCGGAGAAAGTTGTCAGCGCGCTTGGATGGTTGGGGTCGAGCTTGCGCCGCGGTGGGCGAGCGGAACGCCTTCCGGAGGTTCGGAGCGCGAACTCGACGGCCCCGCTACTTGCCAATGCAAAAACTGGCGAAAATCCGGCCTAAAAGGTCTTCGTTCGTGAATTCGCCGGTGATTTCCGATAAGGCGTTTTGAGCTTCGCGAAGGTCTTCGGCGAGGAGTTCGGCGGCGCGGATTTGGAGTTGCGTTTCGGCGTTCTCGATGAGGCTTTCGGCACGGCTTAGCGCATCGAGATGGCGGCGGCGGGCGATGAAAACATCGTTCGCCTCACTGTCGTAGCCCATCGAGGCTTTGAGGTGTTTACGAAGATGTTCGAGGCCTTCGCCGGTCTTGGCGGATAGATACACGGCGGGACCTTTCCGTTCTTCGATGAAACCGGCCGGTTTTCCGGTGAGATCGATCTTGTTGTAGACGCGGGTGAGCGGGATGTCTGCGGGCAGGCTCTGGAGCAGGGCTTCCCCTTCTTCCGGAGTGCGATCATCGATCAACAGCAATATCCGGTCGGCCTTGTGAATTTCGTCTCGGGCCCGCCTTATGCCTTCGCGTTCGACAATATCCTCGCTCTCCCGCAGACCGGCGGTGTCCACCACGTGCAGGGGCATGCCGTCGATCTGGATATGTTCTCGCAAGGTATCGCGGGTGGTACCTGCGATTTCGGTGACGATGGCGGCTTCACGTCCCGCCAATCGGTTGAGTAGGCTGGATTTTCCGGCATTGGGGCGGCCGGCGATGACAACGGTCATGCCTTCGCGCAATAGACAGCCCTGTTGGGCGGAATGGCGGATATGCCGGAGCGTCGCCGAGAGGTCTGCGAGCTTTTCGGCAATACGGCCTTCGGACAGGAAATCGATGTCTTCGTCGACGAAGTCGATCGACGCTTCCACGTACTGCCTCAGTTCGATCAGGGCTTCGACGAGTTGGTGGATGCGGATCGAGAACTCGCCCTGGAGAGAGCGCTGCGCGGACCGGGCGGCCTGCTCTGTGGTGCTTTCGATCAAATCGGCGATGGCCTCCGCCTGGGCAAGGTCGATCCTGTCGTTGAGGAACGCCCGTTCGGTGAATTCTCCCGGGCGCGCCAGCCGAACGCCTGAGGCCAGGACGCGACGTAGCAGCAAATCGAGGACGACCGAACCGCCGTGCGCGTGCAACTCGAGGACGTCTTCGCCAGTAAAAGAATGGGGTGACGGAAAGTACAGGGCTAATCCGGTATCGAGGACCGAACCATCCAAATCATAGAAATGACCGTAGTGGGCGTAGCGCGGCTCAAGTTCTTTGCGTAGCAGCGCGCGCATCAGTGTGGGGACAGCGTTGCCGGAGATGCGGATTACGCCGATGCCGCCCCGGCCGGGAGGCGTGGCAATGGCGCCTATGGTGTCGCGAGATAATGTGTTCATAGAGTGGATTCCGGAACAAGCATTCGTTCCGGATCAAAGCAGAGAAGCCGGCGTATCGCATCGTCGCAAGGCGAAAGGTGCGCGGCAGGGGTGCGGAGCCAGCCCTGCCGCGCGAGAGATCGCGCTAGGCGTGTACGTTCCTTTCGATCTGCCGGGTGATATGCCACTGCTGGAGGATGGACAGGATGTTGTTGACCACCCAGTAGAGCACGAGTCCGGACGGGAAAAAGGCGAAGAAGCCGGTGAATATGACCGGGAAGAACTGCATCACCTTGGCTTGTACCGGATCGGCCGGTGGCGGATTGAGCTTCTGCTGGATGAACATGGAGACGCCCATGATCAGCGGAAGAATGAAATAGGGGTCCTTGGCGGACAGGTCGTTCAGCCAAAGGGCGAACGGCGCCTGACGCATTTCCACGCTTTCGATGAGAACCCAATACAGGGCGATGAACACGGGGATCTGGACCAGGATCGGCAAACAGCCGCCCAGCGGGTTGACCTTTTCCTTCCGATACAGCTCCATCATCGCCATGTTGAACTTCTGCTTGTCGTCGGCATGACGCTCCTTCAGCTGTTGAAGCTTCGGCTGGAGCTTCCGCATTCTGGCCATGGAGCGATAGCTGGCTTGCGACAGCTTATAGAACAGGGCCTTGAGCGTGATGGTGACGAACACGATTGCCCATCCCCAATTGTTGAAAATTTTGTGGAACTGTTCCAGGAGCCAGAAAATGGGTTTGGCGACAATGGTCAGCCCGCCGTAATCCACCGTCAGGTCCAGGCCCGGTGCCGTTTGCTCCAACACTCGCTGGAGTTTGGGGCCGGCGAACAAATTAGCCTTGAAGACTTTCTCTTCGCCCGGTTTGACCTCGAGCATGGGCGAATAGGTTCCGATGACGAAATGATTGTCGGAGAGGGCTTTGGTGTAAAAACTATGCTCTTCGCCGGCCAGCGGAATCCACGCCGCCAGGAAGTAATGCTGAATCATGGCGATCCAGCCGTCTTTGGCTTTCCGATTCAGGTTCGAATCCGCCATGTCGTCGAACGTGATCTTTTCGTACTTTTCTTCCGGAGTGTATAGTACGCCGCCGGTATAGGTCCGGACGAAAGCGTCCTGATCCTTGCTTTCAGGATTCTTCCGCTGCAACTGAACGTATTGACGCCCTTTCCATTCGGCTCCGGATTGATTGTTGACCTGCTGCTCCAGTTCGATCAGATAGCTGCCTTTGGTGAAGACCAAGGTCTTGATAATCTTGATTCCTTTGTCATTGCTCCACGTGAAAGGTATGCGGAGGGTGTCTTGGCCTTCCGCCAGCGTGTAGATATTGGCTTCAGCTTGCCATGTGCTGTGATGGGTGGGCGACAGGGCCTGTTCTCCCAGGAATCCGCTCTGCGCGATGAAAAAGTTGTTCTCATCGTTGAGCAGCCGTACTGGCTGGTCGGGCTGGTCCTTGCTCTGGGGATACTCGAGCAGATCGAGTATGCGCAGGTCGCCGCCCTTGGTGTCGATCTCTGCTCGTATGACATCCGTGGTGACGGTGACGCGCTGACGCTCGACGCCCGGAGCAGCGGACGGTTCAGGCGTCTTGGCGACGTCGTCGACGTCGCGAGCTGACTCGGGTACGTCACCTGCGACGTCCGGCGTAGTCGACCCGGATTGCGCCGTGGGCTCGGGCTTAGGCCCGTAATCCAGCTGCCATTGCTGCCACAGCATGAAGCTGAGAAATATAAAGAAGACGAAGAGAACGAACCTTAAATTATCCATTCTTATTTTCCGAATTGTTCTGGGACGGGATCAATACCGCCTTTGTGCCAAGGGTGGCATCTCAGCAGTCGCCTTGCGGCAAGATAGGAGCCCCGCAGAGATCCGAACCGCTGGATGGCGGTCAGGGCATAGCTGGAGCATGTCGGGTGGAAACGGCAATGCTGCCCCACCCAAGGGCTAATCAGGTACTGATAGAGTTTGATGAGGAAGACCAAGATGGCTTGCATCGCCTCACCAGGTTTTCCCAGTGCTTATGCAATGAGCTTCGGATTGTGTCATGGTCTGCCTGAATTGCGGCGCTGCGCGCCATTACCACAAAATCGACTCCGCCGAGCAGCGACTGCTGCAGGCGGAAGCTTTCGCGGATGAGGCGCTTGATGCGGTTGCGATCGGCGGCGTTACGGATTTGTCGTCTGGCGATAGCCAACCCGAGGCGCGGATAATCCCTACCGTTGGTTCGCGCGAGCACGGTTAAGTATTGGTCTGCGGACTTGCAGGGCTGCTCGAAAACGCGCTGGAAATCGGCGGCGGTACTTAAGCGGCGCGTTCGGGGGAAGCCGTAGCTAGGCGACGCCAAACGTCAGACGGTAAGCCGTTTACGACCTTTCGCGCGGCGCGCACTCAAAACCAAACGTCCGCCACGGGTTTTCATGCGCGCACGAAAGCCGTGGGTCCGGACACGCTTTATCTTGCTGGGCTGATAGGTTCTTTTCATGGTGTACCTGTTGAATTCCGCAAAGAAAATACAAAGCTGTGCATGCTAATTCACAGGCGATACGGTGTCAATGCTGTGGATAAGTCGGCTGTTGCGGTATGATACTGAATTCCGTTAAAGCGCTCACGCATTTATCGCCTATGCCTTATGTCCTATTCCTCGAGCACAATAAGGGAGCTGCACAATGAGCGCGCTGTGGAATCAGTGCATGAGCAAGCTGGAAGGAGAATTGCCCCCGCAGCAGTTCAATACCTGGATCAGACCCCTGCAAGCCGTCGAAAATGGTTCGGAGTTGAAACTCTTGGCTCCCAACCGTTTTGTGCTCGATTGGGTAAAGCAGCATTTTATCGGCAAGATCGAAGAAGTTCTATCTGACCAAAAGATCCAGCCGCCACCCCATGTCGTTCTGGAAATCGGCACGCGAAAGCAGCAGGAAGCGTCTCCCGTCGCGCCGGCGATCAAGAGGCCGGCCGGTGTCAAGAAAGGCCTTCCCAACAATCTCAACACGGCTTTTACCTTCGATAATTTCGTCGAGGGCAAATCCAACCAGTTGGCCAAGGCCGCGTCGATTCAAGTGGCGCAGAACGTCGGACGGGCCTACAACCCCCTCTTTATTTACGGCGGTGTGGGTCTGGGGAAGACCCATCTTATGCACGCTATCGGAAACGAAATTCTAAGGGCGAACTCCTCGGCAAACATCGTCTATTTGCATTCGGAGCGCTTCGTTTCCGACATGGTCAAGGCCTTGCAGCATAATGCGATCGGCGCCTTCAAGGAGTATTACCGGACGGTCGATGCCTTGTTGATCGACGATATTCAGTTTTTTGCCGGCAAGGAACGCTCCCAGGAGGAGTTCTTTCACACATTTAACAGCCTTCTGGAAAACAAGCATCAGGTGGTCCTGACCTGCGACCGCTATCCCAAGGAAATCAAAGGCCTAGAGGAACGGTTAAAGTCGCGTTTCGGGTGGGGGCTTCCGGTGGCCATCGAGCCGCCGGATCTGGAAACCCGCGTGGCCATCCTGATGAGCAAAGCGCAGCACGCCGGCGCCGATCTGTCGCCGGAAGTGGCTTTCTTCATCGGTAAGCGAATTCGCTCGAACATTCGCGAACTGGAAGGCGCTTTGCGGCGCGTCATCGCCAATGCTCACTTCACCGGTAAGCCGATTACGCTGGAGTTTGCGAAAGAGGCCTTGCGCGATTTAATCGCGCTTCAGGACCGGATGATCAACGTTGAGAACATCCAGAAGACGGTTGCGGAATACTACAAGATCCGGGTGGCCGATCTCTTGGCCAACAAACGCACCCGCTCGGTGACGCGTCCTCGTCAGATCGCCATGGCATTGGCCAAAGAGCTGACCAATCACAGCTTGCCGGAAATCGGGCAGCAGTTCGGCGGACGGGACCACACCACGGTCTTGCACGCCTGCCGCAAGGTTCAGGAGTTAAAGGAAAGCGACAGCAAATTCGCCGAAGACTACTCGAATCTCATGCGCACATTATCGAACTAGACTTGATGGATCGGCAGTTTGAGAAGTCGGCTTTTTTCGTTCAACGAGTTCCGCATCAACATATGACCTTACTATGAAGTTCACCATAAGCCGGGAGAATTTGCTGACGCCCTTGCAACAGGTTGTCGGCGTCATCGAGCGACGCCAAACCTTGCCCATTCTGTCCAACGTTCTTTTGAAGCTGTCCGATGAGGCTTTGGAGTTGACGGGCACGGATTTGGAAGTGCAGTTGGTCACCAAGGCCGTGGTTGAAGGCAGCGATTCGGGTTCGGTTACGGTGCCGGCGCGTAAGTTCTTGGATATTTGCCGCCTTTTACCGGAAAAAAGCGTGGTGAACATCGATTGCCGGCAGGAGAAATTCGTTATCCAGTGCGGGTCCAGCCGATTCAACCTGAGTACTCTACCCGCGGAAAACTATCCGGAATTCGATGCGGGAACACCGGAGATAGAGGTCTCCATTCCGCGCAATTGCTTGAGACGCGCGCTCGAAAAGACCCTCTTTGCTATGGCGCAACAGGATGTCCGTTATTATCTGAACGGATTATTGCTGGATTTGGGCGGCCAAGTGCTGCGGGCGGTTTCTTCCGACGGACACCGTCTCGCTTTTTTTGAGCAGTCGCTGGAAAGTGGTCCGGAGGAAGGCCGGCAGATCATCGTTCCGAGAAAAGGCGTTCTGGAATTGAATCGGTTGTTGGGCGAAGGCGAGGAACCGGTAACAGTTCAAATTGCACCGAACAATCTGCGTGTCGATTTGGGGACGGTCAGCTTTGCGGCCAAGCTGATCGAAGGGAGATTTCCCGACTATCAGCGTGTCATGCCGCGCGAGCTGACGCGAGTCATTTTGGTAGACAAGGCTGCTTTCAAAGGGGCTTTGACGCGCGTCTCGGTATTGTCGAACGAGAAGTACCGGGGCGTTAGCATGGAAGTGAGCGAAGACGGCAATATGTGCCTCAAGGCCCAGAATCCTGAGCATGAAGAAGCGGAAGAAAGGTTCGCCGTCGAACTGGAAGGCAAGGATATTTCGGTCGGTTTCAATGCGTCTTATCTTTTGGACGCTATCAACAACGTGGATTCCGATAACGTTAAATTGTCGTTCACCGAGAGTGCCAACAGCTGCCTAATCGAGGATTGCGAGGATACGCAGTTCAAATTCATCGTTATGCCCATGCGTCTGTAGCGTGGGGCATTTTTCGCTAGCCGGATATGGCGCGATTACGGGCTGATCCGTGCCTCAAGTCGTGTATGAGCGAGGACGCGTATGAGTCTGGTCAAGATTGAGGCCCATGATGTACGCAACATTGAATCCGCTGCGCTAGAGCCATCCCCGCGCCTCAACTTCATCATCGGACCCAATGCCAGCGGAAAGACCTCCTTGCTCGAGGCGGTTTATTTGTTGGGGCGAGCGCGTTCGTTTCGTACGCCCCAAATCAGTCAGGCGATCCGCTTTGGGCGAAGCGGATTAATGGTGACCGGAAAAGTTACGAGCGATACCGGCCACACGATTCCGATCGGAATCCGCATCGCTCGCGATGAGCGGGAGATCCATCTTTCGGGCAGGAAGATCCAATCCAGTGCCGAACTGATCCGTACATTTCCGGTCCTCGTCATTCAGCCTTCGAGCGGCGCTTTATTGGAGGGCGCTCCGAAGCATCGCCGCCAATTTCTCGACTGGGGAGTGTTTCACTTTGAAGAGTCGTATCTCGATTGCTGGCGACGCTACGCCAAGGCGTTGAGCCAGCGCAATATCCTGCTGCGGGAAAGGCGACTTCGCGACATTGAGCTATGGAACCGGGAGCTTGCGCGGTACGGTACAATAATACATGGTGCGCGCGAACGCTATACGGAGAGGCTTATGCCCTATTTTTTTCAAGCTGCCGCGCAGTTTTTTGCGGGCGTTAAGCTTGATTTGCACGTGCAATCGGGGTGGAACAGGAACAAGACTCTGGAAGCGGCGTTGCAGGAGGATGTCGCCTCGGACATTCGCCTCGGACATACTCAATCGGGTCCCCACAAAGCCGACTTCTCCATCGTGCTGGACGGTCGTTCGGCAAAAGCGTATCTCTCCCGCGGTCAAATGAAACTTTTGGTTTACGCGCTTTTGCTGGCCCAGTCCCTTCTGATGGAAGAGAGCGCCGGCATGAGTGCGTGCGTGCTGGTTGATGACGTGGCGTCCGAATTGGACGAAAACAACAAGAATAGACTTCTCGGTTTTTTGAAGGAGCGGCGCACCCAGTTTTTCATTACCGCCACCACGGAGGAAATGATCAAAGAGGCCATCAACGACGCCGCTGTGTTCCACGTGGAACATGGGCAAGTAAAGCAAGCGTGAATTAAGAAATGAGCATGACCAAACTCGCGAAAGATTATGACAGCTCCGCCATTAAGGTCCTGAAAGGTCTTGATGCCGTCCGCAAACGCCCTGGTATGTACATCGGCGATACCGATGACGGTTCGGGGCTTCACCATATGGTATTCGAGGTCGTGGATAATTCGATCGACGAAGCCTTGGCCGGCCACTGCAAGACGGTCCGAGTTATCGTCCACAGCGACGAATCGGTGACCGTGACGGACGATGGCCGAGGAATTCCCGTCGACATCCACGAAGAAGAGGGACGCTCTGCCGCCGAGGTTATCATGACCGTCCTGCATGCCGGAGGAAAATTCGACGACAATGCCTATAAAGTTTCCGGTGGGCTTCACGGTGTCGGCGTATCCGTCGTAAACGCATTGTCTGAGCATCTGGTCCTGGAAATTCAGCGCGGGGGCAAGCGTTACCGACAGGAGTATCGTGACGGCGTGCCACAGGCTCCGCTGTCCGCTGTCGGCGATGCGAACGGGACCGGCACGACCATCCGCTTCAAGCCCAGCCCCATCATTTTCACCAATATCGAGTTTCATTACGAAGTTCTGGCCAAGCGCCTCCGTGAACTGTCGTTCCTGAATTCCGGAGTTCGGATTTCTCTGGAGGACGAGCGTACGGGGAAGAGCGATGTCTTCGAGTTCGAGGGCGGTATACGCGCCTTTGTCGAACATCTCAACAAGAACAAGACGCCGCTTTTCGATAAGGTGTTCTACTTCCAAACGGAAAAGGACGGTACCGGGGTCGAGGTCGCCATGCAATGGAACGACTCGTACCAGGAAAACATTTTCTGTTTCACTAACAACATCCCGCAGCGAGACGGCGGGACCCATCTCGCGGGCTTCCGCGCTGCGCTTACGCGGACCCTCAATCAATACATCGAAGATCAAGGCTTGCTGAAAAAGCAGAAGATCGCCACCTCGGGCGACGATGCGCGGGAAGGGTTGACGGCGGTACTCTCGGTAAAGGTTCCAGATCCCAAGTTTTCGTCCCAGACTAAGGACAAGCTCGTCTCGTCTGAGGTCAAGCCAGTGGTCGAATCGGCCATGGGTGAAAAGTTTCAGGAATTTCTGCTGGAAAATCCGCCGGTCGCCCGCCTGATCGCAAATAAGATGATCGATGCCGCTCGTGCGCGGGAGGCGGCTCGTAAAGCCAGGGAAATGACGCGAAGGAAAACTGCGCTGGATATCGCGGGACTTCCCGGCAAGCTGGCCGACTGCCAGGAGCGCGATCCGACTTTGTCGGAACTGTTCATCGTCGAGGGCGACTCTGCGGGTGGCTCGGCCAAGCAGGGTCGAGACCGCCGCACGCAGGCGATACTTCCGCTCAAAGGCAAGATTCTCAATGTGGAGCGGGCACGGTTCGACAAAATGCTCTCTTCGGAGGAGGTCGGTACCCTGATCACTGCGCTGGGTTGCGGCATCGGGCGGGAGGAATATGACCCGAACAAGCTGCGTTATCATCGCATCATCATCATGACGGATGCTGACATCGACGGATCTCACATACGGACGCTTCTTTTAACTTTCTTCTATCGACAAATGCCGGAACTGATCGAGCGCGGCCATATCTACATCGCTCAACCCCCGCTCTACAAGGTCAAGAAAGGCAAACAGGAGCAGTATGTAAAGGACGATACGGAGCTCGATAACTATTTATTGCAATTGGCGCTCGAAAAGACCCGTCTGCATATCGATGAAACGACGCCCCCAATACAAGGGCAGGGGTTGGAGCAGCTCGCGAGGGAATACCTGAATGTTCAGGCCCTGATCGAGCGCCTCGCCCATCGCTATGACGAGAGTTTGCTCAATCTTCTAGTTGAATATCCGGTTTTGGACGCCGCGACGATTGCTGATCGCGCGGCGTGCGAGGCGTGGTTTGCCGGTTTGGTCGCACGGTTGAATGCCCGCGATCGCAGTGCAAGCTTTACTATAGATCTGGATTTTGCGAATCAGGCCGACGGGTTTAGGGCGCATGTCAGCAAGCGGCTGCACGGCGTTCACAAGACCTTCGATATCGGCGCAGGATTTTTCAGCGGCGGCGATTACAAGCGTCTCACCACGTTCGGTCAGAAAGTGGACGGACTATTTGGTGAAAATTCGTTTATCGCCAGTGACGACAAACGGGAGCGCGTGCGGAACTTTAAGGAAGCCTTCCAGTGGATGATGACGGAAGCGAAGAGAGGTCAACATATCCAGCGTTATAAAGGACTTGGCGAGATGAATCCCGAGCAGCTTTGGGAGACGACATTGGATTCGAATACTCGCCGTTTGCTTCAGGTGAAGATCGAGGATGCGATAGCGGCCGACGAGGTCTTTTCGACGCTCATGGGCGATCAGGTCGAGCCACGACGCGATTTTATCGAGAAGAACGCGCTGGAAGTCGCGAACTTGGACGTTTGATGCGGATCGTCTTACTGGCTAGAGATCGGAACCCTTCGGCGGTTCGAAAAGGCTCCTAACCAGGAGCCTTTTTTTCGGGATACTGCAATTACTCATTAGAGCCTCGGAAACATCATTCGAGCGAGCTTGATCCGTCCGAGTTAAACAGTTTGTTCCACGTGGAACATAGAAACGAGTTACCTCGCTTTTCCACCGCACCGATGACCTACGATCACGGTATACTTCTACCAGTTATAATCTTCCGATAAGCCTCGATCGCACCTTCTCGAGCTCTAAAGCACGCTTTATCCGGACCCCATCTGCGGAGAGACAGCCAAATGTTGCCATATCCCTCTATCGATCCAGTGGCTATTAGCATCGGTCCTTTGAAAATTCATTGGTACGGGCTGATGTATGTCATCGGTATCGGCGGTGCATGGTGGCTGGCTCGCCAAAGAGCCAAAGAACCCGGTTTCCCGTGGACCCCAGCTCAGGTGGAGGATCTCATCTTTTATACCGCTCTTGGGCTGGTGATCGGCGGCCGGGTGGGATATATGCTCTTCTATAACTTTCCGGCATTCACTCAAGACCCGTTAATGCTGTTTAGAGTATGGGAAGGCGGTATGGCCTTCCACGGAGGATTGTTGGGAGCGTTAGCGGCAATGTGGATCTTTGCTCGAAAGCAGAAAAGCTCGTTTTTTGCGGTGACCGATTTTGTCGCGCGGTACGTGCCGATCGGACTTTTTACGGGCCGCATCGGGAATTTCATCAATGGCGAGCTTTGGGGAAAACCAACTGATGTGCCTTGGGCGATGGTGTTTCCGGATGCCGGCCCGGAGCCGCGCCATCCTTCCCAGCTCTATGAAGCCTTTCTGGAAGGTATCGTTCTTTTCGTGGCACTACACTTTTTCAGCCGTCGGTCGCCGCCGACAATGGCGGTAAGCGGCTTGTTTCTGCTCCTCTATGGCATGTTCCGCTTCATGGTCGAGTTCGTTCGTCTACCGGACGCTCACATCGGTTACCTGGCCTTCGGCTGGCTCACCATGGGGCAGGTGTTGAGCTTTCCCATGATCATCCTGGGTATCCTGCTTCTCGTTTTGGCCTACCGCCGTCCGATGGCCTCTGGCCTGAGGACTGATGAGTCCTGAAATCGAAGCACCGTACGAAACGGAAGACCGGCTTAAACAACGAAAACGCCAGCCATAATGTCCCATCCCGAAGAGCAATATCTCACTTTACTTCGAAAACTGATAACCGAAGGGGATGAGCGAATCGATCGAACCGGGGTCGGGACGCGCGCTCTGTTCGGCTATACGATGCGATTCGACCTCGCGGCGGGATTCCCGCTGTTCACGACCAAGCAGATTTTTTGGAAGACGGCGTTCAAGGAGCTTTTGTGGATGTTGTCGGGCGGTCGGAATATCCGGGAGCTTCTCGAACAGAACGTGCGTATCTGGACGGATTGGCCCTTGAAAAAATACCGAACTGCGACGGGTGAATCGATAAGCCAAGAGGATTTTGAACGCCGTATCTTGAGCGACGATGAATTCGCCGCCCGCTGGGGCGACTTGGGACCGGTGTATGGGCATCAATGGCGCCGTTGGCGGGATTACGATGGGAAAGAGATCGACCAGGTGCAGCTATTGGTCGATGGACTGAAGAACGATCCGACCTCACGCCGGCTGCTTTTCGAGGGTTGGAACGTGGCCCAGTTGGACGAGATGGCGCTTCCACCCTGCCACAAAACCTATCAATTCTTTGTTAGCCAGGCTACGAACACTTTGTCGGGAGCCTTGATGCAGCGTTCGGCGGATGCCTATCTGGGGCTGGGTTGGAATGTCGCCAATCTAGCCTTGTTGACCCATCTGCTCGCCGATCATTGCGGGTATACGCCTGGAGAGATCGTTTGGTTCGGTTGCGACGTGCATCTATATCGCAATCATATCCCGCAGGCACAGCTTCAGGTAGAGCGACAGCCGCGTCCATTTCCCCGGTTGCACATCAAACGCAAGGCAGCCGATATATTCGGATATCGAATCGAAGATTTCGAAGTGGAGGGCTATGATCCCCATCCCCACATACCGGCCGAAGTGGCGGTTTGAACGCTCCGACGCGGCGGCACGCGCAGCAGGCGAAAACGAATCGATTTAGTTCCGCACTCGGCCGCCGGGCGCCGTTCGGTTTCCAGGCTGTTCAGGCGTCATTTCCTGCCGAGCATTCATCGCGGTGTTGTCTGACAGCGGCAATCTAACTACGAACTCGCTCCCTTTCCCGGGACCGCCGCTCAGGGCCTCGATGCTTCCACCGTGCATTTCGACCAATTTCCGCACCAGAGTCAACCCGATACCGAGCCCGCCTTGAGACCGGTCCAATGAGCGTTCGGCCTGCGTAAATAAATCAAATACGTGCGGCAGGAGTTCGGGCGAAATGCCGATACCGTTGTCCTTTACAGACAATATGAGTTCCCGTGCATTTGGGATCGCCGTTAGCTGAATGTGGCCGCCGTGAGGCGTGTATTTGGCCGCATTATTCAAGAGATTGGTAACTACCTGAACCAGCCTGACCGCATCCCCTCTCAGCAACACCGGTTCCTCGGGAGATGAGATAGAAAGTCGATGCTGTTGGGAATCGATAATGGCTTCGGTAGCTTCGACTGCCCGGTCGATGAGGACGGACAGTTCGATAGGTTCGTTCTTGAGCGTAATCTTGCCGCGGGTGATGCGCGATACATCCAGGAGATCATCGACCAAATGAACCAAATGTTTGACCTGGCGATCGATCATGTCTTTAACCCACAGCAATCGCGAATCGGTCAGATTCAGCAGTCCCATCACCTGAACCGCATTGCGAATGGGAGCCAAGGGATTACGCAATTCGTGGGATAGCATTGCCAGGAATTCGTTCTTGCGCCGATCGGCTTCTTCCAAGGCATCCTGAACCCGGACGAGTTCGTCGATGTCGGAGCAGATTCCGAACCACTTGGTGATGCGACTGCTCGCATCACGAATCGGGCGAGCGCGAACCTGAAACCATTGGTAGGATCCGTCGGTCGAGCGAAGACGATACTTGGTTCGGAACGGCTCACCCGTTGTCACCGCATGCTGCCATTGCAGCCTAGTGCGCTCTTCGTCATCCGGATGTATGGCCGCAATCCATTCGGTGCTTTTCGAATCCGGCGGTAAGCCCGAATACTCATAGAATCGGGGGCTGATATAGTCGATAAACCCGCTCGAATCGCTGGTAAACAGGATATCCGGCACCGTCTCGGCCATGGCGCGGAATCGCGCTTCGCTCTCCCTAAGCGCCGTCTCGGCCCACTTGCGCTCGGTAATATCGCGTATGATTCCTGTGAACTTTGTTTGCCCGCCGATCTGCATCTCGCTGACGGTAAGTTCGGCCGGAAAAATAGAGCCGTTTTTGTGTAGTACATCGACATCCCGACGGATGCAGATGATGGTCTTCGTGCCCGTGGCTAGATAACGTTCGATGAAACTGTCATGGCGTTCGCGGTCTGGCGACGGCATGAGAATTCGAATGTTTTTCCCGATAACTTCAGCAGCGGTATAGCCGAATAGCCTTTCCGCAGCGGCGTTGAAAAGCTCGATGTAGCCGCCGCTGTCCGTGGTGATGATCCCATCGACGGCGGTAGTGATAATGCTTTGGAGACGTTCTTCACTGAATTTTAGGGCTGCGGTACGTTCTTCGATTCTCCTTTCCAACTGCTCGTACGCTTCATGCAGCGCCGACTCGGCCGCTTCCCGCCGCTGGATTTCCGCCTCCAGTCGGGCGTTCTTTTCCAACAAATCGGCAGTACGAGCGGCGACTTGATTCTCCAGATCATCTAGCACCTGCTCCAACCGTTCCTTGGTTTCCCGTTTCTCCATTAAAGTCGCCACGAAATTGGCGGTGTTGAGGATATAGGGAGCATAAGGCGTGAACGCCTGCAGGTTTGCGATTCTGAGGATGAGAAAGCCGAACAGCGTCGTGTTCGTGCGCAACGGGATACACTCATGCCCGGCATCGGGAATGGCGCCACAGCGTTTAAGTCCAATGGACGGTGTGGTGTTCGTACAATGATCGCACGTAGAGAGGCCGGCACCTTTCCGCTGTTTGGATACGAATGATCCACAAAAGCAAAAGTGGACATTCTCGACCCCGGGGATGTCACGCAATGCGCGGCAAAGGAAAGCGGCCTGCTCTTCCCTTGCGGACAAAATCCCGAGCGTTTGTTGCACGATCAGCAGTTTCCCCAATATTTCGGGCTGCGGCTGAAGAACGACCGTTACCGGACTCGTCATAACGCTGTTTCCACCTTCAGGTGGATGATGGAGCCAACTCAAGCTCAGGCAGGAGCGCGGAGTATGCAAGGCAAAGCCGAAAAAAAGGCCGTGCGCTAAGGGTAACGATCATCTTGAAGCCCGGAGCCGGGACAGATATTGCTCGGGTGCTTCGTAATAGGGGTTGTGTAGAATTTGCCCCTGAACGATCATCAGAGGATGCACCCTTAGAATTTCGTACAGATTGGCACCGCCCAGTCGGTTGGCATCGTACTGGCAAATGATGCTGCTAAAAGGGACCTCGTTTACAACGATGTTGAGCATCGACTCGTATTCGAACCACCGCTCCAGCCCAGGATGCTCGTTGCTGGTCCAGCCGGTTTCACCAGTGGCGCGTATTCCCAAAAAGCCTTCATCGATACTCTGCCGATACATCGACCGCCAGGTGTCGATCATCCGTTCCGGCAGAAAGGCCCCGTCGGGGCAATACGTCTTTTCAGCTTGGCTCAAAATGAACTGGCCCGGCCGGAGATGCTCGGGTAAATTAATGCCCAGTCTAGCGATATACTGTTCGAGTTCGTCGCCCGATGACACATCCGCCAGATAGGCGACCTTTTCTCCGGATACCAGACCGCTCTCCACGAATTGCGCCATCGTGCGGGAATGCTCTTCTTCATCGGTGTAGATGTAGCAGAGGTGACTGCCTGAAGGGAGATGCTGATCGGTGAAGCCGAACGCCGCATCCTTTTTTTGCGCGTAACACATAAGCTTTTTCAGGAAATTTCTGTCCGATCTAAATCAATGCTAACCCAAGTCATTTGTCAGAAAAAGACCGCGACCATTTTGTACGTACCGAAGTCGAATAGAGCGAATAACCAACTGAGACAGAGTTGACACCGGAAAGCGCCTATATGTTCCCCACCGCGATCGCCCTTTGTGCTCATTCTTCGAACCGTAGCCAGACCGGGGGCGAACCATGAACAACCCAATCTTCGAACCTTACGCATTAGGGCCTTATACACTGAAGAACCGCATGGTCATGGCGCCGCTGACGCGTTCGCGGGCCGGGCAGCCCGGAAATGTTCCCACCGATCTGAACGCACTTTACTATGCCCAACGCGCATCCGCAGGGCTCATCATTTCCGAGGCTACGCAAGTCTCGCAGCAAGGCCAAGGATACGCGTGGACGCCCGGCATACATAGGCCGGATCAGGTCGTCGGTTGGCGTTCGGTTGCGGAAGCCGTACATCGAGCCGGCGGCCTTATTTTTATGCAGCTATGGCACGTGGGCCGCATTTCTCACCCTGCCTTGCAGCCGGATGGGCAGCTTCCGGTCGCGCCTTCAGCGATTCGGCCATCGGGTACGGCCTTCATCGTCAACGAGCGAGGGGAAGGCGAAATGGTTCCGTTCGTCACTCCCAGAGCGATGGCTATCGAGGAAATGCCCTATATCGTGAAGCAATATGCGCACGGTGCGAGCAATGCCCTCCACGCAGGTTTGGACGGCGTCGAGATCCACGCCGCCAACGGCTACCTGTTGGACCAATTTCTCAACACAAGTTCCAACCACCGCACCGATGAGTACGGCGGACCGGTGGAAAACCGCGCCCGGCTGCTAATGGAAGTGGTGGCGGCCGTCTGTCGGGTATGGGGACCGCAGCGTGTCGGTGTCCGTTTGTCGCCGCTGGGCAGTTTCAACGATATGGGTGATGACGACCCGGAAGCGCTTTTCCGTCACGTCGCGGAACAGTTAAACCGCTTCAATCTCGCTTATCTTCACATTGTCGAGCCAGAAATGGCCCGCGATCCTGCCTCCCCGTCGTTTGATCCGCGGGGACCGGCGATGATGAAGCTGATCCGCGCCAAATACAGCGGTACGCTGATCGTTTGCGGCGGATACGATTACCGCAAGGCTGTCGCGTGTCTTGAGGAAGGGCGGGCGGATTTGGTGGCGTTCGGACGCTTGTTCATCGCCAATCCCGACCTCCCGGAGCGCTTTCGACAGAATGCCGAGCTGAACCCGCCGGATGAATCGACTTACTACGGCGGTGGCGCCAAAGGGTATGTGGATTACCCGACGCTCAAGCAGCTAAGAGGGGAAGAACCGATGACCGCGATCGGCACAGCGGAGAAAAGCTGAGTGATGAAAATTTCTCTTATCGTCGCCATGGGCGAAAACCGGGTGATCGGCGTGGATAACCGGATGCCCTGGCATTTGTCCGCGGACCTCAAGCGTTTCAAACAGATCACCATGGGAAAGCCTTTGGTCATGGGTCGCCGGACTCACGAGTCCATCGGTCGGCCGCTACCGGGCCGGAAAAATATCGTGCTTACTTCCGATCGGGCGTACGTCGCACCGGGCTGTGTGGTGGTGCATACGCTGAGGGATGCACTCGGCGAGGCGGACGCCGACGAAGTCATGGTCATCGGCGGTTCATCTTTGTATGAGACATTATTGCCGAAGGCGGATCGGCTTTATCTCACGCTCATTCACCGCGAGTTCGTGGGAGATACCTTCTTTCCGGAATTCGAATGGAAGGAATGGTCTGAAATTGAGCGCCTCGACGTGACGGACGATCCGGACAGCGGCCTGAGCTACAGTTTCTTGGTGCTCGAAAGGAAAGCACCGTAATCCGAGCGACGAGGGCGTTTGATCGAGTTCTCTTCCTGCATTTTCGCAGAAAGAGTTCTCGGCTCGCGCCTAGCCTTTTTCTCGCTGCCAGTGCCCGGATTTTCCGCCCGCTTTCTCGAGCAGGCGAACCGACTGAATCGTCATTCCGCGATCCACCGCCTTGCACATGTCGTAGATGGTGAGGAGCGCCACTTGCACCGCGGTCAGCGCTTCCATTTCGACTCCGGTTTGCCCGACGGTTTTGACGGTGGCTTCGCAGCGCACACGGTGGCGCTCCGGCTCCGGTTCGAGGATCACGTCCACACTCGTGATCGCGATCGGATGGCATAGCGGGATCAGCTCCGAGGTCTTCTTGCTGGCCATGATGCCGGCGATACGGGCGATACCCAGCACATCGCCTTTTTTGTGGCCGCCTTGCAGGATCAACGCCAGGGTTTCGGAACGCATCTCGATATAACCTTCGGCGATCGCCACCCGTTGCGTGGCCGATTTGCCGCCGACGTCGACCATATGGGCGGCGCCCGATTCATTGAAATGAGTAAGCTTGCTCATGCTACGGTAGTCTAAAGCCAAGATGACGCTATTATAGAGCCGCGATAAGCCAGTTCGGGGGCAAAGAGAGAATCATGAGTCAAGCCATAGCCGATTTATTCAGACGAATCACTTGTGGTGTCTACGTGATCGGTGTCGCCGTCGGCGAACGCCACAACGCCTTCACCGCAGCCTGGGTTATGCCCGTATCCTTCGACCCTTTGCTTTTGGCGTTGAGCATCAATCCCCGTCATTCCTCCTATGAACTGCTCAAGCAAGGGAAATCGTTTTCGGTGAACGTGCTGAGCCGGGAGCAGATGGATGTGGCGAGACATTTCGGAAGTCCGGCCAGCACCGATAAACTCGCTTCGGTGGCCTGGCGGAGAGGGCGCGACGGTACGCCGCTATTGGTGGATGCCCTAGCCTGGTTCGAGTGCGAGTTAACCGGAGAATGCCCGGCCGGAGATCATGTGTTGGCGCTTGGCCGGGTAATTAATGGAGCTTTGCTGAAGCCGGATGCAGCACCCCTGACGTACCGGGAGACCGGCGATATGGATGGCGCGGCGGCGATTTTTCCGGATCGTTTTTCCTGAAATGACGCCGCGCGCCCGGACATCAGTAATTCAAAAAGAGGCTGACCGACAATACATGGCTGATTCGGTCGGGAGCCTCGGCTCTCCGGATATATTGATTCATGTAGCCGATTTCGGTCCTGATTTCTTTATTGACGTTGTAGCCCAATCCTACGAAGAGCCGGTTCTGATCAAGCCCATCATCCCCGCTCCAGTCGGCTTTGTTGATTCTGACAAACACCTCTTCCCAGCCCACCAGGCTGAAGTCCGGTGCGAAGTCGAGCGGGACCGAAAGTTTTACGAATTGCCGGAAGCGCCAGCCGACATCGCTGCCGGTTTCGGCGAAGCGCTGCTCTAGCCGGGATCGGCTGGTGAAAGTGCCGAACGAAGTAGGCTGTGTCCACAGGAATTGCTGCCAGATACGATTTTCGTCGAAGCGCCGCCCGGTAAACGGCCGATCGGTGAAAATCCAGGCATAGCCCAGCCACACGCTTGCATTGTCGTTGAGCGCGTAACCCAGCGCGGGCCTCACCATGCTTTGTGACAAGCGGGAAGTATCCTCGCCGAAACGCCCCTGGCCTTCCAGCCAATAGCGGAAGCTTTTGAACTTCGGATCGATAACCCCGAAGCCGCCGACGGCGGTGACATTGCCCCAGGTTTGGAAATCTTCGAGCGATTCGGCTGAGGTAACGTGCGGCCCGGACAAAAAAATTGCCGGCAACAGCCAGCGGAGGCGCTGATTCGATCGGTATTTCATCGTCTACCCTGTCTCTTGAAAGCAAGTCGGGTATTATCGGGTCAAAACTATCTGCGTCAACCCGTTTTCGCGACGACCTACGGCTTGGTCAGACGTTCCTCCGCTTCCCGATATTTTTCGGCCGTTTTGGTAATCACTTCAGGCGGCAAATGAGGGGCGGGAGGCTGTTTGTTCCAGGACAGAGTTTCCAAATAATCCCGTACGAATTGTTTGTCGAAGCTGGGCGGGCTGATGCCGACCCGGTACTGATCCACCGGCCAGAAACGGGACGAATCCGGAGTCAGCGCCTCGTCGATGAGATAGAGCTGGCCGGCATTATCCAGGCCGAATTCGAATTTGGTGTCGGCAATGATGATGCCCCGATCGAGGGCGTAGGCCGCCGCTTCGGTGTAAAGCTTAAGGCTGATGCGTCTGACTTGTTCCGCCAAATCTTTTCCGATCAGTTCGACGGTTTTCTCGAAACTGATATTTTCGTCGTGGCTGCCGAATTCCGCCTTGGTCGACGGTGTGAAAATGGCCTCAGGCAGTTTCTCCGCAAGCTGCAATCCCGGCGGTAGCGCGATACCGCAAACCGCTCCGTTCTTTTGATAATCCTTCCAGCCCGAGCCGATCAGATAACCGCGTACGACGGCTTCCACCGGAAGGGGCTTGAGTTTCTTGACGACGATTCCCCGCCCTTCTACCTGGGCGCGTTCGGCGGGATCGGAAATGACCCGATCCAGCGTCAGGCCGGACAAATGGTTGGGGACGATATGCTTAAGCCTTCCGAACCAGAAATTGGAAACCGAGGTGAGTACCCTGCCTTTTCCGGGAATGGGATCGGGCAGAATGCAATCGAACGCGGACAGGCGGTCGGTCGTGACGATCAACATGTGATCGTCGTCGATGTCATAAATGTCGCGGACTTTGCCGCGGCCGCGGAGGCTCAAGCTTTTCAGCGAGCTTTCGTATAGGGTGTCCGGGGCGTTCATCATTCCTCTTCGGCAACTGTGGTTGAAACGGACTATGGTCAAGACCCGATCGGCGTCTTGGCAGGCCGTAAAGCACGGACTGCGCCAACGTTGTGGGCTTTATGAATAACCGCCAATCATGTAACTTTGTGGCTTTCACTGCAAGAATAAAAGACCCTTTCAATCATGACTTGGCTCGGCAAGGTCGTCGGCGGGACGTTCGGTTTGTTCATGGGTGGACCGTTATTCGCTATTCTGGGCGCTGCCCTGGGGCACCAGTTCGACCGGGTCATGGGCAATGTCGGTCTGCTGCAAACGGATTTCGTTCCCGGTACGCAGAGTCGCGTGCAGATGGTCTTTTTCACCGTCACCTTTTCGGTGGTGGGGCACATCGCCAAAGCCGACGGACGGGTGTCGGAAGCCGAAATCAAATCCACCCGGGCCATCATGGATAGGATGGGGCTTTCGGAGGACATGCGCAAAACGGCCATCCGGCTGTTTAACGAAGGTAAGCGCGCCGATTTCCCGCTGGATGACACTTTGGATCAATTTCGAAGCGAGTGTCGCCGCCGATCTTCGCTGCTGCGCCTGTTTATCGAGTTGCAGCTGGAGGCGGCCTATGCCGATGGCGTCCTTCATTCAGCGGAGGAACAGCTGCTGCTCCGAATCTGCGACCGGCTTCAGTTTTCCCGCTTCGAGTTTCATGCCATCAAGGCCCGCATGGAAGCGGAACTGCGCTTTGCCCGCACGGGGAGCCAGTACTCTCAGTGGCGCCGAGAACGAGCCGCGGGCGCGCGCCGACCGTCGGCCGCCGATGCCTATGCCGTTCTGGGCATCACCCCGTCGGCCAGCGACCAAGAAATCAGGCGTGCTTACCGGAGGCTGATGAGCCAGCACCATCCCGACAAATTGGTCGCCAACGGCTTGCCCGAGGAAATGGTCAAACTAGCCACCGAAAAAACCCAGCAAATCAGGAGCGCTTATGACGTTATCGCCAAGGCACGCAAGTTCTGAGCGCTCGCGGCACTTTTCAAACACGTTCTGAGAGGACACGTCATGCCATCTTTCGACATCGTATCGGAAGTCAATCTGCACGAAGTGAGCAATGCGGTCGACCAGGCCAACCGCGAAGTCGGCACACGCTTCGATTTCAAGGGTTCCGACGCCCGTTACGATCTCGCGGAAGCCGTCGTGACCCTGCACGCGCAGACCGAATTTCAGCTTCAGCAAATGATGGACATCCTGCACACCAAGTTGGCCAAGCGCGGGGTCGACATCGCCTGTCTCAAAATCGATCCGCCTCTGGTTTCCGGCAAGGAGGCGCGTCAGACCGTGACCTTGCGCCAAGGGATCGATTCGACGCTGGCCAAGACTATCGTCAAGCTGATCAAGGACAGCAAACTGAAAGTGCAGGCCGCGATTCAGGGCGAACAGGTCCGAGTGACGGGCAAGAAAAGAGACGATCTGCAAGATGTCATCGCACTGCTGCGCGAGGCCAAGCTGGAATTGCCATTGCAGTACGTCAATTTCCGGGATTGACCGGTTTCGGCGTGGCACGGGGACCGCTCCCGCAGCATTCAGCGCTTGTATGCCAGGCGCGGTCGTGCCCAATTCTGATGTGTGCGAGTGAATCTGCGGTTGTTACCGACCGGCAAGGCCGCCTGCCGACGCGCTTCGTCGGCAGGCGGCTTTCGGCAATCCTTTTGGGATCAGCTTCGTTCCGTTGCGAACGCGGGCTCTTCATCCTGCAGCGATAGCTGACTCGATCGCTGCAACAAGCCGCTGACGACCTGCCAGGCGATCGACAACGCGCCGACGATGAAGACGACATCGCCAAACGTGCGCACCCAGCGCAGCGTCTCGAGGACGGGTTGCTGCAGAAAGGCTTCGCTGCGCGCATACCACAGGCCCTGGCTGACGCTGGCATGGAACTGGAACAGTCCGATAGGTAAGAGACTGGTGGCTATCATCAGCACCAGCCCTGCATTGAGCCACCAGAAGCCCGTCTTCATCAGCCGCTCGCTGAACACCAATTCCGGACGGACATAGCGCAGCACCAGCAGCGTGAAGCCCAGCGCGAGGAAGCCGTACACGCCGAACAGTGCGGCATGGGCGTGCACCGGCGTGGTGTTGAGCCCTTGCACATAGTAGAGCGAAATCGGCGGATTGATCATGAAGCCGAATACGCCCGCGCCCAGCATGTTCCAGAAGGCGACGGCGATGAAACACATCAGCGGCCATTTCAGGTTCGTCATCCACGTCGCGCGATCCTTGAGACGCCAGTTCTCCCAGGCCTCGTAACCGAGCACCACCAGCGGAACCACTTCGAGCGCGCTGAAACTCGCGCCCACGGCCATGATCGGCGTGGTCGTGCCGGAGAAATAGAGGTGATGAAACGTGCCGGGCACGCCGCCGAGCATGAACAGCGAGGCCGAGGCCAGGCTGGCGGTCGTCGCCATGCGCACGGAAACGAGGCCCAGCGTGGAGAAGACGAAGGCCAGCGCCGTGGTGGCGAACACTTCGAAGAAACCTTCGACCCAAAGATGCACCACCCACCAGCGCCAGTACTCCATCACCGACAGGTGCGTGCGCTCGCCGTAGAAAAAGCCGGCGCTGTAAAAGAGGCCGATGGCCACGACCGAGGCGGTGAACAGGGCCAGCAGGTTTTTGTCGCCCGCCCGTTTGAATGCCGGCACGATGCCGCGCAGCATCAGCACCAGCCAGAAGGCGACGCCGACAAACTTGCCGATCTGCCACAGCCGGCCGAGATCCACGTACTCGAACCCTTGATGGCCGAGCCAGAAGTTGAGCTCTTTCGGCATCACCTGCGCGATCGCCAGATAGTTGCCGATGAAAGAACCGAGCACCACGATGACCAGCGCCCAGAACAGGATATCGACGCCGGTCTTCTGATAGGCCGGGTCCTTTCCGCCGTTGATGAGCGGCGCGAGAAACAGGCCGGCCGCCAGAAAGCCCGTGGCGATCCAGAACAAGGCGCTCTGGATATGCCAGGTGCGCGCCAATGAATAAGGCAGCCATCTCGAAATATCGAGGCCGTAGAACTCTTGCCCTTCCACCGTGTAATGCGCGGTGAGACCGCCCAAGAGGACCTGGAAAGAGAGCAGCGCGACCACCAGGAACAGATATTTCCCCAAGGCCCGTTGCGAGGGCGTGAGCGCGATCAGGGACAGGGGATCGCGCGCCGGGGCTTTCGGGTCGCTTTCATCGTGCTTCCGCAGGAACGCCCAGCCCCAGATCAGGAAGCCGACGCCGGCCATCATGAAGGCAACGCTGGCGATCGACCACACGATGTTCTCGCCGGTGGGCCGGTTGCCGATCAGCGGTTCGTGCGGCCAGTTGTTGGTATAGGTGGCGCTGGAACCGGGGCGCTCGGTTGCGGCGGCCCATGCGGTCCAGAAGAAAAAGGCCGAGAGGTCGCCACGCCGTTCGGCGCTCGGCAGCGTGGCCTCTTTCATGGCATAGCTTTCGCGGGTGCTCCGTAGCTCGGGCGCATCGCCGAACAGCCGGTCGTAATAAGCGGCAGTCCGTGCGATCGCTTCGGCTCGCTGCGCCGAGACAGTCGCGGTGCCGGTCGCTTCATCGAAGGTATTGTGCCGGTATTCATTCTTCAGGCGCGCCGTCAGTATCGCCTGGCGTTCCCCATCAAGGGCGTCGAAGTTCATGCCGTATTCCGCTTGTGCGGCCAGCTCCAGCCAGTTCGACAGTTCGCGGTGCAGCCAGTCGGCGGTCCAGTCCGGCGCCTGATAAGCGCCATGCCCCCAGATCGAGCCCAGCTGCATGCCGCCCACGGATTGCCAGGCGGTCTGTCCGTCGAGAATGCGGTTCTGGGTGTAAAGCGTCCGACCTTCGTGCGTGATGACGCGCTGCGGAATCGGCGGCGCGCTGCGATAGACTTCGGTGCCGTAATAACCGAGCACGGTGAAGGTCACGGCCAGTACGCCGATCAGCGTAAACCAGAGCTTGCGGTAATTACCCATGAGAGGCCTCCGTTTTATGGACTGGTGTGGCGGTTTCGAAAAGGACGTTGTTCTCGAGATAGATGTTTTCCATCAGGTCTACGCACAGCGCAGCCAGTCCCAGATACAGCGCACGCCAGGTATTGCAGGCGCCGGGCGGCGGGGTGAAGCCATCGGTGAGGCCGTTGAGGCGTTTGAGTGCTTCGCCGTAATGGTCATGCTCCATGCGCATGACCAGAATCAGCGTGCGCGCGAAGGCCCCTTCACCGCGAGCCAAAAGAGGGAACAACACCTGCTCCTCCGTCTGTATGTGACTTTCCAGCGCCTGTTCCAACACACTGAGGTGATCGGCCAGTCCACGCGGGCATGAGGGATGCTCGCCGTGCGTCTGCTCGATCCGGCGCGCCAAGTGGATCAACTCCGGCAGTTGTCGGCGATGCCGTTGGTGAAAACGATCGAGGAGATGCGTGATGAGTTCCGCCGGGGACGCATTCTTCCAATCGGTCGTCTCGGAAGTCTGCTGCTCCTCAAGGCTTTCGAGCTTGTTATCGATCTCCTGTGCTCGCCGCCCTTTGGCTCGGGCCGCTTCGCGGAGACTCTGTCCGTCGGGGCGACGGAATTTCGGTGCGTATTGTTGAAAGATCTGCGTTGTTCCGGCGAGACTGCCCGGAGGTTGGTCGAGTGTGTTCATGATCGGCTCCATTGAGAATTCCAATCTTCCCTTAGCAAGCCGTAGGCCACACAATCTCAATAATAAAATCCGTAACTTAAATAACTGAAGGTATTTTTAACCATAGCGTGTTATGGTTGTTACTACCATATACGGTAAATAACACCATGATTGAGAGCATGCTGGTCGCCGACCTGGCGGCCGACTTGCCGCAGGCTATGCGCTTGCAAAGACTGGTAAGCGCCTTGCGGACACAGTTTCGTTGCGGGGCGGTTGCCCTGCTGCGTTTGGAAGAAGCGCATTTGCGTCCGGTCGCCGTCGACGGCTTGGTACGCGATGCCTTGGGCAGGCGCTTTGCGATGAGCGAGCATCCGCGCCTCGCCGCCATTCTTTCGCGTCGCGAGCTCACGTGCTTCGATCACGACAGCACGCTGCCCGATCCGTACGACGGCCTCATCGAGACGCATGTCGGCGAGCCTCTCCCGGTGCATGACTGCATGGGCATCAGTTTGTACGTGGAAGATCAGCCGTGGGGCGCGGTCACGCTGGACGCCCTGGAAGTCGGCGTGTTCGACGATGCCGCGCGGGACTGTCTGCGCCAATACACGGCGTTGATCGAGGCTTCGATACGGGTGACCCGATTGGAAGCGGAAATCCGTGCGTTGCGCCTCGCTCACGATAAGGAACCCTTCTCGGCATCGCCGTTGGAAGACGACGGCGAGATCGTCGGTCAGAGCCAGGCCATCACTCAATTGTTGCGGGAGCTCGATGTCGTGGCCGATTCCGAACTCCCGGTGCTGTTGTTGGGCGAGACCGGCGTAGGCAAGGAATTGTTCGCGCGTAGGCTGCACCGCCTGTCGCGCCGTCGCGCTCAGCCGCTGGTCCACGTCAATTGCGCGGCCTTGCCCGAATCGCTGGCCGAGAGCGAGCTGTTCGGCCATGCCAAGGGAGCGTTCTCGGGGGCGGCGGTCGAGCGTCCGGGTCGCTTCGAGGCCGCCGAGAACGGCACGCTGTTTCTCGACGAGGTGGGCGAATTGCCGCTCGCGGTTCAGGCAAAGCTCTTGCGCACGCTGCAGAACGGAGAGGTTCAGCGCCTCGGCGAGGATCAACCACGGCATGTGAACGTGCGGGTGATCGCCGCGACCAATCGCAAGCTGCGCGACCAAGTACGTGACGGGGCTTTCAGGGCGGACCTTTATCACCGTCTCTCGGTTTATCCGGTGCACATACCGCCCCTGCGCGAGCGCGACAACGACGTGCTGCTATTGGCGGGCCGCTTTATCGAACTCAATCGCGCACGGCTGGGCTTGCGCAGTCTGCGGCTCGCTCCGGAAGCGGAAACTGCTCTCAGGCAATATCGCTGGCCGGGCAATGTGCGCGAACTGGAGCATGCGATCAGCCGTGCCGCCTTGAAGATCATGAGTCGTGGCGTCGATCGAAACGATATCGTCACCCTGCCCGTCGATTTGCTCGATCTCGACCTCGATCAGTTCGAACCTGGTCCCGATGTGGACTCCACGGCTTCGGTTCACGAACCGGCGGTGGTTTTCACGCTGCGTACGGCGGTTGAGGAAAGCCAACGCCGCTGCATACAGCACGCGCTTCGCTTGTGCGGCGGAAACTGGGCCAAGGCCGCGCGCCAGCTGGACGTGGACCCGAGCAATCTGCACAAGCTCGCGAGGCGGCTAGGTTTAAAGCCGGACGACGTACGAACGGGGCTAAGAGAAAAATGAGAACGTCGCGAGCAGAATGGCGCCGGCGATCACCCAATACCTCGGGCGAACCTTGTCGGCCCACTGCCGCGCGGTGACGAGTTCTTTCAGCCACCACGCCTTGGCAGCCGCGACAATCCCGCCGAGGATCGCCGTGATCTTTCTGACGATGAAGGGCGATAGACCCAGAAAAACCACCAGGCCAAACCAGGCGGTGACCATTTGCGCGCTTCGGGTAGATAGCCCGAAGTGTGTTTCCAGCAGGTGTTCGGACGCGAGCTCCACGACCTCCACGAAAAGATGAAGTCCTTCCAATAGGAAGGCAAAAACAGCATCGCCCTGAAACGCGATGACCAACAGAACCAGGGTGATCAGACTTCTGATCTGAATTTCTTTTCCCATGCTTACCTCGGGTGGATCGAGATGCTTCCGTCAGCATTCCCGGCGCGCATCTCCGAGCGACGATGGCTCGCGGAGATTGCCAAACGGTTGACGGTTTTATTGGGGGATAGCATTAGAGGAGTCCGTGATAGCCATACATCACTCGATTGCAGGTTGCCGTCCCGATTCGGCGCGGCTCGGCCGAGCCGTTCCGGAGACGGTTGCTCCGTAGCGGAGAGCCTGGGCGCGGCACGGTTCGCCTCTAACGAATCATTTTTCGGTACCAGATCGGCCATGGTGATTGCCTCTGCTTGTTGCGTTGCTCAACAGGACAGCGTCGGCGTTTGGTTCTCGTTTCTGCCGGCGCGCTCTCAGTCGGCGATCGATTGGGGGCGCGTGATGTCGGCGTTGTTCGTATATCCCCCGCCCAGGGCTTCGATCAGATCGGTCATGGCCACGAGTTGGTTGGTCTCCAGGCTCTTCAGCACATATTCCTGATTCAGAACCGCGTGCCGGCTCTGGAGTACCGTGCGGCGGTCGTCCAGTCCGGCTTGGAGGCGCGTCTGCGCGAGGTCGAGATCTTCCCGCTGTGAAACCAGGAGACGCAGGTGCGCCTCCAATATGTTGCGCGTCTCGCGCCAGCTGCTCAGGCTGTCTGCGACCTCTTGTATCGCCTGCACCAAGGTGTCGTTGTAGAGCTCGACCGCTCCGTCGTACTCTGCCCGCTGCGCCGACAGCTCGCCACGCAGGCGTCCGCCCTCGAACCAGGGCAGCCTGAGCCCCGGCGCGATCCCGTAAGCGAAACTCGAACCCGAGAACAGAACGTTGGCCAGGGAGCTCGCCCCTTTGGTGGTGAGCCTCAGGGCATTCACGCCGACGAAAGCGGTGAGATCGACCGTGGGCAGAAAGCGCGCCTTGGCCTCTTTGATCCTGTGCGCCGCCGCCTCGGTCCGATGGAGGGCGGCAGCCAGGTCCGGCCGATGCGCGAGCAGGCCTATGGGAAGCCGGGTGGGCAGCGGAATTCTTTCCGGGATGGTCACCGGATTGGCGAACAGTTGGCGGGTTTCGTCCGGGCTGGTACCCATCAGCCGGGCCAGTAGATTCCGCTGCACGTCCAATTGATCCTCGGTACCGGCTTCTCGTTTTTGGGCCGTTTCCAGGGCGATGTTCGCCCGCTTCACCGAGCTGGCAGACGTGAGGCCGCTTTCGAAGCGGGTATCGGCGAGCTCGAGCAGCTCATGACGCAGCTCCACCATTTCCCGGGCCAGATCGAGCTGCCGCTTGAGCGCCGCTCCGCGGAAGTAGGCTCGGGCGATGGCGGTCGTCAACTGCAGACGGACTTCCGCCTGTTCGGCCGCGGTCGCTTCCGCCTCGCCCAGCGCCGCTTCCAGCGCCGCTCGATTCTTTCCCCAGAAATCGAATTCGTAGCGGAGACTTACGGGGTTGATGCTGGCGAAAATGACGTTCGCGCCTGCCGCCTCTTCGCGATTGAGCGCGGCGAATACGCCGTTCTCCGAAATCCGTTCGTTGGCGAACTCCACGTCCGCGTCCAGGAAAGGCAAAAGTCTCGCGCCTTCCACTCGGGCCATGGCCTGCGCCTGGCGCAGCCTCGCCGCCGCTGCCTTGAGGCCGGGATTGTCCTTGAGTGCCACCGCCATGAGACGATTCAGTTCGGGACTATCGAACTGCCGCCACCATCGGTCTTCGGGCCATGCTCTCCTCGGCGTCAGGGGCTCCTTCTCGCGGGCTTCGGATAATCCATGCGCCATGTCGGGGGCGGGCATGAACTCCGCGCGCTTTCCGCCGGGCGGAATCCAGGCACACCCTGCGGCAAGGAGTACGCATCCGACGGCGAGCCCGGCCCAAAGGCTTCGACCTCTAGCAAACGCGGGAGTGGACAAGTTGAAGCGCCAGCTATGCAGGCGCCCTGAGAAAATCACTAGCATCCACTGTCCTCGCAGTAAACTTTTATCGGCGCCCCGGTTTGCCGAAATTGCTCGCGGCACCGGGCCTGTTCATTGGTCACCTGAAGCTGGCGTTTGCGCAGGGTCGTTCGACACGCATTCGGAAAAGTCGGCGATGACCGATTGGACGAGACCGGCCGTGAGTACCTGACGGATTCACACGGGTTGCTGCCGATGGTGAAGCATTCCGGATGACGGGGGGGCTTCTCGGGAACGCCGGGCATTAGGCTGCAGGCGGCGAACCCTAGGCACCGTTTCGGCCGGTCCTGTCGGCTAGACAGTGGCAGGATCAGTGCCAATTTGTAACTAACTGAACTAAATGAGAAACTTTCAAACGCAATTCTGAGCAAAATTGTCAGATACAGTCATTTTGACTACATGCACTCGTCAGTCATCAGATAAGTTACTGAGCTACAAACAAATCGTACGAGAAAGACTGACCGACTCATCGTTGTCATTTCGCCACACAAAATGATTTGATTAAGAACGATGTCATTTTTACTCGATACGTTTGGCGATTCGCAGAACGCTCTGCTCGACACTGTCCTGGATTTGACCGCGTGCCTGCCGTCGAGAGAGAGATATACCCGGCTCCTCGCCGCGTTGAGCCGGGTGGTTGGGAACGATGCCTGTGCCTTGTTGCGCTGTCAGGGCGATGTCCTGGTGCCTACCGCCTCCCAAGGACTTAACGCCGAAGTCATGGGCCGGCAGTTCCGGCCCGAAGAGCAGCCACGCCTGGCCGCTGCTCTCGCTTCCCGGAAGCCGGTCCGCTTTCCGGCCGACGATTCGCGGCCGGACCCTTACGACGGGCTGCTGCTCAATGATTCCGGAGGGCGATTGCAGGTCCACTCCTGCGTTGGGTGCGCCCTGTATTCCGAAGATGACTTATTCGGTGTATTAACGGTCGACTCCCTGGCGCCCGGCGCCTTCGACGGGATCGAAGACCGGGTATTCGAGATTTTCGCCTCGATAGCCGCCGTGGCGATGCGCTACGAAACCTTCATCAACGCGCTGGAAGCCTTGGCGAATCATCGCGGGCTGGTCAGCCGGGAACTGGTGCGGGAAGCCTTGCTGCGCGGTGGTCGAATGCTGGGCGAAAGCCCGGTCATGCGGGACCTGAACCGAGAGATCGATATGGTCGCACGGTCCGATCTGACGGTTCTTCTGACGGGGGAAACCGGTGTCGGCAAGGAGGTGGTGGCCCGCACTCTCCACGCGCGTTCGCGGCGCGCCGACCAGCCTCTGGTCCATGTCAATTGTGCGGCGCTTCCGGAGACTCTGGCGGAAAGCGAACTGTTCGGACACGTGCGCGGTGCTTTTAGCGGCGCGAACGCCGACCGGTCCGGCAAATTCGAACTCGCGGACGGCGGTACCTTGTTCCTGGATGAAATCGGTGAACTGCCGCTCTCGATTCAGGCGAAGCTGCTACGGGTATTGCAGTTCGGAGAGATTCAGCGCCTGGGATCGGACAAGAATCATCGGGCCGATGTCCGCATCATCGCGGCGACCAATCGTCATTTGGCGGAGGAAGTGAAAGCCGGCCGATTCCGAGCCGATCTTTACCATCGGCTGAGCATCTATCCCTTGCATGTACCTCCGCTCCGGGAGCGGATCGAGGACATACCGTTGCTGGCGGGGCATTTTCTGGATCAGGCACGGGTGCGCCTGGGCCTTGATCGGGTGCAGTTGGCGTCTTCGGCCGTCGAGGCCCTGACACGCTATAGCTGGCCGGGAAACATACGGGAACTCGAGCATGTGATCCTCCGGGCAGCGTTGCGCGCTTCCAGCCGGGGGAGTTCGGTGATGCTCCAGGTCGAAGATCTCGCGATTGGGGGCATGTCGGCGCCAAAGCGAGTGCCAGAGGTCGAGTCGGCCAGCGGCACGTCGCGGTCTCTGGCGGAAGCAGTAGCGGACCTTCAGCGGCAGGAGATACGCGCCGCTTTGGACCGCTCCTCTCAAAACTGGTCGGAAGCTGCGCGGCGGCTGGGACTCGACCGCAGCAATCTGTACCGCCTGGCGAGGCGACTGGGAATCAAGTAGGCCAGCCGTGCAATCGGGTGCGTAGCGGCTTCACCCAAACGGTGAGATCGGTAGCAGGTAGGACGGTCACAATTCATACGGCTTTTCTATTCCTTCTAAGCGGTCAACTGCCGTTTCTAGGACGATGTGCTCGCGCGACCGCATCAGCCTAAATCGCCCCAAATCGCTTGTATCGCCGACAGTGCGGCGAGCACGGCGGTTTCCGTCCGGAGGATACGTGGCCCCAGCCGAACCGGGACGAACCCCGCTTCCCGGGCCAGCACCCGCTCCTTCTCGGCGAAGCCGCCTTCGGGCCCTGAAAGGATGCTTACAAAACCTTCCGGCCGCGGCAGGTCCTTCAGGCCGACCGCGCCTTGCGGGTCGAAAAATAGCCGCAAGCCTTCGCGTCCGACAACCCAATCCTTAAGCTCGATCGGTTCCTCGACCTCGGGTACGCGGTTCCGGCCGCATTGCTCGCAGGCGCTGCGCGTCACTCTCTGCCAGTGCTGGCGCCGGTTTCCGCGTCGCGTATCGTCGAGGCGAACCACGCAATGTTCGGTGAACAAGGGCGTAATTTGGCTCACTCCGAGCTCCACCGCTTTCTGGATGGCGAGATCCATGCGTTCGCCGCGCGAGATGCCGAGGCCGAGGTGAGTGGTGAGCGGCGATTCGACTTCGCGGTTTCGCCCGTCGCCGATTTCCACGTGAACCTCATCGCGTCCTATAGCCGAAACCCGAGCCGAATATTCGCGCCCGTCGCCGTTGAACACGGTCAGGTCGGCCCCTTTTTTGAGCCGAAGCACGGTGCGGAGATAGTGGGCGCTTTCCTCGTCCAGCCGAAGGACCGCGCCTTCTTCGAGCGTTTTCTGAAGATAAAGCCTGGAAACACGCATAGCTAATCTTTCGTTGCGATATCGATGGCTTCGCCCGCGACATCCGCCATGAAACGGATTTGGTCGGGGGTGATGACGTATGGCGGCATGAAATAGATGACGTTGCCCAGAGGACGCAACAACACGCCCCTCGTCAGCCCGTGACGATACACGCGAAGCCCGCGCCGTTCCTGCCAGGGGTAAGGTTCGCGATCGGCCTTGTTCCTGACCAGTTCGATGGCCAGAATCATCCCGGTCTGGCGGATTTCGGCAACATGCGGATGATCTTCGAACGCCGCCGCCGATTCTGCCATGGCATCGGCCAACAGCCGGTTCGCTGCCAATGTGTTCTCCTTCTCGAATAAATCCAGCGTCGCCAGTGCCGCCCGGCATGCGAGAGCGTTTCCGGTGTAGCTGTGGGAATGCAGGAAAGCCTTCAGCTTGGTGTATTCGTCGTAAAAGGCGGCATAGACCGCCTCGGTGGTCAGCACGCAGGACAGCGGCAGGTACCCGCCCGTCAGTCCCTTCGAAAGACACATGAAATCCGGCCGGATATCCGCCTGCTCGCAGGCGAAGAAAGTGCCGGTACGTCCGAAGCCGACGGCGATCTCGTCGGCGATCAGGTGCACGCCGTGGCGGTCGCAGGACTCCCGCAAGAGCTTCAGATAAACGGGGTCGTACATGCGCATGCCGCCCGCGCATTGAACCAGGGGCTCGACGATGACCGCGCAGGCCTCCGCCGCGTGAGCCGCGAGTGTCCGTTCCATCTCGGCGAATTTCCGCCGGGAATAATCCGCCCAGGTTTCTCCCGGCTCCCGATGATAGCAGTCGGGACTCTCGACGGTGATGGGTTTCAGCAAGAGCGGCTCGTAGGTCTCCTTATAGAGCGCCACGTCGCCGACGGCCAAGGCGCCCAAGGTTTCGCCGTGATAGCTGTTGCTCAAGGCGATGAAGCGGGTCTTCTCCGGTTTTCCGGCGTTTCGCCAGAAATGGAAGCTCATTTTGAGCGCCACCTCGACCGCGGACGAGCCGTTGTCGGCATAGAAACAGCGGGATAGCCCTTTCGGCGCAAGGCCGATCAGCCGTTCGGCCAGCCGGACCGCCGGTTCGTGCGTGAATCCGGCCAAGATTACGTGTTCCAGCGTTTCGAGTTGATCCTTGAGCGCGGCCTTGATGTAAGGGTGGCCGTGGCCGAACAGATTCACCCACCAGGAGCTGATGGCGTCGAGATAACGGTTGCCTGCGAAGTCTTCCAGCCACACCCCCTGCCCGCGCTTGATCGGTATCGGCGGCAGGGCTTCGTGGTCCTTCATCTGAGTGCAGGGGTGCCAGAGGACGGCGAGGTCGCGGCTGGACCAGTCGTGGTTGTTCATGGTCGAATACAGGAATCAAGTGAAAATGGCGTTGATCGCATAGGAGATACAGTCGTGAGCCGGCCTCATACTCTGATGACTCCGAATCCTTACGAACGCTTGCTCGCGCTGCCGGAAAACCTGGTGGGCGAAGTGCTCGACGGCGAGCTGTATACCCAGCCCCGCCCCGCCGGGCGCCACGCCGCGGCGGAGTCCGGTCTGCAGAGCAAAATCGGTGGGCCATTCCGCTACGGCGACCCCGGCGGGTGGTGGATCCTGGTGGAACCGGAAGTCCACTTCGTTCGTGACACCGAAGTCGCCGTGCCCGATCTCGCCGGCTGGCGGCGGGAACGGATGCCGACGCTGCCCGAAGACCACCGTTTCGAAGTGGTACCGGACTGGGTGTGCGAAATTCTTTCGCCCTCGACCGAGCAGAAGGACCGTGCCCGAAAGCTGCCATTGTACGCCCGTTACGGGGTTTCCTACGCCTGGCTGGTCGACCCTCTGGTACATACCCTGGAAGCCTTCGCGTTGCGCGAGGAAGGCTGGTTGCTCATCGCGACGCTCAAGGACGACGATCCGGTCAAGGTTCCGCCCTTCGACGCTATCACCTTCTCGCTGGCGGATTTGTGGGCGTGAGGCTCAATCCGCCGCAATCCCCATATTCCTCCAAATCCCCAACACCGCCTCGGCACGATTCAGCGTGTAGAAATGCAGTCCTGGCGCGCCCTGCTCCAACAGCCGTCGGCACAGGTCGGTCACCACTTCCAGCCCGAAGGCGCGGATCGATTTGCGGTCATCGCCGAACACCTCGAGCCGTTTCCGTATCCAACGCGGGATATCCGCTCCGCAGGCGTCGGAAAACCGGGCCAGTTGCGTGTAATTGGAGATCGGCATGATGCCGGGCACGATGGGAATGTCGATGCCCATTTTTTCGCAGTCGTCGACGAAGCGGAAATAGGCTTCGGGATTGTAAAAATACTGGGTAATGGCGCTGTCGGCGCCGGCCTCGACCTTGCGCTTGAAGTTGCGCAAATCGGCCTCCATGCTGGCCGCCTGGGGATGCATTTCCGGGTAGGCCGCCACTTCGATGTGGAAGTGATCGCCCGTTTCCCGACGGATGAATTCCACCAGTTCGTTGGCGTAACGGAATTCTCCCGGTGACAGCATGCCGGAGGGCATGTCCCCGCGCAGCGCGACGATATGCCGGATGCCCTGATTTTTATAGGCTTCCAGAACCTCCCGCACGCTAGTCTTGGTGGACGCGATGCACGAGATATGAGGAGCCGCCTCGATGCCGGTATTCCGCTGGATTTCGACCACCGTCTCGAAGGTCTTCTCCCGCGTCGTTCCGCCCGCGCCGAACGTCACCGAACAGAATTTCGGCTTGAGCGCGGCCAGTTTCGCCAGGTTCGTGCGGAAAGCGTCTTCCGCTTCATGATTCTTCGGCGGGAAGAATTCCAGGCTGAAGATTCTCGGATATTTTTTTTGCGATTCCATGGGAGTCATCGTATCTCAGATAGAAGAAATCCTGCACAAGGCAGGATTTCTTCGTGGTCAGAACGGTAAGCGTAGGGCAAACGGTTTTCTACCCTATTTGCTGCCTCGCAGGATCAATACCGGTAATGATCCGGTTTGTACGGGCCGTCCACCGGTACGCCGATGTACGCCGCCTGTTCCGGCGTCAACTGCGTGAGCTGTGCGCCGATCTTCTTGAGATGCAGGCGCGCCACGTGCTCGTCCAGATGTTTCGGCAGCACATAAACCTTGTTCTGGTACTTGTTGCCATGGCAGAACAGCTCGATCTGGGCCAAGGTCTGGTTGGTGAACGAGTTCGACATGACGAAGCTCGGATGACCCGTGGCGCAGCCGAGGTTCACCAAGCGCCCTTCGGCCAGCAGGATGATGCGCTTGCCGTCCGGAAAGATGACGTGGTCGACCTGCGGCTTGATGTTTTCCCAGGTGTACTTCCTGAGACTCGCGACCTCGATTTCCGAGTCGAAATGGCCGATGTTGCAGACGATGGCGTTGTTCTTCATCTTTGCCATGTGATCATGGCTGATGACGCCAACGTTGCCGGTGGCGGTGACGAAGATGTCGCCCTTGTCGCACGCGTCGTCCATGGTGACCACGCGGTAGCCTTCCATCGCCGCCTGCAAGGCGCAGATCGGATCGATTTCGGTGACCCATACGGTGGCGCCGAGGCCACGGAACGCTTGGGCGCAGCCCTTGCCCACGTCGCCGTAGCCGAGGACCACGCAGATCTTGCCCGCAATCATCACGTCGGTGGCGCGCTTGATGCCGTCCACCAGCGATTCGCGGCAGCCGTACAAATTGTCGAACTTGGACTTGGTCACCGAATCATTGACGTTGATCGCCGGGAACGGCAAGCGGCCTTCCTGCTCCATCAGGTACAGGCGGTGCACGCCGGTGGTGGTTTCCTCGGTGACGCCCTTGATGTTGGCGAGCACTTTCGAATACCAGCCCGGCTGGGAAGCCAGACGCTTCTTGATGGCGGCGAACAGTACCTCTTCCTCTTCGCACGTCGGCTTGTCCAGGAGCGAGGGGTTCTTTTCGGCGCGAGAACCCAGCGTGATCAGCAGGGTCGCGTCACCGCCGTCGTCGAGAATCATGTTCGGCGTGCCGCCGTCGTGCCACTCGAAGATGCGGTGAGTGAATTCCCAGTATTCTTCCAGGGATTCGCCCTTGTAGGCGAACACCGGGATGCCGGCGGCGGCGATGCCCGCAGCGGCGTGGTCCTGGGTGGAGAAGATATTGCAGGACGCCCAGCGCACTTCCGCGCCCAGAGCCACCAGGGTCTCGATCAATACGGCGGTCTGAATGGTCATGTGCAGACTGCCGGCGACGCGGGCGCCCTTGAGCGGTTGCAGTGCGCGATACTCCTCGCGCACCGCCATCAGGCCCGGCATTTCGGTTTCGGCGATGGCGATTTCCTTGCGGCCCCAGTCGGCCAGGGAAATATCGGCGACGCGATAGTCGTTGGATGAATCAGGATTTGCGACAGCGTTCATGTTTCATGCTCCTCATTGCGTGAATTTCTCCACCGGCCACAAACACTGGTCAGGTGTCCCGACCAGCGGAGATGAACCGAGCGCCGTTGACATAACAGTTGCGCCGACCGAGCCTGGCGGATGTCCCGTCGCAGCGCTCCTCAGCCCGCACAACACCGCCTCACCCGGCGGCCGGGTAAAACATTACAGAGCGGATAAGCCGGCCGCTTCGCGCAGTGCCTCGGCCTTGTCGGTCTTCTCCCAGGTAAACGTGTCCTCGGTGCGGCCGAAATGTCCGTAAGCGGCCGTGGGGCGATAAATCGGCTGCAGAAGATCCAGCATGCGGATCAGCCCCTTCGGCCGCAGATCGAAATACTCGCGCACCAGCTGCACCAGGCGTTCCTCGGCGATGACCCCCGTGCCGAAAGTATTGACGCTGATGGAGGTCGGCTCGGCCACCCCGATGGCATAGGACACCTGAATTTCGCAGCGTTCGGCCAAACCTGCGGCGACGATGTTCTTGGCCACGTAGCGGCCCATGTACGCCGCCGAGCGGTCCACCTTGGACGGGTCCTTGCCGCTGAATGCGCCGCCGCCGTGCCGTGCCATGCCGCCGTAGGAATCGACGATGATCTTGCGGCCGGTGAGTCCGCAGTCGCCGACCGGACCGCCGATGACGAACTTGCCGGTGGGGTTGATGAAGTACTTGGTGTCCTTGTGCAGCCATTCCTTCGGAAGGACGTGGAGGATAATTTCGTCCATCACCGCCTCACGCAGGATTTTCGGATCGATATCCGGTGAGTGTTGGGTGGACAGAACCACGGCATCGATGGCGACCGGCTTGCTGTCCTCGTAGCGGAAGGTCACCTGGCTCTTGGCGTCAGGACGCAGCCAGGGCAGAAATTTCTTTTTTCTCACTTCCGCCTGGCGCTGCACCAGCCGGTGGGCGTAAGTGATGGGAGCCGGCATCAACACATCGGTCTCGTTGGACGCGTAACCGAACATCAGGCCCTGATCGCCGGCTCCTTGTTCGTGGTCGTCGGATTCGTCGACGCCCATGGCGATGTCGGGCGACTGTTTACCGATGGCCGTGAGCACCGCGCAGCTTTCCCAGTCGAACCCGATCGACGGATCGTCGTAGCCGATTTCGCGCACGACCTGGCGTACCAGCGTCTCGGTATCCACCCAGGCCGATGTGGTAACTTCGCCCGCCAAAATCACCATTCCGGTCTTGACCAAGGTTTCGACGGCCACTCTGGCCCTCGGGTCTTGTCTCAGCATTTCGTCCAGAACGGCATCGGAGACTTGATCGGCGATCTTGTCCGGATGGCCTTCGGAAACGGATTCGGAAGTAAAGATAAAGTTGTTGCTCACAGTATGACCTTCCTTAAAAACGGTGATTACGAGCGGGCCTAAAAGCCCGCCATTATAGGGTAATGGGATAGACCGACCAAATTTTTGCGGCAAAAGTCAATGGGCATCCGGCGCAGTCTCAAATCACCCGGAAAACCGCATTCAGCCCGAGCAGCAGAAAGCTAAACGGAATCGATGCTAACAGAAGAAACAAGGAGACGACGAGGCCGGCGCGAATGCCGATCGGTCGTCCAGTCCGATCGAAGCGGACGCCAAAGCCGTAAAGAGCGCCGAGCATCTGTGATGCCACCGCGATTACAAAAATCAGGATATACCGTTCTTCCAGGCGAAATGCATGCGCCAGTATGTCGCTCGACACCGTGAGCATCAGCGGCGCGTAAACCACGGCGGACGGCAAGGCGAGGCCGTAAGCGCGGGGGAGCGTCAGGCGGATTCCGACCGTTCGTCGCACCGCGAACCGCAATGCCGCCATCCACGGAAGATTGATGATGAGGTAAATCAGGACCAGCCTGGAAAAATCGTCGACCGAGTACGCGGACGGGCGGAGTAAGAGATCGACTGAAAGATACAGTAAAGGGTGAGCTTTAAAAAGCAAAGGGTTCACGGCTTTATGCCCAAAAATTAGACATCATCCAGGAAATAGCCTATTTGATGGCTGATCTTGCCGGGAATGTCGCATCATATCGTCCACAGTTCCTTACCAACCGGCCGACCAGCAAACATTGCTATAATCCCGCAGTTTTACCTCAGCTAAAGGAGTATCCGACCCCATGTCTTTGATGAAAGTCAGTTCCGGCAAGAGCGTTCCGAACGACATCAACGTGGTCATCGAAATCCCGGCGTACAGCGATCCGGTGAAGTATGAGATCGATAAAGAAACCGGAGCGCTTTTCGTCGACCGCTTCATGGGCACGGCGATGCAATATCCCTGCAATTACGGTTACGTTCCGCACACTTTGTCGGAAGACGGCGACCCCGTGGACGTGCTGGTGGTCGCTCCCTGGAAACTATTGAGCGGATCGGTGGTTCGCTGCCGGCCGATCGGTCTATTGAAAATGACCGACGAAGCCGGCGGCGACTGCAAGATTATCGCGGTTCCCCACGACAAATTGACCCCGCTTTACAGCAAGGTCAACTCCTTCCGCGACATTCCCGACAGTCTGCTCGCCCAAATCGCACACTTCTTCGAGCACTATAAGGACCTGGAACCCGGCAAATGGGTCAAGATCGACGGCTGGTACGACGGCGAGGAAGCGAAGCAGGAAATCACCAGCAGCATCGAACGTTACAACTCGGCCAAGAAAAAGCCGAATTTCTGATCAGTCTCCGACCGAGAGCCCGTCCTCCAATCAAACGTCGTAATCCATGCTGAGCTACCGCCACGGCTTTCACGCCGGCAATCATGCCGATGTATTCAAACATCTGGTTTTGACCCTGCTAGTCCGCTCGCTGCTGCGCAAGGAAAAGCCGTTTTTCTATCTGGACACCCATGCCGCGGCCGGGCGTTACGATCTCGGCTCGGCGATAGCCCGCAAGAATCGCGAGTACAAAACCGGCATCGGCCCATTGTGGGAGGTTAAAGACGCGCCCGAGGCGATCCTGAACTATCTCGGAGCCGCGCGAGCTTTGAATTCCGACGGCAAACTTCGCTTTTATCCCGGCTCGCCGCGTATCGTCCGGCACTATCTGCGTCCGGGCGATCGGATGGCGCTTTCCGAACTTCATCCCAACGAAGTCAAGGTACTCGGCGAGGAATTCGCCGGCGACAAGCAAGTCAAGATCCATCATCTCGACGCCTATCAGGCGCTCAAGGCGTTGCTGCCGCCTTCCGAACGGCGGGGCCTGGTGCTGATCGATCCGGCCTTTGAGCTCAAAGACGAGTGGCGGCGTCTGCTGGACGCCGTGAAGGAGGCTTATCGGCGTTGGGCGACCGGTATTTTTGCAGTCTGGTATCCGATCCAGGATCGCGCCACGGCGGACGATTTTCTACGCCGTTTCAAGAAATCCGGCATCCGCAAGGTATTGGTCGCGGAATTCTCGATCCTCGACCCTGACGAAACCCTCCGCCTGAACGGCAGCGGCATGGTCATCATCAACCCGCCCTGGAAACTGGAAGAGGAACTGCGCAGTCTGCTGCCTTGGCTGTGGGAAAAACTGGCGGTGGAAGGCCAAGGGACGTGGCGGGTGGAGTGGTTGGTTGAGGAGTGAGCCAAGGGCGAAATATCGTGCACCGTATGCAGACGTTCCATTCGGCGCATTACGTCAACGCTAATGCGTCCTACGCGGTCTGTTGGGCGGTCAGGTTGAGGGAAGCGTCAGACCGAATTATGAATCCGGGTGCGTTTCAGCCCAAGGCCGAATATGTGCGAGGGTTTCGGCCATCGTCTCGCGCGCGATCATAGTGTCGTAATGAGCTTGGGCGCGGAGCCAATAACCATCGGACAAGCCGAAAAAACGACACAATCGAAGATCGGTATCCGCGGTAACGGAGCGTTTTCCAGCGACTATTTCTCCGATGCGGCGTTGGGACACGCCGATCTCCTTCGCCAACCTGTACTGGGTGATACCCATCGGATTCAGGAACTCTTCGAGGAGCAGTTCGCCGGGAGAAACAGGAGCAATATCGCGCATAAGTATCCTCTCAATGGTAATCGACTATCTCGACGTCGAAAGCCTTGCCGCTCTCAAAGCGGAAACAAACGCGCCACTGGTCGTTAATGCGAATGCTCCACTGATCCTTTCGGTCACCTTTCAAGGCTTCCAGCCGATTTTGGGGAGGGACTCTCAGGTCCTCCAAGCGCCCCGCGACATCAAGCTGCGTCAGTTTTCGGAGCGCCACTCGTTCGATATTGACGAAACGTGGAACTCGCTCACCTCTGAACAGGGCCTCCGTTTCGCCGCATTTGAACGATTCGATCATGATAACAATGCTGGCGAGAGGCGTTAGTATTGTCAAGCGCCACTATTGCTGGGTTGGATCTCGTAAGATTCGTAAGATAAGAGCACCAGTTACCCGGAGCCCGCGTAGGATGTGCCGACGTAGGAGGCGCATCGATCGCGAATTTGAACGATGCGGTTCCTGCGTCACGGCATCCTACACGTGCTATGCGGACTGATATCCATAAAAAACGTCCATGACGTATCACGACTCTGGAATGATGGGTTTCGCTTCGCTCTACCCATCCTACATGGGCTGCAATCCTTGCAGGTAAGTTATGCACCTATCAGCGACATTGCTGCTTTTGATAGGGCGACGACACCGCCTGCACAGGCAAGGAATGCAGAAAGCCCAACAACCCAGTTGAACACCCTCAGTGGCATAGGCGCGTTCATAATTTCAGCGCCGGCCCGGCTGTTCCTAAGCTTGGCAGAGAACTTCAAGCCGACAGCGATCATCGCAAAAACCTGCCCGAGCATAAACAAGAGTGAAAAGACTATGCTTGCCGACAAGAGCAACCATCCGTTTTTCAGAAGCGAGATAGCTTCCGATGGGAATTGCGGCGGTGTTCCGTTCAGAAATGCACCGATAGTGATTGCCTGAACGCCGCCGCTTAGGAAAAGAACTTGTCTTACCAAAGCATCGATCTTAGATCGGACTTCGACTGAGTATGTATTAAACATGCCCAGTGATTCGGTGAGCGGAATTTTCTCTTCGTTCATCCGACTCTCCCCCAGCCTAACTAGAATTGGGCGACCCGAAAGGGCAAGACCTTACGCCTTGAAGGTGCATAAAAAACCGCGATCCTAAAGCCGACGCGCTGTTCGAAATAACCGAAGCCATTTTGGCACCCTAGATTCCAAATCGATTACGTCTTCGGTGTCCGGATCGGGAGGCCATGCCTGTGACTGTAGTTCTGGGAGGTCGGGTTGCGGATTTCGGGCATACGGAGAACCGAGGCGGCGCGATGGTGAATCGTTATTGCGACATACGTCAAGTCAGCTAAAGCTTACAAATCGGGCCGGTATTTGATCCGATACGACATTGGGAATCCGGCGCCACACATCTTCGCGTCTAGTCTAGGTCGGCGGTGGCGAGGAGATGCATCGGGCGGCGAGAAGTGTCCTGGCCTGAAAGCTCTTCCAGGATTCGCGATCAGGAAGACTCAATGGGACTCCTCGGTCTTCTCGCTCTCATCGCCGACGGGCTCCAGGCTCAGATTCATCGTGCCGAATGGCGACTCGCCGGTTTGAGCGCTCTCGGTTTTTTCGCTGCTCTGATCTTGAGGAGACTCCGTATTTTCCGGCGATGTGTCCTTGGGAGCACGCTGCTGGCCCAGGCTGATTTTCAATCTGACGTTATTGGCCGAGTCCGCATTGCGGATGGCTTCTTCGGCGGTAATCCGGCCCGCCTGGTACAGCTTCACCAAATGGCTGTCGAAAGTTTGCATGCCCAAACCTTCAGATTTCTCCATGACTTCCTTGATCGCGTGGACTTCGCCCTTCCGGATCAAGTCGCAGACCAGGGGCGTTCCGAGCAGAATCTCGATGGCCGCCGCGCGTTTGCCGTCCACCGTCGGCACCAGGCGCTGCGAGACGAAAGCCCTCAGGTTGAGGGACAAGTCCAATAACAGCTGATTCCGCCGTTCTTCGGGGAAGAAATTGATGATTCGGTCGAGCGCCTGGTTCGAGTTGTTGGCGTGCAGGGTCGACAGGCACAGGTGGCCGGTTTCCGCGAAATTGATGGCGTATTCCATCGTGTCCTGGGAACGGATTTCGCCGATCAGGATGACGTCGGGCGCCTGCCGGAGCGTGTTCTTGAGCGCGTCTTCGTAAGTCTGGGTATCGACGCCGACCTCCCGCTGATTCACCAGGCACTTCTTGTGGGGGTGCATGAATTCGATCGGGTCTTCGATGGTGATGATGTGCCCTGCGGAGTTGCTGTTGCGATAGTCGATCAGTGCCGCGAGCGAGGTCGATTTGCCGGAACCGGTGGCGCCGACGAACAGAATCAGTCCCCGTTTTTCCATGATGACATTCTTGAGGACTTCCGGCAGACCCAGGTCGTCCACTTTGGGAATGTTGACTTTGATATTCCTCACCACCATCGCATGGGCGTTGCGCTGTTTGAAGATGTTCACGCGAAAACGCCCCACGCCCTCCTCGCTGATGGCGAGATTCATCTCCGGGCGCCGCTCGAAATCCCGCCGCTGGCCTTCGTCCATGACCGAATAGGCGATCTCTTTGATCATGTCGTCGGTCAGTTCGATGGTATCGACAGGCGTCAGCTTCCCCTGAAATTTGGCTGCGGGGGGAGCGCCGGCGGTGAGATAAAGATCCGAGCCGTCCTTGTAGACCAGGAGCTTGAGGTAATTCTTGAATTTCATAGGCATTCTTCCTCGGCTGAAAGGGTAGTTTGATAACGACCGTGGATTTGCGTCCCGTATCATCGAAACGCTGTCGTTACGCCGAGAACCTCGTTTCACGTATCACAGTCCGGCGCCGACACTCCAGTGATCCAAGTATAGATACCGAATCCTGCCCGACCGTGAATTGAGCCGCACAAATCGAGCGGCTTCGCGCCTTATATCAAAAATCAATTCGTAACCGGAATACGGGGGTTGACACCGAAATGAGAACGATTATCATTTGTGGCGTATTCATTAGTTTCGGGAGTCGTGCCGTGAACTCCGCCGACGGCATGCGGCTGCAAAGTCCGCCATCAAGCTGGTCGCACTACTCGAGAACGGAAATCGGCACGCCGAGGAATTTCACTGTCTGGATCTGCCTTCGAAAGATTTTTCCAGACGCCTGTTGCTGTCGGCCGGCTTGAATACGGGTCGGCTATTTGTTGAAACGCCGGGGAGAGACACATGACCGTCGAAAGCCGCGCATGCGCCGATGCGGCGCCATCACCCGATTTGCTGGAGGAGAGTTTGCGTTTTCTGCTGATGCGGTATGCGAGAAATCCGTCGCCATCGACAGCCGGGCATATCGCCGCCTGCTTGGACGGACTGCTCACTCATCCCGAGTTTAAAGCGGCTCCGGACGACCGCTGCACGTATCGTCGGATGCGGTGCTATTGGCGGTTGGTCGAGCGCCTGGGTTGAGACAGGCGATACCCTTTTGGCGGACTGTAACGAACGGTGTTATCGGCTTAGATAGGACCGATTTCGGGGGTCCGAGATTTTTCCGCTACGGTGGCCAATAAGCCGGCCAGCGCATCGGGATCTACGGGTTTGACCAAGTGGCAGTCCAGGCCGGCTTCCTCCGAGGCGCGGCGATCGTCTTCCGTGCCATAGCCGCTGATTGCTACCAAGAGCGCCTTTTCCATGCCGGGCAAGCTCCTAAGACGCCTCGCCAGTTCATAGCCGTCCATTCCGGGCAATCCGATGTCCAGTAACGCGACCTCGGGTTTGAAGTTTGCCGCGATATTCAGCGCCATGGGCCCGTCGTAGGCGACCTCGACCGTATGTCCGGAGGCGCTGACGATCAGCGCGGTACTCTCGGCGGCGTCGTGGTTGTCGTCGACGATAAGAACCCTGCGCGGCACCAATACCATTTCGGATTGCAGCGCGGTGATGTCTTGGGGGCTTTCGTCGATTCCCTGCCATAACGGCAGATACACCAAAAATTCACTGCCGAGGCCGAGTCCGGCGCTTTTGGCTTCCACCCGGCCGCGGTGCAGTTCGACCAGCCGGCGCACCAGCGTGAGCCCGATTCCGAGCCCTCCCTCCATGCGGTCCAAGCCTCTCTCCGCCTGCACGAAAAGGTCGAAGATATGCGGCAGCGCCTCGGGGCCGATGCCTCTGCCGTCGTCGCGGACCCGCAGCACGGCTTCATCGTTGACGATATGGAGACTGACCTCGATGTGGCCGCCCGGCGGAGTGTATTTTGCGGCGTTGGCGAGCAGGTTTTCGACGACCTGCTCCATGCGGGTGGGGTCCACTTTGACGAACAACGGACGCCCCGGCAGATCCAGGGCGAGCTTGTGCTGGCGCGAGTCGAGCTGATATCTGACGATTTCCAGAACATGAACGATCAGAGGCACGAGATCGATCGTTTCTTCGCGCAGCTCGATTTGGCCGCGGGTGATGCGCGCCACGTCGAGCAGATCGTCCACGATGCGGGTGAGCTTGGTGAGCTGCCGGTCCATCATCGCGTGGATCTGCTTGACGGGAGTCTTGTCGGGGTTGGCCCTCTGCAGGATGTGAAGCCCGTTACGGACCGGCGCGAGAGGATTGCGCAGTTCGTGGGCGAGCATGGCCAAGAATTCGTCCTTTTGCCTATGGGCTTCGCGCAAGGACTCCTCGATATCCTTGCGCTCGGTGATGTCGCGATTGGTCTCGAGCACGAGCGGCGGCTTGTTGCGCTGGACGACGACGGTGTTGCGGCTGTCGACGATGATGCGTTTTCCGGTGCGGGTGGTATGGACCACTTCGCCGACCCATTGCCGGTCCCGGGCGAGTATGCGTTCGAATTCCTCGGAGCTGATGCCGCGTTCGGTTTTCAGCAAGGTGTGGCTGATTTTCCCTATCGCCTCGGAACGCTTGTAGCCGTACAGTTCCTCCGCGCCCCGGTTCCAATACCGGACGGTGCCGCCGAGTTCCCACATCAGGACGGCTTCGTGGGCCTGGTCCAAGATTTCGCTCCGCTGCCTCAGGGCCGCTTCGATACTGCGACGCTCGGTGACATCCTGAATCGTCAGTAGGATCAGATCGTTCAGATGATCCTCTCCGAGCAGTTTGTAGGCGCTCAGGTTCAGGATGCGTTCGCCGATTTCGGGATGCGCCTGGATGATCTCATAATCCTCCAGGGTTCTCCCGCCCTGCGACACGATCTGGAGCGACTCTTTGATCTCCCGCCTATCCCACAGCCCGTTGCCGGTGTCGTAGAGGCAATTGTTCTGGATGGCCTCCGGTTTGGTCCGGAACATTTCGAAATAGGCCCGATTGGCGCGTTTTACCCGGAGATCCCGATCGAGCACCACCAAGGCGTCGCGCATGGTTCCCAGAATGGCCTCGTTGAATTCCTGCGCGTTCTTCAAGGTGAGATTGACCTGGCTCAACTCGTGATTGCGGACCCTCAGCTCTTCATTCGCCGTGGCGAGTTCCTCGTTGGCCGACTGCAATTCCTCCTTGGCGGTTTCGAGCTCTTCGTTCGTGCTCTGGAACTCCTGGTGAGCGGACAAGAGTTCTTCTTCCAGCGACCTCAGTTTTTCCTGGCCGGCTTTGTGGGCCTCGATAACGGATTGCAGATGGCGTTGCGTGGCATCGAGTTCTCGTCTCAACTCCGAGAATTGGAACTGCCCTCCAGCTTGCGCGGACTTGAAAAGCAGGCCCACTTGTCGCGTCAGAACGGAGGAAATTCGCCGAAGCCAATCGGCCGGGGCATGGATTGGAAGCCGGGACGGCGAATTTTCGAAAAGAATCAGGAAGAATTGCGCGGTGCCTTCGGCGTCGTTGAGCGGCAGGACCTCGAATTGAACATACCGTTCTTTCCCGTCGGTGCGGATGCGGATGTTTTCCCGTCTGACGGATTGTCCGGTCGACCGCGTCTCCTGAACGGCCTCCGACAGTTCGATGAAGAGATAGGTTTGGGTCAGGCTTTTTAGGTTCAGGCTTGCCGAACCCTGTTGATGCTCGAGAAACTGTCCGGTATGGCCGCGAAACTGGAGAACGTTCAGATCGTCATCGATCAGCACGCCGGCCGGCGCGTAACGTGCGAGCAGGATGTTGTCGGCCTGTCGCTGAACCAATCCGGGGTTTTGCAGTGGCGCAGCCGTTTCTGTCAGCGTTTTTTCAGGCTGAAGTGTCCTTTGTTCCTTCCCGCCGAAGTTCAGCAACATTCGGCCGGGAACGTTCTTCCTCACGTAGATGCTCCAATTTTTGTTTAAAGGTTCGAAGAGATGCGAACCTTGGGGACCGATATTTTCGGATGGCCCGAGCGCGAGAAATTTACCCGGATTGAGCGCGTAATGAAAGGTCGACATGACATGTCTCTGCAGTTCCGGATCCAGGTAGATGAGGAGATTGCAGCAACTGATCAGATCGAGCTTGGAAAAGGGGGGATCTTGCGCCACGTTATGTTCGGCGAAGACGCACGATTCCCGGATCGCCGGAATGACTTGATAATGAGCGTCGGCTCGGATGAAGAAGCGTCTGAGCCGCTTTTCCGAGATATGAAGCCTGATGTTTTCGGGATAGCGGCCGGCCCGTGCCAGGCTGATGGCCTGCGAGTTGATGTCGCTGCCGAAAATCTGTATCGGGATACTGACCTTCTTCTCGTCCAGAAACTCGATGAGCGCCATGGCGATGGAATAAGCCTCCTCGCCGGTCGCGCAACCGGGCACCCAAATACGAATCGGATCGTTCGGAGACCGGCCTTGCAGCAGCCGCGGAAAGACTTCTCTCGTCAATCCACGGAATGTCTCCGGGTCCCGAAAGAACGCGGTAACGCGGATCAGGAAATCCTGGCACAGCGCCTCGGCTTCGGTCGGTTGATTCTGCAACAGGGCGAGATAATCGGAGAGGCTATGGATCTTGTTAAGTGCCATTCGGCGCATGAGCCGCCGTAAGATGGTCTTGCGTTTGTACTGGCTGAAATCGAGCCCGCAAGTGACGAGAACGACACGGAATATCTGCTTCAGATCCTGTTGCCGGATGGCCAGGGTCTCCAGATCGCCGGCGGCGGTCCCGGCTCGCTGGCCGAGGTTTGTGAGCTCCCGTGCGATCTCCTTGGGCGGCAATACGTAGTCGACGCATCCCATGCTGATGGCGCTGCGCGGCATCCCGTCGAATCTGGCCGAGGACGGATCTTCCGCAAACGCGATTCCGCCGCCGGTCTTGATCGCCTTGAGCCCCTTCGCTCCATCCGACCCGGTCCCCGACAGCACGATTCCGATTGCCTTTTTCCCCAGCTCGCGAGCCAGGGAAAGAAACAGATAATCGGCCGGCAGATGAGGCGACGGACGTCCGTGCCGGCGCTGAAGGTTCAGGCAACCGACCGAAACGCTTATATCCGCATCCGGAGGAATGACATAAATATGATCCGCCTGTATCGCCATCCCCTCGCGCGCTTCGATAACCGGCAATCTGGCGGTATTGGCCAGGATTTCCGCCAGCTTGCTGTCATGATCGGGCGATAAATGCTGGGCGATCAGGAAGGCGAAGCCGATGCCGGGCTCGATGGCTTGGAAAAGATCCAGCAGCGAGTTCAGACCTCCCGCCGAAGCGCCTATACCCACCATGGCCGGAATAGTCTCGGGCGATCTCAAGCAGCCACCGTCCGGTCTTGTCGTGTCGTGTCGTTTCTGGCGTTCATCCGTCGTATAGCGCACTCACTCACGGCCTAGAGCTTGTACAACGGCTCCAGATCCGCGGCTACGGACGGTTTGCCCGCCTTGGACGAGATCATCGGGTCGGATCGAAAAGCCGCCCAAAGGGCCTGCCCTTGCCAACCGGGTTCCGGGTGTCGGTAAAGTGTGCGGTTCAGCCGCTCGATTTCACGACCCAATTCGCCTTTGCAACGCCGCTCCAGGTCCTCCAAACCCATAACGCGAGCCGAAGGCCAACGCTGTCTCGCCCAATCCAAGAGAGCCTGCCGCGCCGCGGCGGGGTCGTTCTTCCGGCAGGCTATTCTCAAGGCGTTTGCGGCCGAGCGCTCGGACCGACCGTCGTCGTATGACTGCGGGACCGGCGTCTTCCGGGGCCTGCCGCTGAGCCACCAGGCCGCGGCGGTTCCAATCCAGCCCAGCCCGAATAACAGAGCCAGCCAAAACCAGAGCCCGCTTGCAGGACCTGCAGGTAGCGCCTCGCTCGGCAGCGAAGATTCCGGTCGTGCCGGAGCGGCGGACGATCCCGAACGTGTCGTGGGCAAAGCGGGTGGGGTGGATTCCGGCGATTGGGCTCCCGGCAGCACGGTCAGGGTGCGCTCGGGAACCCGCGCGGCCTCCATCCGCTCGGTCTTGGTGTTCCACCAGGGGATTTCGATCGGCGGAATCCGGTAGGTTCCGGAACGCGCGGGAATCAGGGCGATTTTTTCCTGCCGGACGCTGGCCAGTCCGGTCGTCAGTTTTTCCTCGTTCAGCAGCGGTTGATCCGGGTAACGCTTGATGTCCGCCGGGGATCGTCGAGAGGCTTGCGGCTCCAACTCGGGCAATAAGCCGACCGTCGTTCCATCGGCCCGCACGGTGATGGTCCGGGTGATCGGTTCGCCAACCGTGGTTTGAGGGGCATTCTGCGACCAGGAATCGTCGATTTCCAGGTGTTCCGCCGGCAGCCAGTGTTTGCCGGAAAAAGCCGCCGGAATCGGCCGGACGTCCAATCTCACCGAATCCGAATGCGCGCGCAAAATGTGAGTCGAGTGATTGAAAAACTGATTGAAGAGGGATCGCCCGCCGGCCGCGCTTCGGGCTTCGAGCGTCAACGGTTCCAAAAGGAGAGTCCCGCTCTTCTGCGGAAAAATCGCATACTTACGTTCAATTGCCGTGTACTGGAGGCCGCTGCGATGGGTGGTATAGCGCCGGTCGTCGCCCAGCCTTTGAATCAAGGCATCCTCGGCCGAAGGCTCGCTGAGATTTGCAGCGCTGAAATGGACGCGGCTCAACACTCGAACCGTGTAGATCACCTGGGCCTGGACATAGGGATTCTTCGGTTCGGCCTCGACTTCCAGGAAAAAATCCTCGCCGTTGCCACCCGCCAATGGCGGGGGCGATCCGGCGACCTGGAGAGTCAAGGGTTGGGATCGGTCGGTTCCGAAGGCGATGGGCGGGACGGTCAGCGTGCCCGTCCGTTTCGCCATGACCGTGACTTGCCATTCCGTCCGCTTGCTGAAACGGCCGTTGATGAGCGAAATCTGGCTGCTTTGCGATTGACCGAGGACATGGAAATCCTTTTCCAGTGGCGCGAAGTCCGGATCGTCGTCCGGCGTTTTTTCCGCCGAAAAGATGAGCGTGAAGGATTCGCTCACCGGTACCGGGTCGCGGTCGGCGGTCACGCTGATCGCCGCGGCCGAAGCGCTTCCCGCATGGAACAGAAAGATCAAGGGCCATAGGCGAATCAATCGGCGCAGAACGGATAACACCCGATTGGAATCCGGGTTCAACCTTGGGTCAGAGCGATGCGCCCAGAGAAAACACGAATATGAAAAAAAGAGTTCGCTCATGGTCTAGGCTCCGCGCCTTGAGTCCTTTGTCGTTGACGGTACTGGTAATAAAACTTGCGTTTTAGAAGGCCGCCGGGATCGTCCGGGATACGCCGCAGCCATTGCTCCTCGGCCTGGCGGGTTTCATCGGTCTTACCCGTTTCCGCTGTCGCCGCAGCGGCCTCCCGCTCACCGCTTTCGTCAGGCCGTCGATCCTGTGCTTGGCCGGCAGCCTGTTGCGGGTCGGACGCGTCGTCGGGCGTTTTTTCGCCATTCTTATCCGGCCGATCTTGCGCCTTGCTTTCCGATCCGGAGGCGTCGTCGGCGCTTTCGGGCGAATTGTTTTCACCGTTCGAGCCATCGTCCCGCGGCTGGGCGTCCTGTTCCTTGCCCGCTTGTTCGTGTGGTTTTTCCTCTTCGTTTTTTCGATCCTGACCGTCCGATGGCCCTTGCGGCGATTGCGAAGACTTGGATTCGGATTCCGAGCCCGAATCCTTCTGACTTTTCTGCTGTTCTTCGTGCTGCTTCTTCTGCTGTTCCAGGGCTTTTTCGACGAGTTCCTTGTTGTAGTGGGCGTCCGCATGGCCAGGATCCAGCTCCAGGGCTTTCTGGTAAGCCTTGATGGCCTCGTTGTAACGTCCCTGCCGGGCCAGGGCGTTGCCGCGATTATAATGGCCGGTCGCCGAATGCGACTCCTCTAAGAGTTTGGCCGCGTCCTCATAGCGTCCGGCCTTGTACTGGGCGGCCGCTTTCCATTCGGAATTTTGAAATTTTTTCGCCGCTTCATCGTAATTCTCGGCTTGAAAGGCTTGCCGAGCCTGTTGGTCGGGCCTTTGCCACAGGTTATGCCAGTCCAGCGCCTGGGCATCGTTCGGAACCGGGGCTGCCAGAACCAACAGCCAGGCGGCGAGCCATCCGCGCCGGAACGACAAGGCCGCGAGCGGCAGTAGGGCCAGCAGCAGCCAGACACCCTGTTCCTTCCATTGGTCCACGTTCAGGGTCTTTTCGTTCTGCGTATCGGCGGCGGCATGCTGTTCGAAAAATCCCAATAGCGCATCGAGATCGCCCGCAGTGGCGGTGAGATTCCGATAGATGCCGCCCCCGGCTCGGGCCAGCTTCCGCAGCGCGTCGGTATCGAGCCGCGGAACCACGATATTGCCGGTATCGTCCTTCAAGAATCCGCCTTCGGGCATGGGAACCGGCGCGCCCTCCTCGGTGCCGACGCCCAGCACGGAAATGCGATAACCCTCGGTTTTCAGCCGGTGCGCTGCCTCCTCGGCCTCCGCCGCCCGTTCTCCGGCGGTGACCAGCAGGATATCGCCGGACCGCAGGCCGGCTTGCCTCAAGAGCCGCGCAGCGGATTCCAGCGCAAGATCGATGCGAGTTCCCTGTACGGGCATCAGGCCGGAGTTTAGGGCGAAGAGTTGCGCGGCGATGGTGGCCGCATCGTCGGTCAGCGGCGTGACGGTGAACGCATCGCCGGCATAGACGACCAAAGCGGTTTGACCGTCCTTGCGCGTCTTCAGGATATCGGCAATCTTGTAGCGGGCACGCTCCAGACGGGTCGGCTTGAGATCGACCGCCTCCATGGCCGAAGAAAGGTCGAGTACGATGACCACGGCCGCGATATTGCGAAAAGCCGGTGCGGGCAGACGCTCCCAAACCGGCCCCGCCAAAGCCATGATGGCGACGATGCCGCCCAAGGCCGCGGCGAACAGCGGATGGCGGCTCGCTCGGCCGTCCCCGCCGATGAGTACGTGGGGCAGCAGCGCATCATCGCAGATGCCTTTCCAGTCTCCGGTGCTCCGGCGCCGCCGGTACAACCCCCAAAGTATCGCCGCGAGCGGGAGGACGGCCAAAAGCCACCAGGGCCTCAAGAAATGAAACTCGTTCATCGGCAATCGTTGTCGCGATTCATGGATTCAGCGTCGTAGCCCATCATCTCCGGCCCAAGCAGTCATTCTCGCAATTTGGTTACCGCCAACGCAGCCGCCAATAGCAGCGCGGCGGCCAGGGGCCAGTGATAGAGCTCGGTCCGCGGCCGGTAAAAATGCTTTGTCCGTTCCACCGGCTCCAGTTCGTCCAACAGTGCGTAAATATTCTCCAATTCGTTGGTATCCCGCGCCCGGAAGTAGCGACCGCCGGTTTTTTCGGCGATGGCGTTCATGGCTTCCTCGTCGAGGTCCTGGGACGGATTCACGCGCCGCGTGCCGAAAAGATCGTTGACGATCATCTGATCGGCCCCGACGCCTATGGTATAGATTTTTAGCTTCTCGCGCGCCGCGACTTCGGCCGCTTGCAGGGGGGAAACCGCGCCGGCGGTGTTGGCCCCGTCGCTGAGCAGTATCAGAACCCGCTGTTCGGCGGGATTGTCCCTAAGGCGCTTGGCGGCGAGGCCGATGGCGTCGCCGATGGCGGTCTTGTCGCCGGCGAGTCCGATGACCGCTTCGTCCAGCAGGATGTGCACCGTGGTGCGGTCGAAGGTCAACGGGGCTTGCAGGTAGGCCTGCTCGCCGAACAGGATCAGCCCGATGCGGTCGCCCACGCGCCGTTCGATGAACTGGCCAGCCACCCATTGGGTTGCGGTGAGGCGATCCACTGCCCGGCCATGGAGGAAGAAGTCCTCGATTTCCATACTGCCGGAAAGATCGACCGCCAGCATCAGATCGCGGCCGCTGACCGCCTGCTCGATAGGCTCGCCGAGCCACTGCGGGCGGGCCGCGGCGCTGACCAGCAACACCCAGCCGGCGACGGCGATCCAAATGGCATGCGGCTTGGTTTTCGTTACGCCCTGGCTTGACGGAAGGCTATCGAATTCCTCGAGAAACGGCGTCCGCAGCGCCGCGCCGCCCGGCTCCGGCGCGGCGGGCAGCCAGCGGCGCATCAGCCAGGGCAAGGGCAAAACCAGAAAGACCCAGATCCAGGCGAATTCGATCATGGTTCGGTGGCGGCCTGCTGAGGAGCGGAATTTTTCCGAAGCGGCACGACGGTTCGAGGCAGGGCTTTAAGCCAGTCGCGGCAAAGCGCGATCAGGCGATCCATATCCGCATCGCCCACCGGCCGGTAGGGCGCATCCAGCAGCGCCCGGCCGACACCCCGAGAAAAGCGGGGCGTTCCGAGCGGCCGGTCCAGCCATTCGAGCCAGTCCTCGCCGGTCAGCCCCGCCACATCTTCTCGAGGGTAGGCGCTCAAACCGGCCCGGCGCAGCAGGATGGACAGTCTTCTCAATTTTTCGGTCATGCCCAGCGTCGAATCCTTTTGCAGCGCGTCCAGCTCCCGCAAGGCGAGCTTCGCCACCGTGACCTGCCGCCAGCGGCGAATAAGCCATACCGCAGTCGCGATCAGCAAAACCGCCGCGACCGATACGATCCACCAGCCGATCGCGGGCGGCCACCAGCTTATCGGGTCCGGCAGATGAATATCGCGTAGCGGCAAGGTTTCCATGATCAGGCGTGGAAAAGCGACGGGCGGCTGCTCTGCTGCAAAACGAAAAAAGGCTCGTCCGTGGTGCGGCAGGCAACCAAGCGTATGCCGTGCCGGCGGGCCAGCTCGCGCAGCCGTTCCTCGCGGACCCGGAACGAATGTTCATAGACGTCGGCGGTCCGCGCATCGGCATTCAGCAAAACATCGCGGCGGCCGTTGCTGAACCGGTGAGGTCCCAGAGGCAGGCGTTGCTCCAACGGATCGAAGATGAACACCAGCACCAGATCGCAGTGGCGGGACAACCGGCTCAGGCTCGCCTCGCCGGCGGCGGTCAGATGCCGGAAATCGCTGAACACGAACACCAGGCTGCCCGGTCGCGCGTGGCGCGGCAGACGAATCAGTGCGTCTTGCAAGGCAGTCTCCGGCGTGTCGTCGCTTCGGGGGGACGCTTGGTCGACCAGCATTTTGAGGAGTCTCAACACCGCACGGTGGCCGTGCTCAGGTTTGAGCTCGATGCTTTCCGCCTCGGAGAAAATCTGTCCGCCGACGCGATCGCCATGCCTTCGGGCGCTCCAGGCGATGAGCGCCGAGAGCCTGGCCGCCATCGCCGATTTGAACATGCCACGGGTTGCGAAGAACATCGCCGATCGGTAGTCCACCGTCAGAAAAACCGGCCTTTCGCGCTCTTCGCGGAAAAGCTTGGTATGCGGCTTGCCGGTGCGCGCCGTGACGCGCCAGTCCAGGTTGCGGACATCGTCGCCCTGGGCGTAGAGCCGCGTTTCGTCGAACTCCATGCCGCGCCCCTTGAAAGCCGAGAGATACTGCCCGCTCTGCAAGGCGCGTACGGTCGGCCGGGCCAGCGTCAATCCCGCCGCGGGCTGGCTGAGCCGGATCAAATCCTCGAGCGTCGGCCGGACCAGCGAGTTGTCGGGCTTCGTCGTCGCCACCGAGCTTCCGGATGATGGGGTGGGCATGGAGGTAAAGGGTTAATTCAGAAAACGCTGCAACACATTATCCAGGAAATTCCAGCCGGTGTCGGTGCAGCGAATGGCACCGTCGCGCCGTTCGACTAATTCGGCGGCGATGCAGTCGGAAAGTTCCGGTTCCAGGGCAGCCAAGGGTAACCCGGTGTATTTGCCGAACGCCGCTTCGGCGAAACCTTCCCGGAGGCGGAGGTGATTCATCAGAAATTCGAACGGCAGGTCTTCCCTCGGGACCGCGGCCCGCCCGCCCTGCCGATCCGGTCGGCCGGCGAACTCGAGATAATGCTGCGGGTGTTTGATCTTCCAGGTCCGCATTATGGATTGCTCCGCCGCGTTCGTAATCTTGCCGTGAGCGCCCGCGCCGATGCCCAAGTAATCTCCGAAACGCCAATAATTGAGATTGTGCCGGCAGCGGTACCCTTCCCGAGCATAGGCGGATACCTCGTACTGGCGATAGCCATGATCCGCCAAAAGCGCCTGACAGCTTTGCTGCATGGCCCAGATGCGATCGTCCTCCGGCAGGCGTGGCGGGTACTTGTGGAACACGGTGTTGGGTTCCAGGGTGAGCTGATAGAACGAGATATGGGTCGGGTTCAGGCCCACCGCGGTTCGAATGTCCGTCAGCGCCTCGTCCACGGTTTGGTTCGGCAGCCCGAACATCAGGTCCAGATTGAAGTTCTCGAATCCCGCTGAGTGCGCGATTTCGGCGGCGAGCCGCGCCTCTCGGCTATCGTGGATGCGGCCCAGTTTTTTCAGATGCGTGTCATGAAAGCTCTGGATGCCGATCGACAAGCGGTTCACCCCGGCCTCGCGAAAACCCTGGAATTTGGCGATCTCCGCAGTGCCGGGGTTGGCTTCCATGGTGACCTCGGCATCAGCCGCTATGTCGAGCCGTAACCGAATCCCCTCCAAAAGAGCGCGGATCGCGGCCGGACTAAAAAGGCTGGGGGTGCCGCCGCCGATGAATATCGTTTCCACCCGTCGCCCCGCGACGGAAGGCGTTTGTTGTTCGAGATCGTCGAGCAGCGCCTTCGCGTATTCGTGTTCGGGCAGAGTGGTGTCTGCCGCGTGCGAATTGAAGTCGCAATAAGGACATTTTCTTACGCACCAAGGCACGTGGATGTAAAGGCTGAGCGGGGGTGTCGAAAGCATGGTTTGGGGGTATTTTAACCCGAGATCCGAAGAATAAATGGGCGGGAGGCTGCGTCGGCACCCCGGAATTCGCTGTGCCGACTGCCCGGATCAAGTCCGCAGTGCGTAATAGGCAAGCAGTCCGTAGCAAGTGGCGGCGGTTCCGCCGTGCAGCAGAATCAAGGCCCTAGGCTGAATGCCTTTGGCCCGTTGAAACGAAATGTACAGTCCGGCGGCGATAATGACCAGCGCCAGGCCGATAATCACGTAGAGCCGGGTATCGCCTTTCAGGGCGACCATGATCACCAGAGTCGATCCCAGCAACGCCAAGCCGCCGTGTATCAGGGCGTACAACCGGGAACTGCCCCTTCCCTTGAAGGCGTCGATTCCCATGCCCGCCCCCATGAACGCCACCAAAGTAAAAACCGCAACCGACAACATCAGCATGATCTTCTCCTTGACAACCGGATGTTGGACAAGGTTTCGATTGTAGGGAGGGGACGATTGAACGGCAAGTCGCGCCGGCCGTTCAAATTACTTATTCCGCGGAAAGCCCCGTGAGTCGGTCTTCGAGACGGCGGACGATGGTCTCCACGATCGCTTCCGGCGTTTGCCGAATATCGATCGTGATGGCGTCGGAGGGTTCCTCGAGTGCCGCGAACTGGCTGGGAAGAAGGTCTAGCGGCATGAAGTGCTCCTGCCGGCGCGCGAGTCGTTCGCGGATGAGTTCGAAAGAACCTTTCAGATACACGAAGACCACTTCGCGGTGTCCTCGCGCGAGGCGCTCCCGGTAGGAATGCCGCAGCGCGGAGCAGGCGATGACGGCGGAACGCCCAGTCGCTATGGACGTTTCTATCAGCTCGGCGAGCCGGTCGAGCCAGGGTTCCCGGTCGGCATCCGTCAAAGGCTGGCCTCGCGCCATTTTCTCGATGTTTTGCACGGGATGGAAATCGTCCCCGTCGAAGAACGGCCAACGCAGGCGCTCGGCGAGCCGCTGGCCGATGGTCGATTTTCCGGAGCCCGAGACTCCGAGGAGTACGACGATGGCGATTGGACGGTCCATTATTACGCTTGACGAAGCACGATGGCCATCGACGGCTCGACGAAACCAGCGGTAAAGGAGTCCACCGTTCTTGCCTCAGTTCGCCTGCGAATCGGAGTCCGGAAGCGTTTGCAGCACTTTCCCATAGCGTTCTTCCAGATCGGCGCGGTCGCTGGCGTCCGGCAGATTGGTCAGCGTGTCCTTATAGATCAAGCGCGCGTGCCGTGCCAGAGCGTTACGATAAGGCTCGGGCAGTTCGGCCTCGGCCAGAGCGGCGATCATGTCCAGGAGGCGAATCGCCACGGCCTCGTTCTTCCTGGCGTGCTGGCGCAACTGATTGAACGCTGCATCGAGGATGCCTTCGTAGGTGTAAGGATCGGTCACAACGCAGATGCGCCCGTCTGCACCGCGGCAGAGCGGGGAAGTCAGCTTCCGGCCGGCGAGAAACGACAGCGCCGCTCCCAGCCAATCGATACAGTTGACGGCGGTGAAGGGATCGTTGATGCCGGGCGAAAGAGCGCGGACCGCCACTTCCACCAACTGGTCGACGGCAAACTCGGCATCCTGGATCAACGTGCGCTGAGGTCCTAAAAGAAAGCATTCTCCGATCTCTTCGACGATCGCCTCCGTTACCGCTTCGCGCGGCGAAGCCAAAGCCAGCACATGGCCTTCGATGATGAACTGGCCCGGCCGTTTGAGCAGATGCACGAGCAGATTGTGCCGCTCGGCAATGTCCCGAATCCGCTCCAGTTCGATGGCGTCCAGGTAGCCGTTGCCGGGCGCCGGAATGCCGGAGGCGTGCTCCGCAAAATCGGTCGGCAGTTGCCGCTCCTCGTCCGCGGGATTATTCCGCCCGCCGGGATCGGAAGCTTCCGGAAACAAGTTGCCGAAAGTCTCGATCAAGCGTGCGCCGACATTCTCGACGATGTTCGGCGCCTGTATGAATGTGGCGACCCGGTGGATGAAATAGATCAGCAGCCCGAAACTGAGCACCCCGAGCACCAGAGCGACGCTGACCGAAAGATGGGGAATTTCCGCCCCGTCATCGGTCGAACGGACTCGGGTCAGCACCAGAATGGCGTAGATGAAGGTCGCGATGAACCCGCCGAAAACGATCTGCGTACCCCCTTGCCGCATGAAGTTCGGCAGCAGGCGCGGGCCGAATTGCGACGAGGCGTTGGAGAGCACCAGCATGGCGATGGAAAACACCACCCCCGCCACCGTGATCGCCGAGGACGCCAACGTGGACAAAATCGCTTGAGCCCCCGGTGCGTCCATCACGTAAAGATCGGAGAGAAACGGCAGATATCGCTCGCGGGCCTCCTGATCGACCAGAAACAGCAAGACCGCCAGGATCGCGGCCGTAACCGACATCAAGGCGGGGACGAACCAGTAGCTCGAGCGGAGCGTCTCCCAGAGCTGGACCAGGCGAAGTTTCATGGTTGTTTGGACCGCGCGGGAACGCCCGCGATTCCGTAACGGTCTGGCAAGCGCTTCATCGGATGCATCGATACGTCCCGGTTTCGTTGTATCCCATACATGGTACGATCAGACTTTTGTCCTTGTCTTCATCGCAAGGAGCTCGATAAGCGCCGGATCGACCGCCAATAAACGATCCTTCCGAAGATCGCGCGAACCAAGCGCGCCGTTTCCTGTCCATCGAGTGGACTTGCTCGCCGGGTCCAATTCCTTGCTGAACAACAATAAACGAGACATCTGATGGAAATTGCCGGAATCTTCATGTTGCTCATCCAGATCGGATTCGCCGTTCACGCGATCCGCCACGGCCATCCGATTTTCTGGGTATTTCTAATTATCTTCCTGCCCTTGCTCGGCTGCATTCTTTATTCGGTGATGGTGCTGCTGCCCGAAGTGATCCAAAGCCGCACCGCCCGGCAGGGTTCCAAGGCCCTGCTGAGAACGCTCGATCCACAAAAGGAGCTCCGAAAACGCCGCGAAGCATTGGAGGTCTCGGACACCATAGGCAACCGGAGCGCACTGGCACACGAATATCTCAGGCATGGCATGCTCGACGAAGCCATCGAACTTTACGAGAGCTCCCTCACCGGGATGTACCGCACCGATCCCGACCTCTTGCTTGGCCTGGCCAAGGCGCTGGTGGAAGCGAACAATTTCGGACGGGCGCGGGAAACGCTCGAAATGCTGTTCGGGGCTAATCCGGAATTCGAAAACCAGGAGGCGCATCTGCTTTACGCCCGCTCGCTCGAAGCGCTCGGCGAACTGGATCGGGCCTTGGACGAATACCGCGCGCTCGCCAGATATTCCGCAGGCGCCGAAGCCAAATGCCGCCATGCCCTGCTGCTGAAACGCATGGGAAAAACATCGGAGGCGCGGGCTCTGTTCGAGGACATACTCAAGGACGCAAAGATCGCGTCCAGGCACAGCCACCGGTTGAACAAGGAGTGGGTGGATATCGCGAAGCGGGAGGTGGCGTAGGTCAGTCCGGTTCGAGGGCTCGAACGATGCGTTTCGTGCCTCAGGTCATAGGATGCGCTGACGAAGGAAGCGCATCGTTCGCGATTGATGCGCTTCACTTCATTCAGCACCTACTTGAACTATTGGGGTCTTGAACGGCTTAATCGCTTCGCTTGCAAGGTTTTTCGCCAGCGGTTTACTAAGTTATACATCTCAGGGCGGAGTAAAGTTCTCCGGCACTTAGAGTAGTTAGTAGTTAGCTAATAGCATCAATGAAGAAAACAAAACAAAAATGGCAGTTCCAACTTACGACAAGTTTATCGAACCAATACTTCGATTTTTAGCCTTACGGCCAAATGGGGCGCCTGCACGAGAGGCTCATGAATCTGCAGCTAGCGCACTCGCCATTTCGGAAAGCGACAAGCAGGAACTGCTGCCAAGCGGAACGCAGCCAGTTTATAAGAACCGCGCAGGGTGGGCTCACGACAGGCTGAAAAGAGCAGGGCTTTCCAGTAGCCCTCGCCGTGGCTACTGGCGGCTAACTGCCGACGGGATGGCATACGCTGCGAGTCATCCCACCCCATTACCTCCCGAGGAAGTTGAGAAACTTGCGATTGGGTTTATGGACGTTAGACTTCGCCAGCCTCTGGGTTCAGACGCACTTAGCCCTTCAGGGCAGACCACCACGTCTTCGATCTCGGCCGTAGCTAGCCCTGACGACCGTCTCGGCGAGGCGATCGCCGAGCTTCGTCGCTCAGTCGCAGCGGAACTGCTCGAATCGCTTTCCGTTGTTTCTCCGAAATTCTTTGAAACCATTGTCCTTGATCTTCTACATCGCATGGGATACGGCGCGAGCCGAGCAGATCTTCAACGGGTTGGGGGCTCCGGCGACGGTGGAATCGATGGGATCATTTCGCTAGACAAGCTCGGATTGGAGAAGGTTTATGTTCAGGCGAAGCGTTGGCAGCAAGCGGTTGGTCGCCCGGAAGTTCAGGCCTTTTATGGTGCGCTCGCTGGGCAACGCGCTAATAAGGGCGTATTTATTACAACTTCATCCTACACAACGCAAGCAGTAGAGTTTGCAAGGTCGGTTGAGCGCATCGTTTTAGTCGACGGAGCGCGGCTTGCAGAGTTGATGATGGATTATGAAGTCGGGGTTTCATCCCGCACCGCCAAGGTGCCAAAGCTTGATAGCGACTACTTCGATGAAGAATCGACCTAATTCGTCATGCCCAAGCGGTAAGGATTCACAGGACCATAGGATGCGCTGACCAAAGCAGGGGCCAATTACAGGGCCGTTCGCGATTGATGCGCTTCACTTCGTTCAGCACATCCTACGCAAGGTGGTTTGAATCGCCGCCGCTTCGTTTCCCTCACCGACCTGAGGCCTAAAGCCTCCGATTCGATCGTCACGCTTCCTCGTGTACCGGCAATACTGACGGCAACCGACACCTTGCCATCGACCGATTGCTCCGATGAATAAGCGTTGCGCTCGATCGGACATGATGGTTTATTGTTAGGCCGGGCTGATGCGGGTTGACCGCGGATGTAACAAATAATTAACAGATCGGCGCAAACCCGCTCCGGCTGGGTACAATAGCCGATTTTCGGCTTGCAACATACGCGACATGAAAGTCCTGCACTGCACATGGATTCCCGAGTGTACCGACGAGTTCGTCCAGCCGGGCGATTTTTGGCTTTGGATAGAGCATGACGGCGAACCCGCCGACGTCTCTGGAGCCGCGAACCGTCATCCTCGGCACCTCACCAAAGCGGAGCTGGTGGCTTTTCTTCAGGGCGAACTTGGGCTGGACGTTTCACCTTATGAACGCCGGTTTCATTTCGCGCCGCAGACGGTCCTTTTGCCGACGGTCGCCGGCAAGCCGCTGGCGGGCGCGGAATTGGAGGGCGGGGCCGACGAGGAGCCCGTCGAGGCAACTTTGACGGGCTGGGAGGTGGACGGCTATCGCCTGGCCCACCCTTTCAAGCAGCTCGGCGAATTGCGTTTTCTGTCGGCTTACCGGACCTCGCAGACCAAGGCAGGCATCGATCTGCTGTTTTGGCATTACTTCACGCAGTCGCTGAAGTCGGTGATCGTGAAGGATCGCTATATCCCGGCGCTGCTCTATCGAACCATGCCGCCCGAAGGCTATGAAATCTACGCCGGCTGGGAAATCGTTTCCGACAGTTATGAACGCCTGATTCGGGAGGCCGTCGAGCGGATGCCTCCGGTTTGTGCGTCGGCCGGCGGTTTTTTTTACGAGAGCGCCAGTCTGCTCAAGCATTGCGCCGATGTCCTGGTGCACCGCACTATCGTCCAGGCGGCGTCCGCCACCAAGTTGGGCCGGAAGATCGAGGGCACGCTGTTGAATGCCTGCCGCAACGGAGCGCCGGCCGGGCATCCGTGGAAAACCGACGAGGGTATCGAGCTCTACCGGCAATGGCTCGGCTGGCGGCGCAATCTGCTCGGGCGCCGAGAGGAAGCGGACCTGGAGTTGGTGTTCCGCTTGCAGGAAGCAGCCTCCGAGGACGATGCCTGGCGATTGGAAATTCTCCTCTCGCCGCGCCGCGATCCCGCCCTGCGCCTGCCTTTGGCCGAATACTGGGGGCTGCGCGCCGAGGAGAAACAGGCTTTCGCCAAGCCGGTCGGTCCGGAGTTCGAGAAAAACCTGCTGCTCGGCTTGGGCCAGGCGGCTCGCATCTATCCGAAATTGTGGGAAGGCTTGGACGAAGAGCGCCCCACCGGGGTCGATCTGGCTTTGGAAGAGGCCTTCGCGTTTCTCCAAGAGGATGCCTGGGTATTGGAAGATGCCGGGTTTACCGTCATGGTGCCCACCTGGTGGACTCCGCAAGGGCGGCGACGTACCAGAATCCGCCTTTACGCCAGCCGCCGCAGCCCCTCGGATGCGGGTACTCGGCGCGATTTGGGCTTGCAGAACCTGATCGCATACCGTTACGAGCTGGCGCTGGGAGCGGAGACCATCGACGAGGCCGAATGGGAACGCCTGGTCGAAAGCAAGACGCCGCTGGTTCGCTACCGCGGTCAGTGGCTGACGCTGGATCGGGAAAAGATGCGCACGATGCTGGAGTTCTGGCGCAAGCACCGGAGCGAGGACGGCGGCATGAGCCTGCCGGAACTGATGCGGAAGACGGCGGAGGATTCGGATCTTTTCGAGATCGATCCCCAGGGAACGTTGCTGGAAATGCTGGGGAAGCTCCGCGATCACAGCCAGCTGCAGCCGGTGGACGACCCGCCGGGCCTGGTCGCGCGGCTTCGGGATTATCAGCGGCGCGGGCTCGCCTGGCTCTGTTATCTCGAAAGTCTGGGGCTGAACGGATGCCTGGCGGACGACATGGGCCTCGGGAAAACCGTGCAGGTAATCGCGCGCTTGGTTCACGAGCGGGTCGAGACGAATCAGCATGCCCCGACCTTGCTGGTCGTGCCCACGTCGGTGATCGGCAACTGGAAGAAAGAGCTCGAGCGTTTCGCGCCCGGCCTGCGCGCCATCGTCCATCACGGCGGCGGACGTTTTCGGGATGTCGGACGTTTTCGGGAGATCTGCGCGGAGCACGATGCGGTTATCACGTCCTATGCTTTGGTGCGACGGGACGAGAAACTGTTTTCCCAGATCCGATGGGCGCGGATCGTGCTCGATGAGGCCCAGAATATCAAGAACCCCTTGTCCGCCCAGACCAAGGCGGTTTTGAGGCTCAATGCGGAGCATCGCCTGGCCTTGACCGGAACCCCGGTGGAGAATCGGCTGCTCGACCTGTGGTCGATCTTCAATTTTCTGAATCCCGGTTATTTGGGCAAGCAGACCCAGTTCCGCCAGCGTTACGAGCTTCCGATCCAGCGCGATAACGATCCGGCTCAGACCGAGACCCTGAAACAGCTGATCGAGCCGTTCGTCCTGCGCCGCGTCAAAACCGATCCCAATATCATCAAGGACCTGCCCGACAAGGTCGAAAACAAGCAGTTCTGTCATCTCTGCAAAGAGCAGGCCTCGCTCTACGAGGCCGTGGTGCGGGACGTGGAGCAGCGCCTGACGATGGCCGAAGGTATCGGTCGGCAGGGCTTGATGCTGTCGGCACTGATGAGGCTCAAGCAGGTGTGCAACCATCCCGCCCAATTTTTGCGCGACGGCAGCGAGTTCACGCCCGAGCGTTCTCCGAAACTCGATCGGTTGCACGACATGTTGACCGACGTGATCGCCGAGACCGAAAGCGCTCTGGTGTTCACCCAGTTCGCCGAAGTCGGCGAGAGCCTGTACAAATATTTGCGCGATGCCTTGGGCTGCCCGGTATTTTACCTGCACGGCGGAACGCCGCCGGCAAAGCGCGAGCGGATGATTTCCGAATTTCAGGATCCGGATACCGAGCCCGGCGTGTTCATATTGTCCTTGAAGGCGGGCGGGGTGGGCATCACGCTAACCAAGGCCAACCACGTTTTTCACTTCGATCGCTGGTGGAATCCGGCGGTCGAGGACCAAGCCACCGACCGCGCCTTTCGAATCGGGCAGTGCAAGAATGTTTTCGTCCACAAATTCATCACCATAGGGACGCTGGAGGAGCGTATCGATCGTATGATCGAAGACAAGAAACAGGTGGCTTCGCTGATCGTCGGAAATGATGAATCCTGGCTGACGCGACTCGACAACGAGGCCTTCAAGGAACTGATCGCCCTGAATCGTCAAGCCGTTATGGAGTAGGCCATGAGCAAGATCGGCAAGACCTGGTGGGGCCAGCGGTTCATCGAAGCGATGGAAACATTCACCGACCCGAAGCGGCTGATGCGTGGGCGCCAGTATCTCAGCACCCACCGCATTCTCGGATGGCGGGTGGAGCAGAACAAAGTCCTGGCGCGGGTGCGGGGACGGATGAGCCCTTACCTCGGATTTTACGAGGAGCCCATCTATGAGATTCACATCGAGTTCCTGTCCCTGCCGGCGTCCGCCTGGGATAACGCCATCCGGCTCATCGGGAGTCGTGCGGGATTTCTGGCCCGCTTGCTTCTCAACGAAATGCCGGACGAGATCGAAAAGCCGTTCGAAAATCTGGAAATCGATCTCCTGCCGCGGAGCCGCAAAGACATCAAGACGCGCTGTTCATGTCCCGATCCGGAAAATCCGTGCAAACACATTGCCGCTTTGTATTACCTGCTCGCCTCGCGGCTGGATCACGATCCCTTTCTATTGTTCGAACTCCGGGGACTTCCCCGCGCCGAACTGGCCCGGCGACTTCAGAGCACGCCCTTGGGGGCGGCGCTAGCTACCGCCTTGACGGAGAACGGGGGCGAATTGTACCCGGCGGAGTCCTACTTCAGTCGTCCCGTGCCCAGCACCGTGCCGGACACAGTCGTTCCCAGGGACTACTGGCGCGGCGCGAAGAAACTGCCCTCCGGCGTGGAACCGCCGGAACCCGCTCCGGTTTCGGGCATTCTGGTCAAAAAAGGCGGCGATTTCCCGCCGTTCTGGCCCAAGGACGTGTCCTTCGTCGACGTGATGGAGGCCTTTTACGAGCAGGTCAGGAAAAAGGCGAAGGATTGGATGTGAACGAAGCGACCGACAATCGGGAAAATCCATCGATGTTGTCGGCCGTCCACGCAAGTTCCTCATATGCTTCTTCGTCAGCCGGGGAATTCAGCTCGTCGGCGAAATCATGGAAGCCTGATCCCATTTGCCAAGCGGGCTAGCGGCAGTTTGATCCGAAGCGTTTGCTAGAGCGTTCTCATCTCGCTCGTACGGCAAAACAGGCCTGCTGGAGTCGTTGGCGCCTTCGGCCAGGGTAGATCAACTCAAGCTTTCGTAGGTCGGCAATCCTTTCCCAATCGCAAACGGTCGCTTTAGTCGCGACCCTTCCGACGAAGACGCTCGGCGGGACGTGTCGTCGGGAAAGGATTCCCGACCTACTCGCGAGTGCCCGTACAGTAGGTATGAAAATGCTCTAACTCCCAAGCCTCGTCCGGAATCGATTTCGCTTGCCAATGCATGATCCTAGAAACGGCAGTTGACCGCTTCGATGCACCTGAAAAGCCCGATGAGTCCTGAACGTCCCGCCCTGCATCAATCTCACCTTTTGGGTGAAGCCGCTACGCACCCGATTGCACGGCGGGCGGGCCACCTGGCGGCGTTGCTCCTTCTTGCGGGAGACTACCCCGCGGCGGCGTCGCGCCTTGCCAGCCGACCCGCCCGCCGCACACTCCGGCACGTCCAACTGCCGTTTCTAGGATGATGCGATTCCAACATGGTCGATCCAGCTCAAGTGCTCGCACGCGTTCTCTACGATCGAGAGGTCCGCCGTCGCGGCTTGGTCCCGAACGGAGAGCCATAAGCCGGCCGGTCTTTCAGAATCAGTGTGGATTCGCTCCCTGCCTAACCGGATGCCGCGCATCCCGCGATATTCTCCGATGGAGTACTTCAGCCAGGCTTTCGGCCGACTGCATGCCCGAGAGGGGGATGCCTTGGACGATAAAGGAAGGCGCTTCCTCGAAACCGAATTCGAGCGCCTCCGCGGTGTCCGTGGCGATGGCCTCGCCGATCTCCTCGGAGGAAAGGCACTGTACCAAGGCGGCGGGATCGATACCCAGCCCGCGAGCGAGTACCGGGAGGGTTTCGTCTTTGTACCAGGCTTCTCCGAAAGGCGGCGGATCCCGCGTCAAAAGCTCCTTGCGCATGCGCTGGAAGGCGCCCAGCCGGCTGGCGCAGCGCGACAAGCGGGCCGCCTCGCTCGCCACGGGATCGTACACCGGAATGAAATCGCGGAAGGTGACGCGCACTTTTCGGTCGGCGGCCAGAAGCCGATCGATCTCCCGATGGCTAGCCCGGCATGGCGTGCAGCGGTAGTTGATGTAGACGACGAGACGCAGTCCTTCCCGTGCGCCCAAGGCGGGGGCATTCGCCTCGATCATGGGTAGACGGGGTGGGGAGGGCTCCTCAAGCAGGATCTCGATGCGCGCCGAGGCCCGCAGCCTCTCGACCAACGCGGTGCGACGGGCATGGGCTTTACGGAAAGCCAGGTATTGTCGGGCACGTTCGGGGTCCGATACCGGCCGGCCCGCCGCGCTTTCCGACTGGATGAATGCATTCAACTCCTCGTCGCCGACGGCCGCGTCCTGTGTCGCTTTTGTCAAAAGATTCTCGGTGGTAATGCCGCGTCGCCGGGCCTCCTCGCTCAGCAGTCGATTCTCGATGGCCGTCTCGACATTGCGCCGGCGCTCGAGATGGATCTCCTTCCTCAGCCGATAGAGGCGAAGCGCTGCGGCTTGCTCGAGTTTCCCGGCCGGGATGGGGACACCATCCACCAGCGCCACGGTTCGCTTAGCGGGCAGCGGCTGTTCGAGCTCCCGCGCTTCCGGGATCAGGATTTTAATGGCATGGCCTTTCCGGAGATCGCGGCGCGTCTCGGCGCTTCTGGCTTCGAGCGCTTTCTGCTCCAGATAGTGCCGGATCGCGGGCTGCGCAGCACTCGGATGGCGCCTGGTCTCGGCGGGCGCGAAAGGCCCCTCGAAATCTTCCGCCCGTGACGAACGAAAGTCGCGGATCGCTTCATCCGTGACCGGCTTGGACGAAGGGGATTTCATTGCCGCCGAGGACGTCCGAAGGTGCCGGTCGATCAGCCGATCAAGCGTCCGGGCAGCCTGGTCGACCAAGGCTTGGTGCAATCGGACGATCTTCGGGCGCGAAGGCGCGTCGATCTCGGATAACAAAAGCGTCTGTCCGTTTATTCTGGCCGCCGCCTCGTCGCCAAGAGCGGCCGGGCTTCCGGCCAAGAGCATCAGAAGGATGATCCACATTGGGCGATGTTATCGAAGCGATCCGCCAGGCTCCGCCGAATGGACTTCCTCGACGGGATTGCCGTCGAGTCCCCGCAGGAAGTCCGAGAAGCCGATGCCGAGCTCTTCGCGAAAAAGGCGATCCGATTCCACCAGCACCAGCGTGCGCGCCAGGTGATCGCGCAGGGAATCGGGATTTTGGGGATCGAGAAATTCCGAGCGCAATCCGACCGAGGCATCGCGCAGCCGTCGTAGAGCCTCGAGCAGCCGGGCCGTCCGATCGGGGCTGAGCCTTTGGCCGAGGCGCTGCTCCACTTCGCGCTCGAGCGCGCCGCTGACCAGGGCGTCCCATTGCTCGTGGCGCACGGGATCAAACTCGACATCGGGATCGGGAGGCGGCGGAGGAATTGTTGGCGAAGAAATCGGACCAGGGGTTGTGACGGGAATGGATGTGGAGGAGGCTGTCGATTGCCGCGCGGCGGAAGATTCCAGCTGCGTCCGCAACACCGCGAGTTCCCGTTCCGCCTTCCGGGTGCGCGCCTGCCATTGCTCGACATCTTCGCCGACCGGAACCGGCGGCGAATGAGTAGTCAGAAGTACCGCGATCGCGCCCGCCACTCCCGCGCCTGATAAGAATGCGGCGACCCGGCTCATAACGGCTTAGTCAAGTTCCTGATGTTCCCTGAACGGACCGCTATTCCAGGTCTCCCTGGATAGAGCCTTTTGTCCTTCCCAGGAACTATGGAAACAGTCGAGGTTGGAGAGTTCGCTCTGCGTGAACGGATAGGTGAAGCTCACATCGGTAAACGAGATGAACTTGTCCTGATGCTGTGCGGCCTTGTTCTCGGTGATTTCCCGGAGCATCTGGTTGTACGCCATGATCCGGGACAGCGCAAAAGCACGGTCCGAATCGGTCGCATCGGGCGAAAGCACCGAGCCGCAACTGCCCGACGTCGCCCAAACCTCCGGGCAATCGACCAGCCCCAGCGATTGTTTGACTCGGCCCTGGTTATAGACCTCGACGATATTGGGGATTGCCACTACCTGCACGGTAGCGCCCGCAGCCAAATTCGCGAGCAGGGTATCCATGCCGCCCTCGAATCGCGTTCTGAACTGCTCGTCGGTGGGAAGATCGGCGATCGAGTCCTTGCACACATCGTTCGAACCCAGCAGCACCGTGGCATAGGTTACGTTCTTGCCGGCCGTGCCGGACGCTTGAGCCGCCAGATTGCCCATCGTCGCACCGTTTTCGGCCGCCGTCTGATTGCTGCGATCGCTGTCTCCGAAATTGGCATCGATGCGCTGGTTATGCGACTCGACATCCGGCAAACCGAAGAGATCCTCCCAAAAGCCGTGATAACCGTTGACCCAGCTCAGGTGCGGATTGTCCAGGGGAGTGTTGGCATTGAAACCCCGCGTCATGGAATCGCCCATCGAAAAGAGCCGTTTCGGCTCGTCCTGACCCGGTTCCAGGGCGAGTATCGAGCGCGCCGTGAGGAGTGTCGTCAATATTGTCCCTAATGTGACCAGGCTATGAATTTTCATAGCGATCTCCTATCCGATGAGGTTTCCTATTAACCCGGCCTATAAATATAGGCCGGGTTAATCCGGGGCAGGGACGCCCCGGCGCGGCGACAAGCCGCGTGAGCCCAGGCCGGGCGTGTACCAGCCTGGGCGGCGGCCCGAAATACCAGGAGGGTATTTACGGGCCTGATTAATAGCTGACTAAAGGCAGGCGAGGAAGTTCATAAACGGCTCGGTCTGGCGCGACATCCGGTTTCTTCGCCGTCCCGGCTCGTTTCAAAGTCGGTCCAGTAAAGCTACTGGCCGGCCAAATTACTTATCCAATCGGAAGGATCTTTTCGTCGGGCACGGAAGATACGAACTTTGGAGGCGGGGCGCTATCGAATGCAATAAATAGCAGGTGCCGCGTGTCGTAGCAGACAGCAGGGAAAAGGCATGGCAAGCAATCAACAGACAAGTGACCCGTTCCTTTGTTGCGGCGATACCTTGAACCGCTCCTACGCACATTGGCGCGGGACGAAGAAAGTCGGAAGGTTTGCTTTCCGAGGCATTACTTGGCGCGTTGGTTTACCAGCACTGCTGTCGCTCGGTGCGACACTCGGTTGCAACGATGTCCAAGCGCAGGAATGCGAAGATACCCCGGAAGGTCGCATCTGCCGAGTACGACAGCCGATTGGTGCGGGAACGGAGGTTGATCTCGAGACCCAGCGCCAACTGGGGCTCGTGGCGATTAATAACGGCTGCTCGGGCACCCTGCTTAACCAGTATTGGGTATTGACCGCGCGCCACTGTGTCACTCAGGACGGCCTGATTTCCGGCGCCCTTGTGCCGCCCGACCAGGTGCGCATCACTGCCGACTGGGCACCCGACCGCGTCGGCATCGCTTCGCGCATTCATGATTTCACTATTAACGCGGCTCCAGGTTCGGTGCCTAGTCGCGACATTGTCCTCGTCTACCTAGGGGCCGCCGATCTCGGCCCGGTGGACAGCCAGCGGATCCACGTCGTCGCACGTGACCAAGGTGGCGGATCGGTCGTGCTCAGCGGCCGACTGACTACCTCCGATACGGTCACCCAATATGGCCAGGGCTTTTCGACTTTCGCGACCGGCGTATTCGGCACGCCCACCGCACAGCCATCCGATGGCCAAGGTACCTATCGCAGCGCGCCCTTCATGCCTTCGTCTATCACAGATACTGGTTATGAGCTTGTCATGAACAGCGCGAACCAGGTGGGTCACGGCGGCGACAGCGGAGGTCCGACTGTGGTCACCGTCAACGGATTCGGCGTCGGCATCGCGGGGGTCCAGTCCACCTGCACACCGAGAGGATACATTCCCAACACGCCTGCCACCTCGCAAAATTGGTTTTGGGCGACGGGTGCCAGCGCGTGCCAATACGTGTCGACCGAGCCCTTCGTCAGCGAGATCAGCAACGCCGTCAAAGAGACGGCGGAGTGCGCGCTCGGCCCCGCCTGCGCCATTACACCCATCGTTCGCGGCGCCATGCGGACGGCCGACTGACACCATCCACCCACCTCAACGGAGGACTACATGCGCCCTATAGCCATAATGCTCGCCGCGGTCGCCGCCGGATTATCCGCGCCAGCCGTCGGTCAGCCAGTTCATCAGCCCGGATCGATCACCATGGTACGCACCGGCTGGAACGCCGATAGCTTCGCCGTCGTAACCGCCGAGCCGATCGTCAACCCCGCCGGTTGCCCCACTCCGGACGGCTACATCTCGGATAAATCGTTTCCCGGCTATGAGACGTTTTATTCCGCCGCGCTTACTGCGTTCGTTGCCCGCCGCCGCGTGATAATGGTCGTGGACGAGGCTCAATGCTTCAACGACCGGCCGAAGATCGTCGGTATCAATATTACTTCGGAGTAGCGCTGCGAACGCCATCTTCCGGGACCTTGACTGCACCGCGCGAGTCGCATCGCAAAGAATGCCAAGGAGCGGTGGGGCGAGGCGCACGCGTGCGTAGGGGTCGGGCTTCGATAGAGCAAAGTAGGTGCCGCTTCGTCAATCTTTCCGAGGTCTATCTTCGTCCGCCGTATTCTCCCGATTATTCGTCGGCACCAAACTATCAGCTGCCGGGCGAGAGGCATCGAGGAACCTCGCCCAAATTTCGTTCGGCTCCCATACGCGTCCGATATGCGCCCGTGCCTGGTCGAGAGACCAGCCCAGCCGCGCTTGGCCATACAGCGCGATGAAGCAGGAGACCCGATAGTTGCGGGCGCAATGGACAAACACTTTCCGGCCTTCCGATTTGTCCATAAGCTCGAGGAACTGCCGGAAGTCTTTCCACTCGGGCGCCTGAAAATCGACCGGAATGTGGTGATACGTCATGCCCAGTGATCGGACGAGACCGGCCTCGTCCGCCAGGCAGTAGCGCGGGTCCAGCAACCCGAGATTGATGACGGTCTCGAAGCCTGCCTGCGCCAGCAGCCGAAGTTGCTCTTCCGTCGGCTGACCCCCGGTTGCCAGTTCGTCGGAAAGAGCGACATAGTTTTTGATCTCATCGATTGCCATCGACGTTACCTGTGTGTCTTTACTCTGTGACAGCCGACGAGTTTACGGAAAGCGCCGTTTTCAAGCCACTTTGGCGTTATGCCGGGGCTTCGAAGAAGACTTTTATTTGTCGTCCCGTCGACCGGCGAGTCTGCCAGCATCGTTTGAAGACTGCTCGATTAGCTCCGCCATCTTCTGGGTGCCTTGAATCCCACTTTCCCTGAGTCCCCGGATCACGCCCGCCCGATTAGGCTCAGGCTGATTCTGGCTTACCTTCCATTTGCCCACGAGTTTGGTGATGACGATCTCGACGCCGACGATCGCTTCGATCAGACGGTCGGTGAATTCGCGAGGAGCGTCCGATACGGACCACGGTTCGCTGAACGAGGCTTCATGCCGGTCGGTGAGCGCTTCGAGCTGGCTCCGCAGCCAGACCGGGTCATCGATAATGCGAAGCGGACCGTAGGCATGCACGGCCACGTAGTTCCAGGTCGGAACCACCTTGCCATGCTCCCGTTTCGTGGCATACCAGGATGGGGTGACGTAGCTGTCGGGGCCGTGGAATATCGCCAACGTCTCGACATCCGAAACCAAGTCGCGCCATATCGGGTTCGAGCGCGCCACATGGCCGCGTAAGATGCCGAATCGGCCCTGTTCTTCGGAGAGATGTAAAGGAATGTGATTCGCGTCGATCTCGCCGGGCGACAATGTGACAAGCGTGGCGAGCGGATGAGTGCGAATCAGTTCGTGCAGGACCTCGACTCGCGATTCTTCGAAATGTGGTGGAACGTACATGGCCTTGTTCGTTGATGTGCAATGGACGGCAAAACGCGCCGTTTCCTAATCGGTCCACGCCAATGAACCGTTCTAGGCCGGAAGCGCATAAGAAATCCTGGTGTTGTTGACCGTGACCAGGCCTTGCTTTTGCAACTCCTGGAGCAGGGACGCCAGTTCTTGTTCAGAGAGTTGCTTCTGAAAAAGGGAGTTGATCGTACTCGATAATGTCTGGGCGGTTCTCGGCTTTGAAGCACCGCGCCGCTTAAGATCGCTGATGATGAGGTCGAGTTTCTCGGTCGCGGGCATCGGATTGACTGCCTTTATGATCGGTATGTCGGTGACGTCCCGCGATCGGCACACCAAGATCTTCTTGCTCTTGAGATGCTGAATCAGCGGATCGAAGCCTGTGTCCTTAGAGACGATGTGAAAATACGCGTCTGGCTCGGACACCGCAAGCCGGCCGATGTAATAAGCAATGTGGAAATCCAGCGCATTCGAGCCGTTGCTGGCGATCTTGACGTACTCCGCTCGATCTCCCATGCGCTGGAGCGTGGCAGCGATCTCGAACGCAAGCTTCGACTGATTGGCTCCGACGAACACGATAACCTTGAAATGCTCCTTGTCGAGAACGGAGATCGCCTCCGGTTGCACATTCTCGTAGTCTATGAGTACGTAATTCGTCTTCACGTGGCGGCTTCCCCCCGAATTTCCAGATGGCTTCATGTCGGCCTTCCCGCGTCTCGTTATGGGGTGCCGGCAAGCTCCATGACTAAAGCGTAGATGAAAACGCCGGAACGTCGGTTCGGCTCCGTGCCTGCGGGAACTTTTCCGGAATAAATCGACCCTGAGCAATAAGCGCTGCCGAGTTGCGCTGCATAGGCAGGATATTCGAAATCCAAGCCACATACTTGGGGAGGCGGTATGCACGACTGGAATGTCGTCGTTTCGGTGTTCGAGCATGGGTTCAGGCGTGCCCGCGATCTGCTCGAAACGCTCGGTCCTGTCCACAAAACCGATTATTTCAATGTGCTGGTGATGAAGGTCGACGATACGGCAGGATTTCTCAGGACCTTAAAGGAGTGGTCCGACAGAGACCCCGAAATCTTCACGCAGTGCATTTCCCGCGCGATTCCCCTCACGGCTCTGTTCGGTTTTCAGACCCCGCCGGAGTTCGAGGCAAAAGCGCGCGAGGCCACCGCCCGCTGGCTGCGAGATCTAGCTGGCGCTCGATTCCATGTGCGCATGCACCGCCGCGGATTCGCCGGGCGCCTGTCCAGCCAGAACGAGGAGCGTTTTCTCGACGAATTCCTGCTGACCAAGCTGGATGAAGCCGGAATGCCGGCCTCGATCGACTTCCAAGATCCCGATGCCATACTAGCCGTCGAAACGGTCGGACAGCGAGGCGGGCTTTCGCTGTGGACGCGCGAGCAATTGCGGACTTATCCGTTTCTGGGTTTGGACTGAGCAAGACCTGCCGTTGGCCGTCAACATTTTTGCCTGCCTCGTGATACGAAGCCGCTCGATGCGTGTCAAAGGCGGGTAATGGGGCGATGTGCCGATCGGCTTGGCGGATCGGGAAGCCCTGAGTGCGGTAGGTCGCCAATCCCTTCCCAATCGCAAACGGTCGCTTTAGTCGCGACCCTTCCGACAAAGCTCCTCGCCGACCCAATGTGTCGGCAAAGGATTGCCGACCTACGAATTTCCCGATTCTTACCGCTAAACTACGGTGAAAAACGCTTTAGCCAGCAAATTTTTTCCCGCCTCGTGATGCGAAACAGCCGGATGCCTGTCAATGGCCAATGGTGTTATCTGCTGATCGATTTTGTGATCGAGAAGCCCTGAAGATTATTTTTAAGTCGCATAGCCATGAATCCAGCGGAAAACCTCCCGGAAGGCTTTCAAGCCGGTTATCTCACACTGCTCGAAAGCGGCGAATTGGAGCAACGGGTCCGCATCGCCCGTCAGCATCTTAAATCCTGCGATCTCTGCGCGCGCTATTGCCGGGTAGATCGGCTGCGTACGACCCAAGGCGCGGTGTGCCGGACCGGAGAGCGTGCCGTCGTCTACAGCTACGGTCCTCATTACGGGGAAGAAGACGTCCTGCGCGGCTGGAACGGCTCGGGAACGATTTTCTTCAGTTGGTGCAATTTGCGCTGCGAATTCTGCCAGAACTGGGAAATCAGCCAAAAAGGCGAGGGCCGCGAAGTGGAGCCGGACGAACTGGCGGCAATGATGCTGGACTTGCAGGCCCGAGGCTGCCACAACATCAATTTTGTCACCCCCAGCCATGTGGTGGCGCAGATTCTCGAAGCGACGCTGATTGCCGCCCGGCGGGGACTCACGCTGCGCCTGGTCTACAACACCGCCGGCTACGACAGTCCCGAAGCTCTCGCTCTGCTGGACGGCATCATCGACATCTATATGCCGGACATGAAATACGGCGATTCCGTCATCGCCCACCGATATTCGCATGTGCGGAATTATTGGGAGGTCAACCGGGCGGCGGTCAAGGAAATGTACCGACAGGTGGGCAACCTTCGGTTGGCCGAGAATGGCTTGGCTTACAGGGGGTTGTTGGTTCGACACCTGATTCTGCCGGCCGGCTTGGCCGGAACGGAAAAGGTTCTGAAATTTATCGCCCGCGAGATTTCCACGGAGACTTATGTCAATCTGATGGGACAGTACTATCCCGGCTATCGGGCCAGCGACCTGCCGGAGCTATCCCGCCGCATTGCCGCGACGGAATACAGAGAAGTGCTGGATATCGCCCGGCGTCTAGGCCTGACGCGGCAGGACCGACCGTCACCCGTGAACCGTTTGCTCTGAGCGTCATGTTACTGATCCAGCTTCCGCGCATGCGGAAGCAACATCCGGGGCAATAGCCGGCAGCCATCGCACCCGAATGTCGGCATTTCCTCTATTTGGCTTTACATATACCTGGACAATCCGCGCCGCCCTGGGTGGGATCGCAGTCGTCACTCGGATCATCGACACAGACTTGATCATCGGGGCACTTGGTTCCCGCGATCCCGCCACAGGCTACGGGTTCAGTTTTCGGGCACTCGCCCTGATGGTCGATGGAAACTCCAGCGGCAGCTGCCTCACAGGCATTGCCATAAGTTTTGCCGTCGCAACCGCAGACGGGATCGAATTCCTTGGTGCAAGCGGTTGGTTTGGTTTTGCAGACCCCTTGTGCATCTGCAACTTTGCACTGGCCGACGCCAAGATCACAGTATTGTCCCTCCGGACAAGACAACCCGCGGATAGTACCGCATACGGTTTCGGGTGGTTTGGGCGGAGTCTCGCGATCGCAACCAGCAAGCAAAGCAAGTAAAGAAAAATAAACCAGCAGTGTGACAAGCCTTTTCATACTCTAATCTCCATGATGTTCAACATCGTTCGATGTTGTCGTAAGGCATGTGAATAGCGCGGTTTTGCGGCGCCGGATTCCCTGAATTTCCATCGAGTCCTCCTTGCACACCCTCGATGAGGGCCGGCTAAGTATATGTACGCTATGGAAAAGGCGTAAAGCTCTGGATGTGCAAGGCATATGGTTGGTCGCCGGTCTATCGGCTCCAGACTGAGAGAATGTCTTAGAACCACCCGAGATCGGAGCATCGTAGATTAGGCAGGAGTCGCATTATACGGTGCTCCCAACAGGCCTGACCGGGATGGAAAGGATTCTGGTATTCACGGGATGCGAGAATTTCGATGAGACTCAATTCGAGATTTTTCCCTCTGCTTCGATACGAAATCGGTGACTAGACAGTTACACTGGCACTGGCAAGCAGCGGGTCCGCCTCGATCCGAATATCGTGATAGCCAAGCAGACGGATATTAGCCGTACAGCCAAAATCTCAGCTGAATGCGGCGCAAATCTCTTCTTCGGATGTTCGAAACACCGCGTCGGCATTAGCTCCAAACCACAGTATCGGCTTTAAGGTCGCGATAGAGACATGCGGGCTCGGCATTTCCTTTCGAGTAGCTGTCGAGGAAATCCGTGACTGCGGCCGGTGTCAAAGCCTATACGCTCCACGCATCGGTGTCGGGATTCTTTTGTACAGCCATGGCGCATCACTGGATTTTTTCGGCCTTCCATAAGGACTATACTGTACAAGTTTTTACCATCCGTACTATTGTCGAACTGTGACAACGCTCGCTTCCCGTACGATCCTGCTAGTTCTCTTGACGCTGATGCAAGTCATCGCGCCGTGGGTTCATGCGCACACCGGGGGCGAAACGGGCGGCTTTCTGCATGTTCCGGGGCTGGAATTCCTTTCGAAAAGCGGAGAGACATCGGTTCAAGCCGATGCGCCGCCGCTCGATCAGGACGTCATTATCAGCGTTCAGGCCGGATTCTGGGGCGAGGCCGGCAAAGCCAAGTTTTCGCCGATCGCCGATGATCAGCCTTGCCTTCCCTCCATCGCCGCGTCGATTCGGCGATCACAACTAATCGCGACCCCATCTCTTGTCGAGGAATCACCCTCGCCGGATTCGTGTTTCTACCGCAATACCGCCCCGCGCGCCCCACCGTTAAACGCTTGACCAAATTCGCCTTTTAAAGGACTTTCGCTCTCTGTTCCCGGCTTTATCGGGGGCCTGCCCTGTGTGGGCGGGTGGCCTTTAACGAAAAGAATTCAGTGTGGACATCGGGCAATGGGCACGGGAGCGTTTCCCGTCCAGCTTGAGCAGCGGTCACCGTCGTCCCGGCTCGTGACTTTGGGAGAAAAATACCAATGAAGCTTTTAGTGTGTGTGGCAGGCGCGGCTTGTTTTTTCGCGATCGCGCCCGTCGCCTCCGAAGAGCGCTTTGTCGATCATTACGATGAGCTGGTGTTCGACGAATCGCTGAGCCTTGGCCAGGTCATCGAGGCCACTTTCGAAAAATACCCGCAAAGCGCTCTCATCGCGGCTTTCGAGAATGAGGCTAAGGCTCTGGAGCGCCGCAGTGCCAGTTGGATAGCGGGTTACCCTGCGGTCTATCTGCAATGGATCGACGATCGTGCCTTTAACGATCGCGGCGCGGTGGAAATACAGACCGGCTATCAAATTCCGGTATGGATGTGGGGCCAGCGCGCGGCGAGCAGGGCCGTGGCCGAGGAAGCGACGCAGAGCACCGCTTTGCTCGCGCGGGCGATAAGGCACGAGGTGGCCGGCCTAGTGCGCGATGCCCTATGGAACCTTCGGCTGGTGGAAAACCGATATGAGCTTGCCGAGCGTATCTACGAGGTTTCCAGGCAGTTGACCGCCCTGGTGCAACGGCGTGTCGATGTCGGCGACCTCGCGCGGGCAGACTTGCTGCTTGCGGAAAGCGACGAGCTGGAGAAAAAGACCGCGGTTGTTCAGGCCGAAGCGGAGGTGATGCATGCCCGCAAGAGCTATTCCAATCTGACCCGCCTGGAGCGTGCGCCGAAATTTTTCGAGGAGGAGCAAAGCCCCCGCAGCACGTTCGACGAGAGCCATCCGGCCCTGGCCGTCGCCAACGCATTGATCGAGCGCGCCCAGGCCGAAGTCGAGTTCACCCGCAAGTCCAAGCAGGGCAACCAGCCTTCGATTCTGGTCGGTACCCAGCACGAACGGGGCACCCGAAAAGAAGGCTATAACAACGAAACCAACTTCGTGCTGCAAATCCCCATCGGCGGTGAGGCCTATAACGCGCCGTTCGTGGCCGAGGCCAATATCGTCCTGACCCAGCGCCTGACTGATCGGGACATCTTGTTGCGGCAGTTGGAGAAGGCGCTGCATGAGGCGATACACAATCTCGAGGTCGATCGCGCCGCCCTGACGATCGCCGAAAGGCGGCGGGAAATCGCCGAGTCCCAGCTCAAAATGAGCCGGCTCGCGTTCGAGACCGGGGAGATTTCGCTGATCGATTATCTCAAGATCCAGGCCACCGCCCAGGCCGCCATTCGCGATGCCGCCGAACGGGCCATCCTGTTGCAGCGGGATATCGCGGTCTACAACCAAGTGGTCGGAGTCACGCCATGAGACTCGTCTTTTTGTCCATGCTTTTATATTTTTGCGCGACGGGACTCGCGGCCGAGAATGCGGTTCAGATTACGGCGGAACAAGCGAAACATTTGGGAATCCGCACGGTGAAGCCGGAAGAGGTTGCAGCCATGCCGCTGGCGCGGGCGCCGGCCCGTGTCGTTTTACCGCCGCAGAACGAATTCGTCGTCAGCGCCCCGCAAGCGGGAGTGATCAGCAACGTCGCCGTACCCCTGGGCGTAAGGGTGAAACAAGGCGAAGTGCTCGCCCGTATTCAGAGTCCCGATTTGCTGGCCCTGCAACGGGAATTGCTCGATGCCGCCTCCGAATTCAATTTGGCCCAAGCGCGGCTGAGACGGGACGAGACTCTGCTTAAGGAGGGCATTATTTCACGGTTGCGCTGGCAGGAAACCAAGAGCGATTTCGACAAGGCTCAGGCGGCGCTGCGGGCAGCGGAACAGACCCTGGCGGCGTCAGGGCTGGGCCAAGGCGAGATTCGGCGCCTTAAGACTAATCGGCAGCTGAGCAGTCTGATAGAAGTGCGTTCCCCGATAGACGGCGTCGTGCTCGAACGCATGGCCGTGGTGGGGCAGCGGGTGGATAGACTCGCGCCGCTGTTTCGGGTCGGCAGACTGGACGAATTGTGGCTGGAGGTCGACATGCCTCAGGAACGGCTGCACGAGGTGAGAATCGGCGACCGCATCAGCCTGGAAAATTCTCGGGCCACCGCCCGCATCATCGAGGTCGGTCAGCACGTGGATCCCAAGAGCCAAAGCGCTTTGGTACGGGCCGTGGTCGACAGCCCAGCGGAGGATCTGCGGCCGGGCATGCACATAAACGCGCAACTGATGCACAAAAGCACCGACCTGATTTTCCGCCTGCCCGTCGCCGCGTTGGTCGGCCACGAAGGCCGAAACTACGTGTTCGTGCAAACGCCTGAGGGTTTTGTCGCGCGCGAAGTGGCGGTGGCCGGTCTGGAAGCCTATAGCGTCGTCATTCACGAAGGCTTGGACGCGGGCGAGGAAGTGGCCGTGCAAGGCGTGGCCGCGCTGAAGGCCGCCTGGCTCGGCATGGGAGAAGAAGAGTGATCGCACGTTTGATCCAGTTCGCGCTGACCCAGCGCCTGTTCGCCTTGCTGAGCGCCCTGCTCCTGGCCGGCGCCGGCTGGTTCGCCGCGGCCAATCTGCCCATCGATGCCTTTCCGGACGTTTCGCCGACTCAGGTCAAGATCATCATCAAGGTGCCCGGTATGACCCCGGAAGAGGTGGAAGCGCGCGTCACGGCGCCGATCGAGGTGGAAATGCTCGGCATCCCCAGGCAGACCATGCTCCGCTCCATCGCGAAATACGCGCTTACCGACATCACCATCGACTTCGAGGAGGGCACCGATATTTATTGGGCGCGCCAACAGGTGGCTGAGCGCCTGAACGAGGTTTGGGGAAATCTGCCGGCCAACGCGGAAGGCGGTATCGCACCCATGACCACGCCTTTGGGCGAGATGTTCATGTTTACGGTGGAAGGCGATGGCTTGAGCCTCTCCGAGCGGCGAACCCTCCTGGACTGGGTGATTAGACCGGCGCTGCGCACGGTGCCGGGCGTCGCCGACGTGAACGCATTGGGCGGGATGGTGAGAAGCTTCGAGGTCGTTCCCGACAACATGCGGATGGCGGCTCGCGGCGTGAGCATCGGAGAACTGGCCGAAGCGCTCAAGTCCAACAACCGCAACGACGGCGCCGGCCGTTTGGCCCAAGGCGAGGAGGCGCTTCTGGTGCGTACCGAGGGGCGGATCGTCGACCTGGACGACGTGCGCACTATTGTCGTCGCGGAGCGAAACGGCACGTCCATCACCGTGGGCGACGTGGCCGACGTCCGCATAGGCGCCCTGACCCGCTACGGCGCCGTGAGCCAGAACGGCCAGAGCGAAGCGGTCGAGGGCCTGGTGCTGAGCCTCAGGGGAGCGAATGCCCGGCAGGTGGTGGAAGGAGTCGAGAAGAAGCTCGAGGAAATCCGCCCGGCTTTGCCCAAGGAGGTCAAAGTCAGCGTGTTCTACAACCGCGGCGACTTGGTCGGGAAAGCCATAAACACCATCGTCCGGGCCTTGGTGGAGGCTACCGTTCTGGTGCTGATCCTGCTGGTTCTGTTCCTCGGCGATCTCCGGGCCGCGCTGACCGTCGCCTTCATTCTGCCCATGGTGGCCCTGTTCACCTTTCTGCTGATGAACCACTTCGGCCTGACGGCCAATCTCATGAGTCTCGGCGGGCTCGCCATCGCGATCGGCAAGCTGGTCGACCCGGCGGTGGTGGTGGTGGAGAACATCACCACCCATCTCGCTGAGCAGAGCAAGACGAATCGAGTGCCGCGACTGCACGCGATCTACCGCGCCATGCGCGAAGTCACCGCGCCCGTGGTCTCGGGGACGATCATCATCGGCGTCGTGTTCGTGCCGCTGTTTACCCTGGAGGGCCTGGAAGGCAAGATGTTCAAGCCCTTGGCCTTCACCAACGTGTTCGCCATGAGCGGATCGTTGATCTTCTCCTTGGTCGTGATCCCGGTCGTGGCCTCTTTCCTGATGAAGCGCGTCAAACACGAGGAGCCCTGGCTGGCGCGGAAGCTCTCGGAATGGTACCGCCCGGTCCTGATCTGGTCCCTCGCTCACGGCCGTACCGTGTTGCTCGGCGCGGGACTGCTGCTGCTGTCCACTGTGGGCGTTTATTTCCAGATCGGCAAGACCTTCATGCCCACCATGGACGAGGGCGACATCATCGTGCAGGTGGAGAAACTGCCGTCCATCACGCTGGAGCAGTCGGTGCGCCTGGACCAGCAAATCCAGAAGGCTATCCTGGAGCACGTGCCGGAAGTGACGCGGGCCGTATCCCGCGTCGGCGCGGACGAGATCGGCCTCGACCCCATGGGACTCAACGAGACCGACAACTTCTTCGTCCTCAAGCCGCCGGACGAATGGCGCATGGACAGCAAGGAAGCCCTGATCGACGAAATCCGTAAGGTTCTGGATACCATTCCCGGCATCGCTTACGGCTTCACTCAGCCGATTCAGATGCGGGTCACCGAGATGCTGACCGGAGTGCGCGGCGACGTGGCGGTCAAGCTGTACGGCCCGGAACTCGCCGTGCTCAACGCCAAGGCGGAGGAAATCGCCGCCGTGATGCGGAAGATTCCCGGCGCTTCGGACGTGTTCACCATCCGCAACGAAGGCATGCAGTACCTGGTGGTGAAAGTGGACCGGCTGGCCGCGGGACGCCTGGGGTTGGATGCGGATTCTCTGGCCGACACCTTGCGGGCCCAGATCGAGGGGCTCAAGCTCGGCATCGTCCAGGAGGGCATCCGCCGCACGCCGTTGCTGCTCAGAGGCTCCGGAGAGCCGGCCAATATGTCCACCCTGCAGATCGCCTTGCCCGACGGGCGCCGGGTGCCATTGTCGGTAGTCGCCAAAATCGAGCCGGTGGAAGGCGTGGTGGCGGTCAACCGCGAGCGCGGCCAGCGCTACACATCGGTGCGCAGCAATGTCGAGGGACGGGATCTGGTGGGCTTCGTGGAAGAGGCCAAGCAGGCCGTGGCCGGCCAGGTGCAGTTGCCTACCGGCTATTACATCGAATGGGGCGGCCAGTTCGAAAACCAGCAGCGGGCCGCCGCCCGCTTGGCCGTGGTTATTCCGGTGTCGATCGGGCTGATCTTCCTGCTTCTGTTTTCCACCTTCGGTTCGGTGCGCCAGGCCATTCTGGTCTTGGCCAACGTGCCCCTGGCGCTCATCGGGGGCGTGTACGGCGTCTGGATTTCCGGAGAATATCTCTCGGTGTCGGCCTCGGTGGGCTTCATTTCCCTATTGGGCATCGCGGTGCTGAACGGCGTGGTGATGGTGAGTTATTTCAATCAACTGCGGGTACTGGGGCTACCCATGGATGAAGCGGTGGTGGTAGGCGCAATGCGCCGGCTTCGGCCGGTGCTGATGACCGCCGGCATCGCCGCCTTCGGACTCATTCCGCTGTTGTTCGCGACCGGCCCGGGCTCGGAAATCCAGCGGCCGCTGGCGGTGGTCGGCGTCGGCGGACTCTTCACGTCGACGCTGCTGACCTTGGTGCTGCTGCCCATTCTCTACCGTCGCTACGGCGAATCCAGAGTCGGGTCCAATCTCCTCTCCCTCTGGGAGAAGATTAGGGTGGGGGAGCCAAAACAATGATTTCCTCCTTATTCCATTCGGCATTCGAGTGAACATTCATCGTAGGATGGGTAGAGCGAAGCGAAACCCATCGATGGCGGGATAGCCCCTCGGCTCCGCTCAGGACAGGCTCCGCGTAACCCGCCGATTGGAGGTCGCTTGGTGGGTTACGGCGCACGCGAAGCACAGTGATCGGCAGTCGGTCAGTGCTGATGTGCGCCTAAGCCACCCTACGAAAATGAATGCCTGATTGAAAGCGATTTGGAATTACCCATTCGGAGCATCCCATGAGCGAATTCTTTCTCCTTACCTTGATCGCCCCACCCGGTCACGAGGAACCCATAATCGATTGGCTATTGCAGTACGAGCATCCGAGCGGATTCAGCAGCTTTCCGATCAGCGGCCATTCGAGCCATCCGGAAAGCTTGACCCTGGTTGAGCAGGTGACCGGACGCAAGCGGCAGGTTCGCTTCGATGTGCAGCTCGCCGGCTCCGACCTGGAGGTGTTGCTGGATCGATTAAAGACGGATTTCGCAGGATCGGCGATTCACTACTGGGTTTCGCCGATTGTCGATGCGGGGCGGCTTTGATGGACGGAGAGCGGCTCCGGGCCGATTAGAACAAACGATCGTCCGATCGCGGCGGCGGTACCGGATGAACAGTCTTTTGGTAAGTCGCCAGAATGCGCTGAACATAGTTGCGGGTTTCCCGATAAGGGGGAACACCCTGATATTGTTCAACGGTTCGCTCGCCCGCGTTGTAAGCGGCCACCGCCCATTCGACGTTGCCGCCGAAATGCCGCAACAGCCAGTGGAGATATGCGGTTCCGCCCTTGATGTTTTCCACCGGGTTCCAGACATCCTTGATGCCGAAACGCTCCGCCGTGGCGGGAATGAGCTGCATCAGTCCCTGGGCGTTCTTGCTGGAGAGTGCGGACGGATTGAAACCGGATTCCGCCTGGATGACGGCTAATACCAATCGCGGATCGATGGAATATTGCGGTGCGATCTGGCTGACCCAACTTTCGACGAGTTTCCGGCTTGGATTTGAACTGGGCTCGATGCTGGCTGTAACCGGTGCCGGTTCGGGCTGGCAGTCGGAGTCGTCCGCAGGGGTTATGCCCTGGTAGCGCACCAGCATCCGCGCCGCATAAACATCGCCGGTCTTGGCCGCACGCATGAACCAGCCTACGGCGACGTCCGCCTTGCGGGAAAGGCCTCGGCCGTTGAAGTACATCCAGCCGAGGTTGTACGCCGCTTGCGCATCCCCGAGCAACGCCGCTTTGCAGTAAAGGCGGTAAGCCTCGGCGTAGTCCTGTTTGACGCCTCGGCCGTGCTCGTAGCGCAGAGCCAGGGTGCGCAGATCGCTTGCCGTGTCGATGCTGTCCTGCGCCAGGACAAGCGTCGCGCTGATACTTAGCAGCCAACCAAGCAGGAGTCGAATTGCAATCAAATTGGGCTCTCCAAAACCGACGGCACTGGTTAAGCAGCGTATGTGCCAATCGTTTGGAATGCGTGTGTCGCCTGCAAACTTGGGGCAAGCCCGCGGCTCGGACGCCGCAACTGTAAAATTTTTCGACAAATGGACTGTGTCGTACAGGGCGACACCCGATACGGTTCAGACGCGGACCGCACGGTTATGGCTATAAGTCATTGAAGGGCTGGCGGAAATTGGAGATCTCCCGCCTCCGATACGTAAAAGCCCCTGGAATGGCGATAGCCTCGAAGGAAGCATTTCGAGGCGGAAAGAGCGGGAAGATTAGTCCGGGGAGTGTAAAGCGGGTTTTACGGCGACTCGGCCGGATGCAAATGCTTCCAGCGGAAGCAATCGACGGTGTGGTCGTTGACCATCCCGGTCGCCTGCATGTAGGCGTAACAAATGACGGAGCCGACAAAACGAAATCCGCGTTTCTCGAGGTCCTTGCTCATCGCGTCGGACTCGGGCGTTCGGGCCGGCACGTCCGCCATGCTCCGCCAGGCGTTTTGCTTGGGACAGCCGTCGACGAAGCGCCAGAGAAAGGCGTCGAAGCTGCCGAATTGTTCCTTCACGTCCAGAAAACGGCGGGCATTGTTTACCGCCGCGGCGATTTTGAGGCGGTTGCGAACGATGCCGGGATTGGCCAGCAGTTCGGCGGTCTTGGCTTCGTCGTAGCGGGCCACGTGTTCGGGATCGAAGCCGTCGAAAGCCGCGCGGTAGGCGTCTCGTTTACGAAGAATCGTGGTCCAGGAAAGGCCGGCCTGTGCGCCCTCCAGAATCAGGAATTCGAACAGCAGGCGGTCGTCGTGGACGGGCGTTCCCCATTCATGATCGTGATAAGCCTGCTCCAGCAGGCTGCGCTCGGCCCAGGTGCAACGAGTCAATGGTTCCAATGGGTCCATACCGGAGTCAGATCGGACGGAAGCGGGGGTAATCGGCCCAGTTTCACCCAGGCTGTTTCCGGGCTGTGAAAGTCGGAGCCGCTGGAGGCGCGCAATCCGAAACGCCGCGCGTATTCGGCGCTGGACTGGGTATCGCTAGGAGAGGCCGTTCCCGAGACGACCTCGATCGCCTCGCCGCCGCATTCCTTGAATTCGCCGATCAGCCGTCGCATCCAGCTGGCCGTCAGTTTGTAGCGCTGCGGATGGGCCAGCACGGCGCCACCGCCTGCTTCGCGAATCCAAGCGATGGCATCCGCCATTTCGGCCCACCGGGTCGAAACATAGCCCGGCTTGCCGCAGGTCAAGAAACGCTCGAACACGTCTTTCACGCTTCCTGCTAGACCTAGCTCCACGAGATGACGAGCGAAATGGGTGCGTGTGATCATGCCTTCGCCGGCCATTTCCCGCGCCGCTTCAAAGGTGCCAGGAACACCGTAGCGGTCGAGGCGCCGGCCGATCTCTTGCGCCCGTTCGAGACGCGTTGCCTGGAGGCGGCTCAGTCCCTGTTTTAGGACGTTGCAGTGACGGTCGATGCGCAAACCGACGATGTGGATGGTTTTGTCCGCCCAGGTTACCGATATTTCGACGCCGGGAATCAGTTGAATGCCGGCTTCGAGGGCGGCGGTCTCCGCCTCGTCTAGGCCCGCGGTGGAATCATGATCGGTGAGGGCGAGCACGTTTACGCCGGCTGCTGCGGCCTGGCGAACCAATTCGGACGGCGAATAGGCGCCGTCGGAAGCAGTGGAATGGGTGTGGAGATCGTACAAAGGCACGCCCGAGGTTTGAGTCCGGAAAGCCGGGTATTGTACCCGATTTACGGCTGGCGATTTTCGGCTTCCCTCCGGCGAATCGAGCCGTAGGGCACGGCTTAGGAGGTGAACGATAGATCCCGTGCGCGCCGCACCGCGGGTTTCTGGCCATAGAGCCGCGCGTACAAACCTTTGCCGGAAACCAGGGTTTCATGATCGCCCTGCTCGCAAATGCGCCCGTCCTCGAACACGTAAATGCGGTCGGCGTGTTTGATCGCGCTCAAGCGGTGGGCGACGATGATCGTCGTGCGGTCCGCGAGGAATTCGTCCAGACCTTCGTACAAGCGGGTCTCCGTTTCATTGTCGATGGCCGAGGTCGCTTCGTCGAGGATCACCACCTTGGGATCGGCCAGGATCATGCGGGCGATCGCCAGCCTTTGGCGCTGACCACCGGAAAGCCGCATGCCCAGCCGGCCGACGACGGTATCCAGCCGGTCGCGGCTGTCTTCCACCACGTCCCTGAGTTGGGCGATTTCGAGCGCGCGCCAGAGTGCTTCGTCGGGCGCCGGACGGCCCAGGGTCAGGTTGGCTCGGACGGTGTCGTTGAACAGCACCGGGTGCTGCAATACCGTGACCACATGTTCCCGTATCACGTCCATCCCGATTTTGTCCATAGGCGCGCCGTTGAAATAGACCATGCCCGAAGTCGGGGGATAAAGGCCGATCAATACTTGCACCAAGGTCGATTTGCCGCCGCCGCTTGCACCGATCAACGCGACTTTCTCGCCGGGGCGGATGTCCATGGAGATGCCGCGCAAAACCTCGTTGCCGTTCGGATAGGCGAAGTGAAGATCGTCGATGAAGATGCCCACTCTCCTATCCTTTTCGAAGGGATCGATCAGATGCGGGTACTTCGGCTCCTGCTTCAGGTCATTCAATTGGTTGATCCGCTCCAGCGCCGCCTTCGCGCCGAACCAGGCGTACTGTATTCCCAGAATCTCCTGCACCGGGGTCATCATGAACCACAGGTAGCCCGAGACCGCCATCATCTCGCCGACGGTGAGGTCGGAGTAGATCACCATAAAAAAAGCCAAGGCGCGGAAGACGTCGAACCCGAACAGGAAGACCAGAAAACTGACCCGGTTGGCGGCGTCGCTTTTCCAGGCGTAGGCGGCCGAATTCTCGCGAACCGTCCGTGCCGCTTCCATCAGCCGCCCCATGTAGTGCTTCTCCCGATTGCTGGCCCGGATTTGATGGATGGCATCCAGGGTTTCGGTGAGTGCGAGCTGAAAGGCGCCGATCGCGGAATTTTCTTCGCGCTTCAGATTTTTTACCCGTTTTCCCAGCGTTTTGGTGAAAAAAATCACGATTGGATTCAGGAACAGGATGAACAGCGCAAGCTGCCAATGCATCCACAGTAGAATGACGGCGGTGCCGGTCAAGGACAGTAACGCCACCACGAAGCGCGCGACGGTTGTGCCGATGAACGTATCGAGCGTATCGAGGTCGGTGACCAGATGGGTCACGACGGAGCCGCTGCCGAGATTTTCGTATTCCGCCATGGAGATGCGCTGCAGCTTGCCGATCAGCCGGCAGCGGATGCGATAAATGGTGTCTTTGGCAATAAAGCTGAACTGCCGCGTCTGCCACACGTTAAAGATCGCCGCGATCAGGCGCAGGAGCAAAGTAAGCCCCAGTATGGCCGAAATATACAGGGCCGGCCCATGCCATTCGGCGGGAAAAAGCCGGTCGAGCAGGCCGACGGCCATGCCGGGCTTGTTCAACAAGACCTCGTCCACCAGCAGCGGCATGAGTAAAGGCACGGGGACCGCGCTCAAGGCCGCGAACACGGCGATCAGGTGAGCGGTGAACAATTCGCGCTTGTGCTCCAATGCGACGGATCGGATATAGGCCCAGGTGAAGCGGTGGGAATTCTGAGGACTGGAATCGGAAACCATTTCTAAGTCGTTAGGCCCTAAGAGCGGGATAAATCAGCGGCACGCTTTCGGCAGGCAATCCAGGACCGGGTGGAGAAAAGCGTCCGTAGCCAGCGAGCGTTTTCGCCGGCAGCGGGCCGACGATACGCTCCAGTTCGGACAGCCGAATGCCTTGGCGGACCAAATAACTAATATAAGTGTGGCGCAGGGCGGATGCATCGATCGTTTCGGGCTGCGCAAGGCCGGAATCGACGGCCGCGCAGGCGATCAACGATGCCGGGTCGTCTGTTTCCAAGTTGGGAAAGTCTTCGCTTTCGGCCAACCAAAGTTTGACGCGCCGAGGGATGGGCACAGCCCTAGGATTTTTGCCGTCGATACGCAGCGTATCACCGGCGTGTTCGAACTGCTCGGCACGCAGTTCCACGATTTCCTCAAGGCTCAGGCCGGATAGAAGCAGGCCTATCGTCCATTTGGCTTTGCGATTGGCCGCTTCCAGCAATACGCGGGCCTCCGGTTCGGTCAGTTCTCGTATCATCGGGCTTTCCAAAGCGGGAAATTGTTCCGCGGGAAGTGCCGACGGCGTTGTCATTCGACGCTCAATCAAAACCTTTTCCGGCACCGAATAAACGTGGATATCGGGTAAGACTGTCGCAGACGGCGGGGTTTCCCTGCGCGTGAGGTATTCGTAAAGCCACACGGTGATCAGGGCGAGGCCGAGGCTGCCGCCGAAGGCGATTCCGCTGTCGCGCCAATAATTCGGCCAGATAGGTCGAACCGGGGCATAGCCCCGTTCCAAGACCTGGAGTTGAGGGAGGTTTTCGTAAGGTTTCGCTTCGACCTGTGCCAGCCGGATTTCGGCGTCGCGGTAAACCTCTTCGAGCTTTTCGAGGTTTGCGCGCATAGCCTCATGCTCGGCGAAACGGCTTGTGAACTCGGTCGCCTCCTGCTCATGCGCCTCGATTTGACGGCGTATTTCCCGGACGGTCTGTTGAGCGGACGCATAAGCCTGTTGTGCTTCGCTCAATGCGTTCTGTTTCCCGTATTCGAGCTTTTTCTTGATCTCGTCTTCGGTTTGTTTGAGCTGTTCCGGAATAAGCTTGAACTGAGGCTGTAGCGAAAGGTATTGAGACGTGTATCGGCGTTTCAAATCCTTGAGCTGCTGGCGCAGGTCGTGCGCTTTCTTTTCCAGATTCGCCAATCCTTGCTCATCGCTGGGCGGCACCACGGGCTCGCCTCGGGCGATGGCCTCTTTGATGGCGTCGAGCTGGGCTTTCGCTTTGACCTCGTCCTCGGTGGCTTTGTTGAGTGCGGTGTTGAGACCGGAAAGCCGGGCCATGGCGCGGTTATCCGCGTCGTTTTTCGAAACGATGCCGTGTTTACGGCGAAATTGATCCAGTTCCCAGCGCTTTGCCTCGATTTTTTGGGCGAGCTGTTGAAATTCGAGCTGCAAGGCCGTGGCGGTGCCGTCTTTCGTTTCGCGGGTCTGTCGTTCACGGCGCGCTTGATAGGCATCGATCCAAGCGTTAATGACCGAAGCCAGAACCTTGGGGTTCGATCCTTTGGCGTGCAGCTTAACGATGTTGGTCTCGGTTATGACATCGACCGAGAGCAAGGCCTGAAGATCGCCGACAGTCAAGTCGGACAATTCGGATGCGTCATCGGCGGCTCTCAAGTTTCTCAAAGTTGCTTCAAGCAAAGGGGCGCCGAGCAGGATCTCGCTTTGTACAGTAACGTGCTGGACGCTGGCTTTCGCGTCTGCTTCGTCTATGGCGGTAGGCGCTACCGTAAGCAATGCGGCCGTGCTCTCATAGACCGGCTCGCGCAGCCACACAAAAGTCGCGCCGGTCACGAAGGCGAGCAAGAACGCACAGGTAAACACCATGAGACGGTGGGATCTTGCGGGTGGCAGGTCTGCGCCGGAATACCCCAAGAAATCCCTTGGCGGCTGTGAGCTGCGCAAAATTTCGATCGACGGTAGATCCTGCATGGCTGATTTCCCGCGAAGGTTGCTCGTTGTCGTTTACACGCTCGGTATTCTAGCCCGTGTAGGCTCGGGCCGGTCTATAAAAGCACATCACCGATTGGATCAGCTTCCGGGAATGATAACCCGACCGGTATGTCGAACCGTGTTCTCTGTGTCGGCCAACTTTGACGAGATGGCGGCCGATGGCCAAAGCATCGGCTGTGAATTCCGCGTTGGCGGACGTGTGGATAGATTTCATTTCTTGTTGGGAAATATGACGGTGTCTCAATACCGACTTTGCCGCACGCTGCTGGAATTCATGTTTTCCTGATACAATAAGCCTTTTCTTTGCTAGGCCTTGACGGGAAATAAACTTTCGTGCGTTCCGAGGGTGCTATCCGGAAGTTCTCATCGATAAATGGATTTTCGCCCACGATAAAGTTTGGCAATCGGCTTGGAATTTTGGTACGGCCTGGTCGCCCTCGGTAACCAGTGGGTGCCGAGAGGCAACATAAAACAACAGCGATATCGGGCACTTTTATGATTGTTAAGGAATCTAGATTACAACAGAGACAGCACAGTTACAGTCGGGACGAATTGATTCAATGCGGACGCGGTGAAATGTTCGGCCCCGGCAATGCCCAGTTGCCGCTTCCTCCGATGTTGATGTTCGATCGCATCACCCGTATCAGTTCCGATGAGGGGCTTTACGACAAAGGTATGATCATCGCCGAGTTGGATATAACGCCGGACCTTTGGTTTTTTTCCTGCCACTTTCAGAATGATCCTGTGATGCCGGGCTGTCTCGGCCTTGACGCCATGTGGCAGATGATCGGATTTTACCTCGGTTGGATGGGCGGGTTAGGGCGCGGGCGCGCGTTAGGTGTGGGAGAGGTCAAGTTTCGCGGCCAGGTACTGCCGCATCATAAGCTTGTGACTTACCGTATTCATCTCAAGCGGGTGATGATGCGCAAGTTAGTCATGGGGTTTGCCGACGCGGAAATGGAGTGCGATGGCAAGGTCATCTATGAGGCTAGCGATCTTCGGGTCGGCCTGTTTACCTCTACAGATGCGTTCTGAGCGAGCTATACAGATATGAGACGCGTTGTTGTAACCGGCATCGGTATCGTTTCCAGCATAGGCAGCAATCAACAGGAGGTAACCGAGTCTCTGCGACAGGGGCGTTCGGGTATTCGGTCCAGTGAAGAATACCGGGAGATGGCATTCCGCAGTCAGGTCTACGGTCCGATCGATCTGAATTTGGACGATCTTATAGATCGCAAGATTCGCAGATTCATGGGAGATGGCGCAGCGTACAATTACCTCGCCATGCAGGAGGCGATCGCCGATTCGGGCTTGGACGAATCCGAAATATCGCATTCTAGAACCGGCTTGATCATGGGGTCGGGCGGTCCTTCCACGGCGAATCTCTTGCTTGCGTTCGACAACTATCGTGAGAAGGGCGTTAAGAAAGTTGGGCCTTATATGGTGCCCAGGACCATGTCCAATACCAATTCCGCCTGCCTCGCGACGCCGTTCAAGATCAAGGGGGTCAATTACTCCATCAGTTCCGCATGCGCGACCAGTGCCCACTGCATAGGAAACGCGGCGGAACTTATTCATCTGGGCAAGCAGGACATCATTTTCGCCGGCGGCGGCGAGGAAGTGCATTGGACGATGACCGTGCTCTTCGATGCGATGGGAGCGTTGTCTTCGCAATATAACGACAGGCCCGAGATTGCATCGCGTCCCTATGATGCCGACCGGGACGGATTCGTTATTTCGGGAGGCGGCGGGGTACTGGTTCTTGAGGAGCTGGAGCATGCCAAGGCCCGTGGAGCCAAGATTTACGGCGAGCTTATCGGATACGGCGCGACCTCCGACGGTTTCGACATGGTGCAGCCTTCCGGCGAGGGGGCTGCGCGTTGCATGAGGCAAGCCATGGAAAGTGTGCGCAACAAGATCGATTACATCAATGCGCATGGAACGAGCACGCCGATCGGCGATATTAAAGAGCTGCAGGCCGTGAAATCCGTTTTCGGCGATGAGGTTCCGCCCATTAGTTCGACAAAGTCGTTGACAGGCCATGCTTTGGGCGCTGCGGGCGTGCACGAAGCGATTTATTCCTTATTGATGATGAATGGCGGTTTCATTTCCGCTTCGGCCAATATCGAAACGCTGGACCCGGGCGCGGAAGGCGTTCCCATCGTGCGGAAGCGGATCGACGATGCCCGCATCGACACGGTCATGTCGAACAGCTTCGGGTTTGGCGGGACTAATGCTAGTTTGATCTTCGGGCGTTATGGTGGATAGGGCGGCAGGTGCTCTGACCGAAAAGCAGCGTTACGAATTCAATAAGCTGCAAAAGAGATTGCGCCGTTTAGTCGGCGAGGCCATCGCCGACTATCGAATGATCGAGGACGGCGACAAGGTGATGGTTTGCCTCTCGGGAGGAAAGGATTCCTACACGCTTCTGGATGTCCTGCTCAGTCTTCGGCTGAATGCCCCGGTTCAGTTCGACATCATTGCTGTTAATCTGGATCAGAAGCAGCCGGGATTTCCCGAGCACGTGCTGCCGGAGTATCTCGCCGGTCGCGGGATTCCTTACCATATCATTGAGCAGGATACCTACAGCATCGTCAAGCGGGTAGTACCGGAGGGCAAGACGACATGCGGTTTGTGTTCCAGATTACGACGCGGGTTGCTTTACCGATATGCCGCTGAGCACGGCATTACCAAGATCGCGTTGGGTCACCATCGCGACGATATCCTTGAAACCTTCTTTCTCAACCTGTTTTACGGCGGCACCCTTAAGGCAATGCCGCCCAAACTGTTGAGCGATGATCGGCGCCATATCGTTATTCGGCCACTTGCGTACTGCCGGGAAAAGGATATTGAAGAATACGCGCGCATCAAAGCGTTTCCGATTATCCCGTGTAACCTCTGCGGCTCGCAGGAAAATTTGCAGCGTAAGGCGATGAAGGAAATGCTGCAGTCATGGGAAAAGCAGTTCCCAGGGCGCTTGGAAACTATTTTTACAGCGCTGCAGAATATAGCGCTATCTCAGCTTGCGGATCGCAATTTGTTCGATTTCATCGGGCTCGATCAGGTACGAGGCGATGTGACTGGTAATCAGGATGCTTCCGTCTCCGCCGGGCTGGAAGTGCTTTTTCTCTGAATGATCCAATCGGTACCTCGTGTTTTCTGCCCGTGCTAGGCGGGTGCGTGGGTTCAAACGTTCCGCCCTTTCTGCCCCTTGCATTTTCGGGAAATCTTCTTTATAAAAGATTCCGTGCTACATGCACTACCAACTAAAAAATCTTAAAGCTTTGGAAATTGAGGAGGATCTTATGAAAAAATTGGCATGCGTTATCAGCTTGGTCATGGTAGCTCTGGGAGTGATTGCTTGCGGTAACTCTCCTGACGGTGACAAACAGAAGATCTCGACCACCGTATCCCCGAGCCTTTAATTTTTTTTTGATAAGTCTTTCTGCCCTTTGTACGAAGCGGCAGTAGCTTTTAATAATTAGCTTTTAGCCTTTAAAGGCACCGATATTAACCTGGATGAAGGTTTCTTCATCCAGGTTTTTTTGTGTCACTGAATCATAAAGGCGCGGCTGGTTTACGTACCGTTTTTGTTGCTACGATTAACGGATCGATCCGTTGGGCCGCTCGTGACAGACGTCCAGCGACTTGACAGCGCTAGCTCAGACGGTAAGATAACCGGCGCGATAGCATTGTTCTGCTATTAAGATTTTCGATAAAACCAAATAAGGTAGGTTAAGAAATGGGAGCCATACTAGATTTAGTTGAAAAAATGAGAACCCCGATGGGTATGGTGGTCACTATCGTAGTTATAGCTGCTGCCGTCTTCTTCGTCCGTTGGGTTTTCAGCGACGACGACAAGAAATAGGCCACCAAATGTGGCAAGCATAGGCGTTACCTTATAAGTTTTTAATCTTAGTTAACAATCCTATCCTTGCCACTTCCTCGTAAGACTTCTCCTCCACCGCTCGTCTAGCTGGGCAAATAGCCTAGCCATTCCCGAAACCAATCGATTCTGGTGCCCCAAATCCACCACCCGTTATAATTGCTTGCCCTCTTTTTCTACGAGAGCTGTTTTTCGGGTGCGAAGCTCGCGCCCTCTGGGAAAGCAGTTCGTTGATAGGAAATAAGGGGTTGTTTACATCCTCGCCAAGGGAGGGGGAGGAAATATGCGAATATTCATCACTGGCGGAACTGGGTTTATCGGCAGGAGCTTATGTAAAGCACTGCTTGGCGCAGGTCATCAGTTGACCGTGCTTAGTCGAAAGCCTGAGACAGTGCCCGGAAAGTGCGGGATCGGAGTGGTCGCGCTGAAAAGTTTAGCCGAATGGACGTCGGATCAACATTTCGACGCTGTGATCAATTTAGCGGGAGAACCCATTATCGGCCCCCGTTGGAGTGAGCAACGAAAACAAATTCTATGGAATAGTCGAGTCACCCTGACCGAGCATCTCATCGACGCGATCCGTAATGCCAATTCCAAGCCGACGGTGCTTATCAGCGGATCAGCGGTTGGAGTCTACGGTGATCAGGGGAACGAAATCCTTGATGAAAATTCGCCTCCGGTACGGGGCGAGTTCGGCCAAGAACTATGCGAGGCATGGGAGCGTGTTGCATTAAGTGCAAGGGAATACGGCGTTCGGGTATGCCTGCTTCGGACCGGATTGGTCATCGGCAAGAATGGCGGGTTTCTGCAAAAAATGCTGCTTCCGTTCAAGCTTGGGTTAGGTGCGCGGCTTGGCGATGGTAAGCAATGGATGTCTTGGGTTCACATAAACGATCACGTTGCGATGACTCAGTATTTATTGGAGTCGCCGGCTCTCGACGGAGCGTTCAACCTAACGGCACCTGAACCGGTGCGCAATGATGAGTTTACTCAATGTTTGGCAAACGTTTTGAGACGGCCCGCGCTACTAACCGTTCCGGCATGGCTTCTCAGGCTGGGTGCCGGCGAAATGGCGGAGTTGATGCTGGGGAGTCAGCGGGTGATTCCCAAGCGTTTTCAGGGCCAGGACTTTAAGTTTTTGTATAACACCTTAGGGCTGGCGTTGCAGGATACGCTTGCGTCAAACAAACCTCATGTTCCCTGAATTTTTGCACGCCGGTAGTAGTGCGAAACTGATTGGTATGCTTTTCATGCTGTAGTCACCGTTATCCGTTGCGAATGGTTATGGCTGGATTTGGGCAACGAAATCGATAAAACTCCGCGCCGGTAACGCGCCTTTATGTTGTCCTGGTCAATCTCGGCAGGCAGATGTATGACCCGCTCAAAAAAACCATAGGCTCGTTCCAACAGAAAATAACGTTCGCCAATGCTTCCCTCGTGCGCATTTCGCTTTTCGCCCCGGACGATTAGCTGATCTTCGAGGATTTGTATTTCGAAATCGTCGGCCTCCATTCCCGGGATTTCTATATCGATCGTAATCCGATCATTCTCCTCCCGCACTTCCGCTGGCAATAAACCCCATCGCGACGCTCCCTGCGTCAATTTTCCCCCTTCGTGAGGAGGCTCGCGAAGTGTAAAGCGCGTGAGTGCATGGGACGCTCGTTGTTTCAAGGCAGACCAGCCTTCGGCAAGCGAATGCAAAGTATGGTGTAGACCGTGGTGTATGTGGTTCAGCGTGTTCATAGAAGGCCCTAAAATGTCACTTACAGCGCGCGCCGGCGTAAAGCCTCGAGTTCTTCGAGTAAATCCAATGCCAGTGCCGCGCCGGGCAGGTTAACCCCGAGATCGCGTTGCAGATGTAACGCCGTTTGCAAGCGCCGTAACGCGGCGGTGTTGAATTGCCAATTCATCGGCTCCGAGCCTTCTGGATCGACAATTCCTTCGTTAACCATTTCAAAAATGGATTCCGCGTCGACTCTGCATGCCTCGCATACATCTACCAGAGATAGTTTAATCGTTTCGTCCAATACCATACCGGACGAGGAGGTAGCGGTCCGATTCGTCATGTTCACGCTCCCATATGCGCCCGTGGATTCATCGGCATGACCTCGGCCATCTTTCTATAGAGAGACTTGGCCTCCGCGGTTGTGGCCTCCGGAATCACGATGCGCAGAGTTACAATTTGATCTCCTGGTGGAGTGCAGGGCAGCCCGCGGCCTTTTAAGCGCAGCCTCTGCCCACTTTGAGAGTTAGGAGGGAGCTTGAGTTCGACTTTGCCGCCTAACGTCGGTGTGGGAACCGAAAGTCCGAGAGCGGCCTCCCAGGGCGTTACTGGCAACTCCAGCGAGATATCCGCGCCTTCGGCGCGAAAGAATGGATGAGGCTTAAATCGTATTTCCAGATAAAGATCACCCGCCGTGCCGCCCAACCGACCCGATCCGCCCTGCCCGGACAGGCGAATGCGTTGTCCTTCTTTGACGCCTTTCGGTATCTTGACGTTTAAGGTGCGGGTCTTGTTAACAACCCTGCCTTTTGCATCGATTTCCGGGCTCGCAAGAGTAACCGTTTGAGTCCCTCCCGAGAATGCCTCGTCGAGGCTGATGTAAATGTTGGCATATTGATCCTGGCCAGATAGAGGTCCGGTCCAGCCGCTACGGGGTTCTCGCCGCCCGCCTCGCGTAGCCCGGCCGAATAGGCTGTCGAAAAAATCGCTAAATCCGCTTGCGTCGCTCCCCGTAAAACCGCCACCACCAAAGTCGAAGTCAAATGCCCAGTCGGGTGGAGGCGTAAAACGTTCGCCGTGCTGGCGACCGGCCGCGATTTGATCGTAAGCCGCGCGCTTTTCCGGGTCTTTCAAAACTTCATAAGCCTCGCCAAGTTCCTTGAAGCGCTCCTCGGCATTACGTTCCTTGCTGACGTCTGGATGATATTTGCGGGCGAGCTTGCGATAGGCTCGCTTTATATCCTCTTGCGAGGCGTCTCTGGATACACCCATGATCTTGTAATAATCCTTGAATTCCATGAAACAGTGTTCCCTGTTAGATTTTGGATAAGGCTACCGCTGCGGGGTAAGTTATGACATTGAAAAGCCTTAGAAATCATAACAATGTAAAGCAAGCAAGCACAGCTGCGCCGGTCAGGTGGCATGCTTTGGAGCAGGTATCTGCGGCGTATCAAAGACGAACCCCGCTTTCGCGGGGTTCTCGGTTTGACAGATGAGCTAAATGGCTCGTTTAGAAGGCCAGGGAGCCACGCATCTGAACCGTGTCGAGATCTGACGGATCCCCTTCGAGAAGTGCTCGACTTGTCCCGGCGGTGCCGAGATCTATATCGATCACATGGGTGTAGTCCAGCATCAACCGGAACCACGGATTCAGATACCAGTTGACGCCGAGGGTCGCCGCTGTCTCGCGTCCGCCACGTTCGCCGGGCGTACCGATCTTGTTCATGTTGACTTGCGAAATGCGGCCTTTGAGTTCCCAGGCGCCCCAGCCGCCGGCCAAGTCAAAGTTTCGATTGGGCGTTAAACGCTTAATGACGGCATCTTTCGGATCGTAGGCGGCGGCCCGCGATTCGCCGGTCAGGCTATACATCACGTCGAAGTGCCAACCGTCGAACTTGGCGTCTTCGGTTCCATCCCCGTTCCGTTGCAAATAGGCCACGTTATATTCGCTTTCGAACGAAACGGGGCCGTAGGCGCCCGTTGCCTCGGCGTTGAAAAACACCTCATCGTCGATATTTCCGATATTCCCGGTATCGATCGGATAGAAGTGATCGATGTGAGTGGGGCGATTGCGATACCGAACGGTTTTGTCGCCCTGCTGCGGTACTCGGTAAGCGGCAGAAGCGCCGACATGGAACAGCTCGCCCGGTTTAAACCAGGGAGCCCAAGTAGCGCGCCCCGACGCGCCCCAGCCTTCGTCGTCCGCCGCGCTGTCAGCTTGCCGTGTTGCCGTATCGCCATAAATGCCAGCTGCGGCGGTCCATGTGCGACCGTAATGATCATAGCGGAGGCCAATCGCACGGTTCACAGAAACATCGGTGAAAGCATACTCCAACGAACGTTCCATAAACGGCATGTCGTTGGAACTCATCATCTGCTGAAAGCTGTACGGTTGCTTGCTTTGGCCGATGGTCCATTCGCCCCAGTCGAAACCGGTGTATTTTACGAACGCGTCCTTGAGTCTGACTTGCTCGTCGGCATAGTCCGGTTGCAGCTTGAATTTCCAGTCGTTGAAGAACTGGCCGGCGACCTCGATACGGACACGGCGGAGTTCGGTGCCGGAGTCGAGATCTCTCTTTGTCGCTTCTTCGTCGGCAGGATCGAAGCTTCCGTTACTAGGATCGTTGTCGTTATAAGTTACAAACTTGTCGCCGGACTGGATGGCGGCGTCCGCATGGAGGCGCCCGTTGATGGCGAATTTGAAGTTTCCGTCGTTCGATTGAAACTGAAGTCCCTTTGCGCCAAGAGTGACCTTGGCGTCATCCGGAGCTTTGGGCTTATTGGCTAAAGCATCGATTTTTTTATTAAGGCGTGCCTCTACGGCTCTAATCTGGTCGCCGTCCCCCTTGGAATTTGCGGCTTTCTTAGGCGTTTTGGGTTCTTCGGTCGCTTCTTCGTCGACTCTTTCAAAGTTGCCGAGTCGTACGCGCCCCGGACCGGGTTCTGCGTAAATTTGCTTGGTCTTGCTGTCCATATAAAGGTCGAGTGCATACGCGTTATTCGCGCCGACTCCGGTAAATGCAACGGACATCGCACAGGCTAAGTGTTTAAATCTCATTGTTCCCCCAATCGTAAAACTGTGCTCGAAGAATTGCGCCTCTAGAGCCGACGCAACTTTTTGGCATATGCCCATTTTTTGGGCTGTTGGTTACATCTCAACAATCGATCGCGCCAAAGCAACAAAAGATTAAGGGGAGACTATGACTATTTCGTTACCGAAATATTACGAACGTATGACAATGACGAACCGCGTTCGCCTCGTCGAACGTATAGCCGTCAGGCATCGATATCCCGCGATCGAGGGACGACCAGAATAGGCCAGTTAATGGTTATGCCCTTGCGAACGAGGGCCAGTAATAGACCGTCTTAAAGACTGAGGTTCCTAAGGGGAGGCGAGATTGCTGTTGCTGCGTTCTAAAATTTAATGGCAATCAGATCATTGAGCTAATGCGTCAAGCTCGTGATAGATATGCGGTCGATTAACTCGCCGCAGGATTGGTTTGGGTTTGGGTGGTAAGTTGACTTTTAAAACCCGAGCAGTTGACAGGGTGGGTGGGTTAGGGAATAATGTGCAGCTCTTCCGGTGCTGGCGGTTTTGAGTGCCGCGGGTGGCGGGGAGGGAGAGAGAGGGGTTGACACGGAATGGAAAGTCTTT